>ERZ773224.905-NODE-905-length-39825-cov-31.474151_pt1 | contig 39825 bp, 76 predicted proteins | sample MGYA00580526_ERZ773224 | MGnify/ENA primary metagenome ERZ773224 (study PRJEB29015, sample SAMEA2737743) | human gut metagenome | biome: human gut; feature: human-associated habitat; material: faeces | place: China | collected 2012 ... | reverse complement strand
ATCACCAGCCGTGGCAGCACCACTATCACCAGCCGTGGCAGCACCTCTATAACCAGCCGTGGCAGGTTTTCCCGGTTCCGCATTACACTCGTTAGTACACCGTTCCTTGACATAAGATACAGCTGCTTTCACAAGCCCCCTTATATCAAGCTCAGCACCTATTCTAATTTTTGAAGAACAAACCTTGTCACTTTCTGAATCGTCTATTTTACCACTCTGCTCAACCTCACAAAACCTTGACCCGGCTGGCGTATAGTAACCAAAAACATCCAGAGGGTAAGGACATGCATGAAAACCTTTCTCACATGCCTTTATGTCGCCTGTTTCTTCATACTCCTTACCTACCTCATACTTAAACCCTCTACAAGATAAATCTTTATCAAATGCTTTATAAGCCTTTATTTTCTGTTCCATGATATTGTTTATTTTTCGTTATTTTGATATTTCAATAATTCTACGCCTCACGCATTCTTCGAGTAAATTCATATCCTCCTTTTTTATAAGAGCACCTGTATTACGATTCACGCTCACATAAGGCTCAAACCCAAGTCGTTTTGAATTAATTCCGTTTTATCTTTATGGTATTAATCTTTCCTCTACGCACCAACATAGCATTTCATAAGATGCGTCAATTAATGAGTAAGATAAAAATTCTTGATAATAATCAAATTCGTCAGACATGGAATAACATATATGCCAACAATTGTCACTAAAATACATTGTAATCCAATAAGTATCTGTTCCTGTTTTTATCTCTTTTGGTAACAGTCCCAAGATGTCAAGCAAAGTAAATGCAGGAATACAATGTTCTTTTCTGAACGGTTCCTTGAAAGTTTTCCACTCTCGTAAAGATAATTGTGGTTGTTTTCCTTCCTCATAAGGATATAACATCCAAGTCATTGATGCGTTACCTGTATTTACCCCAAGTTCTTGTAGGTGTTTCATTTTATCAATCGACAGCACATTCTCCAAAATTTCCATAAGTTAAAATATTTTTGGTTTTATTTGATACGCTTGCAGTAATATATCTGTTCGTGGTTCTTATATCAGAATGACCAGCCATAGATTTCAGTTCTCCTTCTGGTATTCCCATATTAGCCCATCTGGTAATAGCTGTTCTACGTCCTGTATGTGTTTTGATGAACTGGTACTTCGGCCCTTTCATGAGTACATTTGCCCGTCTTACAAATACCTGCTTGTTTATACCTGCTCTACATCCAAGGGTTGGTAGAACTTCATTCATAGTAGTCTTTAAGGAAGATTCTATGTTGTATTTATCGAACGATCTAACCTCTTTTATCATTTCTATAATCTTGGAAGGTACGGGAACCTCAACGTTCTTACCTGTCTTTTTTGATATATACGAAATAACATTTCCTTCCATCATAGAATCTTTCAATCTGAAAATATCGGAATATCTCATGGCAGTATAGCATTGAATCAGAAACAATTTCTTTACAATTTTTTCTGTAACGTTAAACGGCTCGACATTCCAGAATAATTCTATTTCTTCATCCGTAAGAGATATATTTGAAGGAGATTTTACGTCCAAAGAGATAATATAATCATTGATATATTTACTCATCTCTTTTGATTCGGACAATATTCTTTTAAGCATTAAAAGATATGCCTTTTGAGATGATTCACTTATCTTTCTCTTTGACTTTATAACATTGATCATATCATCTATCATATCACGATTTACAGGCTTTTCAATAGATGGAACTTCCTTGAAGGTAGGGATGGTATCATTAAAATCATACTCGTCATAAAGCTGATTGGTAAGATATGGCATTATATGTTTTGATAATGCTTCAAATCTTACCTTTCCGCTTCTTGTCTTTGTATTATTCAACTTTTCTATCAATACGCCTACAGTCATAATTGAAGGACTATATTCGTTCTGAATTGTTTCAAGCCTGTTTTTTAAATCCTCAATCAACCTGTTCTGTGATTCTATCGTCTTGTTTAACCTATCTATTGTTTCAGCGAGAATCTGAATTGTTCTTTCTTTATCTTCCATGTCTTATATATTTTTGTTGCAAAAATAATAAAACTGTATATTCGATAGGTTAAACGATAGTTATCAACTCTTAAAAATGTTTACTACGCCCATTAATTTATAATTACCCTCTTCATTAATGATACATATAGGAGCATTATTCTCAGGATTGGTATATGCCAATGTGACATAATCCCCAGGGAACACTTTCAATGCGTTAATCATCTTTTCAATATTCAGATTGCAATCCAAACGCCCTTGACAATATCCTTCAATTCCGACATTTTCCGATATTTTATACCCTGCATCATTTGTGTATGTTATATCCATTTTATTATCTCCCTCCCTGCAAACAAAATGTGATATATTATACACATCTGACATTACCTTTATTCTTGAAAGGGAATCTATCAAGTCGCTAGTTCTTGCTTTAATAAAGTAATTAAAGTTTGATTTTATATTATTTACCAATGGCAGGTAGTTTACAAACTTAACCTCCATCAGCGTACAATTAAAGATAGAACCGAAATCCCCATAATATATAGACATCACTCTTTCATCATCAGATACAGAAACAGTTACATTTTCTTCTGACAACATTTCAAGAAAGGATAACGCTTCCTTTACCGAAGTAGGCATTACATTTATGCACAAGTCCTTTGATATATCCGGCTGACATTCTATAACATCTCTTACAAATACAATCTTATCGGACGAACATATATCAATGCAATTATTGGAACAAATAAAATTTATCCCCACTCCACTAAGGCTGGTCACAACGTCACTGATATCATTAAATCCTATGTTCCTTTTTAATGCTCTATACAGATCATTCCTGTTCACGTTGACCCTTATCCCGGTACCACGCTTACCTATTTTAATATCAGGATAAGATTCCACATCTTCTGCAAAGAAAGACGCTTCACTGCCATTGTAAGAGAATATTATATCCTTATCATATATCTTTACCGTAACAATGGAATCCTTTACTGTTTTGAGTAACTTTACAAGTCTTATTCCGTCTACTGCAAACTCCTGCCCGTCATTGCAGTCTGAATCAATAACGGGAATAATCAAACGCATCTCATTGAGGTTGTTGTATGAAGTAACCTCTATCGCATTCTCTGATGCTATATATTTAAAACGAAAACATTTAAGTATCGTCAAGCCTGTATCGGAAAGGCAGGCTTTGGCTGAGTTTAACGTTGAATATAAAACTTTTCTATCAAAAACTATCTTATTCATAAATGTAAAATTTAAATGTATTCAATCCAAGAAAAATGTTCTCTTTTATCAAGGTAATCCATGTCGTTCTCGTTATCATGGCATTAATGTACATCTTTACATACATTTTAGAACGTTAACCCGTTCTGGACGATACCAACGCCCACTATCGGCTATCATGAATGAATCACCGAATACTTTTCTACCTATATTAAGCGCACCGTTGACATCAGCATTGACACGGCAAAAGCGCAAAGCTTGTCGGAATGGTTGATGTCGAATTTATAAACTAATTGCATATTAGCCAGTATTATGTACTATGAAATATTATATGTTAAATTTTTGTAATGGTTTTCATTTATTCCTTAATGCCTTCAGATTTTTTGAAAGAATCTATTTTCTTAAATAACTTATGGCGTGTTATATTGGATTTTGAATATAAGCTTATCACCTCTGTATAGGTTGTACTATTCAATTTATTTCCAAGTTCGACTAGTGGAGATTCGGTGTTTTCTACCTGAGAAATAAACATCTCTTTTTCTATTCGAACATCTTGTACTTCTTTCTCTAGAACTTTTGATATATAAATTGCACAACCTATGGTTAAAAATAGCGATATTGCATCTATTATAGATATTTCCTTGTTTAAAACAAAATATCCCCAATCAATCAGTTTACCACAACAACATCCAATACTGAATATTATAATATAGATAATTATGTTAATGATTTTGTTCTTTTTCATAGGCATCTTCAATATAATTATCTACTTCTTCTTTATAATCAGGATCTTCGTCTGAAATTATAATAAGTGTTTGTTTGAGAATATTGTAATTTATATGGTCTCTCCTAATTAGACCTCCGAAAGATTCTTCCAAAAAAGATGTACCTAAACCAGCAGTGCCGTCTAAGTCAACAATTAGCTTTACATTCATTTCTATTGCTTTTTTCAGTGCAGGATGTAGAACATTTTGTCTAAATTCTTGACCGGAATAATCTCCTTCTTCAGGATAACGAGCACCCGGAATACGACTGAAATCTGTCGCGATTTTTATTATAATATCTTTATTCATAATTTATATTTACATTGTTAAAATTCAATTCCCAATGGATAAATGTTCCAGCAAACGAATTGTTTAAGGTATTAAGGAACAAATTTATACACTTGTACCCCTTGAATGGAATTATTTTGTTATATATAACTTTCATTGAAACAGCTCTTTAATTATTTTTTCAAAACTTACCTTTGTAGTGCTGTTACGCATACAATAATCTTTTATCTGTAGTGTATTTGACATTCCTGGCTGACCACGCTCAATAGCGTCAAGGATATTCCACAACATTTCCTTAGACCATACAAAATATCCTCTAAAGAAATATGTAGCCATCACATCAGCCTGTTCTATTATATGATTACGGTCATGGTTACTGTCAGGCATTTTAAGTTCTATGCCATATATCTTACCGTCATGTATATAAGCAAGGTCCGGCATACTTTTCTTTGCTCCTAGAGCACGAAATTCAGCCGACTTGTTACCACTTACAGCGGGATGGAGAAGTTCGGAAAAGAATGCCACAAGCAATCCCCTGCATCCTTTACCTTCCTTCTCGTTCCTGTAACTAACTACTATATCTTTCTGCATTTTCTTTTCTTCCGCAGATCGTTTTTCCTCAGCCATAATAAAAAAATTGTATTTGGCAAAGGTATCACGAAATGTGATATGTGAAAAGGGAAAAAGGTTAAAGTTTGTTATCAACCATCTCAAATCCTTCACACATGTCATGTCCGCTGTTTCTTATCTTCATGGCAACGTGTTTTTCAAACCAAGGAATATAACATACGTATCCAACAAACAAACCATCTACAATAACTGTGTATCTATGCTTGCAGCGACAGCAGCAATACTCTCCGTTCCTGCAAGGCTTTGTGTTGCTATTTTGCAAGATCATCCAAAGAAATGTTTTCTGACAAGAAATCGTCCGTGCATTGTTTTACCACATCATCGAACCGCAAATCGCAATACTCGTCAATCCAGTCACCTATGAAGTATAGTTTGTTACTTCCTGCAATAATACCAAACAGAATAGGGTCTTTTCTTTTTTCCACCTCTTCTTTTTTCTTGTCAGACGATAAATCTGTTCCGTTGTTATCAAAGTCGTAGTGGAGAATGACATAATTATCAAATATTTCATATTTGTCTATGTCCGTCTTTTTCCTAATTATGTCAAATGGTATGATTCTTGTATAGTCAGATATGTAATCAAGGCATAGATTTTTCGGACATCCTTTTGCAAACTTCATAAGATTTTCCTCTGATATAGCCTTGTATAATCCTTTACTGAACAATATGCTTTCGTATTTACATATCACCATGTTTCGGAACAGTTTTTCTTTCAAGGCGTGTTGACCGGATCTTTCAGCATAACCTAGCATCAGTATATAGTCTTTTATTCTATCCCTGTATTGCTTCATCTCGTTCTCTGTCTGTATCTTCACCTCAGAAAAGAAATGTATTACGTCAAACTTGGATCTTCTATATTCGTCTACATAATCCTTAATCTTTTTAAACCATGAGTTTTCCTTATGGTTTATGCCAAGAAGAGAGGTTCTTACTTGCTTGTGTTCCTGGTTTGTTTTTACAGAATCAAGCATTGTAGGTGAAACGGTAAGATTAAATTCCGCCACTCCTTCCTTGTCATTGCTTTCCATGTATTGTTTTAGGAAATCGTAAGACATTACACTTGGATTAGGATCTTTCTGCTCTATAACGGCATATTTGGGCAGATTAAAGTCAAGCCTTATAGCTTCATGAAACAAGGCAATTTTACCATCGCTGTTAAGTAAATTTTTTCCCATGATTAAATGTTTAAGTATTGTTTTATTTCTTTTTCTAACTTGTCCAATGTACTGTTTACCAATCCATCCCATTCTTTACCATAAACAGGAATACTCCTTTTTACTGTAGAGTGAAAAGAGATTTGATTCCCTAAAGGAAGATCAAAATATACAATAAAAGAAGCTCTTTTTCCCTTATCCTCTGAGCATCCAAAAGATAACTTACTTTCGTTATATATTTCGATAAGTTTGTCAATCAAATCTTCTTTCTTTGCGTACATTTTATCTGAGTAGGGAAATGGAGCGTCTTTAGCCTTTATATTGTAATCTTGTATCTCCAATGCAACACGGTAAATTTTAGCCGTAAAATCTCCTTGTTTTATCTTTTTATTAAGCATTAATTTTACCTTTCTTGTACCTATGCCGCACATATTTTCACGTTTCAATTTTAGCATGGCTATCAATTTCCTGTTTTTCTCCAAGGCTTCTTCCTTTGCTTCCCTTTGTCTTTTACAATCTTCTATTACGGAAACATAATTTTCTTTTATCCCGAAAACGTCCATTCCGCCAAAACAAAATGTTTCAATATCTAAGATTGTATTCTTTTCCATCCCAAGAAAATCTATAAGCCTTTTGTCTATGCCAAAAATATTCGTGTAATGTCTAAGATGTGACACGCAAACAATATATTCCGGGTTATGGGAACATTCAATCTCATCAAACACTTCCCAAGGATTAATGTTGTTTTTCATAATGTTATTTTCTTGTTTCTTTGAATATAACCCCATATAAACTTGCTGGAATATCCGCATTCTTTCATGGCTTTACGAAAATCAGTTTCCGTATTTCTGATATACAACTGCCGTATCGCCCAATAAGTATTGTATCCTTTAAGTTCCGCATACTGGAAAAATTGAGTAGGCGTCATTTGCTCGAACTTTAAATCTCCTACTAGTTCTTGTAGTTCCGCCATTCTTATTTCCTTTTCGGTTGGATATACATATCCGCAGAAAGGGCATTCCGAAGCGGTTATGGCAATATATTTACCACACTGTTTACACTCTTTCACTCCTTGTATCCCTTCACATTTTCCCTTGTTATGCCATAAAGCCCATTGACGTTCTTTCTCAAACTTGCCGAGCCGTGATATGTTACCACCGAAGTCTAGGAGAAATGCTTCCGTCTTGTTTGGGTGAAGCCGGATAGCCCTGCCGGTTGCCTGGATATAAAACTGAACGGATTGTGTAGCACGGTTTAATATGCAAACCTCTATACTTGTTTCATCGTATCCCGTAGACAATATACCACTGTTGCATATAACGGTGAATTTATCGTCATGGAAATCCTTGATAAGCTGTTCCCTGTTTCCTGTAAGATGCTTGTATTTTTCATATAACTCCAACTCATCCGGCTTGTTCTTGTCTATACCTGATATGAGGAATTTTGCAGGAATGCCAGCTTCATTAAATTCAGCGCACATCCTTATCGCATTTGCCTGTGTGGCATCAAAACATATTGCCTTTTTCATCGGGCAGATACGCATATAGTTTTCAATCACCCCCTTGTACTGTACAGACTTGTTGAACACTGCCCCCATCTGCCTGCTATCAAAGTCACCTGTACGATAATCGGTATTAACCTTAGACAAGTCGGGTGCATCAACCGTAAACGTTCTCAACTTGGTTATGTTTCCCCGGTCCATCATATCCTGTATCTGGGCAGTTTCTACAATCTCTTCATAGTTCATGCCAAGCTGCCTTTGGTTCCCACTTCTCATCGGAGTTCCTGTAAGACCTACTACATACTTATCATCAAGCAAACCAGATTCAAAGAGATAATCTGCGTCAGACGAGTGCGCTTCGTCTATTAGGCAGAGAGATACACTCTTAACCCATTCAACCCATTCGGGCTTTTCTAGCCTTCTACGGAGAGTTTGAGCCATTGCGGATACTACTAGACCTTTGGGTATGTTCCTGTGCTTAGGAGAGATGTATTCAGCCTGTATGCCAACTCTTTCCAACGTTCCCCCTGTCTGTGTCATAAGTTCAGATCTGTGGGATACGATAAGCACCTTATTCCCCTTTTCGACAGCACCTTTAGCCATAAAACTCATTATGACCGTTTTGCCGTAACTTACACAGGCTGAGAATATGACGTGTTTATGATTAGTCAGGGCATTTCTCAGACGGGTTATCCCCACCTCTTGGTAATCCCTTAGCCTGATTTCGTTTGTACTCATTTTCTTGTATTATTCTTTCAAGTTCGTTTTTCAATGCAATCACAAAAGCCATGCACTCTTCTCCTTCAAACTGCTTGACAAACTGCCTTGCGGCATCTTCGTAATCAGGAACACATTCCTTTTTAAAGTATTCCTCATTGTCTTGAAGAACCATCCAATCCTCGAAGTGGTGGTTTGGCTTTTTCTTGAATATGTGAAGCAAAATGGCAGTGTCGCTATTTAGTTTGATCAGCTTCCTGTCATAGTTTTCAAAGTTGTCAACGTAATCCGTATTCATCTTCGTAAAACAATTTAAAGTTTCTCCATCTATGCCCGTTTTTCCCCTTACAGAAAGAACTGCATGAGCGTTGTGGCATACCTAATTTCCTCTCACAGTCACAACAGGCTTCAAAGCATAGGAATCTGTTCGTGCCATCCTCTATCGCAATGACAGCCCTTGTATTGTTTCTATGACCGAGATAAGAACCGTTTTCCTTTCTTTTTTTTATGAGTTCCTTCATAAGAACTCTTTTCTTTTCACGTTCCTCATCCGATACTTCCCTTCCTTTCTTGAATCCGTAATTATGACCTTTGACGAACCTTCCTTTTTCGTCACGGTAAGATATTGGATAATCTATCCATAATTCGCTAATTGCTGGCATTGAAATCTAACTTTAGTTTTACAATTTCATCACTCATGGCATGTACTCTTTTCAGCCATGCCATTTTCCATGCTTCTTTTCCTATACCATATATACGATATATATCATCTCCTGCATCATCAAATTTGATAGGAGTGCAGCTTGTTGACTTACATTTCGTTCCGTCCATAAGTTCAACATCACCTACACCCCCATTGAGCATGATAAAGTTGATATTGTTTTCTATGGCAAGATAGGGGATGATTATTTCATCCCCACGATTAGGTTTGTTGTGCTTGATTAATGTAGTCATGGCAATTTAGACAATAATTCTTCTTGAATAACCTATATCATTTTGGCATTCTACTTTTTGGGCTAATGCCTGATAATCAACGTGTTCAATAAATTATCTTATTTTTGTGTAAACTCTGCAATTACCTGTTACATATTTGAAACACCAACAAAGTCATTTACTTTGCTTATTGGGTATTTTTTCGCATCCCGTTCGTTGAATGAAAGATAAGATAGAGCCATTTGTAACTTATCCTCCATCCTGTCTATATCATCTTTATAATCGCTTCTGTCAAGTTCCCAATACAAAAGTCTTGACGGATCGTTAACTGGGCGTAAATCAAACGGATCATCATCAGATTTACCGTCATATACGATATAATACATTTTATCTACATCGGGATGGGAAAGAAAATGCGACATTAGCTGCCAATAGTATTCCTCTATCGCCTGTTCCTTTGTTGCTTCTCTCAAATATTCAATCTTACTTTCAGAAGTAAAGCATTTCACTTCGGCTATATAAGATAATTTACCATTGACATCAAATCCATATCCATCGGGAGAATCACCATATCCATCATAGATATTATCGACAAAAACAATTTCGTCAAAATCATCCGCACAGGACATTAGTCTGGAGAACGTGTTATGGTTAAAACACTCGATAGCGTCTTTTTCATGATCCTTTCCCCACTCCATGTCAGAAGTGGATATATGTCGGCATGGTTTGTTTAACCTTCTTTCCCTTGCAACCTGATAAAGATAAGATATAGCTGTATCCCCGAAAGGAACATCAACTGTCTTTCTCTTTACACCCTGTTTTTTTGCAACCTCTAGTTCGGAAGGTGACATTTCCCTTCTCCCGGAAACCATAAGTTTTCCAATGGCGGAAGAGGTGATTTTACCACACCTCTTCATAAGCCATAATTTTTCTTTTTCTTCCGCTTCCATCATTTCTTAGTCGCTTCGTTAAACAATTTCATAGCTTCCGCATCCACATCATAGCTTGCCGTGATGTATCCAATGTCGCATTTCCCACTTTTCAATGCTTCCAATGCAGCCTTGAACTTATCAGAGTTCACCGTCATTTTCTCTTTCTGTGGTGGTGGCGGAACATCACGCCCTATACGCAATCCGTAAACCTTTCCTCCATCGCTTGGGTCACGTGTCAGTTCCTTGCATAATATTACACGGAAATCATGGATGGTTTCAGGATAATCAGTTTGAGCCAGCTTAGTAAGACGTTTGCGGTTCGTACTGTTCAACAGCATAGGTTTAGGAACAAGGTTTGTTTCTTTAAAGTAAGCAATCCATGATGGTTTCTTACTACCTTGTACCTTTGCATTCTCATCCCATACGATATGGGATATTGTAGCAATAATAGACTGACCGTTAGGGAGTATTTCTACTCCCACATAATCAGATTGACTTCCAGTTCTCCAATGATGGAAAACCTGGCTTTGTTGTTCGTTTGACATACTTTCTTAAATTTAAATCGGTAAAACTACAGTTGAATTTCCCGTTTTGTCTACAATGACGCCCTTTCCGCCTATAACAGCTTCCGTCTTGTGACCACTTGGGTATTCCGATAAACAGGAATCATTTTCCGCTTTATACGGATATACATCCATGATGGCGGTTTCGGCTACGGATGAAATCACATAGTCTGCCATTGTGCCTTTCATTACTTCGTCAAGTTTCTTTACAGCATCTCTCAAATCGGCTGCCTGAACAAGCATATAACATGATGTCTTTTTCTCCGCTCCGCTCTTTTCGTCCAGAGTAATGAAGAACAGCTTACACTTAAACCAGCGATCGGCTGCATCTTCTTCAGATGGGAACAGTTCGCTGTAGTTGGAGCGTTTAATGTCCGAAACAGTGAACTCGCCACTGATAAACGGTGTCATTTCCGATATAATACGTGCTTCTGCCTCAGTGAAGCTAAGCGCATCAACCATGTATTGCTCACTTACTTTCTTATTCATCCCATTTTCTGCTACTTTTTCGTAGCGAATTTTACACTCAAAAAATGTTTTCATACAAAATATTTATTTAAAATTCCATTGTTCCATGTAGTCAATGTTTTCAGGAAATCCTTCTACCGATATAGGGCTAAGGAATATCTTATCTCTTTTTAAATTTGAGCCTCCCCATTCAGTCGGTGGGCACTTTTCATACTCTTCTTTAGAAACTTCACTTACGCTAAAATGAGGTTGGAATCCCCATCCTTGTACACTTTCTCCTAAATAACCAAATTTACGTAATGCCCACTCAAAAGCAATATCTTTATAAAAGTAATGTTTGGAGAATACTGCCGCATATATCTTATGTGTAAAATTCCCTGTTTCTGTTAAGTCAGGATTACATCTGATACAGAAATACTTAATATGTGAAAGTATTTCTTTTGCAAAATACTCATATTTTTCACAATCCTCTTTTGAAAGAAACTCTTTCCCATCATATGCAATGTAAACAGTCTTAGTAATTTCTTTTGTTTCCATTTATCTATTTAATAATTTAATTACGGTTTCCTTAAACATTTCTTCGTTTTCACAAATGATAAATTCCTCAAAATCATCATCCTCTTCATACCGAATACCATCTTTATACATTGTCATTTCTCCAAATGAATTTGGATATGGTGCAGTCAGACCATTGTAATCACAACAATCAGGATATGTTTCAGGTATAAGTCCTTGTCCTTTTAGCCACTCCCTTAGTTCGGGAGTGTTTTCATTTATGTATGCTTCTTTTTTCATGAGGTATTAATGTACATTGTTATATCTGTTCCATTTATAAAGGGCGTAGGGGAATCGAACCAACTAACCATAATTGGGCAGTGCCAAAAATCATTAGTAAACTATGTAAAATCAGTCAATCCAAATTTAATTTTAATTACATTGATTATGGATTTATACTGCTTCTCGTAGACTGTTCCCGAATGTGTTTCCTCCACTTTCTTTTCAAATTCTTCAATGCTACCACGAAAACATCCACAGATTATTTCCACTTTCTTTTCTTTTGTCATATATGCGTGAGTGTGGCGATTGCATGAGCCGAAACCGTCAAATCCGCAATGCTCGTTGTCGTTTTCTATATCAGCATCTCCGGACACCCAAGCATTGCCGGACACCCAAGCATCGCCGGACACCCGAGCATTGCCGAACACCCGAGCATCGCCGGACACCCGAGCATTGCTGGACACCCGAGCATTGCCGAACACCCGAGCATTGCCGAACACCCAAGCGTCATTTTCTTGGTCTAAGTTCCCTTCTTTCTCAACATATCCTCCAAAATCACCTTTTTGGGCATATTTGAAAGATTTTGTACACTTTATTTGGAATAACTTTATTCCAAAAGAATTGATTACAAACTTATCTGTTAGTATAAATTTTTTTTCCATACTTCAATCAGAATTGAAATTATCCTCACCACTTGGTTCTTCCTCCGGCATATCATTACCGAAATCCATAGGAATGAACCAATTTGAAATATAGTCTTGCATGATTTAATCCTCCTTTTGGCTACTTAGCCATTCTTTATAATCTTTCTCGTAATATTGGGGTATTATACCTTTCCTCATAAAGTCTATGTATTCTTGTACAGTACAATCATCCCAATCAACTCCGTTATCTGGTATATCTTCCGTTTCTGATGTACAAAGAGTGTATTCAAATGGATTATACCCACTGTTAAGCCCATATTCTTCAACTATCTTGATTACATTTTCATCAGTGGTTATTTGTTTGATTTCACTTTCAGCCACACACCCGGATATTTCAGAGTGCTTGCCAAGTACTTCACCGAAGTAAACACTGATTTTGTTATTCACTAAGTATTCGACATCTTCTGTGTCTGCAATAAATACTCCTTCAAGATTGCCCATTCTTCCGCAATCGAAGTCCATTTTAAATAATGATTTCATAAATTTACTCCTGTTCTTGTTTGAAATATTCGTACTTTATCTCTCCATTTACGATCATGTCCATGATTTCTTCATCGGAAGATGTGGCTATCTTCATCATAAACTCATCTTTCTTCACCTTTTCAATATCTTCATTTTCAGTATTTCCCACCTTTTCCAACTTTTCCATCTTTTCTGCCTTTTCAGACATATAAGACACAGCATCTTTAGCTATTTTCAAGGCATACTCTGAATCGTATAAAGACATCATGGATTGAATGTATATTCCGTTAATCCTGTCAAATATTTCCTGTTGGGAAAGGCTTAGAAACTTTGCCGTATTCGCTCCCATCATCACCTTTATCTGCCAAGATGTTTTTATATTCACTACATGAAGCCATCCCTCTTTGATAGGGCTTTTAACTATATAAAAGTCACCTACAATATATCCTTCGTCTATATCTTTCTTTTTCATAGCTTATATTTTCCCAAAGCAAGAATCATTTTATGCTCTTCAAGGGCTGATTTTATGGTATCGTCAATTATCTTGTTGTGTGTTTTAGAATCTATATCCAATTCTGAAACATTGCATCCGTTATCAATCTTATTCTGAATACTGAAATAATAATTTCTTATTTCCAGCACATTCTTGTGTATCTCTTCTCGTGTCATTTCCTAGGCAAAAATTTATTTTTAACAAATGATAAAAGCATCACGGATATTTCATCGGCATATCTTGCAAAGTCATCCTGGTATTTCTCGTCAACATTGTTATCCATCCATAGGATTTGATTCTTTGCCATAGTACCTACCTTTTCAAGCGTTTCAAACATTTGAAGGCTAGATCCGGGGAGTGTTTTCTTTAGCATTTCATTCAACTCAATGGAAGATGAGTGGATAATATCAGCACAAAAAGCAATGGCGTTTACATACATCATCCAATCCATTTTCTCATCATCAGACATCTTCTTGATAATATCCATGCCCCTTACATATTTACCGTCAGGATAAGCCTTGATATATGCTTCCTGAAACTCCTTTATCTTAGCTGTTACACGAGAGCATTCAACCATACGGCCTTTCTTGATAAGATCGTTCTGCTGCTTGCGCAACTCCTTCATCTTTTCCTCTCTCTCACACTCCTGTATTAACAAATGTCTTTCCATCTTCAATTATCTTCTATTATTTTTATAAGTTCTTTAAACTGGTCCGCAATTATCTCTAGTTTTCCCTGTATCTTCTGATTCATATTCCCGTCCTTGTAGGAACTCTGAAATCCTTCATAACGTGAATCAATGCTAGAATAGCAGAATGAATCAGACGTGATGTTTACCATCGTATTGTCACCGTCTATGAACGGTTCAGGTATGTCTACTTTTATCATCATAGCAATCCGAAATAACTGTCTAGTTTTTCAATCGTTTTATCTCCATCAGATAGGACATGCTCAATTACTTCACGTCCTGAAAGTGTTACTCTCAGTTTGTCCACAGGCTGAACATTGGCTATACCTTTAGAGTAATTGTTATAATGAACAATCTCCCATCCTTTTATGGATGATAGCATTCTCCGTTTGCCACACAAATTTATAGCTTTTGGAGTAAATTCCTTCTCTTTCTTATCCATAATCAATCGTTTTTAAACTTTTTAAACATCTCATCTCCCAACACTCCGCTAATGAACATGGTAAGTTCTACTTCCCATTCATCTTCCTTGCCCTTCACGAACGGATAAGTAAGCTGATGCCATTCATGGTAATCAAACAGCTTCATGCGAAGCGGAAAATAGTCAAACAGCTTCTTGTTTCCGTAAAATACACGAATATGATTACTTTTTAACTCTGTGTAGGACAAACCATAATAATCTAATATCTCATAAAATTTGTCCATTGGCGTAAAATTACACTTCATTTGATATATTCTTTTAGTTGTTTATGCAACGATTTCATGTATGCTATTATTGTATCCGCATTAGGGTCTGAAAAGTCAACATCCTTTATGTTTTTCAACTTTACCCCATATACTGAAATAACAATAACTTCTATGATGTTATGTTCTCTATCTTCACGGTATAACACATCTTGAATGCTAGATGTATTAATGATGGGAAAGTTATCAACTTTTATTAAAGATTTATATTTACCTAGCATTGTTGGCGTTATTGACGTTATATCGTTTTCTACAAAATCAAAAAACATATTCTCGTCATCTCCGCAATCTACTGTTTCAAGAAACATATAAATAACATTCCACTCTGATTTTACGTGAAAAGTATTATCTGACTTGTCTACAAATATGCCATCACCAAATCCATCCAACGATTTATCGGAAGCGGTGTACCCTAACCGTTCAAGTCTGTTTCTTATGTCGCTTGAATCCTTTCTAATCAATACCTTCATGAAAAATATTATGTTTAATTATTATTGTCGATTGCTTCGGTAGGCTAACCTGTTCACTGTTTTCCTTGTTGGTCAAAATATATCTTTCCCCAGTATCACTAAACAGGAAATCATCTTTTACAAAGGGTATTTTCTTTCCATCATACCCTACAATAAAGCAGTTTTGAAAAATTTCTAGTAGAATCATGGTCTTTTGTTTTTGGCACATAAAGAAAAAATAGGTTTAACATGAAATGCGTTTCTTACAATCTAGTCATAGTCTACGCTTTTTGGATCTCTTTCAATACTCCAAAATTGACTAGCGTAATTCATATCGCTTTTCAATAATCTGATTTGCCTTTTCTGCCTGTATATAACAATATAAGGACAGAATACAATCATCATTATTTCTAAAAACTTTTTCATTGTCTTATCGCTTAATGGTTAATAAAATCGGGGGAACGCTTTCCCCCTAAACTTTTATTAATATGCTTGCTTCTACACTCAAACATGATGCAAATATAGTCAATAAAATGACATACTATCAAACATTTTAAAATACATATTATTTATTCACATTTGTTAAAGTATGCCTTAAATACGTTTACATTGTATATATTAACCTGTCCATAGTTAGCATCAAAAATCTTTTTCACTTCGTAACCTAGCTCGTAAGATATTACTTTCATCTTTCTCCAGCTAACCTTTCTCCAGTTTACACCGTTTTCCTTTGACCATCTTTTAATACTGTACCATTCCTTGGATTCATCTAGTTGTTCCGTCTTTAATTCTAGTTGTAGCTTTGCCTCCTTGTTTTCCAAGGTTAATGCTTGATTCCTTTCATACTCATCAGCCCAAGCCCTAGCAGCTTCGGCAGGATTGTTGAAGTTTGGTAATCCGTCCTGTATAGAATAACTACCTGTATTTATAACTGATGGAACAATTTCATCAAATATCCAACTTTCAAATTCATCAGCTCTAGGCATTTGGCTTTTAGCAATCAGGCGATATATATTCCCTTCACTAATAAACTTCATTGATTTCATTTGTATAGCTGGAGTTCCATCCGCTTTCAATCCAGTTTGTACCCCTACTTCCCGAATCGTTATGGAGGATGGTTTACAGTGATCTGAAATAGCTTTTGACGGATTTGAATACTGCAAAGATGTTGCAGCGTCTAATCCACAAAACCAACTTTTACCATTTTGAATAAACATGCGAATTTTACCAAACAAAGGATGTTCATAAACCATAATTTCGCCCGTTTCGTGTGCCAACGCTGTTTTAGCGGTACTATTGTTCACGCTTAAATAGTTTTCATTAAACTGTCGCATAAATAAAAAAAAGAAGCAGAGATATCTTCAACTTGCGACAGTTATACATTAGACTTATGAAAAATGTATGAAGAAACCTCTGCTTATATTTTAGGTAGCAGCTATCATTATAAAACAAAAAAGTCCAAAAACTATCGCACCGCAAAGATACATAAAGTTTTCATACTACCAAAAAAAATCATTATTTTTGCAAAACAATTAAAATGAGTAATATATGGTAAAGAAAGTGATTAGGGTTAATGTTAAATCCCCTAAGGTAACATCAAATAAAAAGGCATCTCCCATAAAGGTCAAGATAAATATGAAGAATACGGGAGGATTACAGCCAACAGGAAAACAGAAATTATAATCTACAACAGTTTCTAAAACCATCAGTTATAGATTGATGATTATTTATATTCCTATCTCCGAATCGTTGATGTAGATACAATGCAATAAAGAAACATACAGTTACAAATCCTATTGATATATACGAATAAAACATAGTGCATCTCACATCCTCAAACACCACATTATTAAATACAATATCTAGTATTGCGTATATCAACATTTCAATAACAAATACTCTATGGTATATACAAAATAAAAATACCTTTGACAATACATAGAACAATATTGCATTAAACAGTTTGGCGTTAAAGAATATGGTAAGGTACTTGTCCGAAAACGGAGTGGCATACTGAATATACTCCAATGTATCACCATCATAATACTCAATAATATCACCTGTTCTAACAGAGTGTATAACCTCACACTGATGGACAAGTATAGCAAGACAGAACAATATAGGATAACATCTTATCACCCAAATAAGAAACGTCCTGTAGAAATTGTTCAAACTTTCCTCTAGTATTTTGTCTTTCATCTTACTCTCCTTGATAAGTTTCTAATAATTTCTTCTTTCGTCCTTCCTTTTAACAGGTCAAGATCAATTGTTGCAGACCCTACCTTTATGCAACCATCAGATATGTATTGCTGCACACGTTCGTTCACAAGATAGTCCGCACCAAGCATATCCAATTTGGACAGTCCTTTCACATCATTTCTTCTGCTTAACACAAATCCACCTACCGTTCTCCATATACGCCTGTATTGGCTTATTCCGTCCTTTACAGGCATGATTATGTCGTTTTCAAACAATGGTATTCCGTTCATGTCAAACACGCCTGTAAACCATTCTACCACACAACCACTGCTATCTCTTACACGTCCATAAGCATCTATGGATACATCGTCAATAAGAAGTTCATATCGCCCCGTTACTCCATTAAATATACGGAGTAACGGGAAGTTAATGTCATTTCTTTCCATTTCCCTTAATCGCTTCAATACATTCCTTTACCCCATCATCAAAACCATGCTTGTACCCCTTAGCGTATTCTCCAATGTTATACACCGCCATTGCAAATACAAACAGGATAATACCTAAAGCCTTATGCCAACCGGGCAACGAGATGGAAAACGGCTTAAATGTAATTGTTAGATCGCCAACCCATAATAGGGCGATAATACATATTATTGTAAATATAATTGTTTTCATAATCATATAAGTTTTAATGCTTCCTGTAATCCTGATTCCAGTGCTTCCTCGTAGGTATTATAACGGATAATAGGCCTGTCAGACAATCCTATCAAGTCATGGGTAGGTATTGTCAGAATATCGTAAAGCCAATAGTTTTCATACATATAGGATATTTCAATATGAATATTCTTAGTTTCACGTAGCCACTTTTGTGCAATGGACTGAGTGGGACGACTATAACACAATTTTGGCAAATTCTTATTCGTTCGGAACACAGATTGCATTATCCGATTATTGTCCTCTTTAATAATATCTTTACAATACTCATTGAACCCTTTCTCTTTCAGCAGCTCCGCTGTTTCAAATGTTACAAGTTCTTCGGTCATAACTATTTCTTGTTTAATTCATCCAACACTTTCCTTACTAATTCATAACGTGGTAATTGCCAATCCTTCGCAATATCATCTATTTTATCGTCATAATGATTGTCGTAAACATACTGATTAAGTCTATCAATAAATCCATCATCGTCAAGTCCTTCATCGCAATCATCAAACATGTTAAGTTCATAGGCTAATTGGGTGCAATCACAGTGACTAACCCAATCATAAATACGATCATCACAAACATTGGTCTGTCTGTTATATTTTTCTCCAATGTGTATTACTTCACCGCAAAATTCACATCTATGCTCTTTGCGAGCGATAGGAGTTTTATTTATTAATACTTTTATCATTTTAATTCATTAATTAAAGCATCAGCACAAGCAATTGCAAACCGAGCAATGCTTATAGGTATTGTATGTTTCTCTCCTTTCTTGTAATCTGCTTCCGAACAAGCGTAACCAATTTCTGTATTGTCACTTAAAATCCCTTGCATTGCGGATTTAGCCAGTTCGTATCTACGCTGTTCCCAGTCAATAGCTGAAAAATCAAGTTCGCATTCCTTGAATACCATGTTATCACATACATATAAATAATCTCTGCTATGTTGAGAGTTGATGTTTAATTGGGGAGTTACATCTACCAAAACTCCTGTTGATTTTACTCTTGCTTTCAATGATCTGCTCTACAAGCATTATGCACTCATTTCTTATCTCTTCGGTTTCGTTATAACCGCAAGCCTTGTCAACTAGTCTTTCGATGTTTGACTTGGTATTAGAAAGCTGTTTGCAGAGAATTTTTAATCGGAAATAACAAAAATCAATTGTTGCTATCTGCTCTATTCTTCCCATTTTTAGAAATAGAATCAATAACCAATTGTAAAGTATCCATAATTATCCAATTGCAGTGTTATTTCTTAATATTCGTTGAATGGCTTCTGATAACGTCCTTTCGTATTTATAAGTTCCCAAAGAACGGAATTTGTATTTGTTCATAAACTCATCCCTACCATGTTTTGTGACAACATTTCTGAATAACTCCTCAAAAAATGAGGGGTTGATAGATTTGATATTTTCGGGAATAATGATCTCTATTGTTTCATATTTAGAATCAATATCATCAATATGTGAGTTTTCTCTCACATAGACTCCTCGATCTCTACCTGTGAAAACCTTAGAAACAATATTGCCACGTTTGACCCTAAAGTCTTCTAAATTGATAATATTATCTTTACTTTGTTTCATAATTATAAATATATATATGCGTGAATAAATGTGCCAGGGAAAAAGAACTCGCTACATTTAACGTATTTATTATCAGGTTTGTCTTCAATATTTCCAGAGCTGTTAAATGTAAGGACTCTATATTTTTTTCCTTTTACCATAGATTCTGTTACTGGATATTTACCGTCAAATACAATATTTGCTTTTCCCGATTGTAACGTCATCTTTGATAATTTTGATGCGTTGCAACCTTCCATAATTATTCCTCCTTATCTATCTTAATATCAGTTACTTTACCACGATTGACAAAATAGAAACAACCCATCGCATCACATAGATATGTTTTATGCTTCATCTCACACTCATCGCATTCCTTACGCAATGAACATTTACTGCAATCAAAATTTATAGTGAACGCATCAATCATTTCATGCAGCACCCCATCTATTATTATTCCGTTTTTTACTTCCATATTAATCTCCTTTTTCTTTAATCCGTTCAAGCACATCCCTGTTGGATTCGAGTATTCCTTCAAAAGAAGGAATGGGCGTCCAACATATAACCTTAATATCATCCTTCTCGACACTTTTTCCTAAATATGATATATCACTATCAGTAGTCCATATACCATTTTCATACGTGAATACATCTATATGCTTACGTGATTCAGCTTCTCTATCATCGTATTTATAGTAATATAAAAATCCGACTAAAACACGCTGACCTTTATTCGGCAATCGTTTTTCAACGCTTATCCAAGGAGATTGCTTGGATTGCCATTCGGCACCAGAAATAAAAGATTTATAACTCTGTTTATGCATTCCATTAATAAATCCACTTATTGTACCTTCGGTATCACATATTTCAAAATGCGTTTGGTGCTCTCTTGCTGCTTCTTCTACTGTCTGTTTCATATCAAAATACTATTTTAAAATCCTTTCCTTTCAATGTAGGAAGCCTGTCGGTGACAAACTTCTCCAGTTCCTCTTCGTCTATCGGGAACAACGGGCAATATTGGTATCTGAACGTATGTACAAACCGCCCGTCAAGCATTACATCAAAAACCAGTGTTTTCATAATTTGTTCACTTTTGTCCATAAACTAAACTCGGTATATAGATACTTCCATTTATCCCGGTAACGGTATTTGTCATTCGGGTATTGGCAACGGACACAATAATCCGTCTTATATAAAACCTCATAGATTGTACCCCTGTGTTCAAACAGTTCGTTCTCGTCAAGGGTTCCTACTTCTACCTTTTCCATTATCGTAAACAAAAAATTGTGTAAATAATAACAAATATGAAGTAGGATAATGTTATAATCACCCACTTCCAAAACTTATATTTATTCCTTTTTAAGCCATATATGAGTGTGGTCAATACAAGGGTGATAAGTATAAAGTATATTGCAAAGCTGATTCCGTAAAATGTGTTCATCTTTTCCTATGTGTTTTAGGATTCTTGTTTCTTTTTCTACGTTTCGCAATCTGCTTTCTGACACACCTATCGTCCTTGATACGGCATTTCGTTTTAGGTGAATCAAATGAAATCATATCAAAACCTTCAACAACAGGCTCATTGTAATATAGAATAGACGTTTCTTCATTATAAATCTTATCCTTATCGGTTACTATAACAGCATCACAATCACTGTTTCTAGCTTCCTCAACAGAATCATAACGTTCAAGGGAATATCCTGTTTCCAAATTTTTGAATAGAAGGTATTCGGATGAATTTATCATTGAACCTACAACAGCAATCTTCTTAGTCATATTTTATTCTTTTTATAGTGTTTACAATACTTAGGAGTTTTTCCTAGCCATTATTCTTTTCTGTAAAGCCATGCAATACATAAACGGACAAATACATTGATAGTGAATACATTCACTACAATGTGTTCCTAAATTCATTACCTTTGCCATAACAATTACTCCTTTACTAGTTCTATCGTAGGGCATTCATAAGACCAAACACGTAAGCCCATCTCCGACACGGTTCCATCTTTCTTCACCTTGTTAAACAATGGTTCAATATTGTCAGAAAAATCAATCCTATAATCCTTGACATAGGCATATCGTTTTGATTCATTAGTAGTAATACAAACCTTGCTTCCGATAGGATACTTTATGTTGGATTTGATATACTCTTTTTTGAGTTTTACCATTTCATTATTCAATTCGTTTATCTTTGAATTGATAATTTCTTTCTTTGATTTAAATTCTTCTTTAGTCATATAAATATACACACATAATTAACATTCAGACAAAATCTGTAACACAATAAGCCATATAATGATAATAATTAATCGTCTAACATATTTCCACATAAAACCCTCATTATCATTGCAAAAATAATTCCAAAAATCATAATATTACTCCTTCCTTACATTATTATCTATCCATCTCATAGCACCCTTTAAAGCGTCAGAAGTGGATCTGTAAAACATATCTACAAAAAGATCCATCCGTTGTCCTTTTGCACCTCTCTTAATTATCCTGTACATGAAGTCGTTTTCTCCAATGACTTCTATAGTACATCCCTTATATTCTGTAACATATTTATTTCTCATATAGCAAAGATATAGTTTATTGGTTTGCCAACAACTTTTTATTAACTTTTATTAATCGTTTTTCACAGTCGTTCAGATCTACATCCGTCTTAATTTTCTCCACAACCGAAGCTATATCAAAAGATTTGCATTTTTCATATAATTCGCTTATTGTCGCGCCTTGTATGATCACTCCATTCTTTTCCCCGGAAAAATACCCGTCAACACTCTCTATTACATCCCATTTACGACCTTCTAATATAGATTGTTTGTTATTCGTTCCCATTATATCAAATTGCTTAAATTATTATTCGTTTCGGTAATGGTTCGCCAATCTTATACAGTTCTATGCTTGTAACTTCTTGTGTTTCTTTAAGTAGGTTTATTCCATCGCTGTAGAAGTTTATCAGCCTTATAGCCTCGAATGCGTTACACGGTTGAAGCATTATACTACGTGTTTCCTCGTTAATCTGAATAAAATAATTCTTTTCCATAATCTTATTTTGTTTTTAGTTAGTAATAGTTCCGCCCGTGGAACTTGCACCACTTGTAAGGCTTTCAACCTTTGGCGAATAATTCGGCTTAAAAACCGTTGTTTTCAGTCATCTCCTTCAATGTCCCACACACGATCCAATTTGTTATCGCAAACAACGATTCTACAAGGAAAATGTATATCATTATCTTATTTAAATTAGTAACTTGCTGTATATATACGGACAGGGACAGGCGCATTATTCTCCTCTGTATATTGGTATCCAGTCTTCATATTCCAATAAGGGGAAGAGCCTAAATACTTTGTTATACTGTTGCTATAACGTACGTATATTCCGAAATAGTCCATGAACTTGCCGCGCTGCCTTGTATATCGGCTTATTCGCTTCCATTGCTTGTTTAATTGTTCGGGTGTCTTTGTTCTTTCCATGTCCTTTTTTTGTTTTAATAGTTAATCACCTTCTGTTATCAGTACGGGCGAGTTTTCATAAATCACATACCCGTATAATTTACCGTCTATTTCTTTGCCTTTCTTTGGCTGGTAGTCCCTTCCTTGCACGTAGAAATTACCATCAAAAGGGTATGCGTTAATATGCTTATGCGGTATGTCAGTTGCACACATTCCAGCCCAATAAGGGTATTTAAATAATTTCCCGTCCTTATCCCTTGCTATATAGAATTTCGCTAAATCTTTCTTATTATCGAAAAATACGGTTTTCTCGCTGATAGGTTCGTATTTGTCATTCACAGCAGATAAAGTATAAATCATTCCGATAATTTTTACCCCGTTCAAATTGCAGCCGTTAGTAAGTCGTTCTACCTCTTTTCTTGCTGCTTCCATCGTTGCGAAAATGCAGGTATATAGGTTTTCGCCTTTGCCCAAATAGGCGCGTACTTCGTAAATCATTGTTTTTGCTTTTTAGTTATTAATAGTTCCCGGTAGCGGTGGCGATCCGCTTGTTGTTCTCCACGCCGGGATAGTTGGTTATTTAAATACATGATCAATGAATACCGTATTCGTTTGCCATTGCCCTCTATGTTTAAAAACAAAATATCCGCGTATGGTTGCCGTTTCTTTCATCTCGTTTGCAAAGTCATAGGCCGCTTGTTGATTTTTGCCGAACTCCTTATTTATTGTTCCGCTGTTATTGCTCACCCTATAACGTAGCTTTGCAGGAGTTTTCGCCTTATCTGTAATAATATTCATATCTTTTCGTTTTTAAGTTATTAATTAGTTCCCGGTAATAGTATCACTCTGTTCGTTGTTCTCCATACCGGGCAATCCTATTTATCTTAATTCCCTAAATGACAGGCTTAACAAATCAGCCCAGTTCTTTGCGTATCTCTCTCATTTGTTCATATGATACGGTTACAATGTTTCCAGCAACTAACAAATTGCGTAAAATGCTATCTAAATTATTGTATATTTTATAAAACTCACAATACAGGCCGTACAGGTCTATAATATCTGAGTCGGTTAGTATTCTCCTTAAAACTCTTATTACTCTAATCACTTTCATTATTCGTTCAAATATAATTTTGGAAGTAACGGGAAAACATTCAAAACTTCTTTAAAACTTATTTCTCCAAATTTTTCAATAAATACGGAAAAATAACGTGTTCCCGTGTAGTAATCGCTTTTAAAGGTTATACAGTTAGGTATATCTTTTCGATTTAACGTTTTATAGTCGTTTGCGTGCTCTCTTACAAACTTAATCAATTCGGGCGTATCTCTGTACAGTTTGACTATGTTTTGTGTCCTAGTGCCGTTATAATACGCTCGTTTAACCTGTTTTTCGGGTAACTTGTGCCCGTCATAGCTTTTCCAAAATTTGATATTTTCTTTGACAATATCCAATGTATCAATACTTCTGTTAGCCTTAAACGCTCCGATCTGAATACTTTCGTTTTCAAGGATAGGAGATAATTCTTTTTCTATATTCTGTTTTTTTCATAATACTAATTATTTAGATAATTCGTTTAACACTTCGTTGAGATTTGGCAACACCCACGTTTTTAGGTATAATTCCAGTCTTTCCCTAACATAGTTTGCTGTTTCTTCGTCAAACGTAGGGCAATCGCCTGGTACTATTGGTTTTTGAAAGCATACTACTTTATTATTATTCATTACATTGCTTATCTTAGTAATTGCCTCCTGTAATTGTTCTTTAGCGTATTTCTTTTTCATAGGTCATTATAACGGTTTAATTGTTCATGAATGAATTGAATATGTGTTTCTTGCTCGTTCAACGGCAAAGAATAAAATTCGTTTTCGCTTATAATCTTACATTTGTTGTCTTTGCAATATATTGTTTTTGATTGATTAATAGGTGAGTTCCGCTAATACGTCCGTATTATATACGGGTAACTGTTTTGCGTACCTGGTACGCCCGTCTAGGGGCGTTTCTTCAATGGTTAGCTCTAGTAATTCGTGTATCGGTGTATTCCAGATAGATTTTTCTAGGGCTTCTATTTCCTTGTATCGTTCTAATCCTATTTGTATTCCGTTCGGACCGTGATAGAATTGTTTAAAAAACGGGTGATCCCTGTGCATGCATGTGAAATGGTAGCTTATATGCTTTACTGTTTTTGAAGCCGATTTACAAATATATTGGCTACCTGTTTTACTGTTTTTTACTATTACTTGTATCATAATGTTTTTATTTTTGCGTCAATATATCTATTACCCTATCAATTTCCCGTTTTGCTTCTTTAACGGTCTTATGTGCATACTTTATATTTTTTGGAAATGTAGGGATGTTGGGGAAATTAATTAGATACATTTTCGTTTCGTAACCGCAAAAGCAATAATGTATTATATATCCTTTATAAATCATATCTTTTTGTTTTTATGGGTAATATATCGGTATTGGTTTATATCTTTTACTACAAGGTTTTATTTGCCCTTTATTAGCGATTATTTATAGAGTATTGCACACATTCAAGGATATATTTGGCGTACTCCCGGGCCGCTTCCTGTTTTTCCTGTTTTGTGGGTGTTATCCCGTCGTACTTGTATAACAATTTGGCGGCCTCTCTGATTATGGTTTCCATTGTGCTACAATTTGCAAGATATTCTAATTGTGGTTGTACGCCCTTGTTTATTTTTTTGATTACACAGTTTTGCAGCCATGATGTTATATTATATATTTCACTTGTGTTACGTATATACATTGCAAGCAAATTGGGTATGTCGTTTCTTCTTTCCATAATGTTACGTTTTTAATTGTTATTGTTTTGTTTCTGTTTTTCGATATAATCAGTTACCCGTATTGATAGATACAGGCAACATAATAGTATTAATGTTTCAATCATTTTTGTAAAAAATCGTTTAGTTCAACTTCTGAGTAATCTACAAAGGTAGGTTCCATTCTACTATTATTCACAAGCATTTCTTTAATTTAAAGGTTATATTTTCAGGAAGTTTAGTTTTGTCAACTGTATTCACAATTTTGTCAAATTGTTCTTGCGTTACTTTTTTTTCGTAATCATTCCAATTAAATGCAAGTTCGTTGGTATGGTTGTAGTATATCACGTTTTTAAGGGGAATCCCGGTATCAAGAACGGCTAACCTAACTAGCTTTCTATTTTCCGCTTTTTGTATTTCTTTTTCGCAATATGCAATTATTTCATTGCGTTTATTCTCGTATTCTTCACGTTTTTTCTGGTCTTTCCGTGCCTGTATGGCTTCACTAGTATAATACCCTTCCTTGATTCTGTTTTCAATCAGTGTGCGTTCATTATCCGTCAATTTTAATATAAAATGTTCGTTTTCGGGTTTATACTGGTTTTCCCATGTGTTACCCGTCAATGCTTCTAATTGCTTGATGGCTTTCAAACTTTCTTCTTTCCAGCGGTCAACGATTCCTAGGGTATATAGTAGGTATTTAAAGTACAACTTATCTTCTATGCTATTACGTAATATATCGTATTCTGTTTCGGTGATACGTAGGTAGTTTATAGCCTTTTTTTTATCGCTGTTTACAAGGTGATATACTCCATTCTCAACGGGATACATTGGTTGCCCGTAATGGTTGCACAGATGTAAGTCAACGAACCTCTTAAACTCTGGGAAATATTCTAAAATTTCGTCGTGACAACAACCGCTTGAACAGAAAACATAACGCCCGTTCCTACGTTTTTCGTAAATGTCGGCCGTGATACTCCAATCACATACACCATTTTTGCAACAGTCGCCCAAACTTATACGCACGTCCATTTTGTAGGTTATTCCGTTTTCTACGTAAAATTTTGTTACATTGTAAGATAAATTATTTGTTTTCATAATTCTATAAATATTTAAATTGTTCGTTATTCGTTTTATTCTTCTTCTTCTTCTATTTCGTCCAGAGCCTTCGAAATTGCTTGACCTAACAGATAACAACGTATTGTAACGTCGCACGCTTCTGCACCACGTTCCAAGTAACTCATATCACACCCGAATTCCGTTAACGCTTCCCCTAACAGATCCCAATTGTGACATAGGTATTCCTCAGCCGTCCAAGTGTCAAAGGTATAAGATCCTGATGCGTTCCCTGTTACGCTATCACATGTAAACAGTGTATCATTAAGATCCTGTTCCACTTCGTCCCTATTTTCGGAAGTTACTACTATATTGTTTTCGTTGATATAGTTCAAAACATCTTCTTTAACCGCTTCTAAGTAATCGTATCTTTCCATAATTGTAATATTTAATCGTTAATAATGTTTATTGTACTCTGTATCTATACGGGCTTGTAACCGTTACCAACCACAAAAACAGGATGATAGCTACATTACAATATGTACGTATCGTATGTTTTTACGGCTTATATTAACTTATCCGTGCATAACGGACAAGTATAAGGCTTATGTATAGGATACATATACGCACATACATTATATTATATTAGGGATGTTAATCGCATATCGCACTAAGTTACTATCTCCATTATCAAGTAAAACCCGTGCCTCTGCATCGTGGCTAACAATACCGCTGTTTATATTCCGCTTATTCCCTGTTTGCGGATCTGTACCACGCTCTCACCGTGGCGAGCTGTTTCAATACGTCATATATCGCTTTGTCCTTCCGACACTGCAAACATACGGCGTTTTTGATTAGGTTGTATATTTCATTAACATTCATTATAAATTAAGCCCGTTTTTTCCAAAATCAATACTGTTTATATACATATTTTAAATTAATATTGCATAATATTAATAGATCAGACCGTGCAAGACTAATATTAGTTTAATATTATGTTTAATTTCAAGATTTTTCAATGTTAACTTGTGTTAAATCTGATTGTAAGTATCTGAACGTTAGGGAATTACGAAATCTTCGTAGAAGTCATTTGTAAAGATATTTTATTTGTAAAGATTTCGAAATTCGATTCTCGTAGAAAAGAATTCTTTTTTATTTACAAACGTTGAGAATCGTGGTAGATAAACGTGCGTAATTGCCTGTAAATCAGTGCCATACCCCCTTTTGTAGAGGCTTCGCTGCGGGTGTGTCGCTTCCGATAAATTTTTTTCTGAAAATTTTTTTCCCCAAAATTTTGCTCGGATGGCTGATTTTGCGTTTTGGAGGTGTATTTTCGGTAGTTTTCAACAAAATCGGATAAATCTTTACATAAAAAGTTACGAAAATCGTAGGTTTTTCGGTGTGTTTCGTAGGTATGGTTGCATTTTTTATGTCTTTTTTTGCAGTATAAGTTATTGGTTTACAGTATTCTTCGTTGATTTCGTCGTTTTTATATGTATCTATACTAAATTACGTATGCAGTTTTGGTGTCTGTATGTATGTGTGTTGTATATGTAATGTACGTGCATGTGTATTGTAATATAGTATGTATCGTGTACGTGTATGTATGTGTTGTAAATATATATTACCTTTAACATTTAATATGCAAATTAATAGAGAGTAGATTTTCAAAGATTTACGATTCAATTTTTTTTGACAATACTAAACAGCTTGTTTTCAGCCATTTAACCATTAATTTGCGCAAGTTTTTTGACAAGTGTTGAAAAACGAAGAGTTTACGAAGTCTACGAAAAATCAACGAATTTCGTAGGTTTTTTACGAATTTTTCCGAATCAATTAGTTGCATATGCAACTATCGGTGTTGAGATTTTTTATTTTATGTTAAATTAAGTCAATTTTACATTTCTTAACGTAGAAAATAACAAGTAAATAAAAAATTATAGTTAAATCATTTTAACTAAAATGAGAAAAATTATGACAAAAGTAAAAAATAACAACAATCAACATTTTTTACTTTTCTTGTTCAAAGCATACTGTGGACGTGAAAGTAAAAAATCTTATGTCAAGAAAGATAAACTATCTTTCTAAACACGTATTTGTTAATCGCTTAAACATTTGCAGTTAATTAATTTAACTAATTGTTTTCGTATTGTTTTTTGCGCTATATTTGCAGGTGAAATCAGATAAAATGTGTGTGTAAAGATGGAAGAAGAAATAGAGATTAAACTTAGGTTGCCCGAATCAAGGCGTGTCATATGCCTGTCCGATGCAATGCCCGACAGGGAGCGTTGGTACAAGGGGATGAGGGTTCAGACGTGGCTGTTCGGGTGGGTTACGCTCGTCAGCTTCCGGGATCGTCACTGTTGTCTTAAACTTGACGAGCCTCTGGAGGACGGGACAAAGGCTGTGTTCGTGTCGGAAGCGTCATTTATCAGGCGCGTGCCCGTACCTTTAACTGCAAGGTCTATGGCTGCACAGGTAGCTGGTGTCAGCGTGGAGGGTGAAGTGCTGGAGTACGAGAGGAAGATGAAGAGCAAATGGGAGAAGGAGAGAAAGCGTATAGCGGAGATATGCTCTAGGTACGGGTATGTGATGCCTTCCGAGTGGAAACGGTCGTTGCGCAGATTCGCTTCGTGGTGCGAGGACCAGGTAAGACAGTACGGTCATATCGTGGATGCAGACTACCTTATGCGCCATGATACGTCCGTTGTTGGCGGAAGGAGCGTGGATGACCTTAGGTTCGTGCCCGATGTGGATATGGTGGATGGGACCGGGGCGAACGGGAAGCCTTCTGCCGCTCGCGTTTCACGGTGTGCGCTCATGCCGGGAAGCATCGTCACCGCCATACGTAACGCAGGGAACGAGATGGACAAGTCGGTGTCGTTGTGGCGGAACAGCTATTTCGTGAAGATGAGGCGTTTCGGGTACACGTTCAATACCTGCTGTGACGGGGCAAAGACACGTGATGATGCGTTCACATGGTTCAAGGACATTACCATACAGTACATGGCTGACCTTATAGAGTATTACGGGATAAGACGTGATTCCATCGTATGCCGGAAGCTGGAGCACATCGCGGACGTGTATTCTTCGCTTGATGATATGGACTCACGCCCTGACATATCAACGGACGATTATGACCTGTATCCTGTTGTGATGTTCGGGAAGGTTGTGGACCGGGAGAAATCGGTAGAATCGGTAGAATCGGTAGAGAAAGGAGGGGAAAATGACTGTCGCTGAATCTGCAAAGGCTTCTTATGAATACATCCTTGATTCCGTTATGGGAAAGCTGGCGGACAAGGGCGGTGGTCGCGGTTTCCGTAAAGCCAGGGATGAAGGCGAGTGGAAGCGTTCCATATCCGCTATGGTCGAGATGGACATAGCCGATGCGTGCAGGGAGTGCAATTTCAGACGGCACAGGAGCGGTTCCATCATGGCTTTTGACGGTAAGATATTCGTTCCCATGATGAAGGAGGATCTGATGCGCCTGTGCATGGATTTGTGCCGCATAAACGGTCTTAGCGAACTGTATATGACCGATACGAGCGAGCGGTTCTACCGTACCATCGTAAAGAACGTGACGCATGAGATATTTAATCCGAAGCGTAACTTCATCACGTTTGACAACTGTGTCCTTGACACGGAAACGATGGAAACGTTCGATTTCTCGCCCATGATAGAATCGTGCATACGTATCAATATCAATTATGACCCGTTGGCACGCAGCCCGTTGTGGGAGAAGTTTTTGGACGATGTGATTCCTGTGAAGGACACCCAGGATGCCTTGCAGGAGTTTGTGGGGTGTGCCTTTGTTGACAGGAAGAAGATCAAGATGGAGAAGATGTGTTACCTTCTCGGTTGTGGTAGTAACGGTAAGTCGGTGTTCTTTGACGCTGTTGTCAATGCCCTGGGGAAAGACAATGTGTCGTATATGGAGATGGCTGATCTGTCAGGTGACAAGTCCACATGCGAGTACAATATAGCGATGATAAACGGGAAGTTGCTCAACTACGCTTCTGAGATGGGCGGGAAGGATGTGAGTGGGGGTAAGTATAAGAAGTTCATATCCGGTGAGCCTACTATGGCACGCCTTCCGTTCGGTGAGCCTTTCCTTGCCGACATGATGCCGCCTTTCATGGCCAATCTTAACAAGATGCCTTCTGTTTCGGACCAGACTTACGGTCATTTCAGACGCTCTCTTGTTATCCCGTTCTATCGTGTGTTTAAGGAATCGGAACAGGACAGATCTCTTCCGTTGAAGCTGTCAAAGGAATCGGCAGCCATTATCAACTGGATAATAGAGGGTGCAAGACGGTTTGTGAAGAACAAGGGTGAGTTTACGAGAAGTTATACGATAGAATCCGTTACGGAGAACGCAAGACGTGATTCCAACAGTGTCCTGTCCTATCTTTACGATTCGGGGTATGATGCTGATGGGGGAATTGAACTTGAGGCTATCCGTGACCGTGACCTGTATGTGAAATACAGTGCATATTGTATTGACTGTGGCGTTAGGCCTTACAGTAAGAGAAAGATGGTTGACATGATACGACAGGAGGGATTTTCCGTTACTTCTGCGTGGGATGAGAACAGGAATAGGTTGTTCCAGATTGTCTTAAGGCGGAAATATAACCCAGAAGAATACCTGCTTCAACAGGCTGATGATATAATGAAAGAAGATTTACCATTTTAAATTTAAAAATTGAAATTTATGAAAAAGTTATTAAGTATGATGCTGTTATTTACAGCGATGTCTTTAACGTTCTCCGCATGTTCAGACAGCGGGGATGATGTTGATACAACTTACACGGTTGTTTTTGATGTGAACACTAGTCTTTCCACTACCATTCATTTATTCGAGTGTAATGACAATGGGGAGAAGATAGGTAATAGGTCTGCAAAATTCAAATCAGGTGATTCTCGTACATTTACGGCTGAGTCTGGCGCGTCAAAAGTGAAGGTATATATAGGTGATTTGGTAAACAAGTGGGTTCAACAAGTATTTATACTCAAAAAAGGAGGTGATACAAGAATAACCATTGACGGTGAAACATTGGTTGGAAAGAATGAGCCGTAACTTTATTTAACCGTTATTATTTTTGCCATATTATTTTAATATGTATTTTTGCTGAAAAATTTTATTGTGTATGGATAATAAAGAGATCGTTTTATTTGATAGAAGTATTCGTGTTACTTCTGATTGGTATGTATGTGTGTCTGATGCCCAGTGTGCGATAAATGAAGCCCGTAACAGGGTTGGTTTGAAAAGGTATAATTTCAGCCAGTGGTTAAAGACGCTTTACGTAAGTGACATGGTTTGCAGTATTAATGAGGGCGGCAAGGATGCTTTCAAGGTTGAGTTTGACAATGGTTCGGGTAAGATAGAGCAGTATTGCCATTTTGGTGTGTTTGTTAATATGATTTTGTCGGCAAGCCCTGTTAGTGGTGTGCTTGACGATGAAGATTGGTTTAATGATTACGTTTGTGATGTATATTCCATTGACGGTCATGTTTATGAACACGCCAAGATACTTGCCGTTGGCGGTTTGTGGCGTTATACGACAAAGAATGCTAGGTTCAGTGATGATATCCGTATGATGGATGATATCATGTATTCTGTTCCCGATGGTTACAAGAATGCCGTGTATAGCCTGTTTTTTGATTTGTTAGGTACGTTTTATTACAATTGGGAGTTTGCGTTGCGTTATGCAAAGAAACTTCTTTTAGGGGATGTGGAGGAATGATTATGAGGTGTTTTGTTCGTTTTGTCATGTTTCTTATATACATTGACATTGTTTTTGTTCTTCTTGTGTTTATGGTTCCTACTGAGATGGTGTACAGATGGAGTGACGGTAAAAAACCTTACGGGTATGTTTCATGCCTGTCGAGTTCATTGGGGTATCCTGATGGTTATCGTTATACGTTGAGTGATTTCTTTAGGGATTTGAAACAGGGATGGCATAATTTCAAGTAATATGGGTTCCATTGATTATGAATATATATTTGCCAATCTTGATACTGTGCTTGGGCTTCCTTTAAGGCGTAGGGGTAAGCGGTGGACGTTGCCTGCCCGGATAAATCTTGAGAGCCATAGCAGGAAGGATAAGCTGGTTTTCTATATGAACAAGTCGGGCAGTATTACCGTTACCGAGCAGGGCGGTGATTCTGTCAACCTGTTTGACTTTCTCGTGTCTTATCTTCCCGGTTGCAGTAGTGCTTCTGATGCTTTTAGGATTCTGTCAAGCCCGGAAGGTTGCAGGATGAGTTTGAAGGATTTTTACGAGAAGGAGTATGATTCGGGTAGACAGGAATCAAAGTTTGTTGATGTGAAGTATGTTGACAGGCTTAGCGATGCCGGGCATTGGAAGGGTAATAACCTGTACGAGTACCTTTCAGGTGTTTTCGGTGTTGATTCCGTGAATGATGTGTTTTCAAGGTATAAGGTAGGATGTCTTGGAAAGGGATCCGCTGTGTTCTGGTATTCCGACAAGGATGGTAACGTGTGCCATGATAACAGGATAAGATATGAGGTGAACGGGCACAGGAAGAAGGAAGCCCATGCTTTCAGGAAGTTTACTACGGGTGAAGGGTTTACCTATCGCGGCTATTTTAAGCCGTTTTTAGGGGAGTATTGCAGTGATGCGATAACTTGTATGGTTGAATCGGAGAAGACCGCCCTGATAGCCTCTATGGCTTTCGGGAACGGTTTTATATGGACAGCTTGTGGAGGTATGAACCAGCTTGGAAATAAATTGCCAAAAAATGTTATTTTGTTTCCAGACTTTGATGATAAAGCTATATCTTTGTGGGGTGACAAAGGACGTGTTTCAAGATGGTGGGAATGTCCTTTCTTGTCTTACGGATTGAAGCATAATGATGATATCGGAGATGCTGTTATTAAAAATTTAAATAGTATTAACATTGAAAAATTCAGAGAATGGATATTAAATTAGAAATTGACTTTGATTACTCAAAATTTAAGGAAAATCTTCTTTCCTTGCGTAATTATATTTCTTTGGGATTTCGTTGTGACGATATTGATTTCAAGAATGCGGCTATTGCTTCCATTGACAGAATGATGGAAGAAGTGTCGGATGATCATGATGTAAATCTATTTGACGCATTGCAGAATGCGATTGACAATCTTGAGGAAATTGATAAAAAGAATGATGTTCGTGATATTTTCTGTGATTTTTACCATGTCATGGACAATAATGAACGTGTCATGTACCGTGAGTTCTTTGAAAAGTTGAAAAAGTATCGTGAGAGCAAAATAGAACGTGTTGTCCCATTAACTGATCATGAACTTATTATCATAGGAAACAAATATTTTGATTTGAAAACTGGTGATGAATGTGTCGTTGACAGTATTATTAGCATGTTGAGTTTACGTTACGGGGTGGACACATGTGCTGTTTTGTATGTAGACCGTCTTGGTAATCGCATAGCATGTTCTGTTGATGATTTCAGGAAAAAATTCGGGGTAAAAAAAAGAGCATGAACAGAAGAGGTGAAATAAAGATTGACGGAAAGGTTATGGGACCTGATTACGGGAAATACTTTTATTCTCCCCGTGGTAATATGTGGGCTGTAACCTTGTGTACGTATGACTGTGATGATGGTCGTATGTTTGAAAAAATAGAATTGTATAGGACAAAGGATGAGGCTAGGGAAGCCGCATTTAGATTAAACACGGATGTTAAAAATGGATAAAGTAAAATTTGTAAAATTAAGACGGGATGCAGTTCTTCCCGAAAAAAAAACTGATGGTGCTGCCGGGTATGATTTGTATGTTCCTGACAACACATTGATAAGAAAAGGTCGTAATCTGATTAAACTTGGTATAGCCATTCAGATGCCATCAAATATGAAGGCTATTATCAAGCCGCGGAGTGGATTTTCCCTGAAAGGTATTATTGGTGTTGACGGGAAGTACCATGACGCTGATGTGTTGGATGGTGTTATTGATTGTGATTATACTGGTTGTATCGGTGTTATAGTGAAGAGTTTTGAGAAAGAGCCTTTCTATATTGTCGCCAAGGAGAGGATTGCTCAGCTTCTTTTCAGTAATTATATTGAGGTTGAATTTGTTGAGGTTGAATTTGTTGAGGTTGAAAGCCTTGATTCAACGGATAGGGGTGATGGAGGTTTTGGTTCCACAAATAATTTAGGCAAATGAGAAAGAAATTTTTATTATTTTTAGCTATTTCTTCAATAGTATTATTGGGGTTGTGTAGTTGTTCCGATGATAAGGATGATGAATACAAGGATGCTATTATCGGTACATGGGAACTTGTTCAGGTAAAAGTGGATGGTAGATGGTATCCTATGATAAGACCTACTTACGCTAAGTTTAATCAGGATGGTACTTATGTAGGAAGGGGCTATTTTGGAAATGGTTACGGTACTTATGATATTTCTGGTAAAACCATTACATGTTATGTTGAGGGATATGAGTATGTAAGATACGAGATTGTTGAACTGATGTCCAACACATGTACGTTGAAGATGATGATGGGAGGTGACAGTATGGATATTAAATGTGAAAAACGATGAAAACAAAAAAGATAAACAAGATTTACGACAAGGGCTATGATAGTGTATTGAACAAGTATTTTATCTTAGCCATGTTTGTTGAGTTTGGTGAAATGAAGTATGATCGTATTTTCTTTTCTGATAAGAAGGATGCGGATAACATAAAAGTTGGTGATTTGTTATGATGGGAGTTACGTTGAACAGCAGGGCTAAAATTATAAACCGTGATAAATACATTTCACTTCACGGTGAAGATTCTGTAAGCAAGTCAAATGTGTTCGGTAAATTTGTCACTGTTAAATACTGTTTTGAGAATGGTGAAAAGTTTCTTTGTGCGGATGACCAGGGTAAAGAGTATATTCTTTTCTCGGATTGTATTGCTTATGTTGATCATGTTAAAGAGAGAAGCATTCTTGATGAAGCAAAGGATATACGTAGTAACAGCAGGCAGTCTGATTATGGTGATGCTGTAGTCAATTTTGAAAATATTTCCAAGATGGCTTCTTTGATTACTGGAAAGGAATTATCTCCTTATGACTGTGTTGCTGTACAGATAGCTGTAAAGCTATGCAGACAGGGATTCCATAAAAAGCGTGACAATATGGTTGATTTGGCTGGTTATGCTGATATTATGCAATTAATTGTAGACAAGGAAAATGGGGAAAAAGGCTGATAATGCGTTGCTTTTTAGGAGGGTCTTGTCGGCAAGCGGACTCTCCGATATTGATGTAAACAGGAAAAGCAGGAAACATGATATCGTGATGAACCGTGCGCTTGTGTGTTGTGTCATGCGTGACATGGGATTAAGCATGTCTGAGATTTCTGATTTCTTATGTATTGACAGGAGCACTATATATAATCTTTTGAAATATACTTCTGAACTTGACGAGAAGGTTAAGTATGTAAAAGGCAAAATGAAGGAGGAGAGATAATGAGTAATAAGAAAGGATGGGGTAAACTTCCCCTTAGTAACAATCTTCTTATTGACGATGAAAAGCAGAAGAAGATTGAGATAGCCAAGAATATTGATGATGCGGACGAGATGGAGTTATGGGCTGCTTCGGCTTATGTTATAGATACCAATCCTGTATTGTTTTATAAGGCAACCCATGAAGTTGATAAAGACATGTCCGAGCGTACTTTGTTGATGAAAGCAAGGCAATGGGTTAATTCTCCCAGGATAGCCCAGATTGTCAATTATGCCAAATCTTCCATGCTTGCTTCCGAGTATGTCACACCTGCCATGAGGCGTGTTTTGGAAGAAGAGAAGAGGGAAAAGACAAAGGAATTGATAAACAAGGACAATCTTGAATTTGAAGATGCTATAAAACTTATAGAAAGTTTCCTTAAACGTTCTGATATTGACACTGCTGATTTTAAGGATGTAAAAGGTGCTTTGGACATGTTGGCCAAGTTTAAGGGTTGGTTGTCTGATGATGATGATGCTGGTGATGATTTTTATGATAAGACTACTATAGCATTCTTTCCTTATGACTGTGACTTGTGTGTTCGTGCTAAAGCAGGATTATGCAAGAAATGTGTATATCATAGGGAGTCAACGGGTGATCTTAGCGATGATGAACGTAAATGGATAAAGGAAAACGATACATGGAAAGGATAGTCTATGTCTGTAAGGAAAACTACTAATTTAACGGTAAGGAATAAAGAAAGGGAAAGGCGTGTAAGGGAAATAGAGGAAGAGGGAGTATTTGATTATTTCCATAAATTTACTCCTGCCCAGTTGTACAGATACCTTTCACCTCTATGTAGTATTGATGCGTTACGGATATTGCGTTTGTGTATTGTTTCCGCACAGAGGGGAGATAATATGATAACATTGAAGTTTATAAGGAGGCAACTGAAATATAAACCTAGGCGTTCTGTTTTTGATTCATTAATAAATGCCGGATTGATAATAGAACCAGTTCCTAATGTTTTTTCCTGTACGGTGAAGGTAAATGAGTATTCTCATATATTGAGCATGATGCGTATTGATGATAATGCTCCCGATGTCGTAGATGTGGATGATTTAAATTGTTACAAAGTTGTAGCAGAAGATAATATTAGTTACCGTGTCGTTAGCAAACGTGGGAGTGTTATAAAGAGTTTCACTGAAAAGAGTGAAGCAAGCAATTATCTTGATAAACTGTATTTCCCTAAAGGTGAAGATGGTGACGTGGAAGCATTGTCGAAAGATGAAGAGGAAGAATTAACCATTTAGTTAACTATTTTTAGTATTGTTTTCTGTGTTAGTTTATTTTTTAATATTACTTTTGTCGCATGAGATATTGTTATGATAAAGAACGGTATGATTATCTTGTCAACGAGATTTTAAAATGTGGCAAGATACTTAAAGAGAACACCACTAACGGTAAGGAAGTTAGCTGGAAGGTTTTCTGGATAAGGGTGGACGCTCACAAAAGAAGGCTGTCCGCAATGAGAGAGTTGGACAAAATAAAAGAATATAAGTATAAAAAATAAAAAAATGGATTTAGTATTAAATTGTAAAGTAAAAAAAGTAGGTCAGTTACAGACTGGTACAAGCAAGGCAGGCAATCCTTGGCAAAAGAGAAATTTTCTCGTTGAGGAAATTGGTTCCATGTATGCCAAAGAGGTGTATTTCTATGTAATGGGCAACCTGTGTGATCTTCAATTGAAAGAGGGTGATACTATTACTGCCCATCTTGAAATCAGAGCAAGAGAATACCAGGGTAAATATTACAATGAAGTTGGGTGCTTTAAGATAGATATGCCGCAACCAGCACAAGCTCCATCACCTGCACCTGTTCAGCCTGAAAGACGGGATGATTTACCCTTTTAGCATTGCAATGCTGTCCGAAATGTGTGATTTTTGCTTGTATTGATCAAATTCTTGTTTTTGTTTGCGGATGGAGGTTTATCTTTTTTGCCATATTTGAGGTTTCCTCCATCCGATTTTATTAGTAGTTATGAAACGAATAAAGAGTGAATATCCTTTAGCTGATATATTTAATTTTGTGTTGGGCAAGTTATCTGTTTTGAAATCTATTTCTAAGCCTGTAACTTTCTCTTCCCGTGATAATGCTATCCCTGCATTATTTTACGATGTTGTGTTGTATGAAAAATACTTTAGGCACTGATATACAATCGGACACCACAGATAAAATCAATTCATTTCAATTTGAGTGCCATCACTTCTAATGATGACACCAACAGCATTAACAGGAACTTTTATCTTAATGCTTAATTCACAAAAAGAATAACTCATAATATATATAAATTTAGGCAGTAATTATTATCTTTGTGGTGATTTTGCCACCGTAGAAGATCCTTAAAGCAATATTTGTCTTATGGACTGTTGCCTGGATCTTAAATTCACGCATAGATTTAATAAGGAGCGTTTTATAGGCCCCCTTTCATTTAGCCTATAATCACTCCTTATTTATTAGGAATTTATAACCAATTAAACATTATATACATGAAGAATTTGTTCAAAATGTACAGAGATTGGAGAAATAGAAAGTTTGTGGAAAAGATAAACAAAATCTATTTTAAACAAGATAATGACGGCAATCTTTTTATGGAAGGAAGCCTGTATGTTTATGGTAAAAACAACGGTGTAATTTCATCATGGGTGGATAAGTCGCTTGATGATGTCAAAAAGTCTATATCTGATTTGCCATGAGAAAAAAAGAACTTATTAAAAAAATGAGAGAATATCAGTCTTGGCGGAAAGGTGCTGATATTCCCATGATGCCACCATCCGAAGTCACAAGGATTATTGATTCCGCAATAACGGTGATAGAAAAGTCTGATACAAGCAAGGCGAATGCCGTGCTGTTCAAAAAAGAAGTGATAGACAAACTTCACATCACTGTGGGTGCTATGATTTTGGACGGGTATGACGAGTTAGATTCCTGTGTAAAGTATGTTAATGACTTAATACGTGAGTTAGATGAAAATTAATTTGTTTGTAAACGGAAATTTGGTGTGCGACCGAAGCGAAGCGAGGGAGCACAGGGGCAGTCTAGCTGCACAGGGGCAGTCTAGCTGCACAGGGGCAGTCTAG
>ERZ773224.901-NODE-901-length-39976-cov-5.285213_pt1 | contig 39976 bp, 37 predicted proteins | sample MGYA00580526_ERZ773224 | MGnify/ENA primary metagenome ERZ773224 (study PRJEB29015, sample SAMEA2737743) | human gut metagenome | biome: human gut; feature: human-associated habitat; material: faeces | place: China | collected 2012 ... | reverse complement strand
TCTTGTCCCGCCAAGAAGCTCCGCAAGAATGCGGCTTAAGGGGGCGCTGCCAGAAAGCCGATTCATCATTGTGCGATTGCCACCGGCAATCGTTAAATTAGATTCGCTGCGCGACGCACCGCCCCTTAAGAATCTCCCCGGCCTCAAAACCAACCGGGCTTGTACTTGCGTGGCTTACGAACTGCGGCAAGGGTGGTTATTGTAGTCAATGCGATAGCTCTAGCTACGCCAAAGCCTCTCAGAAACGGAAGTACAAAAACGGGTTGTAAGACCCGTCCACCAGGTAGGCGGTGCAGATCAGAAGCAGGGCGCAGAGGGCGGCTGGGTGCAGGAGCGCTGCGGCTTTGGGGCAGCGCGCTTCCAGAGCTTTGGCAATGCGCTTAGGCAGGGGCGTAGCCCCCAGAGCGGCCAGGATAAGCAGCAGGGCGTTGCTTTTCAGCAGATATACTTCCTCGGCAGATGCAATGGGCAAGCCCCCCAGCCCCAGCATCCCGCGGATACAGTCCCAGGCACCGGAAAGGGTGGCTGCGTCAAAGAGCACAAAGCCGAATACCACCGCCAAAAGCAGATACACATGGCCAAAAATACGGTGCTTTTCCAAAAAGCGCAGCAGCACCAGCTTTTCCAGGATCAGCAGGGCCGCAAAATAGAGGCCCCAGCAAAGAAAATTCCAGGCAGCTCCATGCCAGAAGCCCGTCAGCAGCCAGACAATAAGGATATTGCGCAGCTGCTTTCCCATTCCCTTTCGATTGCCCCCCAGAGGGATATACACATAGTCCCGGAACCAGCGGCTCAGGGTCATGTGCCACCGCCGCCAGAACTCCGTAACGCTGGCGGCGATATAGGGATAGTTGAAGTTTTCCGGGAACCGGAAGCCCAGAAGCGCGCCCAGACCGATGGCCATATCGCTGTAGCCGGAAAAATCGAAATAGATGTGCAGGGTGTAGCTCACAGCATAGAGCCAGGAAAAGAGCACGCTGCCATCCTGGGTTCCCCGCCATGCGGCGCAGACTTCTCCCAGAAGGTTGGCAAACAGTATTTTCTTTCCCAGGCCCACCAGAAATCTGGACGCACCCTTTTGAAAGTCTCCCCGCCCGCGCTGTTTCAGCTGCTCCGCCACATCCGTATACCGGACAATAGGGCCGGCAATGAGCTGGGGGAACATGGTCACGTAGCAGGCAAGGTCAATGGGATTTTTCTGCACCTGGGCCTCTCCCCGGTACACGTCCACCGTATAGCTGAGAATCTGGAAGGTGTAAAAGCTGATGCCAACCGGCAGCGTCAGCTGCAATAGCGGCAGGGACGCGCCGGTCAACGCATTGAAATTAGACAGGAAGAAGTCCGCGTACTTGAAATACACCAGAAAGCTCAGGCTGGAGAGCACGGAGGCGGCAAGCAGAGCCTTCCGCACCCCGGGCCTTCCGGCGCGGCCCAGGGCCAGGCCAAAGCCGTAGCCCAGGGCCGTACACACCAGCATTACCGCCAGATATTTGGGCTCTCCCCAACCGTAAAACACCAGACTGAACAGGAGCAGAACGGCATTTTTCCCTTTTCTCGGGGTCAGGCCATAGACCAGCAGCACCACAGGGAGAAAATAATACAGAAACGGAATGCTGGAAAAAATCATGTTGCTTTTCTCTCCTTATGCCTCGGCAGGTGCCTCCACCAGCACCTCGGCCCCCAGGCCCTGGGCAGCGGTCTTGAAGGCCTGGATCAGATCATCCGCGCCGTAGGCCGTGATCACATAGTCCGTCATGCGCAGCACCACCACAGTATCCGGGAAGCCGCACATCCAGTGGTGGCTCTGAACGATCTGCTGATAGTGGCTTGCAAAGGCTTCGGCATCCGCTGCATCATTCAGCTGCATAACGGCGGAGCAGAAGGTATTGGTGTTCATCATATGCAGCATGGTGGCCGCCTGGGGCTTGACCATGGCGGTCAGCTCCTCATCCACCAGGATCTGGGCCTGGAAGCTATCGCCATAGACGCTGATGTCAAATTCTCCGGCTCCCTCCATATTGTCGTGGGCCTCGTCGCCACCGGCAGCGGGGAATTCGGCGTCGTCAGGCATGGCCTTGTGGATGCTCTCCAGCAGGGCCTGGGCACTTTCGTAGCTGGGGCCAACTGCCTCCGTGGTGGCCTCGGTGGTTGCTTCCGTGGCAGCGGTCGTGGAGGAAGAGGCGGTGGTGTTGCCATCGGTCTTGCCGCAGCCGACCAGAATTCCGGCGCACAGCGCGCCGCACAGGATCAAAGAAGTGAGTTTTTTCATAATGTGTTTCCTTTCCGGTGCATTATCGCACCTGGCAGATGGTGACAGAACCGTCGTCCTGCGGGACCGCCTGGAGGCACCAGTCCTCCCCGCCCTGGGACAGCTGCAAAAAGTACCCGTCCGCTCCGGGATATAAGATCCAGGTGCAGCTTGCCTTCTTTGTCAGTGTCAGCGTCTTTTCCTCCCCGCCATCCAGAGCAAGCGCGCTGTTTTCATCGGCGGTCAGGGTCAGGCTTGCTTTGCTCCCGGGCTCCAGCGTCAGGGGGATCTCCGTTTCCAGAGACAGGCGCATGACCTGCGCGTCCCCATCCTGAGACCAGGACACAGTTCTATTCAATACATTTTCCCCATTTACCGTGACTTTTAACGGTGTGGGCCGGAACAACCACAGTCCCGCAACCAGCAGCAGGCAGGCTGCCGCCGACAGGAGGGGTTTCCAGGAGATACGCTTATGTTCCTCGCTCTGGGCGGCCTCTTCTACAAACCGGCTGTCCAGACACGTAACGGCTTTGGCAATGGCACGCTGTTTATCCATATCGTTCGGCTCCTTACAGATCAAATTCCTGAGACCGCAGGTATTTCCGCAGCCGCTCCCGGCACCGGTGCAGCCGGACCTTCACCTGTCCCTGGGTCAGGCCCAGCTTTTCCGCTGTCTGGGCCGTAGTCTCGCAGTAAAAGTACCGACTGACAAAGATTTTCCGGTCCAGAGCCGCTTCCGTTGCCAGGAAGGCATTCAGGGCCCTGCCGAGCTCCCGGACGTAGGTCCGTTCCTCTGCGGTCCCGGGGTCCGGAATGCATTCGTCCAGCTCGCTGAGAGACAGGGTGTATTGGTCCCCCTGCCGCTTCTGGGCTGCGGCCTTCTCCCGGCAATTGATGGCTAAGTTTCGGATCACCTTTCCCAGCCAGGCCTTCAGCAGCTTGGGGCGCTGCGGCGGAATGGCATTCCAGGCCCGCAGCCACAGGTCATTCAGGCATTCCTGGCTGTCCTCCTCGCCGCCCAGGATATTCCGGGCAACGGCAAGGCAATAGGCCCCATACTTTTCCTGGGCCGCCTGAATGCCATCGGGGTTCCGCTGGAAAAACAGCTCTACAATTTCATTGTCGTTCATAAGCGTCCTCACTGATAAAGACAGGATTTTTGGGGGGTGGTTACAGGGAATAGAGAAATTTTTTAAGTCACCAATAGCTTTTCCTTCGGGAAATGTCATCAACAGTCTCGCTAACGCGAGCCAGCTCCCCCGGTGGGGAAGCTTTTTTCCTTCCCCACGAAAAACTTCCGGAACACTATATCACATTTTCCTGCTAAATGCAAAAAATTCCCGTCTCCCACAAAAGGAGACGGGAAAAATCAATTACCGAACGTACTCAATAACAACGCAGCGGTTGGGCTCCACGCCGGTGGAATGGGTGGTGATGTTCTCCATATCCTGCAGCGCTGCATGGATCACATGGCGCTCATAAGCGTTCATGGGCTCCAGGGTGGTGCGGCGGCGGGCTTTCAGAACCTGCTGGGCCTTCTTGCGGGCGTAGCGGCGGAGGCTCTCCTCCCGCTTCTGGCGGTAGGACTCGGCGTCCACGCTGACCCGGATGTGGCCTTCCACTTCCCGATTCACGGCATAGTTGCACAGGTGCTGGATGGCATCCAGGGTATCACCCCGGCGGCCAATCAGATAGCCCAGGTCATCGCCCACCAGGTCCACCTGATAGGCATTACCGCTTTCCTTCCAGCAGTGGGGCACAGCCTTGGAATCCATGTGCTCCAGCAGGCCCTTCAGGAAGACTTCGATCTTCTCCTCCACAGAGCCGGGCTCTGCAGGGGCATACTCCTTGGGCACGGCGGGGGCCTTGGGCTCCCGGGGCTCTCTGGGCTCCTTCGGGGGCTGGGATGCTCTGGGGGCCCTGGGCTGCTGGGGGCGCTCAGGCCGCACCTCGGGCTTCTTCTCCTCGGCCTTGACTTCTGCCTTGGGTGCCTCCACGGGCTTTGCAGGTTCGGGCTTTACAGGTTCGGGCTTTACAGGGGCAGGCTCGGCAAGCTTGGGGGCAGGAGCCGCAGCCTTGGGCTTCCGGGAAGCGGAGGACAGAGCCACCTTCGGTGCCTCGGGTACCTCTTCGGGGGCCTCATAGGTCACCTGAACCTTGGCAGGCTGTGCGCCAAACCCCAGAAAACCGGCTTTGGCCTGCTGGAGCACCTGAACGGACACACTGTCCCGGTCCAGGCCCAGCTGGGCAAGCGCAGCTTCAATGGCAAGATCAATGGTTTTGCCGCTGGTGACAAGGGTCTTTTCCATGGTTTACTCCTCCTTGCTATTCTGGGCGTAACGGTTGGGGTCGTAGGCGCGGCCCTTGCAGTAGGGACGGTCCGCAATGCCGGAGAGGGCTTCCTTCTCCTGTTTCTCCTCGGGCTGCTTGCCCTTTCTGGCGGCATACTCCCGGGCGGCAGCCTCCTTGGCGGCGGCTTCCTGATCCCGCTGCTGCTTCTGCAGGCGCTTCTTGCTGGTGTTCTCGGTGATGCCGTCAGGATTCTCGGCACGGCGCTGAGCGCGGATGCGCTCCTTCTCGGCCTCGATCTTGTCCTGCTCCATCCGGCGCTTCAGGCGCTCGGCGTCCTCGGCATCGTAGATCTTGCGGTAGCGCTTATTGAGGATCACATCCTCAACGGTACGGACAACGCCGCCCACAAACCAGTACAGGGACAATGCACAGGGCACGGTGAAGCCGATCCACAGCATCATCAGCGGCATCATGAACATCATCATCTTGTTGGTCTGGGCAGTCTGGGAATTCTCCACAGCTTCCTTGTCCTGAATACCGTCCTTGTTGGTGACCAGGGAGTCGTTCTGCTTCTGCATGATCAGCATGGACACGACCTGATAACCGGCGGAGGCCAGGGCAATCAGCAGAGCACCGATATGGGCCCAGTTCCAGGCCCAGGTAGAGGCGAACACATTGAACTGGGGTACCGCGCCCAGGTCAATGCCGATAAAGCCGAAATTGATGCCGCTCAGGGCCAGATCGCTGATGCCGGGAATGGCGGCCTTGATGGCCTCGGCATACTGGGGGATGTACTGGGCTGCGATCATCTGGTGATAATAGGCATTTCCGGTGAAGAGATCGGGGTTCAGGCCCTTGATAACTTCAACGACCTGGTTGGCAACGTCCAGATTCTCATGGAGCATATACACAATGGGCTGCCGGACCACGGTATACAGAGGGATCAGCAGCAGCATGGGCACAAAGCTCCACAGGCAGCCGCCGCCCATGGACACGCCCTCTTCCTTGTACAGCTCCTGGATGGCCTGGTTCTGGCGGTTGGGGTCGTCGGCATAGCGGCGTTGGATGTCCTGCATTCTGGGAGTCAGGCGGGACATCTTCATCATGCTCTTCTTGGACTTTGCGGTAATGGGCAGCAGAACCAGCTGCACCAGAATTGCGAACAGGATCAGAGCCATACCGTAGCTGTTGGTCAGCCGGTACAGCAGCTCCATCAGGTAGCCGAAGGGCACCTGGATGATATCGGCAATGTGGAATGACAGTAACATGGACTTTCCTCCTTATGGAAGTCATGGTACGGGGTCGTAGATATCCCGATGGGAAAAGGGATGGCACCGGGCCAGGCGTTTGATTGCCAGCCAGCCTCCCTTTACGGCGCCGTATTTTTGAATCGCTTCGTAGGCATAGGCGGAACAGGTTGGACGGTAGCGGCAGCGGGCCGGGAAATAGGGGGAAATGCACTTGGAGTAAAAGGAGATGAGGCCAAGAAGGAACCGTTTCACTACGCTTCCTCCTGCCGCAGAAGCCCTGCCTTCCGGGCAAGGCGCAGATAGCTCTCCGTCAGCTTTTCAAAGGGCGCTTCCACCGAGCGGCTTCTCGCCACCACCACAATATCCCACCCGGGAGTAAACTTCTGCTCATTCAGCCGGTAGACCTCCCGCAGCCTTCTGCGGGTGCGGTTGCGGACCACTGCGTGGCCCAGCTTCTTGCTGACGGTAATGCCCACCCGATTGCGGCCCAGGCGGTTGCGCCGGGCGTACAGGACCATATTGCCATCGGCAAAGCCCTGGGTGTGGTAAAGACGCTGGAATATGTGGTTCAGTTTCAGGCTGCTGGAAAACTTCATTGCTATTTCTCCTAAAAAGGGAGCGGGGCGAATGTTTCATTCACCCCGCTGTAGCTCCCGTTTCGCTCTTACGCGCGTATTTCCTTGTGTTCCACAGGGGCGGCGCATCAGGCGGACAGAACCTTGCGGCCTCTTGCACGACGGCGGGCCAGAACCTTGCGGCCATTGGCAGTAGCCATTCTCTGACGGAAACCGTGAACCTTGGAACGGTGACGGTTGCTGGGCTGGTAGGTACGCTTCATTACGGATACACCTCCTATTTTCTCTGAAAATCATATGCTCGACAGCCGCAAAAGCGGCCGCAGCAACACAAATAGACAGACCTCCACGGTCATGCCTGCTCATTATAACCGAAAAAGTCATGGAGGTCAACATTTTTTTCGCACGGACGGTGTTTTTCTTTTCTGCGCATAAAAACGCCGCTCAGCATATGCCGGGCGGCGTTTGGTTTTTACTCCTGGGCGCGCTTCTTCATCAGGTTCCGCATACGCAGGGCGTGGTCCAGCTCGCGCTTGCGGATGCGCAGGCTCTTGGGGGTGCACTCCAAAAGCTCATCATCTGCCAGGAACTCGATGCACTGCTCCAGAGACATGGTTCTGGGAGGCGTCAGGCGCAGGGCCTCATCGGAACCGGCGGCGCGCATATTGGTCAGCTGCTTCTTCTTGCAGACGTTGACGGTCATATCCTCGTTCCGGCTGCACACGCCAACCACCATACCGGCATAGACCGGGGTACCGGCGCCGATGAACAATGTGCCCCGCTCCTGGGCATTGAACAGGCCATAGGAGCAGGCCTCGCCGGTTTCGAAGGCGATGAGGGAGCCCACCTGGCGGCGCTCGATCTCGCCCTTCATGGGTGCGTAGCTATCCAGCACGGAGGACATGATGCCCTCGCCCCGGGTATCGGTCAGGAACTCGTTCCGGTAGCCGAAGAGGCCCCGGGAGGGAACCAGGAACTCCAGGCGGTAGCGGCTGCCCACGGGGGTCATGCCCAGCAGGTCACCCTTGCGCTTGCCCATCTTCTCGATGACGGCGCCCATGCTCTCCTCGGGCACATCGGCAACCATCCGCTCGATGGGCTCGCAGAGCTTGCCGTCGATTTCCTTGGTCAGCACACGGGGGGTGGACACGGAGAACTCGTAGCCCTCCCGGCGCATGGTCTCCATCAGGATGGACAGGTGCATTTCGCCGCGGCCCGCCACATTGAAGGCATCGGTGCCCTGCTCGGTGACGTGCAGAGACACATCCTTCAGCAGCTCCTTCTCCAACCGGTCCCGCAGGTTCCGGGAGGTGATGAACTTGCCCTCTTTGCCGGCGAAGGGAGAATCGTTGACGGCAAAGGTCATTTCAATGGTGGGGTCGGAGATCTTCACAAAGGGCAGGGGCTCCACCACCATGGGGTCGCACAATGTACGACCGATGGTGATATCCGCCATGCCGGACAGGGCCACGATCTCACCGGCGCTGGCCTGCTGCACGGGCACCTTGGCCAGACCGTCGAAGGTATACAGGGCAACGACCTTGCCCTTGGCCTTGTGATCCGGGTCGTGATAGTCGCAGATGGCAACCTCCTGGTTGACCTTAATGGTGCCCCGCTCGATGCGGCCCACGGCAATCCGGCCCACATACTCATTGTAGTCAATGGAGGAGACCAGCAGCTGCAGAGGGCCGTTCTCGTCGCCCGTAGGGGGATCGATATACTCGATGATGGTCTCGAACAGAGGCTTCAGGTCGGTGCCCTGCTCATCGGGGCTGTAGGACGCAGTGCCCTGACGGCCGGAGCAGAAGATGGTGGGGGAATTGAACTGCTCATCGGTAGCATCCAGCTCCAGCAGCAGCTCCAGGACCTCATCCATGACCTCATGGACACGGGCATCGGGCTTGTCCACCTTGTTGACGGCAACAATGACCTTGTGGCCCAGCTCCAGCGCCTTCTGGAGCACGAAGCGGGTCTGGGGCATGGGGCCCTCGGCGGCATCCACCAGCAGGATAACGCCGTTGACCATCTTCAGAATACGCTCCACCTCGCCGCCGAAGTCAGCGTGGCCCGGGGTATCCACAATGTTGATCTTGTAGTCTTTATAGTGCACGGAGGTGTTCTTGGCCAGAATGGTGATGCCGCGCTCACGCTCCAGATCGCCGGAGTCCATGACCCGGTCCACGGTGGCCTGGTTTTCCCGGTAAATGCCGCCCTGCTTCAGCATTTCGTCAACCAGGGTGGTCTTGCCGTGGTCAACGTGGGCAATAATGGCAATATTTCTGATTTTTTCCTGAGATGCCATAAAAAAGCTCCTTATATTTAGAATGTATCAACTCTCAACATAGAAATATAGCACAGCTTCTCTCCATATGCAATCTTTTTCTCAAGATTTGCCATACAAAAGTTGAAGAATTCCGGTCTTTTCTTTCGTGCATATTTTCCTGAACAGCCGCATTTCCCTGTTTGGCCAAAGGGAGACGCAAATTGCGAAAGCAAGCCGGGGGGGCAGCGAAATGCAGCGAAATGCAGGGAAATCACCCTCCTATCCTATCCTATCCTATCCAATCCAATCCTATCCTATATAGAGAGAGTGGGTATGCGGGCAAGCCGGCCACACACCCACATTTTCTTTCCGTTCCGGCTTTGGAGAAAGGCAGCGCGGAAACGGCATTATTTTTTCCGCTTCTCCCACTCCGGCTTGTAGGCCAGATAGGTGCAGACCCCAAACAGGGCAGCGCACAAAAGGCTGATCTTCCAGCCGATGGAAAAGGCCTTGTTCTGATAGCGCAGCGTAACGGTATGGGTTCCCTGGGTCATATGGGTACTGATCATACAGTCCCCTACCAGGGTGATCTCTGCCTCTTCCCCGTCCACATACAGGCGCCAGTTGCCATTCTGAGGAACCGACGTGTAGAAGAGTCCATCCCGGTCACAGTCGACGGTGCCCTCCACCCTTGTCTGGCGGAAGGAGGTAATATTCAAGGCAGCGGCATTTAAGATGTCGTAGCCCCGGAAGAACAGGTCATTGTCCAGCTGCGAGGCCGTCACCGTCATGGTGCCGGATTCCCCTGCATCGCACAGGACGCGGACCTCTACACTGTCCGTGGGCGTGACGTCCCCAACCGCAAGCATCTGGGGCAGGCTGATGGTCTCCCGGTACAGCTCCACGCCGTTGATACAGACCACGAAGTCATTCCGCTTCGGCAGGTCCAGCCAGACGCACACAAAGCCCTCGTCATTGGGGGAGAAAAAGTAGGACACGTAGGCCCCCTCGTCGCACTCCGAATAGCTGAGCTTGCCCCGGGTGCTCTGCTCCGTCACCTGGGTGCCGTTGCCCAGAGCCACCACCTGGCTGCCTGCGATGGCCCGCCACACCGGCGTTTCCAGCCCTGTAGCAGCGGAGAATACCTCATTTTGCATTTGCCACGGGTCCGTTTCTCCAAAATCCGCCTGGGCCAAGGCATCCTCTGCCAGGAAGCCCAGGGGCAGATAGGCCTTGTTTTTCAGCAGGTACACATTTTCATAGTGGTGGACCTCTTCAAACATGGAGCTGGTGCGGTCCCGGCCGTCCCGGTCCATCATGTATTTCAGGTCCAGGAACAGATTTGCCACCGGGCTGCTCTCCTCAAAGCAGTACCGGTTGTAGGTGTTTTTCGCGCCATAGCCAAAGGCCTTCATGAACTCGGTCACCCGCACATTGGCAGAGCTGGTGAAAGCGGAAATGCCATTGTAGCCATTGAGCGCATCATCGTTCAGGGTTTGGGCGTGGGTCACCTCTGCCCGGTAGAAGGGCTCTTTCTCCCGCTCGCGCATATAGCGGAACATGGAGGCCGCCGCTTCCCGGCCCTTGGGATAGTTGGAAACCCCGGTGCCCGGGAAATACAGGCCGAAGGACAGCAGGTTTGCGCACATTTCCAGAATGATCACCGTCAGCACCGCCCAGCGGGAATGAACCCGGTAGCAGCTCTGGCGATAGCGGGCCCGGGACACCTCGGCAGGTTCCGCATCCTCGGCGATTTTCACCTTTTTCTTGCCATAGAGCAGGCAGGCTGTAAAGACAAGCAGGAAGCCAAAATTGTACAGCGCATAAACCGGAACCTCCAGGGCGATCCCGAAGGCCTCGGCGGTCTCCGTGTGCGTCAGGTCGTTGGAGCAGCACAGCACCGCGCCGGTGAACAGCATGGCAGCCAAAATATGCCAGACGGAAAACCGCCGCCGCAGCAGCCAGGCCCGATAGGCCATATACAGCAGCACAAAGCTGAAGAGGAAGCTGAACCGGTAAGGGATCATATTGGGGAAGTGGAAGCCGTGCCAGATGTAGTCCAGCTGCCGGATGATGAAGCTCAGCATGAAAAACAGCAGCAGGAATACTGCGCACAGCTTGTCCCGGAGCTTTACTTCCTTCGCCATCAGGAAGAGGAAGGCCAGCTGGATCGCAAACACGCCGCAGTACAGGTTCGGCAGGCCCTCCTTGAAATTGGGTTCCAGAGCGCCGCCCATATTGCCCGCCACCTGACGCATGGCATCCAACAGCCCCTTCCAGGTATTCTCCGAGGCAATATTCAGCCGGAAGCCCTTGGGAAAGGCATTGACGCTGGACTGGGTGGTTTGCAGGGCCGCCAGGGTTGGAAGCTCCAGAACGGCAGTCATGCCAATGGCCAGCAGGGAGAAAATCGCAATGCGCACCAGATCCAGCCCCGCCCGCTTCCAGCCGGGGAACCGGCAGATCTCATAGCAGAAGAACACCAGCGCCACGAAAATGCAGACGAAGAAGCCCACATAGTAATTGGCGTAAATGGCCAAAAACAGCGTCACGGTGTACAGGAAGAATCGCTTCTCCCGCAGCAGGGCGATCTCCCCCAGAATGACCAGGGGCAGCAGCGCGAAGGTATCCATCCACATGATGTTCCAGTGGAAGCCCAGGGCCCAGGCGCACAGAGCATAAAACGCGCTGAAGGCCACCACCGCAAAGTCCTTCTTCCCGTAGAGCCTTTGCAGAAACAGCGAGAAGAACAGCCCCGCAAAGCCAAGCTTGATGGGCGTTAAGAGGGTGAAATAGCCGAGAAGCCACTTTTCCGGCAGCAGCACGCTGAGAAGATTCAGGGGGCTTGCCAGATAATAGGAGATGAGCCCCAGGTAGTCCACGCCCATGCCGATGGACCAGTTGTAGAGCAGGCTCTGCCCCTGCCGCAGGCTGCGGCGGAAGGCCAGGAAAAAGGGGTAATACTGGTGATACATATCGGAATACAGCATGGATGTCTTGCCGAAGGGGATGTAGCCGCTGATGAGCATGACCACCAGCATCCCCACACAGGGGAAGGCAAAGGACAGCGCCGTAAAATTCCATTTCCATTTCCGGGTAAGCGGATTGGACAGCTTCATAATATGGAAACCTCCAGGGTATGATTCAGGATTTTACTATATTATCATATTTTTCCCGGAAGGTAAAGGCAGGAACCGTCTAGGGGAGCTTAAATTTTTATGAAGGAAAAAGCCATACCCCGCCGCCTGGCAGGGTATGGCAAAAATCATTCAATCCAGCTCGTCGGTCTCCTCGTGCACATGATCATGATCATGGCAGCAGCAGTCGTCGCCGCTGTCTTCCATATTGGTCAGCTCGCTGATGCGGACCTTCTGGCGCAGCTTCATCTCCTCCACGCTCTTGTGGAGCAGCTCCTTCACGGCCACGGGGTCCTTGATGTTTTTCATCACCAGAGTGGGGCAGGTCTTATCCGAAGACAGGATCGTCACCGTCCCTACCCCCAGCAGCCGCTGGAAGAGATTCCGGCTGGTACTGATATCCCGGACACGGTAGAGAAGGATCTCATCGTCCGTCACATTCAAAAAGCCCTTGGACAGAAACAACCGGTCCTCTGACAGCATATACCGGGTAAAGGACAGAGGGAGGCCAAAAAAGCGCTTCCGGTCCTTCCATGCGTAGGCAATCTTTTCCTTTTTCATAAGCGATCCTCCTTTGTAATTTGTTCTATTTTACTATTGTTTTCCCCCAATGTCAAGAATCATAGAATCAGGCAGACCAGTCCCGTGGCCCCTTCGTTGACAATGCGGCCCAGGGTTCCCCGGAATTTGGTGCGCACATCCTCCGGAAGCCGCAAAAGCTTGGCATTGAGCCCCTCCTGGATCAGATCGTATACGGATTTTCCGAAAATATTGCTCTGCCACAGCTTCTCCGGCTCCTGGCCCCCCAAATATTCAATGAGCTCTTTGGACTGCTCCTCACCGCCTACCATGGGACTGATCTCCGTGTCCACATCCACCCGGATCATGTGGATGGAGGGGGCCATAGCCCGGAGCTTGACCCCGTAGCTGCCGTTCTTTTTCAGCACCTCCGGCTTTTCCAGCTTCAGCTCCTCAGGCCCAGGTCCCACCACTCCGTAGCCCGTCGCCCTGACGGAGGCAAGGGCATCGGCCAGGCGGTCATATTCCCGCTTGACCCGGCTAAGCTCGGTGAGCAGCTCCAGCAGCTGCCCATCGCTTTCAATGGGCATTCCAGCCCGGGCGCTGAGTATCTCATAGAACATGGACTCCGGGAAACGGATGACGCAGTCCACCCGGCCGCTGCCGGGGTCTATATTCCGGAAGTCCGCCTCCTGCACTCCGGGCAGCGCTCGCAGCGCCTCCAAAGCCTGTGCTGCCTGGCCCAAAGAGCCGATCCCATCCGCAGCCTCCAGGAGGCCCCGGTACAGCGCCGTTTTCACCGGATGGTCCCGCTCCAAAGCATCCATCCACCGGGGCAGAAACACCCGCAGCGCCGTCATGGGGAAGCTATAGAGCATGGCATTCAGAAGCGCGCCGATTCCTTGGGCATCCACCGCCTGACAGTCCAGAATCATGCAGCAGATATGGAATTCCCCGTCCAGCGCGGCTTTCAGCGCCTTGGCCTGCTGGCCCTCCGGCTCCCGGCTGTTGATGACCACCAGATAGGGCTTGCCCGTGGCGCGCATATCCGCGATGGCCCGCTTTTCCGCCTGGACATAGTCCTCCCGGGGAATGTCCGTAACGGTCCCGTCGGTGGTCACCACCAGGCCTAAGGTGGCGTGGCCCTCCATGACCTTCTTCGTCCCCAGCTCCGCCGCCTGGGTCATGGGGATCTCCCGGTCGAACCAGGGGGTCGTCACCATCCGGGGCTTGCCGTCCTCCTCCGCGCCCATGGCACCAGGGATCATATACCCCACGGAATCGATCATGCGGATGCGCAGCCGGGCCGTACCGTCCGGGCTGACCTCCACGGCCTCCTCCGGCACAAATTTCGGCTCCGCCGTCATAATGGTCCTGCCGGAGCCGCACTGGGGCAGCTCGTCCCGGGCCCGCTCCGCCCGGAAGGGGTCCTCCATGGCGGGGATCACAAGCTCCTCCATGATGCGCTTGATCAGCGTGGATTTTCCGGTGCGAACCGGCCCCACCACGCCGATATAGATATTGCCGCCGGTTCTGGCAGCGATATCCTGATAAATTGTTTCCATAGCCAGCCTCCTCCTTCGGCAGGAGCGATCCTGCCATGGTTTGTTTCCATGGTATGCGTCCTTTCCGGAAGGTAGAACGGCCCCCGATGGGGCAAACTTCCCCGGAATTCTGCGTTTCTCAAAAAAATATTGAAAATAATGTTTGACAAATGAAGAAAAAGCCTATATAATACGTTAGCACGACTTTGAGAGGGGGGAAGATTATGCTGTTGGGGCTTTCCAAGATCATCGATTGTCCCGGCGCGTCCCTTCCCTTTTCCACCAGCGTGGATCTGAGCGATCTTCGCTACGGCCTCAGCAACCCGGTTTCCGAACCGGTCCTGGCAGAAGGAACCGTGCGCAATACCGCCGGGGTTTTGATGATGCAGGGCTCCCTGCACACCACCATCCACGGTATCTGCGACCGGTGCGCCGGGGAATTCCACCGCGAGATTGAATTCCCCATCGACGTTGTCCTTGTAACCGAGCTGGCCAGTGAAGAGAACGAAGATGAGTGGGTATTCCCTCTGGAGGGAGACAGCGCCGATCTGGACGACATTGTGCGAACCGTGTTCGTACTGAATCTGGATTCCAAGCTGCTTTGCAAGGAGGATTGTAAAGGCCTTTGCCCCAGATGCGGCAAAAACCTGAACGACGGTCCCTGCAATTGCCGGAAGGAGCTCGATCCCCGATTTGCTGCTTTAGAGCAGCTTCTTGAGAAGTAAATCCATATTGATGCTGTGAAAAGCAGTTTTACCAAGGAGGTGTCACCATGGCTGTCCCTAAGTGTAAAGTGTCCAAGGCCCGCCGCGATAAGCGCCGTGGCTCTAACTGGAAGCTGTCCGCTCCCAGTGTTGCGGTTTGCCCCAAGTGCGGTGAGCCCGTAATGCCCCACAGAGCTTGCAAGGCTTGCGGCACCTACAATGGCCGTCAGGTTCTGGCTGTTGAGGCTGAGTAAGGCAAAAACGGAAAACCAGAGGAAGGCAAGCGCCTTCCTCTTTTTCCGTTTCTGCGGAAAGCCTTGCTTTCTTAACAATTCTATGCCATAATAACTCAACAAACATATTCATGTAAACCATACAAAGAATAAGCCTGTGGGCAGCACCGCACAATTCGGCAAGAGTCGTCAGTGAGAGATTTTTTTGTCGGAGAAAAACGCTAAAAGTGGCGGAATCCTTTGTGTATTCCCCACTTTTAGAACTGCACAGCCGGTGAAAAAGATCCGCTGACGGCCGCATACGAATTGTGCGGTGTTGCCCCCCAAAAGAAAGGACGTGTTGCTCATGGCGAAACCCTTGGTTGCCATTGTAGGCCGCCCCAATGTGGGAAAGTCTATGCTCTTTAATAAGCTCACCGGTCAGCGTACCTCCATTGTGGAGGACACCCCCGGCGTGACCCGGGACCGGATCTATGGGGACTGCGAATGGTGCGGCCGCACCTTCTCCCTGGTGGATACCGGCGGTATCGAGCCCAGCACCGACAACGATATGCTGAAGTTCATGCGCCGTCAGGCGGAGATCGGCATTGAGCTGGCCGATGCCATCATCATGGTCACGGACGTCCGCAGCGGCGTTACCGCGGCGGACGAGGACGTGGCCACCATGCTGCGCAAATCCGGCAAGCCCGTGGCCCTGGCCGTCAACAAGTGTGACTCCGTCGGCCCCACCAATCCGGATGTGTACGAATTCTACTGTCTGGGTATTGGCGACCTGTTTGAGACCTCTGCCGTCCACGGTCACGGCACCGGCGACCTGCTGGACTGGGTTCTGGAAAACATCCCCGCCGATGACGGCGAAGAAGAGGACACCGACGTCATCAAGGTTGCCATTGTGGGCAAGCCCAATGTGGGCAAGTCCAGCCTGCTAAACCGGATTCTGGGCGAAGAGCGGGTCATTGTCTCCAACGTGGCCGGAACCACCCGGGATGCCATCGACTCCTACTACGAAAACGAAACCGGCAAATACTGCTTCATCGACACCGCCGGTATGCGCCGGAAGAGCAAGGTGGACGATGCCATTGAGAAATACTCCAATATGCGCTCCGTCAGCGCCATCGACCGGGCAGATGTGTGCCTGATCCTCATTGATGCCAACGAAGGCGTCACCGAGCAGGATACCAAAATTGCCGGTCTGGTCCACGAGGCAGGCAAGGCTGCCGTCATCGTGGTCAACAAGTGGGACGCCGTGGCCGACAAGGAGACCAACACCATGCGGGACATGGAGGCCAAGGTCCGTCAGGGTCTGAGCTATATGCTCTATGCCCCTGTCATCTTCCTGTCCGCCCTGACCGGCGCCCGGTGTGACAAACTGTTCGACACCATTCAGGAGGTCCACAAGCAGAACACCAGCCGCATCACCACCGGCAGCCTGAATGCCGTTCTGGCCGATGCCACCGCCCGGGTTCAGCCGCCTACGGACAAGGGCCGCCGCCTGAAGATCTACTATATGACCCAGGCTGGCACCAAGCCCCCCCACTTCGTCATCTTCTGCAACGATGCCCGGCTCTTCCACTTCTCCTACCAGAGATACCTGGAAAACCAGATCCGGGAGGTCTTCGGCCTCCAGGGCACGCCCATCCGCATCACCATTCGCCAGAAGGGCGACAAGGAGGAGTAAGCCGTGGCCGTTTCCATTGCGCTGATATGTGTACTGGGCTATCTGCTTGGCGGCATCAACGGAGCCATCCTGCTGTCCAAGCTGGTGGAAAAGGACGATGTCCGCCGCCACGGCAGCGGCAATGCCGGCTTCACCAATTTCTTCCGCAACTACGGAAAGCGCACTTCCCTGCTGGTCATCCTCATTGATGCGGCAAAGGCGGCGGCTTCCTGCCTTCTGGGCGGCTGGCTGCTGGGGAAATACGGTCTGCGGACAGAAGGGATGCTTCTGGGCGGCCTGGCCGCCACACTGGGCCACGATTTCCCCGCCTTTCTGGGCTTCCGGGGGGGCAAGGGCATCGTCTGCGGATTTGCAGCCGCTCTGGTCACGGACTGGCGGGTAGGCCTTATCCTGTTTGCGGTCTTCGCCCTGGTGTATTTTCTGACCCACTATGTTTCCCTGGCCTCGGTGCTGTGCGCCCTGGGCTTCTTTGTCAGCTTTTGGCTGTTCTATCCCGGCAGGCCCTTCGTGCTGATCCTGTCCGGGTGTCTGAGCGCCCTGGCTATTTTCCTGCACCGGGAAAACATCGGCCGTCTGGTCAGGGGCCAGGAACGAAAAACATATTTCTTCAAAAGGGGCGAAACAAAATGAACGCAGCCGTCATCGGCGCCGGTGCCTGGGGCACTGCCCTGGCCTGCCAGCTCAGCCGCAACGGCCATGACACGGTCCTGTGGTTCCGCAGCCCGGAAAAGGCAGCCTTGGCCCAGGAAACCCGGGTCAACCCCCGGCTGAAAAATGCCGTGCTTCCGCCCCAGCTCCTCTGCACAGCAGACCCCCAGTGCGTCCGGGGCTGTGGGCTGGTGGTCATTGCGGCCCCCTCCTTCCCCATCCGGTCCGTGTGCCAAACCGTGGCACCCTATCTGGACGAAAGCACCGTTATGGTCTCCGTAACCAAGGGCATTGAGGAAGGGAGCCTGCTGCGCATGAGCCAGATCGTGGCCCAAGAGACGAGCCGTCCCGTTGTGGCGCTCTCCGGCCCCTGCCACGCCGAGGAGGTGGCCATTCAGGTGCCCACAGGGTGCCTCGCCGCCTGTGAGGACAAGCGTCAGGCGGAATTCGTCCAGGATGCCTTTATGTCCGAGACCTTCCGGGTCTACACCAGCCCCGATGCCGTGGGCGCGGAGCTGGGCGGGGCCCTGAAAAATATCATCGCCCTGTGTGCCGGTGTGGTCACGGGCCTTGGCTACGGGGACAACACCAAGGCCATGCTCATGACCCGGGGCCTTACGGAAATGGCCCGCCTGGGTGTGTCCATGGGGGCCCGGAAAGAGACTCTGGCGGGTCTCTCCGGTGTGGGCGATCTGATCGTCACCTGTACCTCCGTCCACTCCCGGAACCGGCAGGCCGGCATTCTCATCGGTCAGGGGCTGTCCCCCCAGGAGGCCATGGCCCAGGTCGGCGCCGTGGTGGAGGGCTACTATGCTACAAAGTCCGCCTGGGAGCTGTGCCAGAGAGAGGGCGTAGAAATGCCCATCGTCAGCGCAGCCTACCACGTGCTCTATGAAAACGCCGACCCCAAGGCCGTCGTTCAAAAGCTGCTGGCGCGTCAGAAAAAAGCCGAATCCGAGGATTTGGGCTGGTAAATACGGAAGGGGCTGTTAGAAAAGTATGTCGCTGCCACACCAGCGTGCGCGCTGGTTCGCAATGACAGAGCGTTTTCTAACAGCCCCTTGCGTTATACCGCGTACAGCAGCACGCACAGAAAATGCAGCAGGCTGCCGATATCTACAAAGACGTGGAATACGGAGTGCATCCATTTTTTCTTACTGCCAATGCCATAGAGCACGGCGCCGATGGTATAGGCAATGCCGCCCAAAAGCAGCAGCCAGAAGCCGCTGGGAGTTAAAACCTCCAGCACCACCTTGGCAAAGGGGATAATGGCCCAGCCCATGCCGATATAGCAAATCATGGAAAACACCCGATAGGCCCGCAGGTCAATGGCCGTGAGCACTGTGGCAATGACCGCCATGGTCCACTCAAAGCCGGAGAGCCACCAGCCGAGCTTCGGATACACCGGCCGGATGGCCGACAGGGCAATCACCGTATAGGTGCCGCAGATGAGAAAATAGATGGTGCAGTGGTCAATGACCTGCATGACCTTCTTTCCCATGCCGGGCTTTAGCCCATGGTAAACACTGGATACGCTGTACAGGGCGATCATGCAGAAGCCATAGATGGCCGAGCAGACCACACCGTAGATATTGCGGTGCAGCGCCGCGAAGGTAACGCACAGGCTCAGGGCCGCCACGCCCATGGCCCCGCCCACAATATGCGTAACCGTATTCATAATTTCCTCGCCCACCGAATAGTTGGGCAGCATCCGGTCTGCCAGCTTTGTCCGCTTGAATGTCATAACACACACATCCTTTCCGGAAGCGCCGGTGCGTTTCCGTTCTTTTTTCTTTTCTCTCAGTATAGCAGCTTTTGCGTTTTTTTGGTACCTACAGCCGTGGATTCTACCCTCTACACAGCGGAGAGGCCGGGATTCTCCCCGCAGTAGAGTTCCGTTTCGCCCGATCTGGCCCATATTTCGGCGCTTTGGGGGCAAAGGCTCCCCGGAGAATGGACTTCCCTGTTCATTCCTCCAAAATGCGGCACCGACGCGGAATGTGTGTTGACAAGCCTGGACTGTACGGAGTTCTCCTTCCACAATTGAGCCGCCAATTTTATGCAGACTGCACAATTGTTAAGAAAATAATATCCGCCGCGCATAGTAACTTTGTCAACAATTGTTCATACTTTTTCCCTTCCGCTGTGCTATAATGATACAGACGGCGGGAGATGATCGACCGCCACGGAAAAGGAGATCGGAATGAACAATATCTTGTTTTTTTTGCTGCCGAAGGCCATGTGCGCATACCTGGACGAAGAGAGCACCATACGCCAGGCCATTGAAAAGATGGAAGCCGCCGGTTATTCCTCAATTCCCATTCTCAACAGGCGCGGAGAATACCGCGGCACCCTGACAGAGGGCGACCTGCTGTGGGCCCTGAAATATCTGTGCTTCATGGATATGCGTCAGGCCGAGCTGCACCGAATATCCGAGATTTCCCGCAGGAAAGACAATGTACCCGTCCGCGTCACAACCTCCATGCACGACCTCATTGACCGGGCCTCCACCCAGAATTTTGTCCCCGTCGTGGACGACAAGGATGCCTTTATCGGCATTGTGACCCGCCGTTCCATCATCCAGTACTGCAAGCAAACCCTCTTCCCGGAGGATTGAGCCGAATATCCACGCTTTGCTTTTCCGGATAACGGTACCGACTTAAGAATTTTACCCCAGTGGCCGATGTGGGCATCGGCCACTGCGAAAAAGGACAGATTCATCTCAAACTGGCGATATTGTCCTTCAGGTGATCCGTATCATCTTCATCCGTATAAAATAAGCCAATATAGAAAAAATAAACTGATACAAACGCAAGGAGCTTCTATGGAGCGCTACGACATTGCCATTATCGGCACCGGCCCTGCCGGTGTCTCTGCGGCCATTACCGCCAAGGTCCGGGGCAAGCGCCTGATTCTCTTCGGTGCTAAGGCCATGAGCGACAAGGTGGAAAAGGCCCATTCCATTCTCAATTACCCGGGACTTCCCAACGTCACCGGGGCCCAGCTGGCCCAGGCGTTCTCAAACCACCTGGAAAGCATGGACATTCCCATCACCGAAAAGCAGGTGACCGCCGTCTACGCCATGGGTGACTACTTCGCCATCCAGACGCCGGAGGAAATGATCGAAAGCCGCACCGTAATTCTGGCTGCGGGGGTCGTGACCGCCAAAGCCCTGCCGGGAGAAAATGAATTTCTCGGTCGGGGCGTGAGCTACTGCGCCACCTGCGATGCCCACTTCTACCGCGGAAAAACCGTGGCCGTGCTGGGCTATTCGGCGCAGAGCTGCCGGGAAGCGGATTTCCTGGCAGAGACCTGCGAGAAGGTACTCTACTTCCCGGCTGCCCCCCACGAAGTCCAGGTTGGCGAGGGTGTGGAGGTCATCCGGGAAAAGCCCACCGCCATTCTGGGCGACCGTCAGGCCCGCATTCTGGAAACGAATTCTCAGAAGCAGTATGCTGTGGATGGGATCTTCGTTCTGCGTGCCGCCGTGGCCCCGGAAAAACTGGTGCCGGGAATCGCTGTGGAGGAAAACCATGTCCGGGTGGACCTGCAAATGCGCACCAATCTTCCGGGCTGCTTCGCCTGCGGCGATGTGACCGGCCCCCCCTACCAATATATCAAAGCCGCCGGACAGGGCAATGTGGCCGCCCTCAGCGCCGCTGCCTATCTGGCCGAACAAAAGAAAAAGGAGTAATCCATTATGATCACCAAGATTACAAATAACGATCTGTCCGAAGCCAAGGAAAAGGAGCTTGCCGTGCTGGACTTCTCCGCCGCCTGGTGCGGCCCCTGTAAGATGCTTGCCCCTGTTCTGGAGCATCTGGCCGATGATATGCCCAATGTCAGCTTCTACAGCATCGATGTAGACGAAAACTACCCCCTGTCCCATGAGTTCGGCGTTTCCAGCATTCCCTGCCTGGTGGTCCTGAAGCACGGCCAGGAGGTAGACCGCTCCGTTGGCTTCGAGCCCCAGCCCGCCATTCAGGCCTTCCTGGAAAAGCACCTGTAAGATCGGCTGTGCTCTCTCTGCGCCTGCTCCAAGGCGTATATCCACAGAGTTCTAAGGGCAGCACCGCTTTGGGCGGTGCTGCCCCGAATTTTATCAATGGCCCATTTCTGTCTATAGCCGAATTGCGCATTTGGTGGTATAGTTCCGGTATAAAGATAAAGGAGTGAGCTTTATGAAAGCCCTGTGGAAAAAGTTTCAGGTCTGTGCCATTGCCGTCAGCGTATGTATGCTGATTCTGGGCATTGTGATGCTGGTGTGGCCGGAGATCTCCGCCGTGACCATCTGCGTGATCCTTGGCGCGCTGTGCGCCGCAGCCGGTGTGTACAAGCTGGTTCGCTACTTCCGGCTGGGATTTGCGGGGGTGTTCTTCCGGTTTGACCTGGGTGCCGGTATTCTCTACATTCTGGCCGGTCTGCTCCTGCTGATCCATCCCCAGGATGCCACGGCAATTCTGCCCATGGCTGCCGGTATCTACATTCTCTTCGGCAGCGTCATGGATATTCAGACCGCTGTGGAAATGCACCGCTTCGGGTTGGGCAACTGGGTTCTGTCTCTCATCCTCGGCATTCTGAATACCCTGCTTGGCTTCTACCTTCTGTTTAACCCCTTCAGCGGCGCCTCTGCACTGATGATGGCCGTGGGCATCTGCCTGATCGTTGGCAGCATTCAGAATCTCTATTCCGTCTTCTGCATCAGCAAGGCCATCCGTGACAGCAAGAAGGACCGGATCATTGATGTAGAGTGGAGCCCCATGGACTTCTGATCCCCCGTAAAAAAACATCCACCCCATGCAGTTTGGGATGGATATTTTTTTAGGATCTTTTTTCCCTGGCAACGACCACAAAACGGCCGTTGTCCGTATGGGATGCACATGTCACCAGCGTGATCAGCTTGTCTCCCCGCTTGGCAGTCAGGCCCGTATCATAATTTGTATGGGACTTGAAATAGGAGATGGCTTCATCGTAGGCTTCATCGGATTCTGCATCTATAAACTTATAGAATTTAAAGCAGTCCTCCGTTACATAGTACACTCTGTCCCGAAAGGCTGCGATCACCTCATAGGTGCGCTGCTCATCTTTCAGGTCCAGCAGGATTTCCGGGTGGGCCTGCCAGAAATTTTTCTGCTCATATTTCATGATCGTCCGGAACATGGAGCCATTGAGCATATTGTGCCCGTAAATCAGCAGATTGTCGCTCTCCGGCAAAATGCTGCAATTGGCATCGATAAAGGGCAGCCCGCCAAAGCTATAGGCCCCGTCAATACCCAGATGCAGATATTTTTCCGGCTCCTCCGGCGTGTACATCACGGGATAGTCCAGCTTTGTATCCGGTATGGTGATCCAGCCAACGATATCCGGGTTATCCTGCCGCTTTTCCTCCAGATAGGGCAAAAACCGCATGACCTCGGGCTCCTGCTCCGTCTGGGTACCGGCCGCAGTCTGGGGCTCCCCCTCCGGCGCAGTGGAGGCCTGCATCGCCGCCTCCGGCTGAGAAGCCGGTGTCCCGGCGGATTGTGTATAGCTCTCCGTTGGCCGCTCCAGCTGCTTTTTCCGGCAACTGCTCTTCATGAGCATACCGCCGCCGAAGATAAGAACATCCAGCACCAAAAGGGCCAGCAGCACCCCGCCCAGAATGGGCACGATCGATTTTCTCCCGTGCGCCCTATGGGGCTTCTTTTTCAGATATTTCGGCTCTGTTTTCATGGTATTTCTCCAAAAAGGCGATGGGCGCAGCTGCACCCATCGCCAAAAATATAGAATTCATTAACGGACGGAAAATGCCTTTTTCACAAGAACAGCGCCCATACTCAAAATGGCGAGCACGCCGAGCACTGCCACGGGCATCACGTCACCGGTCTTGGGCACATTGTCCAGGCCCTTGGTGCTGGCTGCGGGCGCAGTGGTGGGAGCCGTTGTAGGCGTCGGCGCAGGGGTGTAGGCGGGATCCTTCTCGCCGCAGACGGTGCAGACACCCTTCTGATAGTCATGTGCCTTCTTGTCAATGACGTTCTGCGCAGTCAGAATTTCACCGCAGACAGAACACTTCACACCCTCTGTCAGGCCGGTCTCGGTGCAGGTTGCTTCCTTACCGGGAAGCTTGACCTCAGTGTGGCCCTTGGCAGGGTCCTTCTGCTGCGCAGCCAGAATCTCACCGCAAACAGAGCACTTCTTACCGGCAGTCAGGCCGTCCTGGGTGCAGGTCGGGGCCACTGCAGGAATTTCAACTTCCGTATGTGCCTTTTTGGCAACGGTCTGCTGTGCAACCAGAATCTCGCCACAGACAGAACACTTTTTGCCCTCGGTCAGGCCCTCTTCCTTGCAGGTAGCTTCTCTGCCGGGAATGGACACCTCCGTGTGTACGCCGGTTGCGGGAATCGTAATGTTGTCCACGATCACCTCGTCACAGGCGGAGCAGTACATCTGCTTCATTCCGCTTTTTACACAGGTAGCTGCAATGACGGTTCGCTCCTTGATAATGTGCTCTCCGTTGGTAACGGAACAGATCGCCCCTGCCGCCTTTGCACTTGTGGGCAGGATACTCAGCAGCAGGCCGGAGGCCAGCAGAGCAGCCGCTAAAATCCGATTTTTCTTCATATTCGCTCCTTTAATGCTGGTGCAGTTCGCCGCCAGCCCAGTCCATGTCTACCTTACCGCTTTGCTCCGGTACTTCTGCAGCGACGGTATCCAGTACGGTATCCCCGTCATCGTCCACGGCGGCAATTCCCGTGAAGCGGACCCAGGAACCGTCCGGTATCTCCTTTTCCAGATAGCGCACAGGCAGTCCCAGCTCCGTCTTCTCCCCGTTGTGGACAAGATTCCGGTAAATAACAGCGCTTTCGCCGTCCTTCCGGAGGCAGCCCTCCAGCTGGAAAACCTGACCGGCAAATTCACTGCCGTGATACAGCAGCTCAGGAACCATGTTGATATAGTCGCTCTCCACAATTACCTGAACATCCGTCCCCATGGCTTCCAGCAGTTCCGTTTCCTCCTGGGTCAGCGGAATCGTCCCGGCAGCTGCCGCAGCAGCCGTTGTCTCCGGCTGTGCCGCCTTATTGCCGCAGGCAGTCAACGCAAAAATTGCCGCAAAAGTCAGTAAAATAGCAATCAGTTTTTTCATAAATCAGTTCCTTTATGGTGCATCGCGGCCTGCCGGAACCCAGTCCGGCAGGTCGCTTTGGATTCTCTCTGAGGGATTCAGCTTTTAGCTCAGATAGGTCTTGGTCTCGTGACCGCAGACAGTGCACTTCCAGCCAACATAGCTGCCCTGCTCATCGCTGCCGTAGAAGGCATCCCCGTACTGATGGCCAGCAGGTGCAACGACCTCAGGAGCACTCAGGATCGCCCCGCAAACAGAGCACTTCTCACCGCCATGAGAACCGGCAGTGGTGCAGCCAGGAGCCACGTCCGCAATGGCGACAGGGGTATGGGCCAGCTTCTCGGTCTGCTCCTGGGCAACCAGGACTTCACCGCAGACGGAGCACTTCTTGCCCTCAGTCAGGCCGTTGGCAGAGCAGGTGGCTGCTACTGCGGGGATGACTTCCTCGGTATGGGCCAGCTTCTCGGTCTGCTCCTGAGCTACCAGGACTTCACCGCAGACGGAGCACTTCTTGCCCTCGGTCAGGCCGGTGGCAGAGCAGGTGGCTGCTACTGCGGGGATGACCTCCTCGGTATGGGCCAGTTTCTCGGTCTGCTCCTGGGGCACCAGCAGTGCACCGCAATCCGCGCACTCCAAGCCAGCAGTCAGGCCAGTGGAGGTGCAGGTAGCATCAACCGCAGGAATCACCACAGTATTTGCATGCTCGCAGCTTCCCTTTTCTACAGGCTCTCTCAGAATTTTACCGCAAACAGAGCACTTCAGTCCGGCAGTCATCGTATCGGTTGCAGGGATTTCTACAGGCGTATGCTCCCCGGTAGCAGGCACAGCGGCAACGACAACAGTCTCGCCGCAAACAGTGCAAGTATTGCTGATTTCACCCGCATCTGCACAGGTAGGCTCTTTCGTAACGATTTCCGCTTCCTCATCGAAAGTGTGGGGAAGCTTTTCAGATACCGCATAGGTAATCTTGCCGCAGGCCTCGCAAACGCGCTTCTCAACACCGGTAGCGGAGCAGGTAGCGTCCTTAATAGAGGTTGCCTTCCACACATGGTTCTCGGGGTTGATTTCGGTCACATTGTCAGTGAAGCTATCCTCGCAGCGGCTGCACACATGGAGCGTGTAACCCTTTGCAGAGCAGGTAGCTTCCACAACGGTCTCCACATAGTCGTGGCCCAGTGCCTTTTCGCCTACGCCATCCGGGTAAGCAACTTCCTTGGTCTCGTTGCAGTTGGCGCACTTGACCAGCATATGCTCGTCATGCAGGCAGTCGGCAGGAACGTTGACGGCGTTCTCCTCGTCCCACTTGTGACCCAGGGCCTCGGTGGGCTCTTCCTTGGTCTCCTCGCAGCGAGAGCACTTAAAGGTATCCAGGCCGCCCTCTTCGCAGGTGGCTGCTTTGTAGTTCTCGTTCTCCGTGTCCAGGACAAAGTCGTGGCCCAGCGCCTCGGAACCTTCCACAGGCTCCATTTCCTCGGTGTAGTCGCAGTTCTTGCAGGCCTTGCCTACCATTGCAGGCTCGGTGCAGGTAGCATCCCGGAAGACTTCCTCCAGCTCATGCTCGCCGGTTGCGGGAATGGTCTCTTCCTTGGTATCCTCGCACTTGGTGCAGACATAGCTTACCTTGCCGTCCTTGCCGCAGGTGGCATCTGTGCGTTCGACTTCCTTCCAGTCGTGGCTGGTTTCGGTGGTCTTGTAGCCCAGGTCCTTGCCGCAGATAGCGCAGGTATACTTTGCAATGCCCTTGGTGGTGCAGGTTGCGTCCTTCAGCACCTTGGCAATTTTCGCCTCGTGGGCATTCTCGTCCACAGGGGTCTCATCGTCCTTGTAGCTGTCGCCGCAGACAGAGCAGGTATAGGTGGTGTAGCCGCCCTCCTTGCAGGTTGCGGGGGTGACAACCTTCTCATACTTGTGGCCCTCGGCAGGCTTGGCCAGCTCTCCCTCATAGGGGTCCACTTTGGTTGCGCCGCAGACGGTGCAGGTGTACTTGGCGCCGGCAGGATTCACGCAGTCCGCTGCCTGATCCTCGCCCTCATTCCACTTGTGGCCCAGGGCCTCGGTGGGTTTTTCCTCAGTGTAATCGCAGTTTTCGCACTTGAAGGTGTCCAGGCCGCCCTCTTCGCAGGTAGCAGCCTTGTAGTTCTCGTTGTCGGTATCCAGAACCAGCTTATGGCCGGTGGGCTTGGAGCCTTCAACGATTTCCATTTCGCCTTCTTCTCCGCAGACAGAGCAAACTTTGCCGACCTTTGCAGGCTCGGTGCAGGTAGCGTCCACGGTCTTCTCTTCCCAGGTGTGCTCGCCGGTTGCGGGTACGGTCTCTTCCTTGGTCTCACCGCACACAGAGCAGAGGTAAGTAACCTTGCCGTCCTTGCCGCAGGTAGCATCCTCGCGCCCGGACTCTTCCCACACATGATCAGCAGGGATCGTCTTGTAGCCCAGGCTCACGCCGCAAACCTCGCACACATAGTGGGCAATGCCCTCTGCAGTGCAGGTTGCAGGCCGCAGGACCTTTCCAACAACAGGTGTATGGGCAGAACTGTCGGCGGGAACCACAGCATCCTTGTAGCTGTAGCCGCAGCGGCTGCACTCGTGGAGGGTATAGCCCTCATCCTTACAGGTGGGTGCAACAACCTTCTCCTCGAACACATGGCCCAGTGCAGGCTCAGCCAGCTCGCCCTCAAAGGGTACGCGCTCTGTCTCGCCGCAGCGCTCGCAGGTCCGCTCGACACCGGCGGGATTCACGCAGTCGGCCTCTTTAATGACCTCTTTTTCGCTCCACTTATGGCCAAGAGGAGCGCTTTCCACGCTGTCGGTGACATCGCAGCGGCTGCACTTCCGGGTGTCGAGGCCGCCCTCGGTGCAGGTTGCTGCCTTGTAACCGGGCAGTGTCTCATCAACGACCATGTCGTGACCCAGAGCGGGGCTCAGGTCATCCTGCAGGATCTTAATATCCTGCTCACAGTCATGACAATACAGCACAACACGCTGAGGTGTCGTACAGGTTGCTTCTCTTACTTCCTCTTCGGTATGCTCATGTGCACACTCTGTTTCGGCAGCAAAAGCCGAGGTGGGCAGCATGGAGAATACCATCATGAGTGCCAGAAAAGAAGCCAGAACTTTTCTCTTCATGATATTACCTCCAAAAATAGAATACTGGAAGATTTCGGCCTTCGCCGCAGAAACCGGCAAACGCCGACCGCCGGGGAACCCCGGCGACAGATCATCTGTAAAACAGGCGGATGGAACTCAGGCAAAGATTTTTGCCGCCCGCGTTGAACGTGCGCCTCCTTTCCTCGAATTTTACAGCGATCCTATTTCAACGAGACAATCGTCTCGTGTGAAACCAATCTTGTTATGACATAATTCGTATTATGTGGTTGCGCACATCGTGTTTCCCCCTTCTTTATGATGAAAAATCCGGGGAATAGGCGCAAAAAACCCGGAGCAATTCCAATTACTCCGGGTTTTTAATTAGCGCACACTAACTGCATGGGGTCAGAAATTAAGTCGAAAGTATGTCTTGATTTTTTCATAGGAATGCTGTATAATTCAGGAAAGAATAGGTAGAGTTATATGTATATCCCTTTGGGCGTTTACCACATAATACGAATTATGTGGTTATTTTTTTACATAAGCAAATTCAGCCTCTCGATTTTTTCCCGGTGCTCTGAGCCGGTACTCATAATATAAATGCGCGTTGTCTCAATACTGCCGTGTCCCAGGATATCTGCAAGCTTGGCAATATCCTTGTCCGCACTGTAAAACGTCCTCGCAAAGAGCTTTCGGAGATTGTGCGGATATACCTTTTCCGGGTTAACCTGTGCCTTTTGGCACAGGTTTTTCATTTGCTGCCAGATGTTGCTCCGATCCAGGGGCTTCCCGTTTCGTGTAACGAAAACCGGGCCGGACCGAAGCTTTCGTTTCCGCGCATATTTCAGCAGCCGGCTGCGCAGCAGTGAGGGGACGAAGACCACCCGGGTCTTGTTCTTGCAGTGCACTTCCACGGCCCCGGATTGCTCCAGCGCTTCAATCCGAAAAAATGGCAGCTCCGAAACCCGGATCCCTGTGGCGCAGATTGTCTGAAGCAGAAGATTCAGCTGCTGGTTTTCCCGGGAGGCATCCAGCAGCCGCTGGTACTCTTCCCGCGTCAGCTCCTGCTCCTCCGGCCTGTAAACCCTGGTTTGAATGCGGATGGACTTCACCCTGCACTCTGCCCATCCGCTGAAAATCAGGAAGCTATTGATCGAGGACAGCATGGAATTCACAGACGACACCGCGTATTTCCGGTTCATCAGTTCCGCCTTGTAGGCAAGTACGCTTTCTTTTGTGACCACACCCCCACAAAAACCATAAAACACCTTCACATCCCGCAGGTATTTTTCAATGGTCACAGGACTTTTTTCATTTTCTCTCAGATAAGCGGCAAAGGAACGCAAATCAGACAAACACATCTGATGCTGCATAAATGTTTCAGCTCCTAGTATTGGAATTTTAAGGAACCTTTGAAAAGTCCGCAGCAGACCGATCATCCGCCGCAGAGGGTTTCAAAGGCTCCCTCAGCAGGAAAAAGCTGGCCTTCTTAAAAGGTTCGCACTCTCTGCTCTTCACATTATATACCAATTTTCAGGGAAACCTTGAACATTTTGTATTTTTTATATATGCGCTTACCGCTGCCGGAACGCAGGATAGCCTTCTTTTCATTTCGCAGTTGATTTTTAGATAAGTTTATGCTACAATTTGGATAATTGTTTCGGATGAAGCAAAGATTCTTATTGGAGATGACACCTATGTGCGGAATCGTTGGTTTTACAGGGAAGCATTCGGCCGCGCCGATTTTGTTGGACGGCCTTTCCAAGCTGGAATATCGGGGCTATGACTCTGCCGGTCTGGCCGTGCGGGATGGAACGGCGCCGGTGCAGATTGTCAAGGCCAAGGGGCGGCTGAAAGCATTGGAGGAAAAAACGGACTGCGGCCGCGCGCTGCCGGGAGACTGCGGCATCGGCCACACCCGTTGGGCCACCCATGGCGAGCCCAGCGAGGAAAACGCCCATCCCCACTGCTCAGATGACGGCAATGTGGTCGCCGTCCACAACGGCATTATCGAAAACTATCAGGAGCTGCGGGAAAAGCTCCTGCGCAAGGGCTATACCTTCTACTCCTCCACCGATACGGAAGTGGCCGTGAAGCTCATCGATTACTACTATAAAAAATACGCCCACACCCCTGTGGATGCCATCAATCACGCCATGGTCCGCATCCGCGGTTCCTATGCTCTGGCCGTGCTGTTCCGGGACTACCCCGGGGAGATTTACGCCGCCCGAAAGGACAGCCCTATGATCCTCGGTACCAAGGACGGGGAACAGTACCTTGCCTCGGATGTACCCGCCATTCTGAAATACACCCGCACGGTGTACTATCTGGGCAATCTGGAGCTTGCCCGCCTGACCCCCCAGGGCATCTCCTTCTTCAATCTGGACGGGGACGAAATTTCCAAAGAGCCTGTGGAGATCCTGTGGAATGCGGAAGCCGCCGAGAAGGGCGGCTATGAGCACTTCATGATGAAGGAAATCCACGAGCAGCCCAAGGCCGTGGAGGATACCCTGCGCTCCGTCTGCACGGATGGCTCCATCGATCTGGAAAAAACCGGGCTGACCAGGGATGCTGTCGCCTCCTTCCGACAGGTATGGGTTATCGGCTGCGGCTCTGCCTACCACGTGGGCGTGGCCGCCCAGTATGTGCTGGAGGATCTGGCAAAAATTCCCGTCCGGGTGGAGCTTGCCTCGGAATTCCGCTATCGGGACCCCCTTGTGCCGGAAAACACTTTGGTGGTTATCATCAGCCAGTCCGGTGAAACCGCTGATTCTCTGGCCGCCCTGCGCAAGGCCAAGGAGCAGGGAGCCAAAACCCTGGCCATCGTCAACGTGGTGGGCTCCACCATTGCCCGGGAGGCGGACTACGTCTTCTATACTCTGGCCGGTCCGGAAATCGCCGTGGCAACCACCAAGGCCTACAGCGCCCAGCTGCTGGCCGTCTACGCACTGGCCATTGCCTTCGCTCAGGACCGCGGACAGCTGACAGACGATCAGGCCGCCGCCCTGGTCCGGGAGTTGGAATCCCTGCCCGGAAAAATGGAGCGGCTGCTGGAGGACGAGGAGCGGATTCAATGGTTTGCCTCCAAGCAAATCGCCGCAAAGGATATCTTCTTCATCGGCCGGGGGCTGGACTATGCCATCAGCCTGGAGGGCAGCCTGAAAATGAAGGAAATCAGCTACATCCACTCCGAGGCCTACGCCGCCGGAGAGCTGAAGCACGGCACCATCAGTCTGATTGAACCGGGCACCCTGGTGGTGGGCGTACTGACCCAGCAGAAGCTCTATGAAAAAACCCTGAGCAACCTTCTGGAATGCAAAACCAGAGGCGCCTACCTCATGGCTCTGACCACCTACGGCAACTACAGCATGGAGGACAATGCAGACTTCGTCCTCTACATCCCCAAAACCGATCCCCACTTTGCCCCCAGCCTGGCAGTGATCCCCTTACAGCTGCTGGGCTACTATGTCAGCGTCGCCAAGGGCCTGGACGTGGACAAGCCCAGGAATCTGGCAAAGAGCGTTACCGTGGAATAAAGCAGCACCGCGCGATTTGGAAAAGCCCAAATCGCGCGGTGTAGTTTTCATTTTGAGGGACGCTTTCTGCGCTTTTGGGCCCATTGTAAGCCACATTCCAGCAGCAGTATTCCTGCCGTAATTCCGGCACCCAAAAGGAGCACCCTTCCGCTTGCGGAAAATGCCGTATCCCGCACTTGCGCCAGCGCTTGAAACGCATCCGGGAAGGCGGCAAGTCCATTGAAAACGGTGTCCAGCGCAGTACGGTAATGGGACAGCGCAAAGATGTTTTCCTCCGGCAGCAGGGAACCGGGCAGCAGGATCTTGCTGAGCGTCCCGGGCAGCAGGCACAGGCACAGCGCGGCCAAGGCGCCGTTCACGCAGCGCAGCAGCCCCGCTTTCGGCATCCGCCAGACGGCGATCAGAAATACCAGCCCCGCCAGCAGTACCGCTGCCCCACCGGCAATTCGGGGCAGCTGGTTCAAAAACTGCTCCGTATCGCCCAGGCTGAAAATGCGTTCCGCAAAAGCGGTCAGCTCAGAAGCGGTCTTTGCCCGCTGCTCCATAAAGGGAACCGGAAAGCTCCGCATTTCCATCAGCGCCGCGTTTCCTTTGACCTCAAAGCCTACAGCCTCCGGGGGAAGCTGCGCATCCTTTGGAAGCTCTCCTTCGAAAATCAGCAAGTAAGTGTCGTCTCCCCGCTCCTGGGATTCCAGGAGCGACACCTCCTCCCCGGCCCTCGGCTGGCGGGTGGCGGAGAAGACATAGGGCGTGTCGGGGAAGCCCGAAACGGACACGCATTCGCTGGTTAGGCTCCAGCCGCTGACCTCGCGGATGCGTTTGCCGCTTTCCCATCCGGTGCCGTCGTAGATTTCGTACAGGTGCAGCCCCTCCTGGTCCGCGAACAGCGATCTCAGCGGCAGCTCCCGGGTCACGGCCTCGTGGGCGGCCTTGGTGTTGACGGGTCCCTGTTCTACCTGGGTCATCATGGTGGCCTCGATCCAGGCGGATACGATGGTGCAGGCGATCAGGATGTACAGGATGAGGCTTCCGAAACATAGGGCTTGTTTTTTCATTTTTCTCCTCCCAGGGCGATGCCCTCTACCAGCTCCCGGTTAAAATAGGCGAACAGGAACAGGGGCGGCAGAGCGACCAGAATACAGCACACCAGCTGTACGGTGGGGTTCTCCGGCGGCACCGAGGCCAGGGCTACGGAAATGGGGTAGCGCCCGAAATCCTCCAGATAGACCATGGGCTGCTCCACCATATTCCAGCCGTCCAGGAAGGACAGCAGCAGCGTGCAGATCAGTCCTGCCCTGTTCATGGGTACCGCGATACGGCAGATCAGCTTCAGGGTCCCGCAGCCGTCCAGCCGGGCGGCTTCAATGATCTCGTTGGGCACGGCCTGAAAGCTCTGCGTCATAATGAAGGTACCCAGAGGCACGAAGATCATGGGCAGCACCAGCGCGTAGTAGGTATCCAGCAGTCCCAGCCTGTCCAGCATGATGTAGTTGGGCACCAGCGTTACCTGCAGGGGCATAATCATCAGCACCATCAGCAGGAAGAACAGGACGTTCTTCCCGGGGAAGCGGTATTTGGCAAAGCCGTAGCCTGCCAGGGTGGATACAACCACCTGTCCCGCCGTGATGCACAGGCACAGCCCCAGGCTCTTCCAGAACCGCAGAAGATACTGTTCCTGGGCGAGAAATACCTGATAGTAATAGGAAAGCGTGAAGCCGTTCTGGGCGGAAAGCAGACTTTTGGCGAATACGTACAGGAAGGGAATCACGGAAAGCGCCGTCAGCAGAACGGCGGCAAAGGAGGAGAAATAAGCGGGGCGTTTACGCATCCTTGTATGCCTCCTTCCGCCTGACCCAGCGGTAGCTCAGGGCGAACAGCACCGTCAGGACCAGAAGCAGCAGCACGGAGGCCACCGCCAGCTTTGGGTAGTTCAGCTTGTCAAAGGCGTTGTTGATAAAGTGCTGGAGCATATAGATGCTCTGGTCCGGGTGGGTCCCGCCGATAAGAAAAATCTCCCGGAAGCATTTGAAAGCGTTGATCAGGGAGAACACCGCGGCAAAAAACACGCTGTACCACATCTGGGGCATGGTGATATAGCGCAGCTGCTGCCATGCCGTGGCCCCGTCCAGAGAGGCCGCGGCATAGTGGTCCTCGGGGATCGTGATAAGGCCCGAGAGCAACAAAATTACGCTGTAGCCCGTATTTTTCCACAGGTACAGGGCAATCACCACCCAGAAGGCCGCCTTGGAGTGAAGCCAGTCCGCTACGGGCAGCCTCAGAGTGTACAGCCCCCTGTTTACAAGACCCGTCTGGGCAAACAGCAGCTCTACCAGCAGCACCGTGCCCACCACGGGCATAATGTAGGGCAGCAACAGGACGGATTTCAGCGCCTCGTGCTTCCGCGCGTGGCTTTTCAGCAGCAGCGCGATGGCATAGGACAGGAGAATAATCAGGGGAAGGGCCACAGCCAGAAATTTCAGCGTGTTGCCGAAGGCCAGCTGGAACACGCCGCTGCGCAGCATACTCCGGTAGGTCTCAATGCCAACGTTTTCCCGGGATCTGCCCGTGCCCCGCTGGAAGGAGTTTTGCAGCACCATCAGAAAGGGGACCGCGTAAAATAGCCCACAGCCCGCCGTCAGCGGCAGGACCAGAAGCAGTCCCTCCCGGGCGCAGCGCCGTGTATTTTTGGATACCTGTTTCATATACTTTAACCCTCCGCCAGATGCCACCACAGGCCCTGATAGACCTGCTGTGCCAGCGCCTCAATGTCCGCGTCCGTGGGCGTCCCGTCAGCCTCGTTCAGCTGGGATAGTGCGTACTCCAGAGAATCCGCCCCGGAAATGGTCACGGGGAAGCGCACCTCGTCAATGTCCCAGGAAAGGGCGGGAATATCGGCGTCGGTGATCTGGAGGCTCATAATCGCCCGGCAGATCGAGGATGGCTTGGGCCGAATGATAAATTCACTTATGTCGCCTGCCCCCTGGCATTGGTATCTCAGGCAGTTCCATAGGGAGGCCGTGGAGCCAGTTACCAGCACGGGCCAGCTATTTTCTACCTGCCCGTCCGTCTGACTGTTCTTTGGTGCGTACGTTTTCTTGCGGAGCTGCGGACGATATAAACCGCCCTGGAATTCCTCCGTCAGGAATTCGCGCAGGAAGCGGTATGCCAGCTCCTGGTTCCGGCAGCTGCTCCCGACTGCGCCGAAATAGGTAACGGCAGCCGCGATTTTGTTGTCGGAGGTCCGCATCGGGAGCATCCGCAGCGTGCGCCCGGATTGCTTCGCCACGGCAACGGACTCCAGCGCCCCAGTCAGATTGGATGTAAAAACGGGATACACCGTAAGCCCAAGCAGATTTTCAATCCAATGAATGCCGTGTGCGATATAGTCATAGGTGCTGTTAAAATCTTCAAAAGACCCAGTAAACGGATAAATAATATAGATGTCATCCTCGTCATTGGAGGAGGTCGATGTCAGCCATTGCTTGTACCTGGTATAATGGGTTTCCTCCCACGCGTCCATGATCGCCGTTTTCTGCCTTTGCCCGAGAAACGTGCTTTGCTGATAGGTGTGCAGATACCGCGCGATCTCTTCCACGGATATCTGCACTCGCTCGTGATCGTAGTCCAGACAACTGGGCAGCAGCCGCGTATCAGTCGGGAGAGTCAGGCCGCCGGCGACCTCAGACCAGTTGTCCCGGGAAAGAAGATACTCCGCCATGGAAATGCAGTCGGTATTCATCGCTTCCCCGTCAATGCCGCAGCGGTCAAAGTATTCCGGGATCGTCAGAAGGAGCGGGATGTCAAAGCGAAGCGGCAGAATAAGGCGCTTGCCGGAGACGCATCCCGCGGCCATGACCTGCTGCTGAAAGTCCTCCTTTGGCAGCGCGTCGTCTTGACTGTAGTAAGGCTCTGTGTCCGCGAAAAGGCCAACGCGCATAGCCTGCTCTATGTCCGAAAAAAGCGGTTCAACGGCTAAAGCTGAGGTCGAAATGTTTGCGGCGCGCTCGTCGTCATCGTCCAGCAGCAGCCGGTTTCCGGTGGGAAGGAGGTAGACGTCCGGCCCGTCTCCGGCCATGATCTTTGTCCGCAGGCGCTTCAGCCGGATTTCCCGTTCCTGCGGGTCTGTGGGGAGAATATCCAATTGGACGGTCAGACCCGGATTTTCCTTTTCCATGCGCTCGGCGATGATTTCCGCTTGGAGATTCATACCGTCCCTTGTGCTTTGCTCCGTCAGCACCCACAGGCTGGTCTGTTCCCGCGTGCCAGCCGCACCAAGACTGCCGCAGCCGGACAATATACATAGGAGGATTGCCAGGATCCCCAAGAAAGTTCGTTTTCCTCTGCGCATTTCAGAAATTCTCCTTGTAAAAGGAATATTATCTCAAAGAGAGAGTTTCCAGATAGAGAAATGTCATTGCGGAATGGTCCGCAATGACATCTGTTCATGGCCGTTCTAAACCATGCGGGCTTTCAGCAGAGCAGCGCTGATTTTCCCTTGACGCTTACTTGAAAATCTTATTGCAGGAGTTGCAGCGATAATAGATGACTCCATTTGTGCGCCCGAAGTATATAGCATTACCTCCGCAGTACGGACACACCACAGCGGGAACTCTGGGCTGAATCGTATCCGTATGGACATGAGACGTTTCCGCCTCTGCCATGGCAGGCAGGACGAGAACGGACATCAGCAGAATCAGGGCAAGAGCCAGGGTGAACAGCTTTTTACAGGTTTTCATACACATGCCTCCTATGTTTTTACCAGAGTGTAGATTTTCAACGAGACGCAATGTAGAATCCCATCTGAGTGTATAATAGCACGGTTTTGTTGCTTTGTCAAGAAAAAGTTTTTGGTAGCGCACATTTGTCTTTTGATAATGCACTATCCCTCCGCCAGATGCCACCACAGGCCCTGGTAGACTTGCTGTGCCAAAGCGTCAATGTCCGCGTCCGTGGGCGTCCCGTCCGGCTCGTTCAGCTGGGACAGGGCGTGTTCCAGAGAATCCGTCCCGGGGATGGTAACGGGGAAGCGTACCTCGTCGATCTCCCAGGAAAGGGCGGGAATGTCGGCGTCGGTGATGGATGCCCGCTGTATTTCCAGGGATATCTGATTACCGCTGGTCCAAAGGTCAGAACCTAAGCAAAGCGCCTGGTACTGTGTGTTGTCCCACAGGGCCGCCGCGGAACCGCTTGTGCGAACCGGCCAGCTGTTTTCTACCTGACCGGGGCATTGGGGGTCCTCGCAATTTGACGCAAAGCTCTTTTCCACGCGCGGCCGATACTGGCCCCACTGGAATTCCTCCGATAGAAACTGCCGCAAAAAGCGGTACGCAAGCGCTGGGTCCTGGCAGCTGCCGCCAACAGCCCCCCAATAGGTGATGCTTGCGGCTACGGAGTTATTCGCCGCGCGCATGGGGTACATCCTTATAGAGGATCCTCTATGGAAAACAGCCTGCGCGGCTTTTTCTATGCCGAGAGTTGTCAGAGAATCCGCTAGAGAACAGCTGTACAGGGGAATCCCCAGGGTACTCCAATGGACCCCGAAGCTGATGTATTTTGAAATGGTATTGACATCCGCCATCTGGTTCAAGCTTTTGTTATACACAGCGGAAAGAAAATCCCTGTCCAATTCCGGAATCAGAGCGTTGGATATCTCCCTGGCGGAAAAGATGATCTCGTGTTCAGACGGGATTGCCGCGGACTTCCATTTTTGATAGGTGCGAAGATACCGGGCGATCTCATCGGCATCCGCGCTTAATTTCTCGGTGGAGTAGTCGAAGGGTGGCGACAGGAGAGACATATCCTTTGGAAGCTGAATTCCGGCCGACACATCTTTTCCATTCTCCCGCGCAAGCAAGTGCTCGACAACAGAACAGGCATCCTCCTGCATTTGCAGGTCATCCAGCCCAAAGGAAGTCCATTGGTCGGAATCGGAAAGCAGAACGGGAATATCAAACCGCAGGGGAAACAGATAACGTTTTTTGCCAAGAGTACCAGTGTCCATGATCTGGCTGTTCAGCGCGTCCTTTCCCAGTGTCCTATCCGCTTCATAGTAGGTCTGTATGTCATAGAACAGGCCCGAACGCATGGCCTGTTCGACGTCCTGAAACAGAGGGGCAATGGATATTTCCCGAAATCGCAGAAACCAGCTTTCAGATATGCGATAATCCTGCGTCAGTGTTCCGCCGGTAGGGAGCAAATAGACGTCCGGTCCGTCTCCGGCCATGATTTTGGTCCGCAGCTGTTTTAACCGGATTTCCCGCTCTTGCGGGTCCGTTGGGAGAATGTCCAGTTCCACGGTCAGACCCGGATACTCCTTTTCCATGCGCTCAGCGATCATTTCCGCTTGCAGGTTCATGCCGTCAGAACAGGAGATTTCTGTAACGACCCATAATGTCTCCGTTTCTTGGCCTGAGAGACCTGTTTGACCACAGGCGCTACACATAACCAATATAACAGCACCCAGAAGCAGTGTCAAAATATAGGAGCTTTTATTCATCCGGCATCTCCCATCCTTTTTAGAAAGCAGCGGAGGCTGCTTTTATAAGCCTCCGCTGCGTGCTTATTTAATTTGCAAAGTAGGACAATCTGCCACACACGGTACAGCGCGCGATAGTCATTCGTGCTCCCGTGCTAGGATCAATATGCATTCCTGCATAGACCGTTGATCCACCACAATAATTGCATGGGCCAATAGCGTATCGTGGTGCGGCCATGGCAGGCAGGACGAGAACGGACATCAGCAGAATCAGGGCAAGAGCCAGGGTGAGCAGCTTTTTACAGGTTTTCATACACATGCCTGCTATGTTTTTACTGGAGTATAGACTTTCGACGAGACGTGATACCAACCTCGTCTGTGTACATGGTAGCACAGTTTTGTTGCTTTGTCAAGAAAAAAGTTTTCTGGTAGCGCACATTTGTCTTCTACAAAAAGCACTATCCCTCCGCCAGATGCCACCACAGGCCCTGATAGACCTGCCGGGCCAGTTCGTCTATGTCCGCGTCAGTAGGCGTCCCGTCTTCCATATTCAGCCTGGATAAAGCACTTTCCATACTGTCCGTCCCGGTAATGGTAATCGGAAAGCGGACCTCGTCAATGTTCCAGGACAGGGCCGGGATCTCCTCATCCCGAAATTGCAGAGCCCTTGCCGCCGCGCCAACCTGGTTGGACTCCTTCCGCTCGGAATAGACCGTATCCCGGTTCTGATAGCGCAGGGTCTCCCACAGGGCCGCGGCAGAGCCAACCGTCCGGACCGGCCAGCTGTTCTCCACCTGCCCGTGACACTGGATCTCTGCGATCTCCTGCTTTTTCTGGGTATCCTCTCTGGGGCGGTATTGGTCCCACTGGAATTCCTCCTCCAGGAATTGCCGCAGGAAGGCATACCCCAGCTCCGGCACTTTCGTTCCGCTGCCGAGGGCGCCCCAGTAGGTCACACTGGCCGTCACGCATCCGGCAGAATCACGGAAAGGATAGCAGGCCAGGTTCCGCTCCTCTCCATAGATAGAAGCATAGGTTTTTTCCACAGCGAGGGTTTCCAGCGCCTCTGCCATGGTGCAGGAATACAGCGGGAAGCCCCCGGTGCTCCAATGGACATCCACGCTGATGTACTGGGAAAGATCGTTGAATACGCCAATAGACTGGCACATATCCCCAATCGGCCCTTCCAGAACCAAAAGCCCGAGCTCGTCCAGCCCGGACAGATACGCCTCGATTGCCGTATCCACCAGCGCCTGCTCCCCGGGGACAGCCGCCGCACGCCAGCGCTGGTACAAGCGCATATAGTCCGCAATGGTTTGCTGCGTTGTCTGGAGCGTTTCCGTGCCGTAATCAAAGGGCTGCGAAAGCAGGCTGAGGTCTGCCGGAAGCCCCAGACCGGTGACGATATTGTCATCTCCTGCATTTTCCATCAGTGTCTGAGAAAGGGTCAGTCCATCGGACTCCAAAAGAGCCTCCGATAGGCCGAAGCGCTCCCAAAGGGCCTTGTCGGTAAACATCACCGGGATGTTGAATCGAAGCGGCAGCACATAGCGGCGGGAATGAACGGTGCCCGCATCCATGATCTCCCGCTTCAGCGCGGCAGTATTCAAATCATCGTCGCTTTCATAATAGGCGCTGATGTCCAGAAACTGCCCGGAGCGCATGGCCTGAACCACGTCCAGAAACAGCGGTTCCACCTGTGTTGTTTGGGTTACCCGGTGTTGGTATTCATTTACATAATCCGTTGTGAGCGTACCGCCGGTCGGCAGCAGATAGACATCCGGCCCCGCTCCGGACATAATTTTTGTCCGAAGCTGCGTTAGCCGGGCCTCCCGCTCCTGCGGGTCCGTGGGAAGAATCTCAAGCTCCACCGTCAGTCCCGGATTTGCCTGCTCCATGCGCCTGGCAATCATTTCCGCCTGGTAATTCATGCCATCCGAGCAGGAAACCTCCGTCACCACCCAAAGCTTTTTTGTCTCCACCTGCTTCTGCGCGCACCCGCACAGCCCCGTCAGCATGATGGCAGCCAGTATGCAGCACAGCGTTCTTTTCATATGCGGCCTCCTTTTCTGGACTTTTCTGGAAATTACTGTCAGTATACCACATATAATTCCTCTGTGCAACAAATCCGCAAAAGAAGGCTGTAATTTTATAAAAAGATGACAAAAACCGCCTCGCGAAAGCGAAGCGGTTTGTCTATGTTGGCTTTACCTATCTTCCCGGCAAGTCACCCTGCAAGTATTGTCGGCGCAGACGAGCTTAACTTCTGTGTTCGGGATGGGAACAGGTGGACCCTCGTCGCAATCAAAACCAACTTGTCTTCCATATACCTTGAAAACTGAACACTGTGTTCCTTTGCAATCCTTCGAAAGCTCACTGAGCCTGCGCTTTGGTCAAGCTTTCGGCTTATTAGTATCAGTCAGCTCCATGCATTACTGCACTTCCACCTCTGACCTATCTACGACATAGTCTACGTCGAGCCTCAGTGGAGATCTTATCTCAGGGGGAGTTTCACGCTTAGATGCCTTCAGCGTTTATCTCGTCCATACGTAGCTACCCAGCCGTGCCCTTGGCAGAACAACTGGTACACCAGAGGTATGTCCATCCCGGTCCTCTCGTACTAAGGACAGCTCCCTTCAAATCTCCTACGCCCGCAACAGATAGGGACCGAACTGTCTCACG
>ERZ773224.899-NODE-899-length-40006-cov-5.210983_pt1 | contig 40006 bp, 33 predicted proteins | sample MGYA00580526_ERZ773224 | MGnify/ENA primary metagenome ERZ773224 (study PRJEB29015, sample SAMEA2737743) | human gut metagenome | biome: human gut; feature: human-associated habitat; material: faeces | place: China | collected 2012 ... | reverse complement strand
GTCTGCACCGTTTTTCTTTTCATAAACCTATAAAATCACGACTTGCGAGAGGACACTTATATCTGCCCTTCACAACCTAGGAACTGCACCACAGAATCTGCGACACTACGCCAATTAAACTCCGGTTTATTTGTAAAACCGCTCCAACGAATCCATGCGTGCACTCATATTTGCAAACATCGCATCTACGATCGTGATAGCTGCCATAGACTCCACGACAACAACGGCACGCGGTACGATGATCGGATCGTGGCGGCCTTTGATATTGATGTCGATCTCTTCACCGGATTTATTGACCGTGTGCTGGGTGGCAGAAATGGAAGGCGTCGGTTTGATCGTGGCGCGGAGAATGATATCGGAACCATCACTCATGCCGCCTAAGATACCACCGGCGTGATTTGTTTCTTTGGAAACAGAACCATCCGCTCCGATGCGGAAAGCATCGTTGTTGTTCTTGCCGGTTGCTTTGGCAACGTCAAAACCATCTCCAATCTCGAAACCTTTTACAGCACCGATGGACATGACGGCTTTGGCGAGGTTTGCGTTCAGCTTTTCAAAGACCGGATCGCCGATACCTGCCGGAACACCGGAAATGATACACTCAACGACACCGCCGGAAGAATTTTGTTCAGCGATGCAGGCTTCCAGATAAGCCATTGCATTTTCTGCGGCATCGGCATCCGGCATGTACACCGGATTTTTCAGAATCTCTTCGGCATCGAAATGACGCGGATCGCATGCGATTGGTCCAATGGATCTGGAATAGGTCATAAGTCTGATGCCAAGCTGATCCAAAATTTTGACTGCGATCGCTCCGGCTGCCACACGTCCGATTGTTTCACGACCGGAGGAACGACCACCACCGCGGTAATCTCTGAAACCATATTTCATATCAAAGGTGTAATCAGCATGTCCCGGACGATAATAGGATGCAATTTCACTGTAATCCTTGGACTGCTGGTTTTTATTATATACAACAAGTGAGATTGGAGTTCCGGTTGTTTTTCCCTCAAATACGCCGGATAAAATCTCAACGGAGTCATCCTCCTTACGCGGGGTAGTGAATTTGGACTGTCCCGGTTTTCTGCGATTTAAAAATTTCTGGACATCTTCCTCACAGAGAGAAAGACCTGCCGGACATCCATCTACAACGACACCGACTCCTTTTCCGTGGGATTCCCCCCAGGTTGTTATTTTAAATATATTTCCAAATGTTGATCCTGCCATAGGTATGTGCTCCTTTATCACCAAATATAAAATGATTATAAAAGATTTCGCTTTGCGCGACAATAAGAATATGGTAAAATATAAAAAGTTGTAAAAAAATTTGTGAGGAGGTTCCAAGAATGGAACAATACCCTGTGAGAAAAATAGAAAAACCGATCGACTGGTGCGTGACAGTGCCGGGGTCTAAGAGCATGACAAACCGGGCGCTTTTAATGGCAGCACTCTCGGATGGGACAGTGACATTAGACGGCGTGCTTTTTTCAGATGATTCCAGACATTTTATCAGCTCACTGACTGCGCTGGGCTTTGATGTTCTCGTGGAAGAGGAAAAAAGGCGTGTGACGGTAAAAGGAGAAAGCGGAACAATTCCGAAAAAAGAAGCAGAGATTGATGTTGGAAGTGCAGGAACAGCCGCCAGATTTCTGACAGCAATGCTTGGAATGTCAGATGGCAGTTATGTGATCCAGGCATCCGGGCAGATGAAAAAAAGACCGATGAAAGATCTGTTTGTCTTATTGGAGCAGACGGGGGCAGAGATTACATATCTGGAACAGGAAGGCTTTCTTCCGGTTAAAATTACCGGGCAGAGAAAAGACCAGAAGCTTACAGTCCGGCTTGACATCAGCAGGAGTACCCAGTTTTTGAGTGCCATGCTTTTGATTTCGCCGATGCTTCCGCAGGGACTGCATATTCAGATCACAAGTGAGAAGACGGATGGTTCTTATATCCGGATCACACGCAATATGATGGAAAACTGGGGTGTGCAGACGCAGTTTGATGGAAAGAATTATGAGGTGATGCCGGGGGCAGCTTATCATAAAACTACTTATGTCGTAGAACCGGATATGTCGGCGGCATGTTATTTTTATGGTGCGGCAGCGATCACCGGAGGAAAAGCCATAGTCGAAAATGTGCATATGGACAACACGCAGGGAGATAAAAAATTCTTAAAGGTGTTGGAGCAGCTCGGCTGTAAAGTGACAGATACCGCAAAAGGGATCTGTGTGGAAGGCCCGGAACATGGAAATATTCATGGAATCGATATAGATATGAACGATTTTTCTGACCAGACGATGACGCTTGCGGCGATGGCGCCATACGCAGATGCACCGGTGCATATTTCGCACATTGGCCACATCAGACTTCAGGAGTCTGACAGGATCCATGCGATCGTGACAGAACTGCGGCGTGCCGGTATCCGGTGCGAGGAAGAAGAAGACGCTTTGACCATTTATCCGGGAGTGCCGCATGCAGCTGTGATAAAAACATATGAAGACCACCGCATGGCAATGGCATTTTCGCTGCTTGGTTTACGGACTGACGGGATCATAATAGACGATCCGCTATGCTGCAAAAAAACATTCGAAAATTATTTCGAACTGTTTACAATATTGACTCAAGAGTGATCATATACAATGAAAAAAAGAATTTTAGTACCATTGCGAGTGACACGTAGCGGAAGCGTGTTTTCGTTGATCTTGTTAACTTTTCGTAATATTCATAATGTAAAATTGAGTTTCGCAAATGTTGCATAAACTATAACAGGAGAAGATATGAGTCAGGAAAACCAGAATGTACAGGAAGAACCGCACAAGAGACGTGTGCGGTACAAGGGAAAGTATCCGAGAAATTATAAGGAAAAATATAAAGAACTGAACCCGGAGAAGTATCAGGATACGATCGAGAAAGTGATCCGGAAAGGCAGTACACCGGCGGGAATGCATATATCCATTATGGTGAGGGAGATCATCGATTTTCTGCAGATCAAACCGGGGCAGACCGGGTTTGACGCGACATTAGGTTATGGCGGACACACAAAAGCGATGATGGAATGCTTAAAAGGGCAGGGACATATGTATGCGACAGATGTTGATCCCATCGAGTCTGCAAAGACAAAAAAGCGTCTGGCGGATGCCGGGTTTGGGGAAGACGTTCTGACTATCAGGCTGCAGAATTTCTGCACGATCGATGAGATCGCAAAAGAAGCCGGAGGATTTGATTTTGTGCTGGCTGATCTCGGAGTGTCGTCCATGCAGATTGATAACCCGGACCGCGGATTTTCATTTAAAGTGGATGGACCATTGGATCTCAGGCTGAATCCGGAAAAGGGAATCAGTGCAGCGGAACGTCTGGCACAGATCGAAGAGGACGAACTTGCAGGCATGCTCTGGGAAAATTCCGATGAACCATATGCAGAGGAACTGGCACATGCGATTGTGAATGAGCGGAAGCACGGAAAGCCGATCGACACAACAACGAGGCTTCGTGAGGTGATCGAGGAGACCTTAAGTTTTCTTCCGGAGAAGGAGAAAAAGGATACGGTTAAGAAAACCTGTCAGAGAACATTTCAGGCGCTCCGCATTGACGTGAACAACGAGTTTGAAGTGTTATACGAATTTATGGAAAAATTACCGGGTGCCTTGAAACCAGGTGGAAGAGCAGCAATTTTAACATTTCACTCCGGGGAAGATAAACTGGTAAAAAAAGCGTTAAAACAGGGATACAAGGAAGGTATTTATTCTGAAATCGCAAATGATGTTGTGAGACCATCCGCAGAGGAATGTGCACAGAACGGAAGAGCGAGATCTACGAAGATGCGCTGGGCAGTCCGGGCAGAGTAAAATCAGGTATCCGGGCAGGAGAAGGAATCAAGGAAGCTTATTGTTACTGGAACGGGGTATGAGAAAAAGTAACGCCGGAAGGGGGAAACGGATATGAGAATATCACATATTGCAATGTATGTACGGGATCTGGAAGTGGTAAAGGAGTTTTACATCCGCTTTTTTGGGGCAGAAGCGGGAGAGCTATATCATAATCCAAAAACAGGACTGAAAAGCTATTTTCTGTCGTTTGATGAGGGAACAAGGCTGGAACTGATGAATCTGCCGGAAATGCAGGATCAGAAGAAAGTGCTGGTGCGGATGGGCTATATCCATATCGCAATTTCAGTGGGAAGCAGAGAGAAAGTGGATGCCATCACCGAAAAACTGTATGAGGCAGGTTACGAAGTTTTAAGTGGTCCGCGTATTACCGGGGATGGCTATTACGAGAGCACTGTGTTAGGACCGGAAGATAACCAGATCGAGATTACGGAGTAAAGACAAAATAGACAATTGCGAAACTTATAGAATCGCAATTGTCTGTTTTTTTATTATTTCTTTTTTACGAGTACCATAGCAGAAATTGGTTCCACGGAAACAAAGCCTGCAACAGTGGTCAGCGCATCGGTTCCGGCATGATCAGCGTTGACACATACATCCCATGCACCATCTGGCAGTGTGACAGATGTCTCTGTACTGTTTGGATTGAAGATCACAAAAATGCCGTTGGACGTTTCACCATTCACGCCGCCGTTGATCCGGAATGCAAGCACATTTTCGTCGAGACCGTCCACGGAAGTGATGTTTGCGTTGACATCATCTGCATTGGTAAGGCGAAGCGCCGCATGGGCTTTGCGGAAGGCGATCAGTCCCTTGTAATAGTTATAAACATTCTGATAAGTCTCATCTTCTAACGTATCCCATTTGATACTGTTGACAGAATCCGGGGAATTGTAGCTGTTTTCCACAAAACCGCCGGAGGCATCGATTTTGGTGCGGAGCATTTCTTCGCCTGCCTGCAGGAATGGAATGCCCTGTGCAGTCATGTAAATGGCGGCAGAGAGATTGTTCATGCGGATACGCTCTTCTTCTGAGACGCCTGGCGTTGAGTGTGTGATGCGGTCTAACAGTGTCATATTATCGTGGCAGGAGACGTAGTTAATGCTCTGAGCCGGTGTGGTACACCAGTCACCTGCCTGACCTAAAAAGCAGCCTTTGACGGTATCGGCAAGATCAGCGGCTCCCGAGACATAACCTTTCCTTGTGGTGTAAAAGACGTGGCCTTTCAAAGCATCGCGGAGCGTATCGCTGAAAAATGCAAATCCCGGAACATCGGTGGAATTTGGCTGCGTGGTCATTTTATAGCCGTCTTTGGTCACAGCGGTATCCATGGTCCATCCCTCTCCATAGAAAATGACATCCGGATGGGTTTTGTGAACTTCTGTGACGACCTCGTTGATCGTTTCGGTGTCGATCAGTCCGACAAGGTCAAAACGGAAACCGTCGATGTGGTATTCGTCTGCCCAGTATTTGACAGAGTCTACAATATACTTTCTCACCATGGAACGCTCGGAGGCAGTGTCATTTCCACAGTCGGAGCCGTTGGAGTATGTTCCATCCTCGTTTACCCGGGAAAAATAGCCCGGTACGATCTGATTTACACAGAAATCTGACGCATTGTATACATGATTGTAAACCACATCCATGATCACGCTGATCTGGTTGTCATGAAGTGCTTTTACCATCTGTTTCATCTCGGCAACACGGACAGCACCGTTGTAAGGATCGGTGGAATAGGAGCCTTCCGGGACATTATAATTTTCCGGTGTATAAGTGGCGCCTAAGTCACTGCCGGAGTAAGTAAATTCTTTTTCAAATTTTTCTGTAGAATAAATATTTGGCATAATAATTGGATACTCATTCCCTTCCAATAAAATCATATAACGTTTGGTTTCGATTGGCATATTTTTATAACATGAACTGGTTTTGGTGAAAGTGTAATATAATTAAAAAAATAAATAAATATATTTTAGCTATAATTTTAAAAAATACGAAAAAAAACGAAAAAATTAGCGAAAAATCATCGGCAAAGATACTTTTGTGTTATAATCATAAGGATTTTTTGAAGGGAGCCAAATACCATGGCAAAAGAACATTCAGTATATGAATTAAATCGTATTCAACAATACATTATGCAGATGCGGCCGGTTTTGAAGAAGGAGGCGCTGTTTTCGGATGGAACAAAAGATTACCGCGATCCGACGGAACCGGAGGCAGGAGAAAAGGTGACGATCCGTTTCCGCACCGGAAAGAATAACGTGGATATCGTCTGGCTTTGCACAGATTGTGAACATTATAAAATGAAAAAAACAGAAAGTGATCGTGAATTTGACTATTATGCGGTTGAGATGACAATGGGAGAGGAGCCGTTTTACTATTATTTCGAGGTGGCTTCCGGTCTGCTGCATGTCTTTTTTGACCGTTATGGTGTGAGCAAGGAGCGGCGGGATGCTTACCGGTTCTGCATCATTCCGGGATTTTCCACACCGGAGTGGTCAAAGGGAGCCGTCATGTACCAGATCCTTGTGGATCGTTTCTACAATGGTGATCCGGCTAACGATGTATTGACGGATGAGTACTATTATATCCAGACACCGAGCAAAAAAATGGAGGACTGGAATCAGTGTCCGTCCGATTTTTCTGTTGGAGAGTTTTACGGCGGAGATTTAGAGGGCGTGAGACAGAAGTTAGGTTACTTACAGAATCTTGGCGTGGAAGTCATTTACTTTAACCCGCTTTTTGTATCACCATCCAATCACAAATATGATATTCAGGACTATGACCATATCGATCCACATTATGGAAAAATTGTGGTCGATGAGGGGGAGCTTTTGCAATCCGGGACAACGGATAACAGCAAGGCAACACGTTATGTAAACCGTGTGACGAATTTAAAAAATTTAGAGGCAAGTAATGCTTTTTTTGCGGAGCTGGTCAGAGAGATCCACGCCAGAGGAATGAAAGTTATTTTAGACGGCGTGTTTAACCACTGCGGTTCGTTCAATAAATGGCTGGACCGGGAAAAAATCTATCACGCAAACGGAGGTTACGAGGACGGAGCATTTTTGTCGAAAGAGAGTCCTTACCGCAGCTTCTTCGGTTTCCAGGATGAAAACGGCTGGCCGGATAACACCTCTTATGAGGGCTGGTGGGATTATGACACGCTGCCAAAATTAAATTATGAAGGCTCGGAAGAGTTGTACGATTACATTCTTGGCATCGCGGCAAAATGGGTGTCAGCACCATATTATGTAGATGGCTGGCGTCTGGATGTTGCGGCGGATTTAGGTCATTCTTCAGAGTTCAATCATAAATTTTGGAGAGATTTTCGAAAAGCAGTTAAGACAGCCAACCCGGAAGCGCTTATTCTGGCGGAGCATTATGGCGACCCGAAAGACTGGTTAGAAAAAGGTGACCAGTGGGATACAGTCATGAATTACGATGCCTTTATGGAACCTTTGACATGGTTTCTGACAGGAATGGAAAAACACAGTGACGAGTATATCCCGGAGAAAAAGGGAAAGGTGGATGATTTTGAGGGAGCTATGCGCCACTTTATGGCAAGTTTCCAGACATCCCAGTTGCAGTGTGCGATGAATGAATTGTCCAACCACGATCATTCGAGATTTCTTACGAGGACCAACGGAACCGTGGGACGTGTGGAAACCCATGGATCGGAAGCCGCAGAGTATGGCGTCAACTTTGGGATTTTCCGGGAAGCAGTTGTTGTTCAGATGACATGGCCGGGCGCACCGACGGTTTATTATGGGGATGAGGCAGGCGTGTGTGGATTCACCGATCCTGATAACCGCCGAACCTATCCATGGGGAAAAGAAGATGTGGTGCTTGTGGATTTTCACCGGGATATGATCCGCATTCATAAGGAAAATGAAGCCTTACGCACCGGTTCCTTAAAGCTTTTGCAAGGAGAAAAGGACATATTGTGTTACGGCAGGTTTAACCGGACACAGCAATTTGTTGTGATCCTGAATAATAGCGATGAGAAGAAGGAGATCACAAAGGAAGTATGGAGTATCGGTATTCCAAAAAATTGTAAGATGGAGCGTCTGATCATCACCACGGAGGCTGGCTATTCGCTCATGCCGAAAGAATATGAAGTGGAAGATGGAAGGATCACCGTCACGCTGCTGCCTCATTCGGCTGCGGTGCTGAAATATAAAGTGTAAAAAATATAAAATCTTATCTTGCACAATGAAAAATGATATGTTATAATCAATCCTTGTCAGGACATTTGTGCTGACAAGAATGGGCAGATTCCCGAGTGGCCAAAGGGGACAGACTGTAAATCTGCTGCAACTTGCTTCGGTGGTTCGAATCCACCTCTGCCCATTATCATATATGCCGGCGTGGCGGAACTGGCAGACGCGCAGGACTTAAAATCCTGTTGTAGCGATACAGTACCGGTTCGATTCCGGTCGCCGGCATTAAGAGGTCTCAAGTGTTGAAGTTCGTTCAGCATCTGGGGCTTTTTATTTTTGTGTTGAGATAAGAAAAATCCGCCAGCCCACAGATCCTGTGGACGGCGGATTTTTTTCTGTGATCTTATTGTTTTTTGACCGGAGCCTGATATCTTGCGGTTGATTCACGTTCGATCAGTGTCGCACGGAGCTGTGTGCGGCAGATTGGAATGTGATGTACCAGGGAGTTTAAAATGACATAAGCACATTTTCCGAGTTCACTGCGTTCCTGCCGGATAGTGGTAAGCGGTGGCTCTAGCATGGAGGAGATCGGAATGTCATCGAATCCGACCACGCTGATATCTTCCGGCACGCGGAAACCGCGGAGCTTGCATTCCGTGATAACACCGGATGCGATCAGGTCATTGCCGCAGATGATCGCAGTAGCACCCGCACCCAAAAAAGTAGGAACGTGATACTTTGCACTGTCTGCCACATAATAGCCGTAAACGGTCAGGTCTTCATTGATCTCAAGACCATGTGCTTTCATGCTGTTATAGTAGGCTTCCTGACGCTGCTCGGATACCATGGAGTGCAGGGAACCATTTAAAAAGGCAATTTTTTTGTGACCGAGTGTGTAGAGATGGTCAACTGCCGCATCGATTCCCTCATAGTTGTCCGTTCCAATGTAAGCAACATTCGGATTCTTCTTAATATAATTGTCGAAGAGAACAGTCGGCATGGTGGTTTGTTCTAACTGTTTCATCCATTCGTCGTGAAGGGCGAAGCCGACGAGAAAGGCTCCACAGAAACCATTCTTTAACATATAGGTGTCATATTTTTCTGCGAGCTGGAATGCCGGTGTGACCGGAATGACTGTCACATCCCAGTTGTGGCGGAACGCATTCTGTTTGAATCCCAGGACAATTTCATAACCAAACTGTGTGGCAGCTTCATAGTCCATATTTTCAATGAAAATCGCAAGCTTGCGGTTTTCTACTTTTTTTGATCGTTTGGTCGCATATCCCATTTCCACTGCGGTATCTAAGACCATCTGTCTTAATTCATCACTGATATCGCTTGCTCCGTTCAAACCTTTGGAGACAGTGCTGACGGATACACCCAGACGATTTGCTATATCTTTGATCGTAGCCAAGTCTTTATCCTCTTTGTTATAATTATTCGATACTTTCCCTTATTATATAGAATCGAATTTCCGTTTTCAAGCAGTCTGCTCAGAGATTTCAAAAAAGTTTCGAAACAAAACGAGAAAAACTTGTCATTTTACACAAAAAAACAAATATAAAAACGTGAAAAATAGCAAAATCGATATTAATATTTGCAAATTCGTTGACAAAAACGTTTCAATAAACTAAAATTACCTCAGATACGAAAATTCACGAAACAATTCGTATAGGTTTTGAATGCGGGATCATTCCAACAGAACGGGAGGAAATGAATTGGGATCAAAAGAATTGACCAGGGGAGCAGGAGTCCTGCTGGCAATCACAAGCTTACCATCTTCATATGGAATAGGAACATTAGGGGAAGCTGCATTCCAATTTGTTGATTTACTCGTCGATCTCAAGCAGAGGTACTGGCAGGTGCTTCCGATCGGTCCTACCAGTTTTGGAAACAGTCCGTATCAGTCCTACTCCGCATTTGCCGGAAACCCATATCTCATTGATCTGGATGATCTGGTGAAGGATGGATTGTTACAGGAGACGGAGATCCGCAGTTTTAACTGGGGAACGGATGATGCAGATATTGATTATGCAACCATCTATGAGAACCGTTACAAGATTTTGCGAATGGCTTTTTCGAGATTTTCTGCGAAGAGTGAAGACTTCCTTGCTTTTACAGAAAAAAGCGACAGATGGCTGTCTGATTATTCTCTTTATACCGCATTGAAACGGCATTTTGGAGATATAGAATGGCAGAGCTGGGACGTGCCGCTCAGGGACAGAGATCAGGAGGCAGTGAAAGAGTATCAGGAAATATTACATAATGACATCATGTTTTGCAAATTTTGCCAGTACGAGTTTTTTAAGCAGTGGATGCAGCTGAAGCAGTACGCAAATAGCCGTGGAGTCCAGATCATCGGTGATATGCCATTGTATGTGGCGTCAGACAGCGTGGATGTATGGGCGCACCGTGAGATGTTTTTACTTGAACCGGATGGAAGACCGAATGTGGTCGCAGGGGCAGCACCCGATGCATTTTCCGAGAGCGGTCAGGTATGGGGCAGTCCGGTATATGACTGGAACGTCATGGAAGAGGATGGCTTTGCATGGTGGAAGGCAAGAATGCTTGAGAACATGGAATTATTTGATGTGATCCGGTTAGACCATTTTTCCGGTCTGGTCCGTTATTACACCGTTTCTGCAGATGCAGAAGACGGAAGAAATGGCAAGTGGAGCAAAGGACCGGGCAGGAAACTGACAGATGCCATGACAGAGGTTCTGGGTGATATGCGGGTGATCGTGGAAGACATCGGACCAAAGGGCGGGCTTCCGGGAGTGAAAAAGTTAAAGACAAAAACCGGATGGCCGGGCATTAAGATTTTAATGTTTGCCTTTGATGATGACACCGCGAATGAGCATCTTCCACATAACTATCAGGACACGAACATGGTCGTATATGCAGGAACTCACGACAACGAAACGATCGTTGGTTATTTCCGGGATAAGTCAGATTACGAGCTGGCATATCTGTATGAGTATCTGAACATTCATTATAAAGAAGAAATACCGGATGCACTGATCCGGGCAGCCTACGCAAGTATCGCAGATGTGGCCATTATCCAGATGCAGGATCTGATGAAGCTTGGAAATGAAGCCAGAATGAACGCACCTTCCACGGTGGGACGCAACTGGCGCTGGCGTATCGGAAAAGATACTTTGAGCGAAGAACGGAGAGCATGGATACGGACTCTGGCAACCGTATATCGCAGATAACAAATACGCTATAAGATGCATAAGCATTTTATATAGAAGTCTTATTCTAAAAAAGGAGAGGAATCAAATGAAAAAGAAAGCAATCTCATTATTACTTGTTGCAGCTATGACAGCTACAATGACAGCAGGCTGCGGCGACAAACAGGAAGCAGCAGACAACACAACTGCAGGAAACGATGCGGCACCTTCTACAGAAGCAGCAGCATCTGATGATGCAGCAACAGAAGAAGAAGAGGAAGCATGGAGCGGTACATTGACTGTATGGAGCCCACAGGAAGATCAGGATACAGGCTGGTTACAGAAAGAATGTGACGCATTCAATGCGGCTCATCCAAACTGGGATGTCACATTTGAGTATGGTGTATGTGCAGAGGGTGATGCAAAAGCTACTGTCACAACAGACGTTGAGGGATCTGCAGATGTCTATATGCTGGCAAACGATAACATCCCTGATTTAGTAGCAGCAAACGCACTTGCTGAGCTCGGCGGATCTTATCTTGATTATGTAACAAGCACAAACTCCGATTCCATTACAGCATCTGTTACATACAATGATGCAGTAGTAGCATTCCCATTTACATCTAATACATGGTTCATGTACTATGATAAGAGTGTATTCTCTGATGAGGATATCAAGAGCTTTGACACAATGTTGGAGAAAGGAAAAGTTGCCTTCCCATTATCTGATTCCTGGTACATTCAGGCATTCTATGTTGGAAATGGCTGTTCATTATTCGGAGATGGTACAGACGCAGCAGCAGGTATCGACTTCGATGGAGAAAAGGCAGCAGCTGTTACAGATTACTTAGTTGATGTAGTTGCAAATCCTAACTTTATCAATGATGCAGACGGAGCTGGTCTTGCAGGTTTACGTGACGGAAGCGTAAACGCTGTATTCTCCGGTACATGGAATGCAGAAGCTGTAAAAGAAGCACTTGGTGACAACATGGGTGTTGCAGCACTTCCATCATTTAACTTAAACGGAACAGACTGCCAGATGAAATCCTTCATCGGATCTAAAGCAATCGGTGTAAACCCAAATGCTGAGAACATGCAGGTTGCTATGGCATTGGCAGCTTACCTTGCAGGTGAGGACGCTCAGAAAGATCACTACGATATGAGAAACATCCTTCCTACAAACACAAACATTGCAGTTGATGATGAGATTGCAGCAGCAGTTGCAGACGCAATGATCAACACATCTATCATGCAGCCATTAGTACCTGAGATGAGTAACTACTGGTCACCGGCTGAGAACATGGGTAAAGCACTTGTAGCTGGCGAGGTCACACATGATAACGCTGCAGAAAAGACAGCAGATATGAATACAGCAATGAACACAGACGCAGCACAGTAAAAAGAATACAGAAGATTCTTACATGCAAAATACAAACCTCGGGGCGCATGAGCGCTCTGAGGATTGTTTGATACTAAGGAATCTATTTTTATTTTAAGGAGGCCCATAACGTGATACAGGCTGGAAAAAGAAAAAAAGAGTTTGCGGATCCATATACCGTGACCGGTGCGGTTACAAAAGGAAACATCATTACAAAGCTTTCCCTGCTTATTATGGGCTTGGGTAATATCGCACACAGACAGATCGCAAAGGGACTGATGTTCCTGGTTGTTGAGATTGGATATATATGGTTTATGATCCAATCCGGAATTTATAATTTATCCATGTTTCCATCATTGGGATGGAGAGAGCAGGAAAAAGTCTGGAATGAAAAGAAAAGTATCTATGAGTACACTGCCGGTGATCAGTCATCCCTGATCCTGTTGTATGGAGTTGCAACGATTTATATTACATTGATGTTTATCGTTGTGTGGAGAGAGGCAGTAAAAAGCTCTTATAAATCAGAAGTGCTTGCAAAATCAGGAAAGCACCTGAACACCTTTAAAGAAGACTTCAAGAGTTTGTTTGATCAAAATTTACATAAATTATTACTTGCAGCGCCGATCATGGGAGTATTGATCTTTACGATCCTTCCACTGATCTATAATATTTCCATGGCATTTACCAATTACAGCAAGGTAAATGATCATCTGGTATTATTTGACTGGGTTGGGCTTGCAAACTTTGCAAAAATCTTAAATTTGAACGACAGTATCGGTAAGCAGTTCTATTCCGTACTGACATGGACGATCACCTGGGCGATTTTTGCAACAGCATTAAACTATATTTTCGGTATGATCCTTGCAATCGTGATCAACCGTAAAGAGACACATTTTAAGGGCTTCTGGAGATTCTGCTTTGTATTATCCATCGCAGTACCTCAGTTTGTTTCCCTGCTGATCATGAGAAGTATGTTACAGCCAACCGGTATCGTGAACACTTTATTATTAAAATATGGTCTGATCGATACGGCACTTCCATTTTTCTCAAGTGCGACATGGGCCAGAGTGACAGTTATCGTTATCAACCTGTGGGTAGGTATCCCATATACGTTACTTCAGGTAACAGGTATTTTACAGAACATTCCGGGTGAATTATATGAGGCAGCGAAGATTGATGGAGCTAATGCAATCCAGATATTCTTCAAGATCACATTGCCATATATGTTATTTGTCATGACACCATACCTCATTACACAGTTTACCGGAAATATCAATAACTTCAACGTTATCTACCTGCTGTCCGGCGGTAATCCGACACCGGTGGATGCAACAGCCGGTAAGACAGATCTGCTTGTTACATGGCTGTACAAACTGACCGTTGATAAGAACTACTACAACTTAGGTGCAGTAATTGGTATTATGACGTTCATTGTCCTTGCGATCGTTGCGCTGGTAACATATCGTAATACCGCATCCTACAAAGATGAGGAGGGATTCATGTAATGAGTAAAAAACAAGTGACATCTGGCACAAAAGCAAAGAAAACAATTGTGAATATTATTATCCATATTTTTCTGGCAATCCTGTCATTCATCTGGGTGCTGCCGATTTTCTGGGTAGTCCTGACAAGTTTCCGCGGTGAGAAAGGTTCTTACGTAACCACTTTCTTCCCGAAGACTTATACGATCAACAACTATGTGAAATTATTCACAGATACAAGTATTTTGAACTTCCCGAAAATGTTTGTGAATACTTTTATCATTGCGATTTTTACATGTATCATTTCAACCATTTTTGTACTTTCAGTATCTTATACAATGTCAAGAATGCGTTTTAACATGAGAAAACCATTTATGAATGTGGCAATGATCCTCGGATTGTTCCCATCCTTTATGTCCATGATCGCTGTTTACTATATTTTAAAGGCTCTTGGACTGGCAGAGGGATCTATGATCCGTATCGCTTTGATCATCGTATTCTCAGCAGGATCCGGTGTTGGATTCTATGTTGCAAAAGGTTTCTTTGACACGATCCCAAAAGCGCTGGACGAGGCTGCAATCATCGATGGGGCAACAAGATGGCAGGTATTTACCCAAATTACCGCGCCGCTCAGTAAACCAATTATTGTTTATACCATTTTGACATCCTTCATGGGACCGTGGGTAGACTTCATTTTTGCAAAGGTTATCTGCCGTGCTGATGCACAGTACTACACCGTATCTATCGGTCTTTGGAAGATGCTTGAAAAAGAATACATTGACAGCTGGTATACCTGTTTTGCCGCAGGCGCAGTTGTGGTATCCATTCCGATTGCAATTCTGTTCTTACTGACACAGAAATTCTATGTAGATGGAATGAGTGGAGCTGTAAAGGGTTAACCCGGGCAGCGGATAAGCTTTGGCTGTGTGTGGGACTGTTGTATGAGAGTGAAAATCTTGATACAGCAGTCCCTTTTTATGTAAATATAAAAACGCTCCGCGAGGATGCACAACTCGCGGAGATGAATATATAGCTACGCTATCCGCTCGTGCGCGAAAGTGTGCGCAAGCACACACTTTGTTGTATAATACGAAGAAGAGAAGCTTTAAATGATATGAGAAAGGCATGGTTATAGGAATGAAAAAACGTTTGATCGCAGCCCTGTTAGCAGGAATGATGTTGGTACAGACAACCGCTTGTGGAAATAGCACCAGTGGAACCGTAGGTACTGTGGATAATACAGAGACAATGTCGGAGAGTGGAACAGAGGCAGATACAGAAAAAGAAGGGGATGAAGTTACCGCATTATCTCTGATGCAGCAGGTCAATACAGCAGAAGAGAATGTGATTGATGACAATTACCGAACTTATTATGAAGTGTTTGTTTACAGTTTTTATGACAGTGACGGAGATGGAATCGGTGATCTGAAAGGACTGACAGAAAATCTCGATTATATCAATGACGGTGATCCTGAGACGGACACGGATCTGGGATGCAATGGTATCTGGCTGATGCCGGTCATGCCGTCCACGACGTATCACAAGTATGATGTGACGGATTATGAAGCAATCGATCCGGAGTACGGGACGATGGATGATTTTACGACACTTGTAGATGAATGCCACAAGCGCGGAATCAACGTGATCATTGATTTTGTCATGAACCACACATCTTCACAGCATGAGTGGTTTCAGACTGCGTACAAGTATATCCAGAGCCTTCCGGAGGGAGCAGAACCGGATGCGTCAGAGTGTCCTTATGTAGATTATTATAATTTTTCCAAAGAAAAACTGGGCGGTTATTATCCGGTGGAAGGAACCGACTGGTATTATGAAGGACAGTTCTGGAGCGAGATGCCGGATCTGAACTGGGATAATGAAATGTTAAAGACAGAGTTTGAACAGATCGTGCAATTCTGGCTGGATCTCGGAGTGGACGGTTTCCGCCTGGATGCAGTAAAGGAATTCTATTCGGGCGCAGATGATAAAAATATTGCAGTCCTGACCTGGTTTAATGATATGGTGAAATCCAAAAAAGAGGATGCATATCTGGTCGGAGAGGCGTGGAATGATTACAGTGTCTATGCGAAATATTATCAGAGTGGCATAGACAGTTTCTTTGATTTTACTTTTGCGGATAAGGACGGTATCATCGCAGACACAGTAAAGGGAATAAATGGCGCTTCTGCTTACGGAAAGAGTCTTGTCAATACGCAGGAGCTTTACGGCAGCTACAGTAATACTTACATTGACGCACCGTTTTACACCAATCATGATATGGCGCGGAGCGCAGGTTATTATTCCGGCGATTACAGTGAAGCGCAGACAAAGCTTGGAAATGCAATGAATCTTCTGATGTCGGGAAGTGCATTTTTGTATTATGGGGAGGAGCTTGGAATGAAAGGCTCCGGAAAAGATGAAAATAAGCGTGCTCCGATGTACTGGTCGACGGATGCCGATGCCACGGGTATGTGTGACGGACCAAAGGATATGGACGAGGTCAAAATGAAATATGGAAGTCTCAAGGAGCAGGAAAACGACGGAAATTCCATTTATAACTTTGTGAAACAGACGATCGCATTGCGGAATGAGTATCCGGTGATCGCCAGAGGAAAGGTCGCATTTGATGAGGGGATTTCGGATGATACGGTATGCGTGATCCGGAAAACCTGTGATGAGGGACAATTGACGCTGGTGTTCAATACTTCAGAGAAGGCACAGACGGTCGATTTCAGGAAATCAGCTCTCGGAGCAACGGAAGACAGGAAATATCCATTGCAGATCGCAGGGGAGCTTCTGACAGGAACGGAAGCTGCCGTTCTGGATGAAGAACAGCTTACCATACCTGCGTATTCGGTCGTGATCTTAGAGTAAAACAGAATATTTTTCTGGATAACAGAAATCCCCAGTATGAGACAATCTATTGGGGATTTTTACTTGAATCTGTGCGTTTTTAGTATATAATAGTAATATCAATGGCAGTGAACGTAGGCGTTATGGAAATGCGTGTGCTTAAGAGAAAATTGGGAGGAACAATAGATGAAGCGGAAAGTCAGAACAAGAAAGCTGGGGATCAAATTTAAAATACTGATCCCGGTATGTGTATGTGTACTCGTTGTCTGTGTGGTTATGGGAGTAAATTCTTACAAACATATCCAAGACGGCATGGTTGAGATGGGCGTTCAGGAGGCAGACATGGCGGCAGATCTGACACTTCGTATGTTAGATGGCGACGAGGTGGAGCAGATCGTTCCGGGGGCAGAAGAAAGCGATGCATATAAAGGAGTTCTGGCAGCTTTAAAAAATATGAAGGACAGCTGTGGGATCGCATATCTGTATACTTTATATACCGATGGGACGAATGTTTATTACGGAGTAGATGTGGAAGCAACCGAAGATGTAAGTTATCTCGGTGATCCTTTTGCTGACTCTTATGAGGAGTTAAAATCTGTATTTGAGGGACAGGAATATGTGCAGGATTATATTGATGAGACGGAGGATGGAGACCTGATCACAGTCTACAAGCCGATCACAAACAGCGCAGGAAAAGTGGTGGCAGTTCTGGGGTGCGATTATGATGCATCTGATATTACTGCCCGGCTTGAGGCATCACTTGTGGGAGTGATCAAGATCGGTGTGGTCTGCATTGTTCTTGCAGTAGCGGCTCTCAGTATCATTATTTCAACGATCACGAGAGGGCTTCAGAAAGTGGACGACAAGATTTATGAGATCGTGCATAATGAGGGAGATCTGACACAGAAGCTGGACATCCACAGTGGAGATGAGATGGAACTCATTGCAGGGAATGTCAATGCTTTATTGGAATACATACGGGGAATCATGTTGAAAATCTCCGACAATTCAGAACATTTAAATGGTTCGTCACAAAAGATCGCACAAAACCTTGCAGCAGCTGAGGTGAATATCACTGACGTTTCCGCAACTATGGAGGAAATGAGTGCGGCAATGGAGGAGACAAACGCTTCACTGGAGCAGATCAGCACCTCAGTGGGACAAGTTTATACATCCATTGAAAACATGGCAGCACGTGCAGAACATGGGAAAGATTCTTCCGGTGAAATGAACGGGCGGGCAGCCAGTGTCCGCACAGAAGCCTTAAATAAACAGCAGGAGGTTGCGGAGCAGACAGCCGAAATGGCACGGACATTGGATGAGAAGATCGAGCAGTCCAACGCAGTGCAGAAGATAGCACAACTTACAGCCAATATTATCGAGATCACCGATCAGACTAATCTGCTGGCATTAAATGCGAGCATTGAGGCAGCAAGGGCAGGAGAGGCAGGAAAAGGATTTGCAGTCGTGGCAGATGAGATCGGAAAACTTGCTGCCAATTCGGCAGAAGCTGCAGAACAGATACAAAAAGTGAGTGCAGCGGTAGTTGAGGCTGTGAATGGTCTGGCACTTGCGGCAGAAAATATGGTCGAATTTGCGGGAATAACTGCTGTGGATGGTTATCAGCAGTTAGTGGAAATGAGTGAGTGTTACAGCAAAGATGCAGGTGATATGAATTCCATTATGGAAGAGTTCACAAGTGCTGCAGGCGAATTGCAGAAAGCCATGGACGAGATCAGGGAATCAACGACAGCAGTCAGTGCAGCTGTCGAAGAGAGCGCAAAGGGCATTGTGAATGTGGCAGAAATGTCCACAGATCTTACCGGAAGTGTTGGAGATATCCAGAAGGCGGCTGATCATAACAATGAGATCGCAGATCTGCTTGATACTGAGGTGAAACGCTTTAAACTGGAGTAACGGAGACTATAAATCATAATTGAAATAAAAAATCGTGCGAACAAAAACGTATTATGTTTGCACGATTTTTTTATCAATAGGTATTCAGTTCATAACATAATGAAAGAAATCAACAGCATTCCCTTTGTTATCAGTTGCGTATGCAATTCCGAAGCAGACCGTTCCGGTGTAGTAACCGTAGTCAGAAAGCCATTGGTTGTCGTTCAGTTCCAGACCGCATGGGAGTGTCTCACCGGTTTCGGAATCTGTTGCATAGACAATCATATCTTTGTACTGTTCTAATTCATCCGCTGTTAAATAATCCGTAAGAGGCATAAGACTTCCGGCATCAGCGTATTGCTGGAACACAAATTCCGGTGCAAAAAGAACGTCGGCACCACCGACAGAAAGTTTTAAAGTCAGTTTCTGGTTACTGTAGTAGTTTGTGGAGTAATTATCGTCATCAGAAAAAGTGATGGAGGTATCTACGGTAACTTCTTCTTTCTTTGTAAAGCCTTCCTGTTCAAAAAATTCATCTGTGGAAGAAACGTTTTCTTCATAAGGATTCAGGGTATTTACCATCACTATATCTAAAACACTTTCCCTATAGGCAGCATAATGTACGATCATGGAAATGACAAACGCCACAAGGCAGATGGCAGCAATGATGTGCCAGCGGTAATAGTCCCAGATATATTGCACCTTTGCTTTGCGGGAAAGGTCTTTGAATGCAGTTTTCTTTTCCATAGGAAAACCTCCGTAATTCTGTGCGCTTTACTAACGCGATAATGATAGGATAACATAGAAAGAAGCAGGTTAAAAGGGAAAAAGTATAAAGTTTATCTAAAATAAAAAATGCTAAGAATGAAAAGGATTCATTCTTAGCACATTCGTTGTACACAAAAAGCGGGTGATGGGAATCGAATTCTGCACCCATCTCGCCAATACTGATAAATAGGAGGTTTATTCAATGCTTCGCTCCTATCGTACCAAGAACGTACTTTCGAATCTTAATCTCTATATTATATTCATTCAGAAATCATGTCAATCCCTTTACCGTTAGGCACTCGTAGAGTGGGGATTTACATGATTTTCTTTTAATATTTAGATAAAATCCGTAAAATAAAAAGTGCTATGTTTCAAAAGTAACCCTTTGAAACATAGCTTGATTGTAATAATTCATTATAGATATAAAACATACATTGACCAATGATTAAATATCTGAATTATTTGTCTGTGGCTGTGAAGAAGTACTGACCATCTAATAACTCTGGATAGTCTGTTACTTTATATGCCTTACTGTAATCAATATTATTTGTAACTGTATCCTGTGAAGCTGTGAGCTTACCAAACTGGAAAACTACCCCATCATAATCACTTGGATGATGAATTGTAACAGTTAACTTGATACTTGCATCACCATTTTCCTGACTTGCAGACATACCACAGTCATACTGCTTTCCATCTACATCAATAACTGCCACATCTGAGTGTGTTGAACCGCCTGCTGTACCGAAATCTGTAAGTTTACCTTCAAAATCTGTACCTGTATAGCGGTCAAATGCTGTTGCATAATATGCAAAATCTGTTGCATCTGTCTTAGCTTCTGCAACAAATGTTGTATCAGAGTAACCTTCCTCTGATGAAGCAGTTGTTGTAACTGATGTAGTTACGTTTGCATCAACTGTCTCTTCTGTACCTGTCTTTGCAAGTGGCATTGTCATTGTTCCGTTTGGTGTGATTGTAAGACCATTCTCTGTAAGGAAATCAGATGCAACTTCCTCAACCGGGGCTTCGGTTGTGACCTCTGTTGTCTCCTCAACTACTGTTTCGGTTGCTTCGCTTTCTTTCTCTGTTGTGATTTCAACCTTTGTATCATCAGTCTTTGTCACTTCTTTGTTGTCTCCACAACCTGTGAGCATCATTCCTAACATAGATGCTACTAAAATTCCTGTTAATGCTTTCTTTTTCATAAGTAACTTCTCTCCTTATATATTATATTTGTAGCATAAATATGCCACATAACTCACATAGTATCATATCACAATAAATAATACAATAATAATATAAATATGTGAGGTATTAACTATGTTTAAGATACAAAAAGACTATTCCGATTATGAATATAAATCTTTACGTTTGCCTGCTGAATTAATCAAACAAGTTCAGACACTGGCTGATGCAAACAATCTTTCTTTTAATAAAGTAGTGATTCAATGTATAGAATACGCTTTGAATAATATGGAAAATACAAAATAAATATTGCAACCAACCTACGCAAGTGTGATTCTTTCACACTTGTTTTTTTATGTCTAAATTCGTATCTTGTTTCCTTAAATTACTTTTCCCTATTAAAAACATTTTTGGGGTTTCTGTTAGTTGTTTATTTTTCTATTTAGTTGACTGTTGTTTTCACTCAGTTGGCTTATTTTTCGTTGTGATTCTATCACTTTTCTTATATCGTGTAAAATCCAAGTTTACTTTTGATATGTCCTATACATTCTGTCACCGCACAAAAACCGTGCAAATTTTGTGACAGAAAGGACATTTTATATATGTTACCAGAATTAAAGTACACAAAAGAATTATTAAAAAGAAAGGAGGATTTAAAGAAACGCTTGCATAGTAACAAAATCAATAGTGAGAAAACACAGCATATCAAAGATGAAATTTCCAGTATTGATGATAAGATTGCTTCTCTTATTAAGGATTTAACACCTTTTATAAACACTATTGAAGATAAGCAACGTCAAGATTTTATTAGAAATTATTTTCTAAAGAATAAAAGTATTACTGTCGCTGAAGTTGATGCCAACAGTTATTATGCACCACAATCACTTTATAGAGAAACAATGCGCTTTTTGAAATCCATCTGATACTGTCATTTTCGGACACGAAATTTATGGCAGAATATAGGTGTAACAAAATTGTAAGACACTAAATAAGAAAAGAGGTATTAAATTTATGCTTGATTTATCAAAAGTAACTTTTCCCTTGTCGTTAGTTATCGGGAATTCAAAACTGATTTTAATTGGTGCTAGACCAACCATGGAATACGTCAACGGCAAAAGAACTGACAATATTGTTGGAACTACATACACCGTAGTCCAGAATGGTGGAACTTATGAAAAGTTTAACGTCAAAGTAGCTGACGTTGAATATGCAATTGAACAAGAATATATTGCAAATTCAAAATCTCCAATTTTCGTGGAGTTTGAGAATGCCGTTTGCAAAATCTATACTGATGCAAATGGTCGAGCTCAAGTTTCAGTAAAGGCTGACAACATTAACATCGTAGATTAAATTGTTGGGGGCAATTTGCCCCCAAGAAAGGACAATATCATGAATGGTAATAATAAGAATATGATTCATGACATCATTCATGCATCTGTTGATACATTCAAAGATTTGCATAATGATTCAAAGAATTTTCGTGAAAATGCAAAAAATAATGCATCTACTTCAAATAGCAGTGCAACAATACCAACTGCCCAACCTTTAACTTCTCGTTTTGTAAATTTACAAAATGAAGAATATATCTTAGGTGCATTATCTCGACATTTGTTTTGGGCTTTCAAAGGGCTTGCACCATTTTATAATTTATCAATTCCCTCTGAATTATTGGGATTAAGGGTTTCTCATAATAAAGCTGAAGATTATTTTTTCGTAAAATTGTTCAAACTCAATTACAAAAAACGTTTGACACAATGGTTTTTTAATGATTCTTTGATTGGTGAACTTCACGATAGATGTGATTGTGTTTGTAAAAATGCATCAGAAAGTCTTGCTTATGCAAAAGAGTTTTTCGATGAAGAAATGAGACATATTCCCAATTTAGAATTACTTACTGATTACAATCGCTTGTTTTATTGGAATGAGAAGATTTATACACTTCGAAGACAGTATACAGAAATTTATCGGAACAATTATATTTTTTTAAATCGTATACGTTTCTATGGCTTCAAAGATTGCGGCGAATATGTCGAACTGCATTTTTATCTAACCGCAACATGCTTGTCTATGTAAAATCCAGCAGTATGCATCCCGAAGCACGCTTGCGTGCGTAGGGTGCTGCTGCGGATTTTTTTTGACCGCTTGCGGTCAGTCACAGGCGTAAGTATTACCGCCTGTGTAGCATAGCATGTTCAATCCATTGTATTTACTGGCTTAACCTCTGCTATGCTCTATTTTAGCAAATTTAGCATTTAGAGAAAGGTATTTTTATGAATAGCAATAAGAATAAAGTAAATAAAAATCCTCAATTTACAAAGGTACAAATCACACAGAACAATCCTTTGGAATTTGATATGTCACATGACAATATTTCAAAAGCTCTTAGAGATTTGAAATCTTTGCAATACTATATTATGGGCGATGAAATTGGTGGCAAAGATGGCACATATCACACCCATGTTTATGCGGTGTTTTCTGCGCCTGTGCGTTTCTCAACCTTAAAGAAACGTTTTCCAAGTGCACATATTGAAAAAGCTATATCTACACATTCAAGTAATATAGCTTATGTAGAAAAGAGTGGCAAATGGGCGCACTCTGAAAAAGGATTGACAACTGTACCAAACACTCTCGAAGAATATGGAACTCGCCCAACAGATTCCAATGGTTCTAATGCACTGTTGTGTGAACTGTATGAGCTTATCAAAGATGGAAAATCCAATTTTGAAATCCTTGAAGCAAATGCAGATTTAATCAAATACTTTGATAAATTTGATAGAATCCGTTTAACACTTAATACTGAAAAGTATAAAAAGTGTTGGCGTGACCTTGAAGTAACCTATATATTCGGAAAAACTGGTGCTGGGAAATCTCGGTTCGTTATGGAAACATATGGATACGAAAATGTGTTTCGTGTAACTGATTATACTCATGCTTGGGATACCTATGAGGGGCAAGATATAGTTGTCTTAGAAGAATACGCTAGCAGTTTTCAGATACAAAAATTGCTAAACTACCTAGATGGGTATCCGCTAAAACTCGAAGCAAGGTATTCGGATAAAACAGCATGTTATACAAAGCTGTATATTATTTCGAATATTAGTCTTGAGGAACAGTACCCAAATGTGCGTGATGAACAGAGAGAAGTGTGGAATGCATTTCTTCGCAGAATCAACAAAGTTATTTACTTTAAAGATTCTGATACCATCATTCACTATGATAGTGTTTCGGAGTATTTCCATAGAGATAATGTAACTGACCAACCTATCATTCAAATGAATTTTTAGAAAGTGAGGTAAAATATTATGGAGCTTGAAAATTTGAAAAAGAGATATACATATTGGACTATCAAGAAAAATTTCCTTGCTGATTATGAGCTTAGCTTAGTTCCTGTTATGGCTTATAAAGGTTCTAGGTATTCTGCCAAGAGATATAATCTAGTACGCTCTGATGGCTCTATTCAGCTTGCTAACGTAACTCTTGATGCTCTTAGAGAGTATTTACTCTCTGAAAATTATTAAATACTCATAGAAAGGTTATAGTTGTAACCTCATCATATAAAGTAATTCGAAAAAAGATAAGTAACTCGTTGGTTGCACCTATTTGGTGCAAATATGAATTTAAAAGATAACGATAATTTATTGCAACAAATTCTGCATGATGATACACTAACTGATGAAGCATTGAATATTATTAAAATGAAAATAAATATTCAAAAAGCTAAAGAAATGCACCCATATCCAATTCATTATTCTGAAAAGAGTGGCTATTTTACATCTGTTGATGATAATACACAACCAACTGGAAAAAGAAAAATCAGAAGAAAAACCGAAGAAAGTTTATGGGAAAAATTAGCAGAATGGTACATTGACAAATACAGCTTGAATATTACGTTTAAAGAACTAGTAGAAACGTGTCTTGAAAAACGTAATGTGCAAAATCATGAGAGCACTTATAAGCGTCTTATGGCTTCATGGAATTCATATTATCTGAATGAACTGTTGAGTGCTTCTTTATTGCAAAAACCTGTTGCAAAAATTACATCATTGGATCTGCGTGAGTGGGCGGAACTCTTGCTAAAAAAGCATTTTCCTGTTGACAAGAAAAAGTTTTCAAAAATATTTAGTATTGTCAATCAGACTTTAGAATACGCAAGTGATGAAGATATTGCCCTTATTCCATCAAATACATGGCAAAAAGCTAGAAAAAAGCTTAATAAAGATTTGATTGTTGAGAAACAAACTCCTCTTGATGAAGAACAGGTATTTACGGATGAAGAACGTAAAAAAATAAAGCAAATGGTTCATGATGATTTAAAACGCTATAAGCAATCTTCTGCTAGCGGTTTGCAAGTGCTATTTTTATTTGAAACTGGTGTAAGAATAGGCGAATGTTGTGGTCTTAAATGGACTGATGTAAAGGATGGTCGACTTTATATTAGTAGACAAGCTGATAATAATGGTGTAAGAGAATGGACAAAAACAGTTAGTGGTAAAAGAGATATTCCACTTACTACCGAAGCACAAAAGATATTAGATGAAGTCAAGAAATTTAATGATATGCACGGTTATAATCATGAATGGATTTTTCAAAGTGATAATGAAAAATATGATTATCGACTAAGCTACAATAGTGCAGATAGAAAACTTCGAAAACTGTGCAAAAGGCTAGGAACTGTAATTAAAAGTCCTCATAAATGTCGGAAAACTTGTATCTCCACTTTACTTGATTGTCCTACTTTGAATGACCGTACAGTACAAAGATTTGCTGGTCATAGAGATATTAGCACAACAATACAGTTTTATAGCTTTGAGCGTAAAGACAAAGAACAACAAGCTCTTATTATTGACCAAGCTTTATCTCTATAACAGAAACGTACCGAACGTACTTTCGCTTACGATAGTAAAAAAATAAGGAAACCATTGATTTTTCAAGGTTTCCTCATAAAAAGAAAAGAGCGGGTGATGGGAATCGAACCCACGTATCCAGCTTGGAAGGCTGGTGTTCTACCATTGAACTACACCCGCAGATGCCCAGTTCCGGAATCGAACCAGAGACACAAGGATTTTCAGTCCTTTGCTCTACCAACTGAGCTAACTGGGCTTGTTGCTCACAACAAAGATTATTTTAAAGGAAGGAACCTTTGTTGTCAAGCAAAAAATGAAAATTATAAATAAGGAAGAATATCTTCACAGTAGCAGCGCAGTACCTCCCCAACACTCCAGGCCTGGGCATAACAGCCGCGGGGATTGTGTGGTGTATCCCCGTCAAAGATTTCAGAGATGGAACCGATACAGCCGGAATCCGTCAGATGTTTTCTCACAGGCTCTAACATGCGGACGGCATTTGCGGCAGCAGAGGAGGAGTGGTGGTTCACTTTCATATAGGCACTGAAAAATCCACCGAGCAAAAAGCCCCAGGCAGTTCCCTGATGGTAAGCGGCGTCCCTCTTTGCAAGAGCACCGCAGTAAATGCCATGGTAGTCCGGATGATCCGGTGCGAGGGAGCGAAGTCCACAGCCGACAAACAACTCTTTTTCCACAAGTGCGACAACTGCTTTTTCCTGTTCCTCCGGGAGCAGGGAAAATGGAAGGGATACGGCGTAAACCTGGTTTGGACGGATATGGTCGTCCGGCTCGTCACCATCCACAACATCAAACAGACACTGGTTGGCGGAATCCCAGAACTTGGCATTGAAGGATTCTTTTACCTGTTCGGCGCGTGTGCGGTAGGCAGAAGCATCTTCGTCAAATTTTTCGCAGAGTGATTCCATGATCCGTAAAGCGTTATACCACAGCGCGTTGATCTCCACCGGTTTTCCGTGGCGCGGTGTTGCTACCCAGTCACCGACGCGGACATCCATCCAGGTGATCTGGTCAAGTCCGCTTCCGGCGTGGATCAGCCCGTCGTCTTCCATATAAATGCTGAAATCCGTTCCTTTTTCATAGGCGGAGATGATCTCTTTTAAATGAGGGAAAATCTGTTCTTTTACAAAAGCTTCCGCCTCGGCAGCCGGGTTATAATGAAGGTACTGATAGACCGCATAAAAGTACCAGAGAGAGGCGTCCACCGTGTTATAGAGCGGCGGCATATTGTCGTCCGGGAACATATTCGGCACAATTCCGTGGCGGATATATCTGGCAAATGTCAGAAGGATCTCCTCAGCTTCTTTGAAACGTTTCGTGCAGAGCGTCAGACCGGTAAAGGCGATCATTGTGTCTCTGCCCCAGTCAGTAAACCACGGAAGTCCGGCGAGAACGGTCATCATTTTCGTGGACTCGCGGTAAGTCAGAAACTGGTCGCTGGCAAGCACCAGCTGGTTGGCAAACGAGTCGCGGTATCCGGCTTTTTCAAAAAGTTCTGCATGGCAGCGGGCATTTTCCTCTAAAATGGAAAATGCTTCCGTAGCAGACACAGGGGCAGGACGCTCGTTCACGTCACCGATACTGCACAGGATGGAAACTTTTTTGGTTGTGTTGGCAGGAACTGCAATGGACAGGTCAACCGGGCAGTAATGGCAGTCAAGCCCATCTGTCTCAAGATCCACTTCAATCTGTAACTGCATGTCGATGTCATAAACAGTTTCGCGTTCGGAAAAAGTTCCTTCACTTGTCTGAAAACGAATGGCAATATCTTTATTTTTTTCCGGAACAAGATAAAATGTCCTGTCTTCTGTAAATGTCTCAAATTTTAAAGTGTCCGGGGTGCTGCTCTCACTGTGCTCGCGGTAGTTGAAAAGCGGTGTGAGCGTAAAGGTACAGTCGCTGTCCCCGGCGGTCAGTTCATAGGCGACTGCGCAGACATTGGCGTTCCTTTTTAATGTGATGTGCTTTTCAAAAGAAAAATTGTCTGTCTCATAGGTGTAGTGCACGCTTCCGTCATAGATAAAGGAAGTGAGAAACTTCTGTCCCTCTGTGTAAACCGTTTTTCCGGAAGCACAGTGCTGGGAAGTCTCAAAGGAAACCGTGCTGGTTCCGACAGTGGCTGTTTCGTTGATCTTGGAAAAAACGAGATAGCGCTCAATTGGTGCATGGAGGCTGGCAATCAGGTACCCCTGGTGTGTACGGCTGTGTGCGCCGATCATCGAGCTTCCTGCGTATCCGCCAATGCCATTGGTGACTGCCCACTCACGTTTGATCCCTTCTTTGAATGTTGTCCAGTCTTTCTGGGTATACTGATATGTGATCATTCTTTTCCTCCTGAACGAAAAAATACGAAAATTTCTATTATCTTATTTTACATGATAAAAAAGAAGTTGTACAGAGGGAAAAAAGCGTATATAATTATCATTACGAAATTTTGTTTGGAGGAAATGATTATGCAGGAAAAATTAGTTATTGTTCCGAAAAAAACAACGGGTGGACATAAGGCAGGAATGATCGCATTTTTTGTTTTAACCTGTCTTTGTTTAGTACTTAGCATGTTTGTATCACCGGTTATGTTTCTGGTGCCGACGATCATCTTTGGTGTGATCTGGTATCTGTTTGCATTTCGCAGTGAAGTGGAGTATGAGTATACATATTATGATGGCGACCTGAGATTTGCGAAGATCAGGAATAAAGCAAAGAGAAAGAAAATTGCCTATCTTAGTATGGATGATGTGCTGACCATTGCCCCGAAGGGTGACCGCAGCATTTACAAGTATGAGAATGACAGATCGGTTACAGTGAAAAACATTGCGTCCGGCAATGCAGGTGCAAAACTTTATGAGGCAGTCTGCAAGGGCGAAAATGGTATCACAAGGTATGAGTTTGAGCCGGATGAGGACATGTTAAATGCCATCATGGTAAAATATCCAAGAAGCGTTATAAAGTAACAGGATCGCGATTACGAAAAATACTGTGGCTTATCGGCTGCACAGTGGAGGATTTATGTTAGAGTTAAGAAATATCACCTATGAAGTAGATGATAACAACGAGAATAAAGAGATTTTGAAAAATGTCAGTGTCACCATTGACGATCATTTTGTGGCGATCACAGGACCAAACGGCGGTGGAAAATCCACACTTGCCAAGATGATTGCAGGAATCATCCGTCCGACAAGTGGGCAGATTCTTTTAGACGGAGAGGATATCACCGGTTTAAACATTACGGAGCGCGCCAGAAAAGGAATCAGTTTTGCATTCCAGCAGCCGGTTCATTTTAAAGGGCTGACCGTAAAAGACCTCATTACGATCGCTGCAGGCAAAGAGATGAGTGTGAATGAGATCTGCGATATTTTATCGGAGGTAGGTCTGTGTGCAAGAGAATACATTGACCGTGAGATCAACGGAAGTCTTTCCGGCGGTGAGCTGAAAAGGATCGAGATCGCAATGATCACTGCAAGGGGAACGAAGCTTTCTATTTTTGATGAGCCGGAGGCAGGGATCGACCTCTGGAGTTTTAACAGCCTGATCAAAGTATTTGAAAAAATGAGAGATGAGATCAACGGAACGATTCTGATCATATCCCATCAGGAACGGATCCTTGACATTGCGGACAAGATCATCGTCATTGCAGACGGACAGGTGCGCAAGACAGGAACCAAAGCGGAAGTGTTGCCGGAACTTCTGAATACGGCACAGACCTGCCAGACGTTGATCGATAAAGCATAGCCGCACTGGCAGAACAGATTTGTAGTGAGAGAGCTGCTGAAAGGATGATGATCGACAGAAAACAGCAGCAGGAGAATGAGGAAGAAACATGGATTTAGTACAGAAAAATTTATTAGAACAGGTGGCGGGACTTCATGAGGTTCCGGAAGGTGCCTATAATATCCGTGCCAATGGAAAAAAGGCTGCACGAAACACCACCGCCAATATTGATATTGTCACAAAAGAGGACAAGGACGGAATTGACATCATTATCAAACCGGGAACGGTCAATGAGAGCGTTCATATTCCGGTTGTTTTGAGCGAGAGCGGATTGCAGGAATGTGTATACAATGATTTTTACATTGGGGAGGGCGCAGACGTCACGATCGTTGCGGGATGCGGAATCCACAACTGCGGCGTGGACACTTCCAAGCATGAGGGAATCCACACATTTTATCTGGAGAAAAATGCAAAAGTAAAATACATTGAGCGCCACTACGGTGAGGGAGATGGAAATGGTGAGAATGTCATGAATCCACAGACCATCGTGCATTTAAAAGAGGGCGCACACATGGAGATGGAGACAACCCAGATCAAGGGAATCGACTCCACAGTCCGTATCACCAAAGGAGATCTTGCAGACGGAGCTTCCTTAGAAGTGCATGAGAAGATCATGACACACGGAAAACAGTATGCCAAGACAGATTTTGCAATCGATATGAACGGAAAAGACTGCAGCTGTAATCTGGTGTCACGTTCGGTGGCAAAGGGAGAATCCCGACAGGAATTCTTCTCTATTATGAACGGAAACGCAGCCTGTGCAGGCCACAGTGAGTGCGATGCGATCATTATGGATCATGGATGCGTGACAGCAAGCCCACAGCTTACCGCCAATAATATTGACGCAAACCTCATTCATGAGGCAGCTATCGGTAAAATTGCAGGCGAGCAGCTGATCAAACTTATGACACTTGGACTTACGGAAAAAGAAGCCGAGGAACAGATCATCAACGGATTTTTGAAATAACAGACTGCCATGGCAGACAATGGAAACAGTTGTCTGTTGTGGCTTTTTCTGTAATAGGAAACGTCAGCTTAGAGCAAAAGGAGAGGAACATGAAATTCTTTCATTTGTCGGATCTGCATATTGGAAAGCAGTTGCATCATTACAATATGATCGCAGAACAGCGGGACATATTAGGGAAAATCGTGGCGTTGGCAGAACGCGAGAAGCCGGATGCGGTTCTCATTGCAGGGGATGTCTATGATACGCCGGTGCCGTCAGCGGAGGCAGTGTCAGTGTTTGATGAGTTTCTGACAGCACTGAACGATCTGGAGCCGGAAGTGACAGTCTGCATCATTGCAGGGAATCACGACAGTGCGAAACGGATTGATTTTGCGAGTGACATATTGGCAAAACACAGAGTAATGATCGCAGGAATGCCGCCGCTTACCCGGGAGGAGACCATCAGAAAAGTGAGTTTTTTTGATGCATACGGCGAGGTATGCATTTACCTGCTTCCTTTTGTGAAGCCTTCCTATGTGAGAAATCTGAACGATAGCGATATTACGACTTATGATGAGGCTGTCCGGCTTGTCATAGAGCGGGAGAACATCGACACTGCAAAGCGTAATATCATCGTAAGCCATCAGTTTTATACTGCTGCGGGCAGGGAGCCGGAGACTTCAGACTCCGAGATCCGCATGGTTGGAGGGATTGAAAATGTGGATACAGCGGTTTTAGAACCGTTTGATTATGCAGCACTTGGACACATTCACAGAAAACAGAAAATAGGGCGTGTACAGAACCGTTACTGTGGAACACCGTTACAGTATTCCGTGAGCGAGGCAGGCGATGAAAAGACCGTGACGATGGTGGAACTTTTGGAAAAAGGAAGCGAGCCGCATATCACAGAACTGCCGCTTACGCCGATGCGCAGGGTGCGCAAAATGATCGGACATCTGGATGGGATTTTAAATGCAGCGGCAGAGGACAACTGTCACGATTATGTGAGCATTACATTGACAGATGAGGTGGAAGCGTACCAGCCGAAAGAAAAGTTAGAACAGGTCTATGACCATATTCTGGAGATAAAAATAGACAATGAGAGGACAAGGAAGATTCTGGAGTTTTCGGAAGAGGAAGTGGAGAGCCTCGATCCTTATGATGCGTTTGTGACCTTTTTTCAGGAGATGAACGGAAGGGCGATGACGGAGGATGAGGATAATGTGATCCGCACTGTGATAAACGGGGAAAAGGAGGTGGCAGAATGAAGCCTTTGAAGCTTACCATGTCGGCATTTGGTTCGTATGCGGGAAAAAATGTCATTGATTTTACCGGGCAGCAGCAGGGGATTTTTCTGATCACCGGAGATACCGGAGCAGGAAAAACAACCATTTTTGATGCGATCACTTACGCACTTTACAATCAGACCAGCGGCGGTGAGCGAAACGGAAACATGATGCGCAGCCAGTATGCCCAGCCGGAGACGGAAACCTATGTGGAACTGGAATTTTTATACCGGGGACAGACATACCGCGTGCGCAGAAACCCGGACTATAAGATTACGAAAACACTGAAAAACGGCAAAATCAGGGAGCAGAAAGTACCACACAGTGTCGAACTTACCATGCCGGATGGAACTGTTTTCCCGGAAAAGAAAAATGCTACCGATGCAAAAATTATTGAAATCCTGGGGCTTACCGCAGACCAGTTTTCGCAGATCGTGATGATCGCACAGGGAGATTTTTTAAAACTCCTGTATACAAAGTCGGACGAGCGGAAAATGATCTTTTCCAAATTATTCAGGACAGACATCTATTGGAAGATCCAGGAAAATCTCAGAAGAAAATCCATGGAGATGGATGAGCGCATACAGGAGAACGACCGGGCATTTGAGCAGGAGAAAAGCAGGATCATTCTGCTTCCTGAAAGTGAAGAATTACCGCTGGATGAACTTGTGGAGCGTTTGCGGGAACGATTAAAGGATGCGTTAAAAGAGCAGAATCTCCGCAGGGCAAATGTGGAGGAACTGAATAAAAAGATCACAAAGTATGAGGAAATCAATAAACTTTTTGTTTCTCTGGAAAAAATCAGACAGAATGGAAAAGAGCTGGAAGCAAGACAGGTGGAATCGAAAGAGCGCAGGCAGCAGATTGAGAATGCGCTGAAAGCGGATAAAGTGCTTGTGGCGGAGCAGCAGAATCTCAGACAGCAGCAGACAGTGGAGCAGTCGGTACAGGCGATTGCAAAAATGGAGGAAACACTGACAAACAATCAGGAGATGTTCGAGACATTAAAGACACAGCTGCAGGAGGTAGAGGCAGAACAGAAAAGAGAAGCGGCAGACATCCAGAAAAAAATGCTTGCGTTAGAGCAGTCATTCCCGTCTTATGAGGCACTGCAGAATGCAAGGTCAGAGGAGCAGCAGGCCAAAAAGGTGTGGGAAGACCTCGGGAAAGCATCAGAGGAGTCATTCCATAAGAAAAAGGCTGGGATTGCTGCATTAAAAGAACAGCAGAAGCGGCAGGAGCAGGTCGTGGAGCAAACGAAGAAAAACTGGGAGCAGACATCTCTCAGCGCTTCGGAGTCGGCAAAGCATTATGAACATATGTATGAAGCCTTTTTAAAAGAACAGGCAGGGATCCTGGCAGAAAATCTGAGCGCGGGTTGTCCATGCCCGGTCTGCGGTTCAACGGTTCATCCGGATCCGGCGAAGCTTCCTGACCATGCGGTGACAGAACTGGAAGTGGAGCAGGCAAAAAAGACAAGGGCTGCTGCGGAAGAAAAGCGCGATCTGGCGTATGCTGCTTTTGAGGCAGAGAAAACAGAAAAACAGAAGCTTGCGCAGGCAGTCGAGAAAGAGGAAGCTGATTTTGTACTGGCACAGACGATTGCAAAACAGCAGAGAAAAGAAGCAGAGCAAAACTATGTCAGTCTGCAGAAAATAGCGGAACAGATCCGTGAGAAGCTTGTGTATCCATCTCTTGCCGAAGCAAAAAAACAGTATGCCGCAATGCAGAAAGCATTGGCGGCGGCAGAGCAGGAGATAGAGAGGAAACGGCAAAAAGTGTCGGAGCTGGCAGAAGCGATGAACACGTTAAAAGGACAGAAGCTCGCAGAGGAAGAGAATCAGAAAACGGCAAAAAAGCTTGCAGTAAAAACGGAAAAAGAATATGCAAAACTTTTGGAAAAATCCGGGTTTGTTTCCGAAGAAACATACCACCTTGCAATCCTGCCGGAGCGGAGCAGATCCAAACTGGAGCGGGAAGAGAAAGAGTATGAGTCTCAGTGCTTAAGACAGCAGAGTGAGCAGAAACTTTTGGAGAAACAGGTCAGCGGAAAAACATATACTGATACGGCGGAATTAAATGAGCAGCTGAAAGCAGAAAAGCAGGCATTAAAAGAGACGGAAAAAACGTATATGGAGCTGCACACAGCATATGAAAATGACAGGTCAGTGCTGCAGAATTGTGCCGTCTATCTGGAAAAGGGAAAAAAATTGGAGAGCGAAGACCAGGTCATCAAAAGTCTGTCAAAGACAGCGAACGGAAGACTTTCCGGTTCTGCGAAAATCGATTTTGAAACTTATATCCAGAGGCAGTATTTTAAACAGATCATCCATGAAGCAAACAAGCGGCTCTTGACGATGAGCAATCATCAGTTTATTCTTAAATTAAAGGAAGAGGCGAACACGGGAAGAAAGACAAACGAGGGACTGGATCTTTCTGTTTACAGTCTTGTGACGGACAGCGAGCGAGACGTGAAAACACTGTCCGGCGGGGAATCTTTTCTGGCAGCACTTGCGATGGCACTCGGATTGTCCGATATCGTGGAGCGGAGCGCAGGGGCGATCCACCCGGATATGATGTTTATCGATGAGGGATTTGGTTCTCTGGATGCGCAGTCGAGACAGCAGGCGATCGAGGTGCTTGCGGAACTTGCCGGTGACAGCCGCATGGTTGGGATCATCTCCCATGTGACGGAACTGAAAGAACAGATCGACCGTAAACTCGTTGTCAGCCGTACGGACAAGGGCAGCAGGGCTGTGTGGACGGAATGAATGTTATCATAGGTAATAGGCACAACTGAAGCAGGTAAGTAAAAAGCACATTTCGAGCAGGTGCCTTGTTGGAATAGTAATCAGTACGAGGAAAGAACAGATCGCGGTGTTTGCAAAATAGAAGAAAAGAAAGCAGGAAATCGTAATATGGACGAAATGCAGAGACCAATTGGAGTATTTGATTCCGGCGTTGGTGGAATCAGCGTACTTCGGGAATTGGTGGCATTGATGCCAAATGAAAATTTTATATTTTATGGGGATTCAAAAAATGCGCCCTATGGAACAAAGACCTTAGAGGAAGTGCGGAAACTCACACTGGCAGATGCGGAGTACTTAAGGTCGCGGAATGTAAAAGCACTGGTTGTCGCATGCAACACGGCGACAAGCGCAGCGATTCACATTTTAAGGGAAAAATATCAGAAAGAGATCCCGGTCATCGGAATTGAGCCGGCATTAAAACCGGCAGTGTCTGTAAAAGAAAATTCAAGGGTGCTTGTCATGGCAACGCCTATGACATTGCGGGAAAAAAAGTTCCATAACCTTATGCAGAAATTTCAGGATCAGGCGGAGATCATATCACTGCCATGTCCGGGACTTGTGGAATTCGTAGAGCGCGGAGAACTTTCCGGGGAAGCACTGGAACATTTCTTAAAAAATCTGTTTGCACCGTACCAGGAAAGAAAAGTGGATGCAGTTGTTCTTGGCTGCACGCATTATCCACTGGTGCGTAAGACGATTCAGAAAGTACTCGGCTCCGGGGTAGCGGTTTTTGACGGTGGTGCAGGAACTGCCAGAGAGACACTTCATAAATTAAAAGAGTATAGTCTGGTTTCGGATGCTGTGACACCGGGAACTGTGCAGTTTTATAACAGCACAGAAGATCAGGCAATGATCGAGTTGAGCAAATATCTGCTGGAACAGAGGAAGATGTGATAAATAAAAAATTGAAGTGTTATGTATAAAAGGAAAAATACCGGGCAGACTATGATCATACAAAAAAATCTAAACAGAAAAAAATAAAATATTAACGAATTATAAAATAATTTATCCAGAATTTTAGAAATGTTTTCGAAAACCGACATAATTCGTACACATTTATTTTGTATATTACTATTATCAACAAGAGAACAACAGACAAGCACTTGTTGATGTAAGCATTCAGAATGGTGCTTACTAAAAATGCCAATTTTCCTTTATATAGATTAACATTTTCATAACTAAACTCCTCGAAAAAACAGTCCGCAAGGGCTGTTTTTTCATTGAGAGAAAAGATTCTGTTTCTTGTTTATTTGGGATATCTGAGTTATCGTTGGATGGATAAAACGGTTTCGATTCCGAATAAGGAAGTTTTAAATCAATATATGAAAGCAATGGATTAAAAGATTATCATGGAAATCTGATACTTGTTGGAATTAATTATGCGAAAGATTCCAAGCAGCATACATGCATCATGGAAAAGTTTGAAAAATAAACAGGAAAAGGAAAGCAGTAAGTTCCAGAATGGTGGAATTTACTGCTTTTTTGCGTTTAAGGAATTTAAAAATATAAGAAGATTATCTAATTGTTCTGGAGATAATTTGTTTGTTGCATTAATAAGTTCTATTTGTTTTTTACTAATAAGAGTTGAAGAAGATACCATAAAATTTTTTGACTAAAAAGCTTTCAAGCGGAAATAATAAAAGGTAAAAGAAAATACAAAAAGTATTTTCTTTTACCTTTTGCTGTGCTATGATGAAATCATGGAGGTGACAAAGAAATGAAACCATTATTTTATTTATTAAGTTTGAAAATATCAGGAATAAAAAACATTGAAGTTCCAATTGAATTGAATTTTTACAAAAAGACAATTAATAACAGTGATTTTGATCCAGAGAAATATAGAATAAAGGCTATTTATGGGGAAAATGGTTCGGGGAAAACAGCAATTATAACGGCAGTGAAAATTTTGCAGAACTTTTTGACGGATAAAAATTATCTGATTGATAGTGATAATCAGAAGATATTAGTGGAAACGATCAATAAGAAAACGCATTCAGGATTTATTGAGTGTGAAGTTTATACAGATTTTGGGGGTGAAAAAAATATTTTAAAATATACCATATCATTTGAAATTGGAATAGACAACAGATGTCATATTTTGAGTGAAAAGTTAGAACAAAAGAAGGGAAATTATACCAAAAACAGTTATAATCTGGTATTTGAGACGGCGGATGGCGTACTATTGCAATTAGGAAATGATGAAATGTTCCATGAGATAAAGGAAAAAAGCTTAAATCTGCTTGGAATGCAGACATTGGCGGTAAGTATTTTTACAATGAAAGATTTAAAAGAAAAATACAGGCAAAATGATGAAATGTACTATATTTCATTATTGATTTTGTTTGGTTTGTCATTGAATGTAAGTATTGATGAAGCGGATGACCATAAGAATTATTTTTTACGTGAAGAAATAAAAACACTCGCATTAACAGAAGCCGGAAAGGGGGAAGATAAATTATATTATCATCTAACGGACTGGGGGAACAGTGGTCAGATCAGTGCGAATCTTATTTTAAAAAATAAGTTTGAAAAATTTGAAAAAAAAATCTCGCGTATGTGTGCATTCGTTCAGATTTTTAAACCGGAATTATGTGATATTGCCATTGAAAAAAAAGATTATGATCAATTTTATAAGTATAATTTACGAATGATTTATAAAGATTATACTCTTGATCAGGAATTTGAAAGCCGTGGTATAAAAAAGATTATGGAACTTTTTGAGTATCTGGATATGTCTGCGGATGGACAGATTACATTTATTGATGAATTGGATGCAAATATAAACGATGTATATCTAGATAAATTGATTGAGTATTTTATTCTTTATGGAAATGGACAGCTTTGCTTTACGGCACATAACTTATCACCGATGAGCTTGCTCAAACGTAACAAAGAATCTATTAATTTTATTTCAAGTATTAATACGGTTCACACTTGGGCAAATAATGGAAATCAGACACCCGCACGTGCTTATAGAAATGGCTTTATCGAAGATTCACCATTCAATGTAGATGCTTCGGATTTTCTTGGAATACTTGGAGGTGATGATGAGTAGACAGATACTTTTTTGCGTAGAGACTAACTCCAAAGCGAGAACGGATTACCAATATATTAATGAAACAATTCATAGATTTTATGTGAATGATCCAAAAATCAGTTATAAACCTATTTTTTTAGAGTCAAAATCAATGTATGCTTCACCGAAGAAACAGAAAGAAATAGGGAAATATATCAAAGCTTATCCAGAAGATACAACGGTAATTTATTTTATAGATTTGGACGATTATGATACAAATTATGAAACAAAAAAATTATTTGAAGATATAAAAAAATATTGTAAAACGCATGCATATGAACTGGTATTTTTTTGCAGAGACGTAGAAGAAGTATACCTTGGAAAGCGGGTGAATGATAAAGATAAAGTAAATGAGGTAAAGAGATTTAAGAGCAAGAAAATGATAGAAGCGGTATTACCACAGAATCTTTCACAAAACGAATATAAAATAAATGGTAGTAATATACTTAATGTTTTGGATAAGTTTTGGACAAGGAAAAACTAATAAAATTTGGTCAGAGCCAGTTTTTTATGATAGCTGGCTCTGATATTTGTGGTATAGAATATGAAATAATGATAGTGACAATTTTATAAAAACCAAATCTTCTCATTCGTTGAGGAAATGCTGACCACGCCAGCCTGAAGCAGTGCCATGACATCTTCTTTATCGGAAACCAGTCCTCCTGCAATGACAGGAACAGTGGACAGTTTGCAGACCTTAGAGAGTACTTTTGGCATGAGAGCCGGAAGCACTTCGATCAGATCAGGTTTAGCGGTACGAAGCTGGTGCTCAATGTTGGAATAAGCCATGGAATCAATGACAAACAGACGAAGGATTGTATACAATCCTAACTCCTTTGCACGTTTGATCAGGGCAGGTTTGGTGGTGATAATTCCATCTGCCCTGGTATATTTTTGGATAAAGTCAACGGCAATCTCTTTGGAACTTAGTCCTGCGATCAGATCAATATGGACCATTGCAATTTTTCCAGAGGATTTCACGGTCTCGACAATGTCTGGAATATTGCAGATGTCACCATATAAAATAAAAATGACACGGCTTTCGCTTGTGAGACATTTTTTTAACCCTTCATCATCCTTAATAGCTGCAATAATCGGGGAATCTTCGATTGCTTCTTTAAATTCTTTTTTCATAGGGAATTACTCCATTTCGTTTATACTGTTTGATCGGAAAGAAGTTTATAAATTTTCTCTACGTTATAATCTGGCGCACATTGTCCGATAGCATCATAGATCTGCCTGATCTGTGACGGTGGTTCCTCCAGCATATCCGCTGTTTCTTCTGCTGTACAGCCTTTTTTGTACTTTTTAATTATGAGTTCAATTTTGCCTTCGAGTTTACCTTCAATTCTGCCCTCAATTTTGCCAGCAGTTCGCCCCTCCATAATGCCGGCTTCCCTTGATTCGCGGAGATCATCCGCAAATAATTCGCGCAATGCTTCACACATTTTACGTTCCTCCTTCAATTCCTGCCAGTTCGCACGCATGACAGTATCTGCAAGCGCCTGGAATAATTTTGATTTTTTATTTTCACCGTAGCGTTCTATGAAATTCCTGATCTCTCCGCCTGCCTTCAGATCATTCCGCAGATTATTCAGCCAGTAATTATTGTTTTTTGATAATGCAGGAACAATGATAAGCTGCACCGGAATTGCATCACCCGTCAGATAGTAGATGCCGCTTTCTATCTTTTCTGCCATTATGCCCCGGTCTCTTTGCAGCTTGTCTAGCATGGCTCTCGGATAATGATAGCATACAAAAGTGATTGTCAGCTCTGCTGCCGGGATAAGATCAATTTTCTCCGTATCAGCCTTGTAAATACAGGCATATGCGTACACCTTATAAAAGTCATCAATGTCAAGATTGTCTTCCGGTGATTTGTATTCTATGATATTGTACTGCCGGAAAATCCTGCCAATATTCTTCTGGATCTTTACATGTTTTTCATTTTTGATCAACACATCAATCTGCATTGGCTTTTTGGAAAGCAGATGTTCGGAATCGAATTCCAGATATTCTGCCTCTTCTCCAAACTCAATCTGCAGTGCCGCGTCAAATGCAGGATGCCATTGGATTTTCTCATCGTTTGTGTTCAATCACGTTCCCCCTTTATGATAATAGAATGTGTGGTATTTTTCAATGCGTACAAGCTATTTTTCCTATCGAAAATACAGGACAGGATGCTGTAATAATCCATGTTACAATTCATATGCATTGAATTTTTCATCAAAATGGAATCTCGTGCCGAAACGGCTGTGAAATCTGAGATTATATTCTACACCACAAAACGTGGTTTGGAATCTGCAGACAGAAACGAAATAAGAATGTTTGCAACTATGAAAAAGCTTCACAATCACAACCGCATATGTCTGCGACTTTTGATGTGCATTCAGTATAGAACATTCCGTCAATTGTGTCAAATATAAACCTGAGTTTAACTTATGAACTGCCGCTTACAGGTGGTGTTACGGATTTCC
>ERZ773224.890-NODE-890-length-40214-cov-4.179985_pt1 | contig 40214 bp, 36 predicted proteins | sample MGYA00580526_ERZ773224 | MGnify/ENA primary metagenome ERZ773224 (study PRJEB29015, sample SAMEA2737743) | human gut metagenome | biome: human gut; feature: human-associated habitat; material: faeces | place: China | collected 2012 ... | reverse complement strand
GACTGGAAAACTGCCTCCTGAATCCCGCTATGTATAAGTAAATCGGGAATTCAGGTAGGCAGAGAAAAGGCGAAGGGGATTCCCGATAGCCGTGTGGTGGAGGAAACACCTCTGCGTAGGCAGAGAAAAGCCAATCCCGTCTAACTCTCCCAATCCCCCAATCGGAAACACCTCTGCGTAGGCAGAGAAAAGAAAAAAAGATCGAGCTCGCACGCTTTTGCGGTGGAAACACCTCTGCGTAGGCAGAGAAAAGTCCTTGTAATAATCGGCGGTGAAGTGGACGGAAGAAACACCTCTGCGTAGGCAGAGAAAAGCACCGAAAACGATTTTGGCCTGCTCGCGCGTAGGAAACACCTCTGCGTAGGCAGAGAAAAGTCTTTGGTGTCTACCCCAAAAGACCAGTCAGCCAGAAACACCTCTGCGTAGGCAGAGAAAAGTGCAGCCGAAACCGACACCGCTTCCCGAGACAGGAAACACCTCTGCGTAGGCAGAGAAAAGTTCCCGTCGATCTGAACCCGCACGAAGTAGTAAGAAACACCTCTGCGTAGGCAGAGAAAAGCTCAAAAGCGACCTGCCTACAAAGCTCTCACAGGAAACACCTCTGCGTAGGCAGAGAAAAGGGGCTTGCCCGGACGCTCACATGCAAGAACGAGGAAACACCTCTGCGTAGGCAGAGAAAAGTGCAGACGTCACCGTCAATGGCGGCGTTGCGTTAGAAACACCTCTGCGTAGGCAGAGAAAAGGCGTCAATCTTGGAAAGAGCCTCAAGAGCGGTAGAAACACCTCTGCGTAGGCAGAGAAAAGCCTCTTTCGAGTTCGAACTGAAGCAGACCCCTGGAAACACCTCTGCGTAGGCAGAGAAAAGACACCGAGGATGACGCCCTTATCACAGCATATAGAAACACCTCTGCGTAGGCAGAGAAAAGTCCTACAGACCGGGGAGAATGAAGCGTGAAGGAGAAACACCTCTGCGTAGGCAGAGAAAAGTTTGCCCCGCATAACGGCGAAAGCAGTAGCACGAGAAACACCTCTGCGTAGGCAGAGAAAAGCACACCAAAGGACTGATCTCTGGGATCTAAGAGAGAAACACCTCTGCGTAGGCAGAGAAAAGCTCAGACGCGGTCTTTGCCCGATCGAGCAGAAGGAAACACCTCTGCGTAGGCAGAGAAAAGGGCAGTGAAGAAGGGCGGGGAAAATGAGTGATGGAAACACCTCTGCGTAGGCAGAGAAAAGGTTTTCTCTTTCAATCCAGAATTATCAACAACAGAAACACCTCTGCGTAGGCAGAGAAAAGCCGGTCACAGTGCATACATCCGGCGCGGTCAAGAGAAACACCTCTGCGTAGGCAGAGAAAAGCGGAAACAAACACAAAACTCGACAGAACAAGCGGAAACACCTCTGCGTAGGCAGAGAAAAGTGTGCCGTATACTCTGTGGGGTCCGAATTAACGGAAACACCTCTGCGTAGGCAGAGAAAAGCGGTTGCAGATAACGAAGAATCGATTGCTTCTCGAAACACCTCTGCGTAGGCAGAGAAAAGGCGGCGGAGAAGGCCGTTCCAACGGTAATAGCCGGAAACACCTCTGCGTAGGCAGAGAAAAGGATCCATTTCGCCAGGGTGCTCACAGAATCTGTAGAAACACCTCTGCGTAGGCAGAGAAAAGCAAGCACCCACGCCATGACGAGCTGATCCTTGGGAAACACCTCTGCGTAGGCAGAGAAAAGAGTCCCCCGGATGGACATGAGACTCGAGCGAAAGAAACACCTCTGCGTAGGCAGAGAAAAGGAAAGTTCTGAGCGGATTCCCCCGAGTATCTTGGAAACACCTCTGCGTAGGCAGAGAAAAGAGCGGGGCCTAAATCAGCCAAACGCTCCTGATAGAAACACCTCTGCGTAGGCAGAGAAAAGAGAAAGTGACGCTGCGGGTCTCCCTCTGAGATGGAAACACCTCTGCGTAGGCAGAGAAAAGATCACAGTCCCAGCTCGGTCAATCTCGGGGTCGGAAACACCTCTGCGTAGGCAGAGAAAAGCCAAGGAAAAGAACCGCGGCTGATTATGAGCGAGAAACACCTCTGCGTAGGCAGAGAAAAGGAGAGGCTTTCCTTCGAGAGAATCCGCTATGCGGAAACACCTCTGCGTAGGCAGAGAAAAGACGGAAAGGACCGCATCAACCTTAATAAGCAGAGAAACACCTCTGCGTAGGCAGAGAAAAGGTCCGAACTCTGGTGCGGGAAGCGGATCCGAGAGAAACACCTCTGCGTAGGCAGAGAAAAGTTCCGGGGCGGCTTTTTCCATTTCTTCCGCTTGGAAACACCTCTGCGTAGGCAGAGAAAAGTCTTCAGAAGTCCGGACGCCTGGTTGTCTGTGAGAAACACCTCTGCGTAGGCAGAGAAAAGCACTCCCCTCGGGAAAAACGGAATCGCGGGCTGGAAACACCTCTGCGTAGGCAGAGAAAAGCCCTGCGCCTGCGTATTTACCGCCCCGCTGAAGGAAACACCTCTGCGTAGGCAGAGAAAAGCTCTGTAGCTTAGTCTACAAATTTAGATTTGTGGAAACACCTCTGCGTAGGCAGAGAAAAGCTTCCGGACGGCTACGTCAGAAACCCCCACGTAGAAACACCTCTGCGTAGGCAGAGAAAAGTCTCTGCGGAGCATCCGTCAGAATGTCAGGATTGGAAACACCTCTGCGTAGGCAGAGAAAAGAGTGGCAAGGCAGAAGACGGAGTCCCGGTTCTGGGAAACACCTCTGCGTAGGCAGAGAAAAGTCCCAACGGCTTCAATCAGTACGCACGATGATGGAAACACCTCTGCGTAGGCAGAGAAAAGAACTGCGTAAGAAGCGGATTGACCGTGAACTTAGAAACACCTCTGCGTAGGCAGAGAAAAGTTGATACCAGCACCGCGGAAAGCGGCGTCACGCGAAACACCTCTGCGTAGGCAGAGAAAAGGAGAGAGGAGAGAACAAAATGTGTGAAGCGAAAGAAACACCTCTGCGTAGGCAGAGAAAAGTCTTTGGCACCGTTTGAGAGGGCTAAGTTAAACGAAACACCTCTGCGTAGGCAGAGAAAAGGGGTTGTATGCCCTAGCTTTTAACCATTCTCTGGAAACACCTCTGCGTAGGCAGAGAAAAGCAATTCGCCCCTGCTCCGGGTTGGGTAGGTGGAGAAACACCTCTGCGTAGGCAGAGAAAAGTCTTCGCCTTCTGCCTGAATGATTTCGGCAGTGGAAACACCTCTGCGTAGGCAGAGAAAAGAGCTGTACGCTGGAGAGGGTTAGAGCCGCTCTGGAAACACCTCTGCGTAGGCAGAGAAAAGTACTTGGACTGCTTCCACGCGGCGTTCAGCACGGAAACACCTCTGCGTAGGCAGAGAAAAGTACTCAGGATGGACAGCTTCTTGCGATTTTTGCGGAAACACCTCTGCGTAGGCAGAGAAAAGAAAGGTAATAAGTACCACCACCTCGTTGACGGTGGAAACACCTCTGCGTAGGCAGAGAAAAGCTAAATCAGGCGGATTTGGCTCAAAAATTGGGGGAAACACCTCTGCGTAGGCAGAGAAAAGGCCGACATTTGGTATATTTCTTGATGTCCAAATCAACATTTTGTATATCAAAAAAAGACCATATGATTCCAGATTGTTAAAGAACGTACTCAAGAGATTTTCTTTTCGATAACAAGCTGAATTCCGGATATTGTAATAAGTTCTTTGGAGGTGGAACCCAGATTGAAAATTTTGTAATAGGGCGTTTTGCCCACGCTTTTAAAAACCAGAAGTCCGGACTCTAACGGGCAATTATCGAGAAGATAAGACACAACCTTGTCGGCTACATGGTCAGTAACACCTGAAACAAAGACATTAGGTTTCGGCTCAATAAACCACAATTTCATTCTTCCGCGTATTCGGTCAGGAAGACTATTTGCAATCACTACGATCATTCGTTCTTCCCCAATATCCGTGGTATATCGAGAGTCATCCGTTTAAGGAGATCCAGATCAATCACCCTTTGCCTGAAAGCATCAGAAACTTTTTCTCTTTCATAAATTCCGTTTAGTTGCCGTGTCAGCGCAAAAGCTAGGTCAATCGATACCTCAGCTTTATAGAGGTCGGATATGTCGTAGACAAATGGTAATGGTGAACCGGTATGCACAAAACCAATATGAGGGGAGTATCCCAATGCATGTATGACAGATGCTGTAACCCCATATAGAGCTGCATTGCATGCGGTAAGAATCTGATTCGTTGTACTGGATAGTTGAAAGTGATTTGGAACAAAAGACCGACCGCTCCATCCCACCCGGTAGTATGTGGCTTTTTCAAGGTATAAGGCTTTGACTCGTCTCCCTTCCATACCCCTCAGATCACTGAGGTTTCTGTTCGTCAGATCCTCTCCAGGGAAGCGATCCTGAAACATTCTCTTTGCCACAGACAAACGAGTTGTTGGATTAGCGGCCGCTTTCATTTGAAAGCGGAAATTTTTTGTATCTGAAGTCGGCGAATCACCGAATGCATAAAAAAGAAGACTATCTTCTCCCATCCAGCAGACTGAACAGTTGGCAGCCGAGAGAACCTTAATAGCTTCATGAGTTACAGTGGTGCCTGGCCCCAGAAACAGCGAACAGATTGTAGCAATAGGTATCCTCACGACGTTTCCATCGGAATCAATCCACTTCACGCTGCTGTCGTCAATAGCGAGTCTTCCATGTTCCAGGTATAGGAATGGATACTTATCCTTTACCCTCGGAAGCGTGTCTCTCGTAATCTTGACATAGAGTCTGGGGCCAGTTCCCATAGCACTATCCTTCGGGAGTTGCAGGAATCACAGTAACCACTCTGTCACGATACTTCTTCATAACTCCGAAGGAGACTGGTACGTCGTTGAGTAGCATGACAGTTCCTTTCTCCGGAATTTCCTCCTCAGTAACAGTGAATTGAAGTTTTCTATTTTTCCTTTCAGCTAGCGATACCGCTTCTTTCTTTGCTTCTTCCGCAGTGTCAAATAAACCCTGAGGAATAATCTCGGAAGGGACACAGTTTTTCCGTCCCAGGGAAAGAGCCCAGACGGGAGACTTCAAAGCATTGAAAAGAGTATTCGCGAGTTCTTCATCGCCAAACGACAGATAAACAGAAAACGTTGCCGACTGCAGGTAAAACCGATAAGTCAGTTTGGAACCCGTCACCATTGCGGGCTTTTTTCCTTCATCCGTCTTTGGGATGAAAAGATTCTCCCAAGGGTCCTTACCGTCATATCCATTTCCGACACCCTGAAAATCGACAAGCATAGGCGACGGCGTTTTCTTATCCAGTATGAACGACTGGCATTCCCATTTTGCTTTGGAAAGACGGGAGAGCAGTTCCGTTTGCGGGCCGCCAGCCCCTAGGGCTGCGCAAAGCATCCCGCATATGCCGGAAAAGGTTGGAAACGGAAGCGTGTCTCTCCGATCAAACTGGGAGTCGTGCCCCCAGCTTTGCAATGGGCCTTCCAGCCACAGCAAGAGAGTTTTCATATCCACTCTCCTAGATGGACGCCTGGATTCCGTGGATCAGATCGTCAATGGAATAATCCTCGTTTTTTCCCCACTCGAAACCAGCAATTTTGCCAAACAGCGATCCACACATTTTTTCCTTCTTATCAAGATAGGAGTCCAATGCTTTGATGCTCGGATTCAAATAGCCGTTATCGCAGCGTACAGGGGTCTCAAAGGGCACCTGCAAGCGCTGTCCCTTGCGAACATAGACTCTGGCATAGTCCCATGGGCTGGCACCGGAGCATGAGTGCTGACGTGCAGTGGGAACGGCAACAAAGAGAGCTTTAGTGAAAATTTCAACGGCTTTCTTTATTTCTTCGTCAGATTCCTCTTCAATGCCGAATGTGTCCGCGAGCTGTCCCAGGTCCAGGCTGATATAGCGGTAATACGTGGCTGAGTTGTATTCAATCGGTCCAAGATGAGCGCTGCCCTGTTCTTCAGGTTTTCTCATGTCATCAAGAGCCGTGAAGTAATCAATTTCAGGAACAGATTTATGCGTGGAAATTGCGTGGGAGAAAGAGGCTGCTGCCTCCACCTCCATCTCAGGTGCCTGGGCTACCATGCGACCAAAGAGTGCAATGTCAAGCACATTGAAGTTTTTGTCGAGAATCTTTTTCGACAGCTTGACAAGCTCTTGGGTAATAGTCTTCAGTTTTTTAGCCCCTTCTTTCCCTGCCGGAACCTGGAGGTCAAACCCCTTCTCTTTGGCATATTCGGCAAATGAGTTGCACTCTGCAGGGCTGATAAACACAAGTGTGTCCTTGGCCAGAGCCTGAGAAATAGTTTCGCCGCAGATGGCAGCCTGTTCATCAGTCGCACCCAGTTTCTTGCAGGCTTCAGAGACAAGATCCGAAATATGTTTCGTACGAATACCGAGCTGGAATTGGGGTTCGGCATCGTTGCTGTCATTGTCAAGAAGAGAGTGAAGATCCATTCTCACGCGGCGCTTCCAGCACTGAGAGCTGACTCGGGAACGGGGGACACCCCCAATCAGGGCTGTTTTCGGGGAACCAACGTCATCACGGTTCAGACACGTAACAGGAAAGCTCTGAAGAATATGGTATTCAACGATCTTGCCAGTGTAGGGATTCTTTTTCATAGTTTGCCTCTTAAGCCTCAGTAGAGAGAGAAACGGGAATAATCTGTAATAGGCCGCAGCCGAAAGCTCTCCCGCGGCCAATTCCATTTGCAAAAGATTCAGAAAAAATGTCTTTGTCGGTGACCTCAAGCGTGCCGCGCAGATCGGCTTGTGAGAGCGTGACCTTGCTGTTATCTTTTCTGAAAGTCACGACCTTTTTAGAAGTAACTTCCACAGCGCCCGGATCGACTGAGAAACCCCAGCGAGGTGCACGGTCCGCGAACCACTGAATGATGTTTTCATCTCCGCGTACAGGCTCCACATTTCTGGAAACGTGGTGGAAGATGCTCGGATTGACTCTTACATAGAATCGGTAATACCGACTGTCAAGAAATCCATCAGGCAGTTCTTTGGTTTCGAGATTCCCAAACATGGGGGTCGATGGGGGCACCTTAGAGAGAATCAGAACACGTGTCTGATCTCGATGTCCTTCTGCGAGTCGCCATTGAATGCCTGAGGGAGCAGATCCTTTTTTCTCGACACCGCCCAATCCAAAAAGCCCACAGATAATACGGTGCAGGCTGTAAGGGTCTGTTACTCGATTCCATGCGAGATCGATAGGACTCAGCGTAAGAAGGCTGAGATAAAACTTTGTCGTCATTTCTTATACAGCCTCTTCATTGGAGGAATCGACCGATCTCCCATAGAAAGAAATCGCCCATTGCATCTTGACCCGGTCTCTTCCAGTATCAAAACGGAAATCACGCAGATCCTCAAGGAGTTGAGAGTAGGAAAGGTGTGCGTTTCCTTGACTCTGGATCAGATGAAGCATTGGCCGAAGCACCCGGCAGGCCTCACTCAGAGAGTCACAGGAGAGAAGCCTCTGAAGGCGCTGCGCTCCAGGAGAATGAGATGATTCCCCGCCGTTTCCAGAATTAGCGAAACAGACAGCAAGCGCTTTGCCCAGATCTTGATTTCCATCAGTTTCTACTTTACTTTGGGCAAGCGCGGCGGCGACCAGGAAATAAGCGTCTTTTTCGTCGCTCTTTAGATCCACTTTCTCCTGAGTGAGGATAGGAATAAGAATCGGCCAGGCTTCATACTGTGTCGCGGGGTTGAACGCGCGTCTCAAAGCGGCGGCGTCTCCCTTGCTTTGCTTGATGATCTGAAGAATACGGGAAATAAAAACTTCCATTTTCGGACTCCTGGACCGCGCCCAGCGGGCACGGCCGACAGATGGATACGCTCTTGCCCAATCCAGTAATTGACGGCTGGACGTTTTGGGGCAGACGATATTGAAAATATCCAGAACAATGTCATCTATTCTGGAGCGCAATTTTGGAGATTCATTGTTTCTGCAGAGGTTGATGATTCTTTGCTTCAGAGGATCACAACGTTCCCAGAAAAGAAGCGAGGCCCGCCCGGCGAGTTTTGACGCGTCAGCTAAATTTCCGGCTCCTGAGCTGCTTCCATAAGGCATGACGTACTCGCGGACGCTTCTCTGAAGTGTCCTATCCATTTCTTCCAGATATGCGAATTCAGTTTTATAGGTTCTGAACCAGCGCTCATGGGGATAAATCTCTACAGCGGATTCCACGTAATCGTTGGTAGAAGAAACTTTCTGAGTTCCCATACTGAAAGTGACCTGCAGCCCCCCGGACCAGATGCCAACGCTCTCACGGGCGTACGCCAGCTTAGAAAGCGCGAGATTCAGACGCCAGCAGATACTGTTGTTGTCACTTTGAGAATCCAGGCATGAAGTCAGAGCAACCAGATCCCGCCACGGTCTCTTCTCTGGATGAACCTCTTCACAGCGGAAGACATTTTTCTTGTTTTTTTTCAGGAGGGTTGACGGATCAACGCTGCCATCATTAAGGACAATACCTTCGGTGATATAGATGCCGTTATTATCGAGCAGGCAGAATCGGTTCATTGAGAGGAGCTGCCCCTCAAGAGATTCCTTTAAATCCTGAGCGATTTCATCATCCTCTCCCTTTGGCATGTCATCCCAGGGAGGCATACCGATGCCAGAAGGAAAAAGATTCGAATCTTCGATTTCCTCTTCGGTAAAGGTATTCATCCAAATCGTTTCAAGAATGGATTTTCCGAAGCAATAGGTGTGAAGAAAACCGTTATAACCGACCCCCGACCCTGGTTTTGCAGAAGTTTTTTTCAGGCTGTAGCCGGCTGACAGAGAAAAAGAGTTATCAGTCCGCTTTCCTCCTAAGGAGAAGTTCATCTGCACTAGCAGTGCCACAGCTTTTTCAGCATCGGTAAACGAATGATCCAACTGTCTTTGGGTAAGGACAGTCGTATTACCTGTCGCTATATGGGGGTATAAACCGCCAATTTTCTGCGGCTCCGAAATTTTCAGTTTAATTGCGGGAAACTGAAGAAAAGGTTTATCCCCATATAATTCGAAAAGATCCCGGCGTGATCTGAGGTAAGAGAGGCATCGTTCTCCAAATTTTTTCAGGTCGGCTCCCAGTTGTCTCCACTCCTCCTCATTATCCGGAGTGCACGCTGCCTGGGAAATCGCCAACAGGAGATTCATTACGGAAATTTTCTCAACGGGATTTCCTCCTAAATGGCGGAGCGATTCGTCCGAAAAAATCGCCTGAAGAGAGACTGGTTCATGACCGGCAACTGGAATCCAATGCTCGTCAAGTAAGTTGTAACTCATTGGCGCTACTCCTTTTCCTGGCACCATCCAATCGTCGAGTCGTAGTACTGCGTGCAGTCGCGTGACAGGTTGAAAGCGGTGCCGGATTGATCAATAAACGCTATAAAAAGATTCTCGGAATTCGGTGATCCTAAATAAATAAAGTTTCCGAAACCGAATGATTTGGCTTTTTCAAAACTGATAGAAAAACCTTTCGCTCGGGTTACTGAGAGGTGAATAAAACTGCTTCTCAGAGAAGAGGCGATTTTTTTCCACTGGGATTTGGAAAAGTCCTTCTGCTCATGGGGGAATGTTACTTTTTCTCCATTCAGGAGAGTTAGTACCGTTCTGCCATTCTCGGTAGCTATGTTTTGGATAAGAAGCATATCCACAGTGGGAATTTCTGAGTGCCGGGTCTGCGCTGCTGAGTCATCCTCTGTTGAGGTGAAAGGATTATTGAGATTTTTCCTTGCGTCCTCAATCAGACGATTAATCCCCGGGCATTTGGGAGTCCCGTAGAGAAGGTCATTCTTCAGATTCCCAAACAGGCCTGTTTCGGGTCTGTCACCCAAAGCGGCTTCCATCAGCCGGGGAATGTCGGAGGGGACTGCTAATTCAGAAACAGGTTCCAGAGTTTCCAGTGTCCGGCAAAGCGTATAAGGACTATAGACAGCCGCGGAAGATCCTAGGTTCTGCCGGGGATTCTCCAGGGCTTTCTGAAGTGTGGGAGAAAGTATCCACATTTCACGCACAGCGGCATCAGAACGCGGAGCCTTTTGATGACGCCAGAGTCTGCCTGATCTCTGAAAAATCAGATCGATAGGCGCAATCCGGGATACCATGAAATCGGCATCAATATCCAGGCTTTGTTCAAGAATCTGGGTGCCAACCAGGATACGGCCGCAATCAAGACGGTGAGCCCATCCTGATTTCCCTAAGCGGGGAACCCATGCGGATTCAATGTTTTGCCGATCGCCCCGTGTAAATCGGGAGTGAAGCAACCCGCAGTCCACACCAATTTCCTTCGCTCGTGCTGCCAGCAACCGGTAAATTCTTTGACTAGTCGCGACATCGTTTTCTATCCAAAGCACCTGCTGATGGTTTTCAGCCCTTTTGAGTGCTTCCTCAATAGCGTCCTGTTCACCTTGTTCGTCGTGATGCAATGAAACAAAAACAGTTGAATCGGGCTGAGGAGGAAACGAGATGTGTCCCACAGTGCCATTTTTTCGATAAGAAATGACCGGATACCCGAAGTCTTGCCGTTCATCCTCTGACAGTTCTCTTCTCCCCCTTGATGATTTTGCCTTTTCAGGGAAAAGAAGCTCATGGCGGCTTGATCGTGTCAGAGTTGCGGAGAGAAGGATAACCGTACACTTCAAGACAGCTAGTTCATTTATGAGTTCCTTCAGAAGGAATCCAGTGTAGGCGTCATAACTATGAACCTCATCGATTACGACGACTTTGCCTGCAAGACCGAACAGCCGTACAAAACTGTGACGCACAGCCATCACAGAAAGGAGTGCCTGATCAACAGTACCGACCGCAAAAGGTGCGAGCAGTCCTCGTTTTTTTGCGGAGAACCAGCTGTTTCCCGGAGTAAACTCCCCACCCCCCATATCAAGGTGCTCAAAAAAATCCTCAGCATTAGCGTGAAGAAGTCCGGGGAGATCCGAGTCCGGGGCAGCGGCGCTTAGAAAATTGGCGAAGCGTTCGTAGATCTTGTTCGCGGTGAGTTGCGTTGGCAGCGCAAAGTAAATGCCGCGCGCATGACCAGAAGAGAGAGCTAGGTAAGCCGCGAAGAGTGCGGCTTCAGTCTTTCCTAATCCCATTGGCGCTTCAAGGATATAAACACCAGGTTCACTGGCGACTTTGCCTAATGCCTCCTGAAATGCGTTAGGAGAATAAGGAGTGCCGTCGTTATCCTTGAAAATTTCTCCAAAGGCTAGTGATCCCTTTATGCTTACCGGACTCATTCCTGCGTCTGCGGTAGCTCGTGATATCAGAGGCCGCCAAGGAGATTCTGGATTATCGAAAATTGAGCCCGAACCAATCCAATCTGCCACGGTAGTGAGGCCGGACACAAGTTGCCTTTGCACAGTAGTCATGAAGGCGGGAAAGGATTCTTTAAGTTCGGTCTCGCATTCATTGATAAATTTTTCGCGGGATTTTTCCCAAAGAGGGCCCCCAAAATCTTCATCATCGGCACGCTGCCATTGCAGATCTTTCTTGGGTAGAGACCCGTGATGCTGTCCGACCACAGTCGCAATGTTACGATCGTGAGTCAGTTCCATCATCGTCACAAAACTGACCCCCGGGTGTCCTCCCCAGCGCTCGGATTCATACTGTCTTATAGCTTCAGGATTATCGGTGAAAGAGGTTTTCTGCAGCAATTCGTTTACCGTGCCGTCTGATATTCCCGCGATCAGTTCAAGGCGAAGGAAAAAGGTCGGGGAAATTTTTCCCACGTCGTGGCATGCAGCAATTAGGGCAGAACCGGACGGAAAGATTGGAGAAATCGTTTCAGGGAAAAGTTTTTGCAGCTCTTTGGCGATCGTACCAACTATCAGACAATGATCTGCAACCGATCTCCCAAGTCGGTTGATCCCTGACTCATCTATCCAGGTTTTAGCCGGGCATTGTTCGGCAGGTGGCGCAACTCGAATAAAAGGAGTCATGAAGATCTACCTTCTAGTGTTCAATTTAAATTTCTCAACGCTCTTAAAATTATCATATCCGTAATTAAAATGCAAACGACAGGTTGCCAGGAGTGATGTTTTAGGTCTTTGGTTTCTGTTATCGAATTCGCCGTGTGGAAATCGATTGAGCTAGCGTTTTTAAATTAGAGATCAACATACACTGTCAGCAAATAGATACAGAGATACAGCGGCGCGGGAATGAAACTGTGGCAAAGGAATACGGAGGTTTTTAGAGGTCATGGAAACTAAGATCGCGTCATTCAAGCGCGGATACATGCAAAAAACTCTTAATACAATATTTGTACGGTATATATTTTTGTATTTTAAAAACAGAACAAAACCATAACAAATTGATTAAAGATAATTAAAAAATTCTACTAATCGTTATAAATTGACTGATATCAATTCAAATATCTGATTTCAGGGCTTGAAACCAGACAAGGCGGAACAATGTCCTCATCCAAATAACCGGGGTAGGGATCAGCTGAAAGGATCAGTTTTTCTCCCCCAAACTTTGTAAGACAGAGGACAAAAAATGCCGTCTACCGCTATTGATAGCCAGATTCATGGTTCCCTTTTTAGCACCGATGAAATGCGCAAGATTTGGAGTGACGAGTCTTGGGCCCAGAAGTGGCTCGACACGGAAGCCGCTCTAGCCAAGGCTCAGGGTGAGCTCGGCGTTATCCCGAAGGATAAGGCTGACGTGATCAATAAATTCGCGAAGGCTGAGCTCCTTGATATTCCTTCGATCGGCGAATTCTATAAGTCCTCGATCACGATCGTGCCGCTGCTCCGCGCTTTAAAGCGGTTCTGCCTGATCACGCCGGTGAATTCGTTCACTGGGGCGCCACGAGCCAGGACATTGTCGATACCGGGATGGTACTGTTGCAGCGCGACGCCTACCAGGTCATCCTCCGTGACATGAAGGCTTGCCTGAAGGCCTGTCTCGCTCTCGCGAAGAAGTACCGCACCACCCCGATGGCTGGCCGTACGCACGTTGTCCACGCTGTGCCGATCACCTTCGGCTACAAGGCCGCTGTCTGGGCTGACGAACTCGGCCGCGACATCACCCGTCTCGAAGAGATGGCTCCGCGTGTGTTCGTCGGTGAAATGGCTGGTGCCGTCGGCACGCTCGCCTCTCAGCCTGAGAAGGGACTGGAAACCCAGAAGCGCATGTTTGAGATCCTTGGTCTGCGCTGCCCCACGATCGCCTGGCACGTCCAGCGTGACAATCAGGCCGAATTTGTCTCCGTGCTCGCTCTTTGCGCCGGCACCATCGGCCGCATCATTCACGAAGTGCTGACTGAGCAGCGTACTGAAGTCCTGGAACTCGAAGAACCGTTCTTCATGGGTAAGGTCGGTTCCTCCACGATGCCGCATAAGCGCAACCCCGCTGTCTGCGAAAACGTTCTCGCTCTCTGCCGCAACGTCCGCTCGATTGCCCCGTCGATCGTAGAGTCGATGGTGAGCGAAGCCGAACGCGACTGGGGCTGCTTCCTCTCCGAGTGGGAAGGCATCCCGCGCGCCTGCCACCTCCTTGGCTGCGCTCTCGCGAAGTCGAAGTACATCCTTGAGAATCTGATCGTCTATCCGGAGCACATGGAGAAGAACCTCTTCCTGCAGAAGGGTCTGATGATGAGCGAATGCGTGATGATGCACCTCGCGACGAAGCTCGGCCGCATGACCTCTCACTCCATTGTCTACAAGGCCTGCATGGAAGCCTATCAGAAGGAAATCCCGCTGAAGGACGTCCTGATGCGTACGCCTGAAGTGGAAGCCGCGTTCACCGAGGATGAACTCGACCACATGCTGAACCCGCTCACCTACATCGGCCTCGCCCCCGAATTCGTGGACCGCGTCGAAGCCGAGTTCGGCGAGAAGGCGAACTCCTAACACCTTCTCCGCCCCGGGTTCTTCCGGGGCCACGCCTCAGGCGGGATCCTCTTCCGCCTGGGGCGAGGCAGTACCTCGGCAGCCTATCACTGCGTCACTACAAAGATCACCGTTCAAAGCGGGGACACAATCATGCCAAAAGCTTCTGCAACCTCTGGAGTCCAGCTCTGGCGCTGGATCGTACCGATCGCGGTCGGTATCATCATCTGGTTCCTCCCGGTGCCTGCGGGTCTTAACCCGAAGGCGATCCACATGCTCGGAATCTTCCTCGGCACCATCGCCGCGATTCTGACTAACCCGATGCCGTCCGGCGCCGTGATGATGACGGCGCTCGCGGTCTCTTATTTCTCAGGCACGCTGACTCTCAGCCAGTCACTCTCCGGTCTCGCGTCCGGTACGGTGTGGATGATTTTCTCGGCGTACGTTCTGTCGCTTGGCTTCGTCCAGTCCGGTCTCGGCCGCCGTATCGCGTACCTGATGCTCTCGAAGTTCGGCGGTTCTTCCACCGGTATCGCGTATTCGCTTGGCTGCGCTGACCTCGTGATGGCTCCGGCTATGCCTTCCGTGACGGCTCGTTCCGGCGGCATCATTCTCCCGATCGCGAAGTCGATTAACGAAGTCATGGGATCCACCCCGGGTGAGTCCGGGAAAAAGATCGGTGACTACCTCATCATGACGTGTTTTCAGGTCACACCGATCACGGGCGCTCTGTTCCTTACCGGTATGGCCGCGAATCCGCTCTGCGCGCACCTCGCGAAGGAAGGTCTCGGTGTGGATATCAGCTGGGGCACCTGGCTCTGGGCCGCTCTGCTCCCCGCCGCTATCTGCTTTGTTCTTCTTCCGCACGTGACGAAGTTCCTCGTGAAGCCCACGATGAATAAGACTCCGGAAGCGAAGGCGCTCGGCAAGAAGATGCTCGGTGAGCTTGGCGCTCTGACGCACCAGGAGAAGCTGGTCGGTATCGGTTTCATCCTCGCCCTCGTCGGCTGGGCGACCACGATGCTCACGGGTTACGACGCTAACGCGATCGGCCTCGGCGTGGTGGCTTACCTCCTGATCTCGGGCGCTGTGAAGTGGAAGGACGTGCTTTCTGAAAAGGCGGCCTGGGACACCGTGATCTGGTTCGGCGTCATCATCTCCCTCGCCGGCGGTCTCACGAAGCTTGGCTTCATCAAGTGGATGTCCGCGACGGTCGCGGCGCAGCTTGTTGGTACGAACTGGCTCGTGGCCTTCATCGTCCTTGGCTTCGCCTATATCTACCTCCACTACATCTTCGCTACCGCTTCCGGCCACGTGGCAGCTATGTATGTCCCGTTCTGCGCGGTGGCTATCGGCTGCGGCGCTCCGGCTCTGATGGTCGCGGTCTGCTTCGGTATCTTCTCCAATGTGATGTGGGGTATTACGGAATACGCCGGCGGCCCGGGCCCGATCTACTTCGGTCAGGGTTACTTCGAGCGCCCGCGCTTCTACAAGATCAACTTCTGCGTGGTGACGCTTAACGTCCTCCTCGTCTTCATTACCGGCCTTGCCTGGTGGAAGCTGATCGGCCTCTACTAAGAAGACCTTACAGAAATCCAAACTAACTCTCTACCGTTTCTCTCTGTTCCCGGAAGGGGTCCGCAGCGGCTCCTTCCGGTTTTTTTTCACAAACCCGTAATTCTCCGCTACTACAATAGAGGCCGGTTTCCTATGCACACTAGAAAAGAGGATGGGACGATGACCCGCGTACTGCTGAAGGACAGACTGGCTCATAAACTGACCCGCGCGATCGCGAGCGGTCTTTATCCGGTGGGCACTCTCCTTCCAGGCGAAATGGAACTGATGAAGCGGGAAGGGGTCTCGCGGTTCACGGTGCGGGCGGCGCTCGCGCAGCTTGAGCGCCACGGTCTCATCCGACGGACGCCGCATGTCGGGACGCGCGTGATCAGCCGCGGTTCCACACAGGGCTTTGGGCAGCAGCTCTCAACGCTCTCGGATCTCGGCCGCCTCGCGTCGAATAACAAGCGCCGGATCCTCAAGATCGAGGAAGTGGTGATCAGCAAAGAGCGCGCTGATCGGATTCACGCGGTGCCGGGCGAAACGATGATCCGTTTCACGATGGTGCGAGTGGGGGAGAGGGCAGGGGAACCGCCTGTCGCCTGGACCAGCGAATATGTGAGCCGCGATCGGCAGGAACTCGTCACCGAGGCCCCGGCCCACCCCGATATCCTGATGATTGAACTCATCCAGTCGGTTTACGGGGACACGTGCGCTGAGGTGCGTCAGACGATTGAGGCGACAAAGCTCCCCGCGGAACCCGCGGAAGCCCTTCACGCGAAAGAAGGAGAACCCGCGCTTCGGATTCTCCGGCGCTACTTTGACCCAAAGGGGAAGGTGATCCTCATCACCGTCAGCTATCACCCGGGCGAACGCTACGCCTTCAATCTCACGATTGAGTCGAAGTAGCGGGTGAACGATTCACGGCCGAATAAACGCGAAGTGTCCGCGGCGCTTTGGGGTCGGTACGGCTAGACGGACGCGCGATGATATTTCTCCGCCAATGAATCGAGCCACGCGGGCACCTCGCTTGCCGTGATCCCGCACTTCCGGAGAATCCGCGCGATATCAGTGGCGGTGAGAATCAGAATTTTATGTTTCCCGTCGATTGCTTCCCGATAGGCGGGTTCTGAAATGTAGCCTGTCGTCACCATGACCCCGAGATCACGCCGCTGCGTTCGGGAAATCAGGCGTGTCATCTCAGACACTTCAACCCCTTTTTCCGCTTCATAGCACCGGGCCTCAAGCGCGGCGCTCAGTCTGACGTCCGGGTGAACCGTGCCGCCCGTCGTGATCCGATAGCGGCCCGCGGTGTCCCGGCCGCCATCCTGCCACTCACGGCTGAAGGTGAAGCCTTCAAAGTGAGGATCGAGTTTCGAGACGAGGTCCGCCGCGCACTGCTCGAACCCCAGCGGATCATTTTTGAAGCGCTCCCGAATGAGGCTGAGACACTGCAGCCCCTCCATGTCACTCTGCAGCTGATCAAAGGGGGAGGGGAATTCGGAAAGCCTTGGGGCCTTCAGCGGGTGAAGTCCCGGGCGGCCTTCCCGAACGAAATCCCGCCAGGCGCGCGGGGCGAGCCTGAGGCTATCCGGATCCCCGTGCCAGAGAGCCCGAAGCCACGCCTTGGAAACAGGCTGACTCCCGGTATCAAGAATCGTGAAGTACGCCTCGTAATTCTGGAACCGCTCACCGTCCACGGTTCTCCAGTGGGCGGTGAGATCCCGGTCCGGCGGCAGCCCGGCAGCCCCTGGAGCGGCGAGGCCGAGGAAACGCATATCGCGCCCCGTGCCATGGCGCTTGAAGATAAGAAAAGGCGGAATCTCAGACCGGTCACCCGCGTGGAGCTTCCCGAACACTTCCTGAAGGAGGAGGTTCCCCTTCCCCCTGGTATCGAGAAGCGATCTCCCGGCCTTTCGGTTGTCGCCGTAGTAGCGGAGGACACCGGTTTCGGTATCGAGGAAGTCTGGCCAGGCGAGCTCACACATCGAGGTGTAAAGGACGATATAAGCGATCCGCTTCGTCCGCTGGTTATAGACCTTACGGAAGCCTCCGAGATTTGGGCATCCCGGAACGAGCTTCGTGATCACCTCTCCCGCGAGATTCGGGTAAGGCCCGGCCTTATAAATACAGTCAACGAAAAGATCGCTCTCTTCAAGCGCTTCATAGGGAACTTCCATGCCGGACCTCTCAGGACGTCAGGCCCTTACTCCCTCGTAAAGCAGGCGGCGCGGCCGTGCCGCGGGCGTAAGGGCGGATGAGAGAAAGAATAGCAGCGTTTTTAGCTGCGAATCCACAGAAGCCCGGAAGAACACCAGGGGCTCGCCGGAGGCAAAAAAATCCCGGAGCCGTCTGACCCCGGGTTTTCAGATCGTCACCCTCTATATATAAGAGACGTCTCAGAGCGAATCCGGATCGTTGCAGCCGCAGTCGCAGCCGCAGTTGCATTTGGGCTTCGGGGTGCTGAGCGTGATGTAGGACTTGTTGAGAAGCTTCTCAAGCGTCCTGATTTCCTCTGGCGACAGCCCGCAGCGCGTCCGGCAGTTCAGTTTCCGGCGGATCTTCTCAAAGGTCGGCTGGAGCGCGAGACCTTTTTCGGTGAGATAGAACATGCAGCAGCGGGAATCCTCTTCTGACTTCCGCTTCTCGATATAGCCGCGGCCCACGAGCGCCTTCATCGTGAGTGAGGCGGTCGGCTTCGCGCGCGACGTCTGCTCCGCGATTTCGGTGAGCGTGCAGCTCCCGTGCTCATAGAGGTAGAAAAAAATGTCCCCGGTGCACGGCGCGATATCGGTCACGCCTTTCCGTGTGAGCTCGCCCTCGATCAGATCATTCACGAAGCGGATGAGCTGCTCCGCCTGCGCGAGAATCTTCATAAAGGAAATGTCGTCGTCCATCGGGATCTGTCCAGAGTAGCCCGGAGGCCGGAGGGCACTGCCGCCAGCCGCCAGGGGGGTCAATAAATGTATACAGCTATGGTACCCCGGGACGCCGTTTTCCGAGAGGCTTTGCGGGGGGCGTCCTGCCTCCCCTCCTTTACTTAGGGGATTACGCCCGCCACTCAAGGATTTTCCGCGTGTTACTATTGATTACAAGGATGCTAATTGCACTCGATCCCGACTTCAGTTTGGAACCCGGGGGTTACCCGCCTTCAGTTCCCAGCTCTATCAAATAACCGCGGCTCACCCGCCGCGCGTTCGGCAGCCGCCCGATCGGCGCTGCCGGTTCATGCCGACAAACAGGACGCATGAGAGCGAAAACCAGGAAGGTGAGAGACATCAATCCTCTCTGATGAATGGCTTCGCCTACCCCGTGAAGCCAGTGGCTTTTCTGGTGCCTCATCGGCCTGTGCCTCAATCCATCCCGTCCGGGCGGCGAGAAAAACCTTCTCACCGCATGGCAACTTTTTATTTCTTTCGATAAAGAAAGGAACTGTTTCTGCGTTCTCCAGACCAAAGGGGAACGGATGAACGGTTTCGGACTGTGAACCATGGAAAACAGCAATAACAGATATATCGCGATCGGCCTCATGCTTTTCGCGCTCCTCTTCGGTGCCGGTAACCTCATCTTCCCGGCTGCTATGGGTCAGAACGCCGGCGTCAACGTCTGGTACGCCGTGCTCGGTTTCTGCGTGACGGGTGTGGGTCTGCCCCTCATCTCGATCGCCGCGCTCGGTTACTCCGGGTGTCTGGACCTGGAAGAGGCCGCGGGCCGCGTTCACCCCTGGTACGGCGTCTTTTACTCCGTCGTCTCCTACCTCGCGATCGGACCTTGCTTTGCCGCTCCCCGTACCGGCACGGTGTCGTTCGAGATCGCCGTGAAGCCTTTCCTCGGGTCGTTCTCGCCTGATATCGCGCTTCCGATCTTCCTCCTCGTCTTCTTCCTCCTCACGTACTGGCTCGCGGCGACGCCCTCCAAGCTCGTTGACCGTGTGGGCAAGATCCTGACCCCCGCGCTTCTCGCTGTTATTCTGCTTCTCATCGTGCAGTCCTTCATCAGCCCGCTTGGCACGCCCCAGGCCCCGACGAAGAACTACGCGACGCCTGTCACCGCTGTGATGCAGGGTATTCTCGATGGCTACAACACCCTTGACGCCATCGCGTCCTTCATCTTCGCGACGCTCGTGATCAGCTTTGTGAAGGAGGGCGGCGTGACGCAGCCGAAAGCGATCATGAAGCAGGTGCTGCTCTCCGGCTCGATCGCTGTCGCGCTCCTCGCCTTCATCTACATCTTCATCGCGAAGATCGGCGCGGATTCCGTGACGCAGCTCGGTATTCTTGAAACCGGCGCTCCGGTGCTCGCGGGTTCGGCGAAGATCCTCTTCGGTAACCTCGGTGCCGCGATTCTCGCGGTGATCGTGCTCCTCGCGTGCCTTTCGACCTCGGTCGGCCTCGTGACCTGCTGCGCCGCGTACTTCATGCGGCTCCTCGGCCACTTCTCCTACAAGACCTACGCCGTGATCTTCTGCGTGATCTCGTACCTCGTCGGCCTCTTCGGTCTGAAGACCATCATCGTGTCCACGATTCCGGTCTTGATGTTCATCTACCCGCTGCTCGTCGCGCTGATCTGCCTTATCTTCCTCGATAAGTTCTTCGGCGGCCGTCAGTGCGTGTACGCCTGGACCATCGCTTTCACCTTCGTGATGGCGACGATCAACCTGCTTGAGACCGCCGGCGTGAACCTCGGCTCCTTTGAGACGATGCTTCAGACCTACGTTCCGCTCCACACCTTCGGTATGGGCTGGATTCCGTTCGCCGCTGTCGGCTTCGTGATCGGCCTCATCTGGAAGGCCGCGGTGCCGGAGAAGAAGGCTGCCGCGTAAGAGAGAAGGTTTTCAGGCGGTAAAGTCGGTGCCGCCTGACTCCTCGAAAAGATTCGCCCCGGGGCTTATCAAGGCTCCGGGGCGAACTGTTTATGGGGAAAGATAAGGGGGAGCCCCACGTTCTTTTTTACGCGGCCCGGATGCGATGCGTGAGGCGGGGAAGAGATTCCTGGTATCCCAAAACGGATTCGAGGGCATCCGAAAAAACGGCGTCGAGTTCTTTCCCGAGTCCCTCCCAGGTGGGCGACTCAGCGACACAGGCGAACGCCGGAAGGAAATCCTCGCTCTCAGCGACGAAGACATTGGCTTCCGGATCCCATCGCGCGGAGACATCGCAGAAGAGAGGCAGCCCCGCTTTCGCGGCCTCGGTCCAGCCTTCAGACCCAACCCGATATTCCATAAAAGTCGTTCCTTAATAAAAGAGAAACGCCTTCGATTTTAAGGATCGAAGGCGTGTCTGGGGACAGAACGAAAGCGGTTTTAATCGTTACGCTTTCGCCGAGTCCACCATCATGCGGGCGATGAGTTCACCCTGCGGTTTCCCGAGCTTCAGGCTCTCGCGGACCTTTTCCACGAATTCCGGGGACTGTCCCTTCACGCCCACCGTGAGGAAGAATTCAAGGTACGCGATCGTGAATTCCGGGTGCCCCTGGAACGCGAGGATTTTGTCCCCGATCGCGAAGGCGTCGTTCGCGCAGAAGTCGCTTGTCGCGAGAAGCTCAGCGTCAGGCGGCAGCTCCACCACCTGGTCTCCATGGTTAACGGCGAGAAGCAGGGTGTCGGACGGCAGATACTTCCGGAGGCGGTCAGAGACCACGCGGCTCTCGCGGAGCCCGAGGCCCCAGCCGTTCGGGTGCTTGATCACGCGGCCGCCAAGAGCCTCTCCGATCGCCTGAGCGCCGAAGCAGACGCCCGAAAGCGCGATCCCGGCCTCTTTCGCGTCCCGGATCCACTGCAGCAGCGTTCCGATCCAGGCGTCCGTCTCATAGGCTCCGGCCTGGCTTCCGGTGATCACGTAGAGCCCGGGTTCCGGGTTCGTGAGATCAGGGAGCTCACCCTCCATCGCGGCGTACACCTTGTACTCGGCGTCCGGCACCACGGGGGCGAAGAGGTTCTTATAGAGATCCGCGTGGGTCGGGGTATCCGCGGGGAGCAGACCCTTAAACCAGTCCGTAATCAGAAGATGAATGATCATGATCGATTTCTTTTTATCGGGGGAGAAAAGAAAAGCGTTTCGCCTCATCTTAACCGCGGGGAGCGGCGTGAGTGAGGTGTCCGCGCGTCTCTCACGGAAAGACGTGAGAGGCGGTCTGAAAGAGAATGGATGAGGGGGAAGGGGGAGAAGAGAAGATCGGCCCCTTCAGGATCCCTCAGGCCTTTCGAGGAATCAGGCTTCTTCCGGAACGGAATCGTAGGGGCGCGCTTTGAAGTCAAGCGAGAACCAGTTTGATTCCGCCTCCCGCGGGCGGGCGGTCATCTGCTGCGCCTCGCGCGTGTCACCGCCTTCCTGCTCAGACTTCCAGGCCTTGCGGCACTTCAGCATGTAGTCCGCGTCGAAAATCCATTCGCCCTTCTTATTGATGCCGACCGGGCGGCAGAATTCGTACTTATGGAGTTTCTCGATCTCTTCACGCGGCATGTCGAGCCAGTTCTCGAGGTCGCTCGCGGCGACAAGCGGTTCCTTCCAGAGGAGGACCTTGAGGGCCTCCACCGGGTAGTACTTCTTCTCGACCCACGTGCCGTTATAGTCGAGGAACTTATCCACGCGCACCGGCACCGGGGCGTTTTCGTCCCCCAGCCGATCGGTGAGATTCGGGAGGTCGACACCGTCGACATCCGCGTAGTACTCCATAACTTCTTCCACTGTTGCAATATCCCAATCGTAGGGAAGTGCCATTTCAATAGCTCCAGCAAAAAGTGAACTGCAAAAGGTTTTCAGGCGGGCCGCGGTTTGATGAGCGGCCTGCTTAAATTCTCTAGGTATCAAAAGAGGGGGCTGCCATAGACTGGCCGCTTTTCTTCTTCTTTTCCTCTGCGGGTGAGGCGGATATGTGAGGGGGATCGGGGAATTGTGAGGCCCCGCCTTATCCAATGGACCGCCTGCTAAACATTTTTATCTGCCGGGGGATTCACGGGAAATGCGTGTTTCTTAAGAAAAACCACAGCGCTTGGGCTTTCCCCCGCGGTCTTCCGGAGAGAGGTGTCTTTTGTTCGCAATAAGACCCGCGTCCGGAACCTTCGAAATAGTACCGCAAGGCGAGCCCTTTTGGCGTCACCCGTTCGGGTATTTTTGGGGGTCGGAGGGGATACCGGGACGAAAAAAACCGGATCACGGAAAAAATTCCCATGATCCGGCGGCTTTAGTCTGCCCCCGCTTTTTGATTCACAGAAGGGAAGGGAGGCTTTTAAGACTGTGGTTTTGGAATCAGGTTACGCGAGCTTCACTTTCTCCCAGAAGGCGTCATGCTCTTCCTTCGTGATCAGGCCGCCCGCGGACCAGATCTGATAGCGGCCGCCGTTCCATTCGGAGACAAAACCGCAGGAGGTGAAGCCGTTTCTCTGATAGAACCCGAGGCGGCGCACACGGATGTCGTCCGCGGGAGCGCCCGGCTCCGGATCCTCGGCGTCGATAAAGAGACGGCGGCCTTCGCGCTTCGAAAGCACCCAGCGGAGAAGCTCGGACCCTGCCCCGTGATTCCGGGCTTCCGGCACCACCGCGAAGTAGACAAGCGACATGATGGTCTTACCGACCGCGAGCGCCGCCATCGCCTTTACTTCTTTCCCTTCCGTAAAGACATAGAAGCGCCCGTCCATCGTGCAGCTTCGGATGAGAGCCTCAAACGGTACACGCTCCGACTCCGGGAACGATTCCTCATAAAGCGTACGCGCCGCTCCGACGTATTCGGGATGCGACGAGAGCAGAACCGGTGTCAGCATGGGTGACTCCCTCCTTCTCTTCAAAAACCTTCAATCCTTCAATAATAGACTTCGAGAATCAAATAGTTGCGTTAATTTGTTAATTCTTCGGGTAAAGTCCCTCACGCATTCGGGCGACCCCTCTGACGCGAAATAAAAATTGGGGTGTGATCCTTTAACCATAACGCCGCGACATAAAAGAGTTATTTGGAACAGCGCTTATTTCCGGATATCCGCGACGAGGAAGTCGATAAAGGCGCGGACCGCAGGAAGCTGATAGCGCCGGGACGCGTAGAGAGCGTAGATGCCGACGGATTCCGTTTTCCAGTCGGGGAGGAGAGTCGTCAATTCCCCTTTTTCCACGGGATCCGAAATCGTGAGATCCGGAAGCAGCGCGATCCCGAGACCGTCAAGCGCCGCCCGCAGAATCACCTGCGTGTCGTTTGTCCGGATCCGGCCTTTCACTTCCACTTCAGAACTTTCTCCCTCCCGCTCAAACTTCCACCGGCTCCCGAACCGGGTGCTGACGAGAGTCGGGAGTTTTGCGAGATCCGCCGGGGCGGTGACGGGAGGGCGGTCGGCGAGAAACGCCGGGGCGGCGCAGAGGAGCGACCCGCAGGAGGTGAGCCGGCGCGCGATGAGCCCTGGCTCCGGGGTGTTCGTGACTTCAAGCGCGAGGTCGATATTGTCAGTGAGGAGATGCGCCGGACGGTCGAGGAGCGTGAGTTCCATATTGATCGAGGGGAACTCGCCGAGGAACCGCTTCAAGGCACCGGCGAGGTATGTCTGGCCAAAGGACACGCTGCAGGCGACGCGGATTGTGCCCGTTGGGGCGGAGGACTGATGAAGCGCTTCCGCTTTCAATTGGTCCGCGAGCCCCACGAGTTCTTTACACGTATCGAGCACCTGGGAACCAAACGCGGTGAGCGCGACATGCCGCGTTGTCCGCGTGAAAAGCGCGGCTCCGAGCTCAGACTCCAGACTCATCAGGGCGCGGCTCGCCGCGGCCCGAGTGAGCCCAAGCGACTCCGCGGCCTTCGTGATGCTGGAAAGCTCCGCGGTGCGGATAAATACACGGTGTCCGGTCAGTTCTTCCATAGGGATTCGCTCAAAAAATGAAACAATGATGGCGGTTTTTACGTCTTTATCGCTCGATATTTTGGGTAAATAATACACCCATGAACGTAACGAAAAACGATAAGGAGCAAAACACAATGGATCGCCGTTCTCTTCTTAAGGCCCTCGCGCTTACCCCCGTCGCGTCGGTCGCTTTCCCCGCTTTCGCATCCGACGCCCTGAAGCCCGCGTCGGCCCCCGTCTGGAATTCGGAACACGTGAACGCGCTCTTCTCGCAGTTCGGGTCGACCGGGAAGATGCCCCCCAAACTCGGGAAGTGGCTCTCGGACCCCAAGGCTCAGAAGATCGACCCCTATGAGGCGTTTGACGGCGTCTATAACGTGGGCGTGAACTGGGTGTCCGCGTGGCTCATCAAGACCCCCGCGGGCCCGGTGCTGATTGACACCGTGCATGAACCGTTTGTGGATCAGCTGATCGCGAACATCAAGGCGTGCGGCGTGAACCCCGCGGACCTCAAGATGGTCTTTGTGACGCACGGTCACTTCGACCACTGCGGCGGGATGAAGCGTCTGAAGGAAATCGCCCCGAAGGCGCGCTTTGTGATGACAAAGCGCGGGTGGGATGAGGCGAACGTCGACGCGAAGCGGACGCACCAGGGCGGCCGGAACTCGTTCACGATGATTCCGCAGGATTTGGTGGCGAAGGACGGGGACACGTTTACCTTCGGCTCTTTCGTGATGACCGTCCTTGAGACACCGGGCCACACCTGGGGGACGGCCTCCTACGTCTACCCGGTGCGGGATGGAGACAAAACCTACCGCGCGATCACGGTGGGCGGCCTAGGGCTTAACGCGATCACCGGCCCCGATCAGGTGGGAGCCTATATCGACACCGTGAAGCGGATCCGGAGGATGGTCGAGGATCCGGTGAACCCGATCTCGGTCCACCTCTCCGCGCATCCGTTCAGTAACGGTCTCATGGAAAAGCGTTTCCAGCTGCCGCACACCGATAAGTCAACCCCGCATCCGCTCGTCGCCCCGGCGGCGTTCGTGAAGGAGCTGGATGTCATGGAATCGAACGCCATGAAGCGTCTCGCGATTGAGAAGGCGAGAAAGGCGTAAGCAAGTTCCTTTTCCGCGCCCCATCCCCCGGGGCGCGAGGAGTGCTGTCATACGGCGGGGACTGGAGTCTTCACTCTCCGGCTCCGGTCTCCGGCCGCGGTTTTGATTTTTACCTGTGTCTCTATGAACGATCCCGGGAAGGCGTCTGAGTCTTTCCTTCCTGGGGAATTTGAATGGGATCCAGCCTAAAAAGCCGGGTCCCGTTTTTTATGGGGCGGAGGGAGGCTTTGCATATCACACGATGCGTCAATTGATGGCGCAGAAAAAAGAGGGGATGAAGCCTCATCAATCAATACGGATCCGTACTGTAAAATTACGGATTCGGATTGATAGATAAGAATGAGAGAGTGATGACGAACGACCGGGAGCGATTTCTCCGCTTTATGCGGGCGATGAACACGATTGACGGCGAATACGCCGCGCTGATGCACGGGCTCCGCGTGAAGGAGAGCCTCTTTGTGCTGCTCTACGCCTGTCTCGATGACGCGCCGCGGTCTCAGAAAGAGATCTGTGACGAGTGGCGGATGCCGAGGTCGACACTCAACACCGCGGTGCTGGAAGAAATCAAAGCGGGGAATGTGACTCTCGTCCCCTGCGGGCATAAAGAGAAGCTCGTGACGTTGACACGCAAAGGCCGCGCGTACGCGGAATCGCTGCTGCGCCCGATACTCGACGCGGAAGCCCGGATCGCGCGGACCGTGCTTTCGGACGCCTTCATCGCGGAACTCGAAACCGTGGGGCGGGAAGCGAAAACCGCGTTTTCGTCGGTCGGAAAGACAGAAACTCACGCGGGCGCGGAAGCCAGCTCTCTTAACCTGGAGTCCGCCCGATGAAGCACCCAAGCACGCTTTATAAGAAACTCGTGCGGGGAGTGCTTCTTCTCGCCTTCATCGCGGTCGCCCTGATCCTTGGGAACCGGCTCGGGATCCTGAGTCACTCGGTGAAAAACGCGGGTCTCGTGATCCTCCTCTTTGTCTGCAACATGGCGCTCGCGCTCGGTGCCCGCCACGCGATCGAGCGCGCGGTGTGGCCGGAATCGTGGAAGCGGGGCGGGGCGGCCGGGCTTCTCGTGCTCTGCTTCGCCGCGCTTCTCTTCGCGGACTCCGATATCACGGATCTCATCATCGGGGAGAAGGGGGACCCGGTGGATGAGGCGACGGCGCAGCTCGCCGCGGCCGCGACCTGGGTGGGGGCGTACGTCGTCGCCTGGAAACCGTTCCTCCGCCGGAAAGAAAACCGCTATATCTCAGCCTGCGTGTCGCTGACACTTGGCTGCATCGCGTTCGCGCTCTTCTTCGTGAGTCTCTACTCAAACGCGCTCCTTGGCGTTGTCGGGTGGAAGGTGGAGTTTGTGCGCTTCGCGCTCGCGAGTGTGGCGTTCGCGTCCTCGATTTCCGCCTTCATCGTGCAGTGGGATACGCGGGAAGTGCGGCGGCGGAAAGAAGAAGTGGAGCGGCTCGTCGCGGACCGGGTGGAGATCCGGTACTTTGACCCCGCGGATGACCTCGATGAGGCGGAACGCTTCGCCCCGGTCGGAGTGAGGCTGGAACCGGGGAACGAGAACACGTTTGAGGCCTGGACCGCGGGACGCGACGCGATGTGCGAAGCGCTCGTGCGCGCGACGCATTTCTACGGCGCGTATTACCAGGGCAGGCTCGCCGGGTTCCTGCTCGCCGAACGGAAGGGCGAGCGGCGGCCCTATCAGATCTCCCGCTATACGTTCTTCCACTGGCTCTATCAGCGGATCCACCGGGAGCTTCATGGGAGCGAAGCGATGTGGTTCGAGGAAGCGAAGTCAGAAGTGGTTTCCTCTGTCACTCCGGTCCCGACCGCGGAGATTCTTCTCTTCGCGACCGACCCCGAGCTCATGGGGCGCGGGATCGGGACGAAACTCCTTCAGACCTTTGAGTCGGACTACAAGGGAGAACGCGTCGTCGCCGCGGTGGATGGGGCGACGGACACCGCGTTCTTTGACCGCCACGGGTACGTGGAAGCGGGATCGAAAACCGTGTCTGAGGCGCTGAGGCCCGGAGACACGGAGATCCGCTGCCGCGTGTTTATGAAAGCGATCCCGGCTCCCGATGAGACCGGTGAGTCCCCCGAAAAGAAAGCGAAAGACGCGGAGCGGCTCCTGGGTGAAATGCGGCTCCGGTTCCGGCACTGAAGCCCTTTAAACACAAAATCAATCCCCTTTAGCACACCGTGCGTCAGTTAATGGCGCACTGTATTTTTGTGTTTGATAAACGTCACAATACGCATTCCCGTGCCCAAGATCGCAATACCCTTGATTCCCGTGAGTCATCCAATTCAGTACTGACTACAATAACAGTGAAGTGAGAGGAGGTAAGAGAAAGAAAATCCCTTTTGAATAAGAGAGTTTCAGGGTTTTGCGGACAGGAAAAGCAGAATCCGGTTCGTGCGGAATTTCGGTTAACCCGGAGTGAGGCTGAACTGGGTTTGCGGAACGACAGGGAAAGCGGCGTGAGGAAACAGATTTCGGAATTATTGTGACGCTTAAGTCCGGAATTCCGAGTGTTTTTGGGGAGACAGGAAATGACAGAAGGGGAGAAGGGCTGAACCGAGACCTTGAATGGAAAACCGATCGGGGAACCGTAACGAAATTAAGGAAGATGCGTTATGACGAGAAAGAAAAGTGACGGGGTCAGATCCAATTCAAACCCGGGCTCGGAAAAGAGTAAGCCCGCGTCGTCGGACGTCATTGAGGAATTGCTGAAAGACACGGGCGGCTGGTTTATCTCGATGCCGCTGCGGCCAATGAGGGCGAGCCGTCCTTCATCGGAAGACCCGAAAGAAGGGACGGGGGACGAGAAAGGAGAAACGAAATGACGGAAGAGAAGGAAGTGAAGAAAGGCGAAAGCAAAGTGGCTGACGCGGCCTGGCTCCGCGACACGGCTGAGCGTCACAGGGCGTTTGCCGGGAACAGCGGCGGCTGGTTTATCGGCCGGACTTTCACGATCGATGACTTCCGGGACGATGAGGAGAAGGAGAAGAAGAAGGAAAAGAAGGAATGAGGCGGTAAGACAAAGTTCGAAATGTGTTTTTCATGATGTGGTTCCTGGTGTTTTGGCTGGGCCGGTGATTTTCACCGGCCCCTTTTTTGTCTCGGAAAAGGGGGTGGAAGGGGGCTTATTTTCGGATTCGATCGATTTCTGAGACAAAGTTTCTGTCTTTCTGCTGTTTATCGCTCAGGAATAACTAGAAATAATTGACGCCGGTCGTAATGAAAAAGAACTAGAAGCGGATTCCGGAAGTACTCCTGAGGAAAGAGGAAGTACGGAAAGGGGGATTTCCAGGGACACCGCTGGAAGAGAGAAACGGCCAGGAGGCAGCCGCAAACCCTGCCGCACCTATCAACACAATCATTGGAAAGAAGAAAAATGAAGAAGAGTCTTATTGTCGCCGCGCTGCTCGGCGCGCTCGCTTTTCAGGCCCAGGCTGAAGTGACGATCTATGGCGTCGCGGACGCGTCGATCACGTACCAGTACCTGAAGACCCCGGGGCACGGTTCCACGAACACCGTTTCCATGGATTCGGGCACGGACCGCGGATCCCGCGTCGGCATCCATGCGACGGAGAAGCTCTCGGACCGCACGCAGGTCGAGGTGATTCTGGAAGACCAGTTCGCGCTCGACAGCGGTGTGCAGCAGCAGGATGACAAGCATCTCTTCCACCGTGAAGCGACACTGAACCTCAACACGGACTACGGCCGCTTCGGCTTCGGGCGCATGGGTACCTCGATGGGCCAGATCTCCTCCTGGTGCGTCGTGGGTCCGCAGATCAGCGCGATCGGACCGGGGTACGGCCCGTATTCGGGAACCTCCGTGTGGTTCACGTCCGGTCAGTCCCAGATGGATAACACGATCGCCTGGCGTTCGCCCCGATTCGGCGGCCTTGCGCTCACCGCTCAGTATTCCGGAAACGTGGATCAGACGGTAACGGGAGCGGTGGAGAATAAGGCAAGCGCTGAACGCTACGCCTCTCTCACCGGCGAATTTAAGCGCGGCGCGCTGACGCTTCTCGCCGCGGTTGACTCTCACCTCTGGGCGTCCTCCGCCGCAGGGAACCCGGATAACAGCCTGCAGTTCACGGTGGGCGGGAATTACGACTTCGGCCCCGCGCGGCTCTTCCTCGCCGGCAACTACTTTGACCACATGAAGCTCGCGCTCGCGGCCGGCAACCCCAGCTGGTATATCGCCTCAGGCTTCGATGACTTCGGCGTCGATAAGGCGATGAACTACTACGCGAAGGGCTACGGGGTGTCCGCCGGCGTTTCTGTTCCGCTCTCCTACGGGAAGATCGGTTTCAACGCGACCTACAACAAGGTGAAGGATGTCGAGACCGCGAACGGCACGGCGGTCACCGGGAATCCCGAGTTTGAACGCGCCGCCGGCACGGTGACCTACGAATACCCGTTCTCGAAACGCACGACCTTCTATGTCTCTGCCGGCTACGGTGAGCAGAAGATGGATCGCGCGACGAACGGCGGCACGGTGAAGTTTGCCCGCGCGCTCTTCGGTATCGACCACAACTTCTAATTAGGTAACGAAATACCGGTACTGCCGTTATGAACCGGCGGCGGTACCGGGCAGTCAGCGGACTGACATAATCTGACCCGCTAAAAGAGTTTTTCCGGAACTGGGGTGATAGCCAGTTCCGGTTTTTATTTGGGGAGCAAAGAAAAGAAAGTCCGCTGGGTTTATTCAGCGGACAGGGTGTTTGGGAGGGCTCTTCAGATGCCCGGAGGCTTGGCAACGGAGTGTCTCCGGGCTACTCATTCCTGCTCTACACCTACCCAAGTCAGGGTGAGGGGCTGAAGAGATCCTTCGTGGGATTCTATCCCGAAGCCGCAAGAAAATAAATTTTTATGTCTCTATTAATTGATTTATTTAAGTTAAACCTACTTTATACGATAGAAACGTAACCCTGAAATACTCACTCAGTCAGAAATCGTTCATGACAGGAATGCACATCAGAATCTCATCAGCGCGGGATGTGCCTCAAAATCATTTCTGATCCCTGTTTTCTGATTTACGGAAATCCAGAATGGAATCCAGCCGGATTGACCTTTTTTATTTCCGGGTCTCAAGTTTCTTCCCGAACGCGGCGAACACATCCCGGATATCCGGTGTGAGCCGACGGTCGACTTCAGATCGGATCGCTTCAGGCACTCCGTACGCGGCTTCCGCTACTGACCCGGCGATCGCGGCGATCGTGTCGCTGTCGCCTCCGATCGAGATGGCGTTCCGGATGGCGTCTTCAAACCCATCTGACTCAAAGAACGCGACAAGTGCCTGGGGGACGGACCGGCTGCAGGCCGCTTCAAACCCGTAATCCTTCGGGATCGAGGCGAGATGAAACATCACGGGGTAAAAGTTGCTGTCGATATAGCGCCGGATCTCTGCTTTCGGCGTTCCGGTCTTCGCGAGAAAGATGGCGCTCGATACTGCCGCCGCGCCCCGGATCCCGTCCGGGTGATTGTGGGTGACAGCGGTGACTCGTTCCGCGATTTTCTGGGCATCGTCTAACGTCTCCGCGTAAAACCCTGCCCCTGATATCCGCATCGCGGAGCCGTTCCCAAAGCTCCCGTAGGGCTTCTGCTCCGGGCCGCGCGCCCACGTGATAAACCGCCCGCCGTACGCGGCGTCCGGATGCGCGTTAAAGAAGTGAAGGAGTTCTTCGACCGCGAGGGTTTCGAGTTCTCCATCCCCCGCGTCCCAGCGGAGAATCGCTTCTTCGATCGCCGCGGTGAGGACCGTGTCATCCGTAAAGTGGGAGCCAGCCGAGAAAAGCGGAAAGTCTTTGGAACGAAGGTTCTCAATCTCGTAGATCGACCCCACAATATCGCCAGCCGCGGCTCCGTACATTTGATCGGCGTCCTTAATGAGTCATGATTGCGATGATATTTTGACCGGGTTGACAGATCCCCTGTCAGGTATGGAACTCCGATTTCAATCATAGACCGCCGCGTGTTCCGGGTTCGGAAGGGGAACCGCGTTCAGCGTATATTCCGTAATCAATTGGGGGAAACCGGAGGCAGGCGCTTTCTCGCTTCCCTCACAGAATCCAGGAGAACCGCGGATGAATCTTATAAAGAGTCTCTTCACTGGCGCAGTACTGATGGCGGCGGCCGCCGTGTCGCTCGCGGAGCAGCCGATGCCGCTGCCGCTTGGGCGCGACATCTCAGCCTCTTTCACCGGAACCGCGCACCGGAATGATCTCGTGATTCCGGAAACGATGGGCGGAGTCCCGCAGACCAACGTGATCACGTTTGAGCCGGGGAGCCGGAGCGGGTGGCACACGCACGGCGCGATGACCGTGATCGGGATCGCAGGCGTGGGACTTTATCAGGCGTGGGGGAAGCCCGCGGTGCTCGTGCGGCCGGGGGACGTCATCCATATTCCGGCGGGTGTCAGCCACTGGCACGGAGCGACGAAGAATTCCCGCTTCCAGCAGTTCGTGGTGTACGACAAGACGTGGAAAGCTCCCGCGGGGCTTGAGGTTCATAAGGGAAAGATCACGGATGCCGAGTACGACGCCCTGAAACCGGTGGACGCCGCGAACCGCGCCGCTGAACCGAAGGACGGCTTCCTCTTCGCGCATCCGAAGAAGACCGAGGCGTCGGATCACTACACAAGACCCATTCAGGCAGCGACGCTTCTCCCGAAAGAAAACGCGGCGAAGTCCCCCGAGTGGACTTACCTCGTGTTCCCGCACGGCGCTTACAGCGCCTGGCATAGCCATAAGTCGGGCGAAGTCCTGATCGCGACGGACGGGATCGGCCTCAATCAGGCGGAGGGCGGGAAGCTCGAGGTTCTGCTCCCGGGGGACGTCGTCTACACGAAACCGGGCGTCTCGCACTGGGTGGGGTCCGCGCCCTGGAGCAGCTTTGCCGGGATCGTGATCCATCCGGGAAGTGACACCGCGGTCACGTGGAAAGAGTTCCCTGACGCCTATGGACCGCTCGCGAACGGGAAAGGGGATCCGGCGGAGTAACAGATCCATTCTCTTCCTTGAGAATCAGCGCCAAGTATTTAAGAAAATCGGGTAGCTGATCTGGGGCCGGCGGATTAATTTATTCTCTATCGATAAAGGGCGTTTCGGGGAAGGGCGTCGGAATTTTCCGGCTTCCCGCCCCTGCTCCTTCAGCATGAGGATTGAGAAAAATGGAATATACGCATCTCGGTCAAACCGATATCCGCGTCTCGAAGATGTGTGTCGGCTGCATGAGTTTCGGAAAAGCGGGGTCGATGCACCAGTGGACGCTCGACGAGGACGCGAGCGCCGCGATCGTGAAGCACGCGCTCGACCTCGGGATCAACTTCTTTGACACCGCGAACGGCTACTCCGCGGGGACGAGCGAAGAGTATCTCGGGAAAGCGCTGAAGCGGTACGCGAAGCGTGAGGACGTGGTGATTTCGTCCAAGGTTTACTTTAACGAGGGGCGGCTCTCCCGCGAAGCGATCCACCGTGAGATTGACGGGACGCTGAAGCGCCTCGGGACCGACTACCTCGACCTCTACATCATTCACCGCTTTGATTACGAGCATCCGATCGAGGAAACGATGGAGGCTCTGAACGACCTCGTGAAAGCCGGCAAAGTCCGGGCGCTCGGTGCCCTCCGCGATGTATGGCTACCAGTTCCACAACATGCAGATCGTCGCGCGCGATCACGGCTGGACGCCGTTCTCCGTGATGCAGAACCACTACAACCTGCTTTACCGCGAGGATGAGCGGGAGCTGATCCCGGTCTGCCGGCAGTTCGGGGTCTCGCTGATGCCGTACAGCCCCTTGGCGGCCGGCCACCTCTGCCGCCCGACCTGGGACAGCGACTCGATCCGGAGCCGGACGGACGTCGCGGCGAAGAATAAGTATGACCGCGCGGAAGCGGACGATATGAAGATCATCGCCCGTGTTCATGAGCTCTCCGAAAAATACGGTGTCGCGATGAGCGAAATCACGCTCGCCTGGCTCTGGGCGAAGGGTGTGGAGACCCCGATTATCGGAGCGACGAAAGCGAGCCACTTTGATTCCGCGGTGAAGGCGCTCGGGATCAAGCTGACAGCAGATGATGTCGCGTACCTTGAGGAACCCTACACGCCGCACACGATTGTCGGCGCGATCGACAAGAATCCGCCGCAGGGCACCACGATCATTCTCGATAAGAATCCGAAGTAATCGGCAGCCGTCATCCATCACGGCAAACAAAAGCGCCCCGGGGTCATTACCTCGGGGCTTCTGATGTCAGGGGGGGGGAAGGTTTCGATCCCTGGAGTCTGACTCTCAGGATCCTTCCGGAATCCGGATCTGCGGGTAAAGCTCCTCCGCGATCGGAAGCGCCCAGCTCATATCGGCGATGAGCGGCTCATCCCACGCGCTGATCACGGATTTATTCACGAGCTGCAGGTAAAGGTCGAGCGGGAAATTGACGACCCGGGTGCGCTTTCCGGTTTCACTCGTGAACACCACGTAGAAGTTTTTGAGGTGACCGTAGTCCCCGAACACTTCGGGGTTGGAAACCGAGAAGCGGGCGTTCGCGTACGTGAATTTATCGTCCGTTTCTTCCTGCATCCGGAGGAGGCAAAGCGCCACCGTGATCGCCGCGTAGTGGTCGTAGAGGTGGACAGAAAGCATCCGGCCGTGCTCAATAAAGTCTTCAATCGTGAAGCAGACACGCCGGGTGCGGCCCATGAACATCGCGCGCGACATCCGGCTCCAGACGGTGGGTTTGCCGGCGACGCGGATAGCCGCTTCTTCCCGCGTCTCATCGGACAATGGACGCGCGAGGAAGAGTTCCGTGTCAAAGCCGCGGTACGGGAAATAGACCCGGAGCTCGGGCCAAACCGAGCTTTCCGTGTGCCCGCACCGGGGACACATGAAGGTGAACGGATTTTCTTTTTTGAACCCCGACTCGGCGCTTTCGAATAACTTCACGAGCGCCGGGAGGTCTTCTTCTTTCCCCGCGTTCATCACGGTCGGCGCTTCGAAGCGGTTCTTATCGCCGCATTTCGGACACCGTAGGGTGATTGTCTGATTCTCTGCCATGATGAAGCTCCTGGGGCTGCGGGGTGAAAACGAGGTGACAATGTCACAGGAAAAATCTTACGTTCAAATTCCGTGAAACTAAAGACTGCTGAAGACTTAACCGCAACACGAAAAAACCCCTGAAAGGAGAACCTTTAAGGGGCGTAGAGGCACCGTTCATATGGTCTACGACGGATGGCGTTATCAGCCGAATGGACTCGGCGCGGCGGCGTTCGGATCCGGCCTCTGAGGGAAGCGTCGGGCGAGGATTCAAACCTGACAGAAATCAGGCGGTGTTAACACGTAAAATGTCTGAAACAACCGGGCGGACGCCCGAACAAAGGAAAACCAATGAAAAACCGATTCCTCGGAAAAATTGAAGTCTCGCCGATTGGCATGGGCTGCATGGCGTTTTCGCACGGCTACGGAAAGATTCCGGATGAGTCCTACGCGGTGAGCGCGATCCGGGCGGCTCTCGATTTCGGATGCACGTTTTTTGACACGGCGGAAGCCTACGGCGAGCAGCTCTACTACCGGGGCCACAACGAGCAGATCCTCGGGAAGGCGCTCGAGAATGTCCGGGATAAAGTGGTTCTCGCGACGAAGATCCACTTCCGGGGAACCGCCTATAAACCGGGCGACCCGATCTACCCGATCCTGAAGGAGCACCTCACGCAGTCGCTTAAGAATCTCAGGACCGATTACGTGGACCTCTATTACCTGCACCGCGTGAATCTCGAGATGCCGGTGGATGAGGTGGCGGAAGCCTTTGGACGCCTGATTGAGGAGGGCCTGATCCGCGGTTGGGGGCTGTCGCAGGTGTCGGCGTCGCAGCTCGACTCGTTCCATCGGGTGACGCCGGTCTCCGCGGTCCAGAATCTCTACAACATGCTGGAGCGGGACTGCGAAAAAGACATCTTCCCGTACTGCCTCGAGCATAACATCGGCGTCGTGCCGTTCTCCCCGATCGCGAGCGGCTTCCTCTCGGGGAAAATCACGGCGGACACGACGTTCGAGAAGGTCGACGATGTCCGGGTCTTTGTCCCGCAGCTCTCAAAAGAAAACATCATCGCGAATCAGCCGATCATCGATATCCTGAACCGGTTTGCCGCGGAAAAACAGGCGACCCCGGCGCAGATAACGCTTGCCTGGATGCTGCATAAATATCCGAACGTCGTCCCGATCCCGGGTTCCAAGCGAAAGGAGCGGATTCTCGAGAACCTCGGGGCGTGGAATGTGACGCTGACGGATGAGGAATTCTCGAGCCTCGAAGCGGCACTGAACGCGGTTGAGGTCCACGGCCATCGGGGGAATGTCGAGAACGAGCGGTCCACGATGAAGGAGTGGAAGCGGTAAGAGCGGGAATCCTAAGCGCAAAAATAAGCCCCTGAGGGACAGTCCCTCAGGGGCGTTGTGTTTCTGGAACCGAAGACGCGGCGATCAGTCGGTCGGCAGGCGCTCAAGGAGCTTTGCGGCGTAAGACGCGGCCCAGGCGGCGTCCACCACCGGCGGCTCATCGACAAGCTTCATATCGTCCACGATCGCGTCGTAAAACTCCTTCGGGAAGGTGTCCTCGCCGATCGGTTCGCCGTTCTCATCGAAGTAAACGATGAAGTTCTTATTCTCGTCATCGATCATGAAGCGGTTCGAGGCGACGTCTGTCGTTTCGCCATCCTGCTTCTGGATCGAGAGCGTCATCGACTTGATGATTTCCACATAGCGGTCATCAAGCCCCGCTTTCAGAATCATCGCCTTTTCGCGAAGGTCATCCGGCGTGGTGACGACTCGGAAGTGTTCCCCGAATTCCGCGTCCGCTTCAGGCAGCTTCGCGCGGAGTTCCGCCATCGTGGTCTCGCGCTCCGCGATCGCGTCTTTCACGGAGTCCTCAAGCGTGAGACCCGCTTTCGCGGTGACGAGCTGCAGCGTCGTGCGGCGCACGAGATCCTGGTAGAGGAGCGGGAACGTGAGCACCACGTCGGTGCCGCAGCCCGGGCACTGGTAACTGAAGAGGTCACCCGAGATCACGCGTTCCGCGGCCTCGGGCTCCGTCACCGTGTTCACGGAGCGCTGGATCTCAGGCTCCGACTCTTTGCCGCACTTCGGGCACTTGAAAGGAATGCGTTCAGCTTCAGACATCGTGGGGTTCTCCGGGGGAAGAGGGAAATATTGTTATCGGCGGCCGTCTTAACCCTGGAACGTGTCCTGAGACTCGATCTCAGAAATCACTTCGCGGGCCCAGCCGGTGTCAATGATATCGGTGTCCGCCTCAACGAGTGAGAGTCCGTTCTTAAACGCGTTGTAGGACTCCATATCGAAGTCGCAGGAGCCCGCTTCCTTCCCGTCCTTATCGAAGAAGTAGAGGTACTGCTTCCCGTCCTTATCGAGGAAGAACCGCACGGACTCAATCCCGAGATCCGGCTTCATGTTGGCGGCCTGCGGCATGATGTAGGCCTTCACGAGTTCCACATAGCGGTCGTCGAGCCCGGCTCGGAGAATGAGCGCCTTTTCCCGAAGGTCGTTGAGGCTCGTGACAAAGCGGAAGACAGAGCCGTAAAGCTGCTTCGCGAGCGCCGGATCCTGGGCTTTCGCCGCTTCAATGGATTCCTTCCTGGCCTTGCGGTACTCCGCCATCTCTTTCGCGCGCTCCTCGCGGTCCGGCGTCGCGATGTACTGAATCATCATCCCGTGCTCCACGTCGTGGTAGAGGAGGGAGTAATTCGCCATCGTCTGATAGCCGCACTTCGGGCACTGGATATAGAAGAGATCACCGTAGGCAAGCGCCTCCGCTTCTTTCGGATTCTCAGCGGTGTTCACCGACTGCCAGAGCGTGAGCGGAATTTCTTCCCCGCATTCCGGGCACTTGAAGGTGATGTCTTTCGTAAGCGGCATTTCAGTTCCTTTGGTTCCTTTTTGGGGTCTGTTGGTTTTTCTTTAGGGCAATCCGTTAATACTAGCTTTTTATTCAGAGGTATGCCCAGAGCAGCACCAGAACAATCTGACCCGAAATGATACGGAGAAACATCGCGGAGGGGTAGATGTTCGAGTACGCGATCACGGCAGTGCTCTTTTCGGAGAGCGTACCGGCGAAGGCGAGCACCGCGGTGTTGGTGGAGGTACCTGCCATCAGGCCGCAGATTGTGTGGAAATTAAGATGCATGAATTTCCGCCCGACCACCGCGATCGCGATCATCGGGATCACGGTGATGACAAGCCCAAGCCCCATATAAAGGAACCCGATCCCTTCCTCAAACGCCTTGAAGAACGGGACGCCGGCCGAGAGCCCGATGGACGCGAGGTAGAAGGAGACACCCCACTGCCGCAGCATCAGGTTCGCGGAATTCGTCATATAGGTGACGAGGTGGATCCGGGGGCCGTAGTAGCTGAGAAGGATCGCGGCGATCAAGGGTCCGCCCGCGAGCCCGAGTTTCACCGGGGCTGGCATCCCGGGGATCGCGATCGGGAGGTTCCCGAGGATGACGCCGAAGAGTATCCCGATAAAGAGCGCGATCACGTTCGGGCGGTCAAGCGACTTCGTCTGATTCCCCATGAGATCCGCGAGACGGGCGAGTGAATTCTTCGGCCCCACGCAGTAGAGGCTGTCCCCCATCTGAAGCTGGAGGCTGTTATACGGGAAGAACTGCACGCCGGAGCGGGTGACGCGGGTGATATTGACGCCATCCAAATGCGAAAGATGCAGCTGCTCAATCCGGACCCCGTTCATGGCGGACCGGGTCACGCGGATCGACTGCGCCATGAGGGGCGAATGTTCTGTCGCGAGGTCGATCGTCGTGTCCTCCTCACCGAAGAAGGAGACGACAGAAAGCTTAGCGTCTTTGTTCGACACAATGCGGAGCTTATCCCCGAGGTGCACCTGGCAGTTCGCGGTGGGGGAGGTGATGAGAGCGTCGTGAAGGATCCGGCTGCAGATAAACGGCCGGTCGATGATGTCGCGGAGTTCTTTAAGCGTCCGGCCGTCGAGCGCCTTATTCGTTACCGTCACGTGGTAGTAGATCGGAGCTGGGGAGAACTTCATCTGATGCTCGGCCCAGGCCTCGTCCTCCGCCGCGATATCGACGTGGAAGGCTTTCTTAAGGAACAGAATCGCGAGAATCATCGCGATGATCGCGACGGGGTAGGCGCAGGCGTACCCCACCGTGATATCGGTGTGGTTCCCCATGGCGTGCAGCGCCTCCTGCGTTGCGCCGAGACCCGGCGTGCTCGTCACCGCGCCGAAGTGAACGCCCATCATCTGCGCGAGACTGATGTCGCCCTTAAAAATGAAGAAGAGCCCGATCGTGACCGCGAGACTGAGGAGGACGCCGAAAAGCGTGAGCCCGTTTAAGCCCCAGCCGCCGTTTCGGAAGGTGGCGAAGAACGACGGCCCCACCTGCAATCCGATAAAGAATACGAAGAGGATGAGGCCGAAATTCTTGAAGAACGCGATGAGGTCCGGGTTCACCTGAAGCCCAAGCCAGCTGAGGATGAGGCCTAAGAAGAGCACCCAGGTCGACCCAAGCGACACGCCGAAAACCTTCATGCGGCCAAGCGTCAGCCCGAGCGCGATCACAAACGAATACACCACCATCCCGTGGCTGAAACCCGATGGATTGAAAAGCAAGTCACTAAGCCACGTCATAACCGATACTTCACTCCTTCAAAATCTGACGATCTGTTTTTTCCGTAAAACCGCGTATTGTAGGCGCTCTGAATTTCCGTGAACCGCGGAAAACACCCGGATCCCGCGGGTTTTGTCCCAGACCGGCGGCATATCGGCACTCCCTTTGATCAGAGGACAGGGATCGCCCGCTCTTTACATTTCGGGGCGGCGGAAGCTGTTCACCCCGCCGGGCTGAAATGCGTCTCTCTCAGTCTGACTGAAAGCAATGCTTTTGAGAAGGGGGAGATAAGGGGGAGCCTTCGAAAAACCGCGCTCCCAAGTCTATCGGTGGGCGAGAGTGAAGAAATCGTCCTTCATGAGGCGGGTGTTCTCGAACGACACCGATTCCACCGTGATCCCGTGCTTCCAGAGGATGAAGCTGAGCGCCAATTGATCCCGCTTCGAATACTTCTCAATCATCGCCCACCACTCTTCCATCAATTGGATGATTTCAGGGTTTTTGTGGCGGCGGTAGAGGATGTTGGTTTCATTCAGCCCGTAGTTCGCGGGGAAACCGGCCGCCTTTTCAAGATCAATCTCAGCGTCGACGAGCGCGGGGTCATCGATCCCGGCCGCTTTGACCGCTGCCGCCTCCTGATAAATACAGGTTCTCGCGAAGTGGCGAGGGATCAGAAGGTCATGATTCTCGGTCCGGATCTTTTTAAAGAGGAAATCCGTGAGGATATTCACGTTTCCGTCCGCCCAGAGGCTCTGATCGTAATTTTGAAGAAGCGCGTGCGGGTGCGTCTTATGCCAGCGGCTGTTCCGGACGGGGTCGAGTGACGAAAATTCGAGCGGCCGCACGTCCCACGCCCCGTAAGTTGGGTTTTTGAGAAGGGCTTCGTTATCCGTGTAAAGGATGTAGTCCCAGGCCGGATCGAGGTATTCGTGCGACTTCAGGTGCGCCATGCTGTCGTACTGCCCCGTGACGCAGGTGTAAACCGCGCCTTCGCACTTTGTCCGCGCTTTTTTCGCTTCCCGGTACCGCTCGACGTGCTCTTCAATCCGGTCTTCGTAGGGGTTAGCGGTGAGGTGCGTCACCCAGTCGGTGTTGGAACCGAGAAGGAAGATCACGGGGTTGATGTTTCCGGAGACACTTCGGATCGCGCCCACATCAATAAAAGAGCAGGGATTCTCGTTCAGCTTCCACCCCGTGCGGTACCAGTAGTCGAGCGCCTGAGCCCGGGTGAAA
>ERZ773224.889-NODE-889-length-40214-cov-13.228915_pt1 | contig 40214 bp, 18 predicted proteins | sample MGYA00580526_ERZ773224 | MGnify/ENA primary metagenome ERZ773224 (study PRJEB29015, sample SAMEA2737743) | human gut metagenome | biome: human gut; feature: human-associated habitat; material: faeces | place: China | collected 2012 ... | reverse complement strand
AAAATTAATATAAAAATTTCTAATTCAATTATTTTCAATTCTAAAATTTGATTTTTAATAATATTTTTTTTTAATAAGTTTTTAATTTCAAAAGTCCTAAAAAGCCTAAGACAAAAACCCCGTCCCAATGTCTAAAGTTTGAAAAGGCCTACGCAAATTTAGGTTTTGCAGCATTTATTAAGGGCGAAAGTAAAATTTGTAATATAAATGTTAAAAAAACTTAATAAAAAGTGCTAAAACGACAAAAAATAGCATCCCTAGTAGAAAAAAGCTGGCAATTTTTGCCGGCTTTTTTCTTATATTGTTTTTTTATATATATGAAGCTAAAATATTAATGATATATATTAAAGTTATAAAAACAAGGAGAATGTATATGAAAAAGCTTGTAGAAACAAACAAACAAGAAAGAAATAGGAGAAAAAGAGGCGAGCAAGGTTCTGTAACCTTATTCGTTTTAATTGCAATGATTTTCTTTTTAACGGTTGGAGTTGCGGTTTACATTTCGAATGTAAATAACTCTTCATCTCAACAAAGGGATGTTAAGAAAATTCAAAGTGAATATAATGATACTGGTGATGTAAATAAGGTATATGAAGATCAAAAGGACAAGCTTAATCAAAGATTGTTTATTACTGTTAAGGACAGAGATGAAAATATATATCAAGAAGGTAAATGGACTAATAAAGTTCCTTTGACAGTTGAGGTAAAATGGCCAGATGGATTAAGTGATAGTGAAAAATATATAATAGTAAAATACGAAAAAGACAAAAATGGAAATGGAGTTCAAGTTAAAGATAAACAGATAAAGGATTTAAAAATAAGTGAGTCATGTACAATATCAGCTAAAATAAATGGAACTACATCAAAAATTGAAGTTTTAGTTGATACAACTAGCCCTGATATAGAAATTGAAAAAAATGGCGGAAATTATGTAATAGATAATAATCAAACATCAAAAGAAATAACAACAACAATTACAGCCAAAGATGAAAAAAGTAAAGTTAATAAGGTTTTATATAAATGGCTAAAAGCCAAAGATGATGGAACAAGACCAGATGCACCAGATGAAAAAGATTTAGAAACATTAGAAGGAACACAAACAGAGGTAACAGATACAATTTCAAAAGAGGTAACAAATACAATTTCAGAAAGTGGAAAATATTATTTATATGTTAAAGCACAAGATAATGCAGAAAATGAGAGTGAAAAGTGGAGTGAGCCATTTAATGTTATAAATAGAGCAGATGTAGAAAATACAATAAAAATTGCTAAAGAACCAGACGGATGGACAAATGGAGATGTAAAAGTAACAGTTGATTATGGAAATATATTAACTGCATTTAGACGTCAAGGATTTGGAAAAACAGAAGACGAAGCAAGACAAGATGCAATAAATAACACAATACAAACTAAAAATCCAATAACAGTTACAGTAAAAGAAAATGGAATAATTTATGTATCTGCAAAAGATCAAGAAGGATTAATAGATGATATATCAAAAACATTAAAAATAGATAATATAGATAAATTATTACCAGAAATAACATATACAAAAAATCCTACACAAGGGTATACAAACAAAGACGTGGTACTTACAATAACATTAAAAGATCAAGAGGCAAACGATAAGTATGGATGTAGCAAAGTAATAGCATGGCAAATAAGCAAAGATGGTAATTTAGATGAAAACTCTAATAATTGGACAAATTTAGATGAAGCACAAGAACAAACAACAGTAGAATATAGCATAAAAGAAAATGGAACATATTATATATATGCAAAAGATCAAGCAGGAAATGTGGCAAAAGAGCAAATTGTAATAGATCAAATAGATAAAAATCCACCAAAAGTTGAAGTTACAGGAAATCCAACTACATGGGTAAAAGGTGAAGTTGAATTAGACATAACAGCTAAAGATGATGAAACTGGAATAAAAGAAATAAAAATAAATGGACAAAAAGTAACAGCAACTATAGATGAAGACAAAACAGCAAAAGTAAAATATCCTGTTACAGAAAATGGAACAATAAACATAGAAGTTACAGATGAAGCAGGAAATGTAACTACAAAAACAATAACAGTAGATAAAATTGATAATAAAGGACCTGAAGTAACAATAACAGGAAATCCAGAAAATTGGACAAATAAAGATGCTACTTTACATGTAAAAGCAAAAGATGATGCAAGTGGAATAGAAAAAGTAACAATAACACAAGTAGTAGATGGTAAAGAAGAATCAAAAGATGTTAATTTTACAACAAATGAAGATGGTTCTATTGATTTAGATTACACAGTAGATAAAAATCAAACAATAAAAATAAGTGTTACAGATAAGGCTGGAAATATAACTACAAAAACAATAGTAGTAGATAAAATAGACAAGGAAAAACCAACATTAAAAGCACCAACTGCTGTTGCAACAACGAATACAGTTACAGTTACATTTAATCAAACAGATGCATTAAGTGGAATAGATGAAGAAACAATAAGATATGCAATAAGAAAACAAGGTGAAGATGAATGGGAAATAGTACAAAATAGTGAAAAAGTAAACACATTTATAAAAAGAACAAAAGATACATTATATGAAGTAAAAACAATAGCAAAAGATAAAGCTGGAAATGAAATGGAATCTGAAATTGTAACAGTTAGAACACTAAATTTAACAGAGCCATTAATTAGACAAAATCCAGAAACAATTACAAACGAAAATGTAAAAGTTACAATATTAGCACCTGATGCACAAGAAGGAGCAACAATAAAATATGGAACAGATGGAGTGAATTTTGAATCAATTCCAACAAATCCATATACTTTTGAAGTAACAAAAAATCAAACAATATATGCATTAGTAGAAAATAATGAGGGTGAAAAATCAAATGTTGCAACACATCAAGTAGATAATATTGATAAATTATTACCTATAGTTACAAATATAAGTGCAAGCACAAAAGCAACAAATAGTACAGTAACAATAACAGCAAAAGCAAAAGACCAAGCTCAAACAGAGGAATATGCAAATAGTGGAATAGTTGCATATATGTTTAGCAAACAAACAGACATAACAAATAAATCTGAAGGATGGAACGAAATAACACAAACAACAGAAGAAATAACAAAAACTCAAGAAGTATCAGAAAATGGAACATGGTATTTCTATGTAAAAGATGCTGCAGGAAATGTTAATAAAGCAAGTGAAGAAAACAAAATAGAAATAGGAAATATAGATAAAACTCTTCCTATAATAAGTGTAGAACCACAAAATAAAGAAGTATGTAAAAACACCAATGTTACAATACATGTAACAGATGAAGGTGGAAGTAACCTATCAGATTCTAACCAATATGAATACCAATTAGGAGAAAGTAACCAAAATATACCAACAGGAAATTGGTTAAAATACACAAATAATGTAGCATTCAATATAGGTGATAATATAACAGGAACACGTTACTTGTGGGTAAAAGAAGTAAAAGATAATGCACAAAATATATCTAATAAAGAAGGAACAAAAGTTAGCACATACCATGTATTTGGACCATATGTGTTTGATAATAGTGCACCAGAAGTAACATTTACACCAAATGGAAATGACACATATAGTAAAACACAAAAAACAAAAGTAACAGTAACAGATGTAGGAACAGCAAATATAAATGAAAATGAATTAAAATATAAATGGGTAGCACAAAATGAGGCAGAACCTGCTGAAAATGAAATAGATACTACATTTATTAATGGTGACAATATAGAAAATACAAAAAAAGTTACAGGAAAATATTATTTATATGTTCTTGCTAAAGATAATTTAGGAAATACTAAAAAAGCCAAAAGTGAATTATTCTATTTAGATAATACAAATCCAAATAGTGAAGCACCAGTAAAGAAAGTAGCAACAAGTAGCAGTATAACTGTTGAATTCAAGCAAACAGATTCACACAGTCAAATAGATAATAATACTATTTATTATGGAAAAAGATTAAAAGGTACAAATGATTGGACATGGGAGAAAGATGCAAATTTGACACATAAGTTTAAAGGACTTGTAAAGGAAACAACATATGAAATATGCACAAAGGCATCAGATAATGCAGGAAATGGAGAACAAATATCAAACATAGTAGAAATAACAACAGAAAAAATTGATAAACCAACAATTACTACAGACCCAAATGCACCAACAAATAAAAAAGTAAAAGTAACAGTAACATACCCAGAAATAGATGGTGGAAAATACAAATATAGTGAAGATGGAATAAATTATATAGAAGTTAGTTTAAATGATGGTGAATATGTAACATATATAGAAGAAAATAAAACAATATATGCATTAGTAGAAGATGAAAATGAACAAACATCAGAAGTTGCAACATTAGAAATAACATTTATAGATACTAAAAAACCAACAGTAACAATAACTCCTAATGGAGGAACTTATGAACTAAATCCAGGACAAACAAATGTAAAAGAAAATGTTACAATTACAGCAAAAGACACAGGAACATCAGGTTTAAATGAAACATTACAATATGCAATAACAAGTAGCAATACTCAAAAACCAACAACAGGATGGACTAATTTTGAAAATGGATCTACAAATGAAATTACACTAAATGGAGGAAACAATTATATATGGTTTAATATTACAGATAATGCTGGAAACGAAGTAGAAAATAATGTATCTAATGTATTTAAAGTAAGCTATAAAATTATATATAATGCAAATGGTGGACAAAATGCTCCAAATGCACAAACTAAAGAAAAAGATGTTAATTTAACACTTTCAAGTGATGAGCCAACATGGGATGGATATACATTTAAAGGATGGTCAACATCTAAAGAAGCAGTAGAAGCAGAATATAAAAAAGGTGCAACATATAGTAAAAATGAAGCTACAAACTTATATGCTGTATGGGATGCAAAAAGTTATGTAGTAACATTTAACCCACAAGGAGGAGAGGTAACTCCTACATCAAAAGATGTTGTATATAATAAAGAATATGGGCAATTACCAACACCAACAAAGCAAGGATATAGATTTGGTGGATGGTACTTAGAAAACACATATGAAAACAAAGTAGAAGAAAAAACAATTGTATCAAAATCAGAAAATCATACACTATATGCAAAATGGACAAGTGCAGAAAATATACCATATACAATTTACCACTATGTAGAAAATGCAAATGATAATGGTTATACATTATATAAAACAGAAGGAAAAGAAGGAAAAACAAATTCAGTAAAAACATTATTAGATGAAAAAATGGTAATAGATAATTGTACATATAAATATGCAAGCTTAGAAGAAGGCGGAAGTGAAGAAACAAGTTTAACAATTAATGCAGACGGAACATCAAAAGCTTATTTATACTATACAAGAAATAAATTTACATTAACATTATCAAAAAATGAACATGTTGCAAGAGTTACAGGAGATGGAAGTTATAAATGGGGACAAGATGTTTTAATAGATGCAAGTTTAAATCAAGAAGATGGTTATACATATACATGGGTTAACTGGACAGAAAATGGTGTAGAAAAAACAAAAGATCAAAAAGCAACAATAAAAATGAGTGCACAAAATATGACATTGGTTGCTAATGCAACAAGAAGTGCAAAAAAATATATAGTAACATATAACTCTATAGTAAATGGAGGAACAACTGAAACTATAGAAGAAGAGTGTACATACACACAAAATGTAGACCTAAGCAAAACAGCTGCAAAAACAGGTTATACATTTATTGGATGGAATACTAACAAAGATGCTACAAGTGCATTATCTACATTAGTAATGCCAAATAAAAATATAACTATATATGCAATATTTAAAAAAGATATAAAAGCAACATATATAGATTATAGTGCTACAACAAAGCAAATAAGAACACAAGATATAACAATATACAATAATCAAACAGCAACAATAACAGTTCCAACACAAAATGAATATAATGGATGGACAAAAAATGGATGGACTAAAGATACTTTAAATTCTGCCGATAAAGAAATAGAAGCACGGAGGCGGAGAAGTTTTAAAAATTACAACAAATGTTACATATTATGGATTATATACTAAAAATGTAAGTGTAACTTATAACTTAAATGGTGGAGTAGGTACAACTCCAAGCAAACAAACAGTAGAAAGAAAAGTAAATAGTTACTCAATTATAAATATATTTAACCCAGAAGTACAAATTTCTGATTTACAAGCAAGTAAAACAGGTTATACATTTAATAGTTGGAATACTAACCAAAATGGAACAGGAACAAAATATTTAGTTGGAAGCAAAACTAAACTTAGTGAAGATTTAAATTTGTATGCTATATGGACACAAAATAAATACCAAGTTACATTTAATACAAATGGTGGAAGCAGTGTAGAAAATAAAGAAGTAACATATGATTTAGCATACGGAAGTTTACCTTCTACAACAAAAACTGGTTATACATTTGCAGGATGGTATTTAGATAATGAAACATTTAAAAATAAAATAGAAGAAACAACTAAAGTTACAACACCAAATAACCATACATTATATGCAAAATGGGATATTATAACATATAAAATCACATATAATTTAAATGATGGAACATTAGAAAATGCAAATAAAGAAAGTTATACAATAGAAACACCAAGCTTTACATTAAATAATCCACAAAAAGAAGGATATACATTTATAGGATGGACAGGAAGTAATGGAAATGAAGCAAGTAAAACTGTAACAATTGAAAAAGGAAGCACAAGTGATAAACAATATATTGCAAATTGGGAAGCAAACAAATATACAGTTTCATTTAATTCAAATGGAGGAAATGATATAGCTTCTAAAGAAGTTACATTTGGACAAAACTATGGTGATTTAGAAAAACCTAAAAAACAAGGATTTACATTTGCAGGATGGTATTTAGACAATGAAACATTTAAAAATAAAATAGAAACAACTACAAAAGTTGGAATAGCAAACAATCATACATTATATGCAAAATGGACAGAAGGTGAATCTGAATATATTGTAGAACATTATAAACAAAATATAGAAGATGACCAATATGGTGAGCCAGAAGTAGAAACTTTAACAGCAGTAACTGGAAGTGAGGTAACACCTGCAACAAAAGATTATGGAAAAGGATTTGAAACACCTAACTTAAAATCAGCTGTAGTTAAGGCAGATGGAAGTACAATAATAAAATATTATTACAACAGAAAACTATTTACAGTTACATTTAACACAAATGGTGGAAATTCTGTGGAAAATATAACTGCAAAATACGAAAAAGAAGTAACATTACCAACTACTAGCAAAACTGGTTATACATTTAAAGGATGGTTAAACCAAGAATTAGAAGTTACATCACCATATAAAGTAGAAGATAATGTAACATTAAGTGCAAAATGGAATGTAATAACATACAATATTACATATTCATTAAATGGTGGAAATCTAGAAGAAGGAATAACAAATCCTAAAAATTACACAATAGAAACAGCAAGTTTTACACTAAATAATCCACAAAAAGATGGTTACACATTTACAGGATGGACAGGAAGTAATGGAACAACACCAAACACAACAGTAACAATTTCAAAAGGAACAACAGGAGATAAGGAATTTATTGCAAATTGGAAAGCAAATGAATATATAGTAACATTTAATCCAGATGAAGGAACAGTAAATCCATCTTCTAAAACAGTAACATATAATGAAAATTATGGACAATTGCCAACACCAATAAAGACAGGTTATAAATTTAACGGATGGTATACTGGGCTAAATGGAGCTGGAACAAAAATTACAGACCAAAGCATAGTTACTATAACTGCAAATCAAACATTATATGCAAGTTGGAGTGTTAATAGTTATACAATTACATATAATGCAAATGGAGGAAGCGGAGCACCAGGAAGCCAAACTAAAAAATATAATGAATCTTTAACTTTAAGTGCTACTAAGCCAACAAGGACAGGCTATACATTTAAAGGTTGGGGATTAAATGGATCAGCAACAGAGGTTAAATATAATCCAGCAGATACGATTGGAGCAAATACAATTTCTAATGATTTAGTATTATATGCAATATGGGAAATAAATAAATATACAATTACATATAATGCAAATGGTGGAAACAGTACTCCTGAACCAACAACTGCAAATTACAATGAAACAATACAAATGCCAAGTGCATCAAGAAAATATACAGTTACATTTAATACAAATGGAGGAACAGCACTTGATAGTCAAACATCAACATATCAATTTACAGGTTGGTATACAGATGCAACAAATGGAACAAAGAAAGAATATAAAACAATGCCAGCATATAATGAAACATTATATGCACATTGGGACGATACAAAATCAAGTATAACAATTGGAACAACAACAAAAGAAGGTTATACATTTGCAGGATGGTATATAGATGAAGATTTAAAAACACAGTTAACAACAAATGAGAATGGAACATATTTACCAACAAAAGATATTACAATTTATGCAAAATGGAATGCAAATAAATATGTGGTAACATTTGATCCAGGTGAAGGTACAGTTAATCCAACTACAAAAGAAGTAACATATGATTCAACATATGGAGAACTTCCAGTAGCTAAGCTTACAGGATATGGATTTGGAGGATGGTATACAAAACAAGATGGACAAGGAGAGGAAATAAAATCATCAACAATTGTAAAAATTACATCAAATCAAACATTATATGCAAGATGGGCACAAGGACAATATGTTGTAAAACACTATAAACAAAATATAGATGGAACATATCCAAGTGTTCCAACAGATGTAGAAAATAAATCAGCAGTGCCAGGAAATAAAGTAACACCACCTACAAAAGATACTACACAAGGAAGCTACTTAGGATTTAGTGCACCACAAACACAAACAAAAGAAATAACAGAGGATGGAAATACAGAATTTATTTATAAGTATGAAAGAAAATCATATGATTTAAATATTAATCCAAATGGAGGAAAATATGAAGGTTCTCAATCAACAGTAACAGTTACACAAAAATTTGAATCAACATATACAGTTTCTGATAAAATAGAAGCACCTGCTGGATATGTGGTTACATTTAAAAACTTTGGAGGACAAGATAATTACACTAAAAAAACTTCAACAAAAACATTTACAAATTGGACAAAAACAGGACAAGGAACATTAAGTGGAAATGTTTATACATATGGTGCAGGAATTGGAACAATAGTTGCAAATTATAAAAATGATAGTATAGAAATGCCAGACGATCCAACACATGAAGGCTATACATTTACAGGATGGTATTTAGATGAGCAATGTACAAATAAAGTAAGCTTAAATACAGATAAAACATATACACCAAGCCAAAATATTACATTATATTCTGGATGGAGCATTAATAAATATGCATTAACAATTTCAAGATTAAGTGGAAATACAACAAAAGAACAAAATTATAATACACAATTAGACTTAAGTACTTATAATACTAGTGGATATAAAGTAACATTAAATCCAAATTATGAAGGTGGAGCAAATACAGTATTAACACAAACACATAAATCTTGGAGTAAAGACGGTTTTGGAACATTAAGTGGAAATATTTATACATATGGTGCAGGTAATGGAAAAGTAACAGAAAACTATAATGATGTTACATTAACTACTCCAACACAAGCAGGTTATACATTTGTTGGATGGTATACAGATTTAGAACTAAAAAATGAAGTAAAATTAAATGCAGACAATACATATACACCAACCTCTAATATAACATTATATGCAAAATGGACAGCAAACACTAATACAAAATATACTGTAAAACATTATAAACAAAATATAGACGGAACATACCCAAGTGTTCCATCAGAAGAAGAAGTAAAATATGGAACAACAAAAGAAACAACAAATGCTGATCCAAAAACATACAAAGGATTTACAACACCAGCAAAACAAAATAAAGAAATATTAGCAAATGGAACAACAATAATAGAATATAAATATGTAAGAGATTTATCAACATTAACAATTAACCCAAATGGAGGAACATATAGCAAAGATCTAAATATAGAACAGGCATATGAGTCAACATATGTAGTAGATAATGCAAATATAACACCACCTAAAGGATATACTGTAACATATAATGCAAATGGAGGAACAACAGAAGTTGGAAGTGAGGTTTCAACTAAAACATTTGAAGGTTGGGTATTAACAGGAGGTGGAAAATTTGTAGGAAATACATATACATTTGGAACAAAAGATGAAGAAGGAACATTAACTGCAAATTATAAAAATAACAGTATAAGTTTAACAACAGCTAAAAAAGTTGGATATACATTTACAGGATGGTATTTAGACAGTAATTGTACACAAGCTTTAGTATTAAATGCTGATGGAACATATACACCACAAAAAGATATAACAATATATGCTGGTTGGTCTGCTAACCAAGTAACATATAAAGTATACCGTTATTTAGAAAATGCAAATAATGAAAACTACACATTATATGGAGATGTTATAGAAGGAAAAGCAGCAGCTGGTTCAACACTTATACTTTTAACAGAAGCAAATAAAAATCAAATTGCAAATACTAAATATGTAGGAGCAAATTTAACAGGTGGAACTTTGGGAGTTGGAACATCTATTACAACAACAACTGTAGCACCAGATGGAACAACAAATATATATTTATATTATGATAGAAATGAATATACATTAACATTAGAAAAAAATGAATATATAGAAACTGTAACAGGTGCAGGAACATACAAATGGGGTGCAACAGTAGCTATTAATGCGACTGTAAAAACAAATATTACAGGTTATAATGCTTCTGTATGGGATAAATGGACATTGACTGAAGGAAATGGAGTAACAGTACCAACGACAATTAAAGGAAACATTGTTATGACAGCAGGAAATATTACAATAGTTGCAAATGCTGTTAAAGGAACACCAATTACTTATAGTGTTGTATATAATGGAAGTGGAGCAACAGGAGGAACAACAGCAAGTTCAACACATACATATGATAAAGCACAAAATTTAACAGCAAATGGTTATAAAAAAGAATATACAGTAACATTTAATTATAATTATTCTGGAAGTACAAATACAGTAGCTACATATAAATATGATTTTGTAAATTGGAAAGATTCAAACAATAATACATATTTAGATAAAGCAAGTGTAATAAACTTAGCAAAAACTAGTGGAGCTATAGTAACACTTAATGCTAACTGGCAAGAAGGAGAAAATGATCCATTGCCAAGTGCAAAAAGAACAGGATATGGTTTAGCTGGATGGTATACTGACAAAGAATGTACAGATGCAAATAAAGTAGGTGACCCAGGAGCAAGTTACAAAGTAAATGCAAATACAACTCTATACGCAAAATGGGAAGAAGGTCAAGTTGAATATACAGTTAAATATTATATTCAAAATATTGAAGGAACAGGTTATGATTTAAAAGATACTGAAATCAAAGCAGGTAAAACAGGAACAACAACAAATGCAACACCAAAAACATATGTAGGATTTACAACACCAGAAGAAAAAACAGCAACAATTGCAGCAGACAGTTCAACAGTAATTGAATATTACTACACAAGAAATTCATATACATTAACACTTGCAAAAAATGAACATGTAAAAGAAGTATCAGCAACAGGGGAAGTAAGTGGAATAACAAATACAAGCAAGTCTTATAAATATGGAGAAAACATAGATTTAAGTGCAACATTAAATGATATTGCAGGATATACATATACTTTTGTAAATTGGGCATCAAACAATACAAGCTTAGTTGCAAACACAACACAAAAAGATGCTAAAATTACAATGCCAGCAGGAAATGTAACATTAACAGCCAATGGTTCAAGAACTATACAAAATTATACAATTACATATAATTTAAATGGCGGTGCACTTGTGGCAGGAAAGACAAATCCAACATCTTACAATGTAGAAAGTCAAAATATAACTTTAAATAATCCACAAAAAACAGGATATACATTTACAGGATGGACTGGAAGTAATGGAGCAACACCAAGTACAACTGTAACAATTGCAAAAGGAAGTACAGGAAATAAAAATTACACTGCAAATTACAATGTTAACCAATATGAAGTAACATATATAGATGTAGTAGGAAGCACAACAGGAAAAGTATTAGGAACAAGTAAAGAAAATGTAAACTTTGGAACACAAGTAACAGGAGCAAGCAAAGGAACAGATGTAACTGTTGGAAAATACTATGCAGGTTATGTATATAGTAGTGCAACAACAGCAACAGTAACAACAAGTGGAGCAACAGTATATAGAATATTTACAGCATATGATAAAACAAAATATACAGTAGAGCACTATGTAATGAAAACAGATGGAACATATGACACAGCAGCAACAAAAGTAGATAGTACAAAAACAGGAACAACAGACAGCGAAGTTACAATAGCAAACCTAAAAGATAGTACACTATTAGTTACAAATGGAATATATTATAGTTATGGACAAGTAGATGGAAAAACAGTAACAAGTACAACAATAAAAGGTGATGGAACAAGAGTAATAAAATTATATTATGCACGTACAAGTGGAACATTAAAGACAGTAGCAGGAGAAAATATAGAAAGTGTTACAGTGCAAAATAGTGTAAAATATTACTATGGAGCAACAGTACCAAGTTTAACAGCAAAAACAATGACAATAGAAGGACATACAGTAACATTTAGTAAATGGACAAGTAATAATGGAACATATGTAAAAAGTAGTACAGTAAACCCATATGGAACATTTACATGGCCAGCAATACCAGATGGAACATCAATAACATTAACAGCAAGTGCAAGTAAAACACCAAATAAATATGAAGTAACATATAAAGATGTAGTAGGAAGTACAACAGGAAAAGTATTAGGAACAAATAAGGAAAGTGTAAACTTTGGAACACAAGTAACAGGTGCAAGCAAAGGAACAGATACAACAGAAGGTGCATATTATAAAGGCTACTTATATGACAGTTCAACAACAGCAACAGTAACAACAAGTGGAGCAACAGTATACAGAATATTTAAACCAAGTACTAATACAAAATATATAGTAAGTCGTTATTTAGAAAATGCAAATGACAATACATATACTTTATATGATACAACTACAAAAACAGGAACAACAGATAGTACACTTACACTAAGTACAGAAGCTAAAAGCTTAGAAATAGCAAATACAACATTTGCTGGAGGAAACTTAGTAGGAGGAACATCAGGTGTTGGAACAGCTATTACAAGCACAACTGTAAAACCAGATGGTAGTACAAAAATTTACTTATATTACACAAGAAATAAATTTACTTTAGAATTAAGTAAAAATGACTATATTTCAAGTGTAACAGGAGCTGGAAGTTATAAATGGGGACAAAATGTAACTATAAAAGCAAATGTAAAAGCAAATGATATTTATTATATATATGGCTTTGCAAATTGGACAAAAGACGGTGTGCAATATGAAACAGAAAGCACAAAACAATTTTCAATGGGAACACAAAATCTATCATTGGTTGCAAATGGTAAAATAGTACAAGGTCAAGAATATACAGTAACATTTGAACCAAAAGGTGGAACAATTACAACAAATACTAAAAAGGTAAATTACTCATCTACATATGGAAATTTACCAGCAGTAAATGGACAAGAAGGCTTAACTGCAAAAACATACACATTAACATATAATTATAAATACACAGGAAAGGCAAATTCTAGTAAACAATATGCATGTAGCTTAAATGGTTGGTATAAAGAAAAAGCATATACAAATATTGTAACTAGTGCATCAAAAGTAACAACAGCAAGTAATCATACATTATATGCAAAATGGAATAATCCAAGTGTGACATTGGAAACACCTGTAAGGGCTGGATACACATTTGATGGATGGTATACAGATGAAAGCTTAAAAACAAAAGCAGGAAATGGTGGAGCAAGTTACAGTATTGGAGCAAATACAACATTATATGCAAAATGGATTGCAAATACAGATACAAAATATACAGTTGTACACAAAAAGATGAATTTAGATGGAACATATCCAGAAGGAAATTCACCAATAGCTGGAAAAATAGAAGTTGTAGAAAAAGCAGGAACAACAGATAGTAATGTAACACCAGAAACTAATACATATACTGGATTTACAGCACCTGAAAAACAAACAGTAACAATAAAAGGTGATGGAACAACAGTAGTTGTATATGAATATTCTAGAAATAAATATACATTTACATTAGGAACTATGGCAGGTGTAAGTAATGCTGGAAGCACAGCTACTGGAAGTTATTATTATGAAACAGCAATTACATTAAAAGCAACAGTAAATACAGGTTATACATGGAGTAAATGGGAAAGCAGTAATACAAGTATGCAAGCTAATATAACTGGACAATCAGGAAGCTTTACAATGCCAGCAGGAAATATTACAATGACACCAAAAGTTACAGCAAATACATATACAGTAAACTATAATGGAAATGGAGCAACAGGGGGAACGACTGCAAGTTCAACACATACATATGACAAAGCACAAAACTTAACATTAAATGGTTATGTAAGACAGTATACAGTAACATTTAATGAAAATTATGAAGGAAGCACAAACCAAACAGCAAAATCAACATATGCATTTAAAGATTGGAATTTAAAAAATGATGGAACAGGAAATTCGTATACAAATGGACAAAGTGTAACAAACTTAACAAGTACTAATAATGGAACTGTGACATTATATGCTATGTGGGATAATACTGTAAATAGTGCAAAAATAACATTACCTATGCTTTCAAGAGAAAATTATATATTTGAAGGATGGTATAAAGAAAAATCAGCCCTAACATTTGTTGGAGAAGGTGGAAATTCATATATACCAGAAGAAGATATAATTTTATATGCAAAATGGTCTTTAGCAAATTATAGTGTAACAACTAAAAATGGTACATATTATTTTAAAACCCTTGCAGAAGCGGTAGAAAAAGCAGATAGTGATGGATCAACAATAACAATATTACAAACAAATACAGATGCATCTACTGTAATAATTGATAAAAATGTAACAATAAACACTAATGGAAAAACAGTTACAAGAAATGCAACAATTACGGTAAATAGTGCAAAAACAGTAACAATTGATGGTACAGGAGGATTTACAACATCTACTACTAACACATTTACATTAAATGGAGGAAACTTAACAGTAAATGATGGAACAATTTATTCAAGTGGAGCAGTAGCAATAGGACAAACAGGAGCTGGAACAATTAATATATTAGGAGGAACAATAAAAGGTAAAACAGCAGCAATTAGTAGTTTGCAAGCAGCAACTGTAAATATAGGAAACAGCAGTAACTCTACAGTAAGTACTGAAACTCCTGTAATAGAGGCAACAGCAGGCTATGGTATAAATTTAACAGGAACAAGTTCAAAACTTAACTTTAATTGCGGAGTTATAAAAGGTACCTCAAAGACTACATATAATGGAATAGATGTTGCATTCAATGTAGCAGGTACAAAAGCATACAGAAGTGGTTATGGGGCAGGAACAACATTAAGCAATTTAATATATAGTACAATACTTGTAAAAACAAACCTAAAAGTTGAACCTGAACAGTGTTACTTAAATACAACTACAAACAATAAAATGCAGCTTACAGTAAGCGGAGATTATTTAGGAACTTTAACATATACATGTGATGATGCAAATATTGCAAGTGTTAGTGACAAAGGGTTAATAACTGCTAAAAAATCTGGTACTTGTATAATTACAATAACAGAAGCAAATGGTGGAGCAACTGCAAATTGTAAAGTAATTGTAGATGATAAATTACCAGTTTGGACAATTTCTATAGAGTCCATAAGTGACACGATATCAATAGCTTCAGATCCAAAACAATGTTATTTAAATACAACAACAAATAAAACAAAACAATTAACAATAGTTGGAAATAATGAAGGAAATTTAATATATACAAGCGAAGATAACAATATTGCAACAGTAAGTTCAACAGGACTTATAACAGCATTAAAAGAAGGCGAGTGTACAATTACAATACAAGACGATAAAAGTGGAGCAATGACTACATGTAATGTAATAATTGATAACACGTTGCCAATATGGACTGTAACAACAGAGTCTATAACTGATAATTAAATTATACGTGTATTATATATTTCGTATAATACACGTATAAAGAAAATAAATATAAAGGTGGTAAATGAAATATGAACCCAAAAACTATATTAAAGAAAAATAGAATAATTACCATATTAACTATAATTTTGTTATTTGCAGTTATATTGCTATACTATTTGAACAATATAGTACAAACTGACCAAAACAATAGCAAAATGGAAGTTAGCGTTGTAGAAATAGTACCCTACAAAGAAACTACTAGCATTGCAGGCAAAGAATTGCAAAAAAGTTATGCATTGGCAACAATTAATGGTCAAAGATATATTAATAGCAAAAATATAATAAAATTAATGTTAAAAGGTACTGACGAAAACTATAGTAAAAGTCTTTTAAAAGCAAACAATATAGTTGTAAAAGTTGGTGGAAAGACAGTAACTCCTGAAACCAAAGTACTTGGTGCACCACAAAATATAACAAATGGTGTTCAATATGAACTTACACTTTCTGGAATAGAGGAAAATGGATTATTAACATTAGAAATAGATGCAGGGACATTAGAAGATAAAGCAAGTAATAAAAATATATTAACAACATTTGATAGTCAAATAATTGTTGACAATATTGGACCAACAATAGAAGCAAATAATGCTAAATATGGAAGTGAATTATCTGCTAAATTAACAGATAATGTTTCAAAAGTAGTAAGCTGGAACATAACAACACAAAACGAAGAACCTTTATCAGGATGGCAAGATATTGAAGCTGCTTATGAAACAACAATTTCTAAATCAAATTTAACAGTTAGTACATATTATGTTTGGGCCAAAGACTCAGTTGGAAATATATCTTCAAAAGCTGTTAATGTAGAAGCTCTAGAAGCAAATAATTTAAATGTTACATTAAATCCTACAAGTTATGTATATGATGGAACAGAAAAAGAACCAGAAGTAATTGTAAAAAATGGTGAAAATTTATTACAAGATGGTGAAGATTATACATATACATATGAAGATAATATAAATGCAGGAAAAGGTAAAGTTATTGTACAAGGACTAGGAAATTATACAGGACAAAATACAGTAAATTTTGATATTACAAAGCAAATGATTAATATTCCAACTGGAAAAACATTAGTATATAATGGAAGTGTACAAACAGGTGTAGATGATAATAATTTATATACAGCAGACATGGGAAATGAGGGAATTGATGCTACAACATACACTACAACTATTACATTAAAAGATAAAGATAACTACAGTTGGAGTGATGGAACATCAGAAGATAAGCAAATAGAATGGAAAATAGAACCAAAGAATCTAGAAGGAAATGTCACAATAAAAGACATAGAAGATCAAACTTATACAGGAAATGAAATAAAAGTAAAACCTGTAATAACAGACGACCAAAGAAAAGAAGTTTTAATAGAAGATACTGATTATACATTAAGTTATACTAATAATGTAGAAACAGGAGCAGCAACAATAAATATAAGTGGTCAATGGAATTATACAGGAACAGTATATGCAAACTTTAATATAACAGATTCAATTGCACCAACAATAAGTGTAGATAGTAATGAAAATTATCAAAAAAGTCAAACAGCAACAGTTACATTAGAAGATAATTCTGGACTTACAGCAGGAACATATAAAGTTAAATACATATGGTCTACAGAAGAAGTAACAGAAGATGTATGGGCTGGAGTAACTGATACAGCAAGCATTATAGTACAAGATAATGGTACAAAAAAGGCAACTACAACAATAACAAACAATACACAAACAGGAAAATACAAATTATATATTTATTTAATTTCAGATGTAAAAGATACATCAAATAATACTCTAAAATCAGGCCAGACAATAAATGGAACATTTTATTTAGATAATGTTGTTCCAACAGTTAATATAGAACCAAATTCACAATCAACATACCTAAAAGGTGGAATTGATATAAAAATATCAGCAAATGATGATGAAAGCGGTTTAAGTAATGATATGTTAATTGAATATGGATGGAGCCAAAGCAATGAAAATGAGCCTGAAGAATATAAGACAATAACAGATGTACAAATGCAAGAAGGTGAAGGGCTAACTGCTACAATACCAAAGGAAGAATCTAGTGTTTTATCTGGCACATACTATTTATGGATAAAAGAAGGTACAATACAAGATAAAGCAGAAAATAAAAACTTAGCAATAGTATCAGATGCATTTTTATTTGATAATAAAGCACCAAACAAAGCACCAGGACTTACTTTGAAAGCTACAATGCAGTCACAAACAACATTAGCAACTGCAAATGCAAGTGAAACTTCAACAGAGCATGAATTTTATGTAAATTCTGGAAATTCAAGATTTTTAGTTGTAACTCCAGGTGCTGATGAACATAGTGGAGTTAGTGGTGTAGCATATTCTACATCTATTGATGGAGAAAAAACTGACTTATCACCAAACTATATAAACAGATCATTTACAGAAAATACAACATATTATTTCTTTACAAAAGATAAGGTTGGAATTTATTCTGACATATATACAAAAGTTACATTTAAAATTATAACAAATAAACCAGAAATAGTTGTAGGAAATAATACAACATGGAGTAAATCTGTTACAACAGGTGTTACAATAAAAGACCAAAACTATGGTTTGGCAGTAGGAACATATAAATTTAAATATGCACTTGCAACATCAGAGCCATCAGATTGGTCTAAGGTAACAGCAGAATTTAGTATTACAATTTCTTCTTCATCAGCAAAATCTGGGACATATGTTTTAAGTGGTTTAGGAAATAATGCTTTGACAGGAATATATAATTTATATGTATACTCAACTACAGCAATAAAAAATACAAATGGAGGAACTACTCCTGCTGGAACAAAAGCAAGTGGTGTATTTTATTTAGATAATACTAACCCAACATACACTATTGAATCCAAAAAACCAATATCTGTTAATATTAGCACATTAAGTATTAAATTTAATGATAAACATAGTCAAATGGCAGGGTATAAAATTATAGCAGATACTACTTCTACAACAGTTCCTAGCACATGGTCAACATGTACTAATGATCAAGTTATAAATTATTCTATGTCTGTAAATCAAACATATAGAATATGGATGAAAGATAATGCTGGAAATACAACATATTCTGATTATAAAAATACAGATAAAGCAATTGCAAAATCAACAAATGGAACAACCACAAAATATTTTTATAAATTACAAGATGCAATTAGTTTTCAAAGGCAGAAAGATTTAGTAACTTATCATCCAAATGTATCAGATTATGTAGCATATGATGATATAACACTATTAGCAGATACAGTAGAAAAATTAAATGTAACTAGTATACAAAAAATAAGTATTAATTTACAAACTTATTCTGTAAAATACAACGCAAGTGGTTATATTTTAACAAATACTGGAGATGTTACAATAAAAGGAAAAGGTAGTGCAGAAAGAGCTATGTTGCAAAGTGCTTATTCATCTACAAATATAATAAATAATGCTAATAAATTAAATTTAGTATATATTAATATATCTACTATGGCTGGAGGAGTATATAATTCTGGAACAGCAAAATTAACTGATTGTTCAATTGATGCATTTGATTATGGAATTAAAAATACAAATGGTACAATTACTACAAACCATACTTCAATTGAAATTATAAGTTCAGGTGATGCAATTTATGCATCAGCAGGTACAGTTAATCTTATATCTGGTAGTACAGTATCAGGAGGACCTGGTGATATAACTGCTATTCGTTGTACAGGTTCATCAATATTAAATGTAAATACAACAACAGTTACAAGTAAATATGCAGGAGAATATAGTGACCATGATGCAGTAATAAGTCATAGTGGAACAGGAACAATAAATTTACAAGGTGGTTCTAGTGTAACTAATAATAATGTTGCATTTGCTGTACATGTATCTAACCAAGCAAGTATAACAATAGAATCTGGAGCAAATATATATGCAAAAAAAGGACATGCAGTAGGAAGTAGATCAAGTAAAAATCCATCTATTGTAATGAACGGAGGATTTATTAAAGGTGAAGCATCAGGTACTTGTGGAATATTGTTAGAAGCTCAAAAAGATATAAGTACAAATAGAAGTTATGCTAAAATATATGGTGGAACAATAATTGCAACCGATGCAGCTATAGGTATAAGTGATGGTGGAACAGGTTATGCTACAATATGGGTTGGAAATAGTACAAACTCAATTTCTTCAACTTCACCTACACTAGTCTCAAGAACAAAGTATGCAATTAGTGGAAATATATCAAATAAGGTTTTAGTATATTATAGTAATGGACAAATATATGGAAAGAAATATTCAGAATCTGACTATACACTAGCAAATCAATTAGGAACATTGCTTTCAATAGATAAATGCTATAGCAAAGTTGTTCCAAGAAGTTCTGGTTATGTAAAAAGTGTTGCTAACCAATCATATAATGGAACCTCAGGATTATTTAGAACTTATTGGTCATCAACTAAATAAAAATAAATAGTAGAAAAAACATAAAAATAAAGAATTGTAACAATAAAAACATTTATTTTGAAAATTGTAAACAATAGGTCTTGACTTTTTACAGTATTTTTGGTATTATTTTAAATGCTTATTAATAAAATTTAGTAGGCATTTAAATGCGGGAATAGCTCAGTTGATAGAGCGCTGCCTTGCCAAGGCAGAGGTCGCGGGTTTGAGCCCCGTTTCCCGCTCCAAAATATTGTGTTCTATTTTTAAAATAATGGAATATAATTAATTAAATGGCGACATAGCCAAGTGGCTAAGGCACGAGTCTGCAAAACTCTGATCCCCGGTTCGAATCCGGGTGTCGCCTCCAACGACGTATCTGTTCGAACTAAATTGAACAGAATTGATACAAAAATCAATCAGAAAATAAAATCTGGTTGATTTTTTTGTTGCCAAAAGCAATATTAAAATCATCCAAACGAAAGGATGGTGCTTGATATGAAGATAATTAAGCAAGAATTAGAATTTGAGGAATGTCTAAAACAAAGGCTAGAGTTTATATGTGAGTTTTCTAAAGTTACTCCTACCTTTATCAATGGTAGTATTAGAAAATTAGCGAGAACTAATCTTACATATATTGAGCCACATAGAGTGATTATTAAAAATATTACTTTTTTAGTTTTTAATTATTCTAATGATGTGTATATTTCTAACTTAACTAAAAAGATTAAATTATCAGAGTTAGAAGAATATTTAAAAAACATATAATTGTAAATATTTGACATTTCTTAAAATCGTAGTATAATATAATCTAATAGAAAAATTTATAGCTGTTCGTCAAGAGCTATACAATTATGAGTACTTTGAAAAAATTATATTATATTGCATTATTATATTTTAGTTTATGATAAATGGATTTAAGAGATGTCAGTAGTACTCGTATTGTACTTTGATATCTCTTTTTATTTATATTCTAGGAAAGTCGATAGACTTGACGTAGAAGATAATTATGCGAACGTTACAAATTCTTGCATTTTAATGCTTAGAATTTGTTAGTCCGTTTTATTAGATTGGAGGTTTGAAAATTGAACGAAGAAAAGAAACAATGTGGGTTATATTTAAGAGTATCAACCGAAGACCAAGCAAGAGAACGGCTTTAGTCTTCCAGAACAAAAAGAAAGATTAGAATCTTTTTGTAAATTTAAAGGTTATGAGATTGTAGACTATTACGAAGATGCTGGAATAAGTGCTAAAACTGGTAATCATAGACCAGAGTTTGAAAGATTAAAAAGTGATATTAAAGCTAAAAAGATAAATACTATTGTTGCCCTAAAACTAGATAGAATAACTAGAAGTATATTTGACTGGGAAAAACTAATAACTTTTTTAGATGAAAATAATGCATATATTGATTGTGCTAATGATGAAATAAATACTACAAGTGCAAACGGCAAAATGATTTCAAGACTTTTAATGAGTGTTAGCCAAAATGAAATTGAGAGAACTAGCGAAAGAACTAAAATAGGTTTAGCAGGTGCAATAAAGCAAGGACATATTCCTCACGTTGCTCCATTAGGATATAAGCACGAAGATAAGAAATTAGTAATCGATTACTCAACTAAAGATATTGTTATTAGAATATTTGATTTATACTATAATGGCTATTCTTATCAGAAAATAAGCAATCTTTTTAACAAAGAAAAAGTATTAGGAAAAGACAATTGGCGAGATTCAACAATTATGGGTATTTTAGAAAATGAAATCTATAAAGGAGATTTTGTTCATGGTAAGAAAACCAAACACCCTACTTACTATGAAGATGTTGTTGAGCCTATTATCTCAAAAGAAATGTGGTCAGATTGTCAAGTACAAAAAAAGAAAAATTCAAGAAGTTATAAAAGAACATTGACTTATTTATATTTACAAAAACTAAAATGTCCTAAATGTGGCAGAGTTTTAGGTGGTAAAGCAACTACAAAGAAGAACGGAAATGCCTACTTCTACTATTATTGTAATGACTGCAAGATTGAATTTAAAGAAAAAGTTATAAACGATTATTTTAGTCAATTCATTAGTGAGTTGGTAGAATATGATTCTGTTGTAAATCAATTTTTCTTGCCTATGATAAAGCAAAAATTTGATGAACCTAGAGAACAACTCGAAAAGGAAATCAATGAGCAAAAAGTAAAACTAGAGAGAATAAAAAAGGCTTACATTAACGGTGCTTTTGAAGTACAAGAATATAAAGAAGAAAAGAAAATAGTTGAGAATGCAATTACAGAGCTTGAAAGCAAACTAGAAACTACTGACTGCACAGAAGAACTTAAATTTACACCAAAAGATATTTTGCTAAAAAGAGATATTGATTTTATAAATAAAGTTAAATTAGATAAGGAATATCAAGCAAGAACTAAAACTTGGAAAGATTATACAAGACAAGAACAAGCAGAACTTATAATGAAAGATGTTGATGATATAGAACTTGCTTTAGTTGGTAAAGAAGTAGTTGTAACACAAATAAACTTTAGAGAATCAATTTGTAAACCTTGTCAAGAATTATATGATACTGGTTATATAGATACTACAAAGCCTATGATATTAGGTAATGTGCTGGGTAGTGTTAGATTTAGTAATTACTTGCCAGAGGAAGAAGTCGGCGAAATCATTATGCGATTAAGACAATATTATGATGTTCATTATACAGAGGCAACCTACTATGTTGATAAGCAAATGTTCTATTTCAATTTTGCTGAAGACAATAGTGCTATTGTTAGAGTGTTCCCTTTAGAAGATTACTATAAGTTAGATCCAGACAATAAAATGGAAACTTATAGATTTGGAATAATCTACATCAATGAAGAAGATAAATTTCAAATGCAAGAAATTGATACTGCATTTGATTATATACCAGATGAAACAAACAATAGTGTAATTTATACAAAAGAGCCTACTCCTATTTCAGTAGGTGTTAAGCCAGTAAAATTCTGCGAAGAAGATACAGAATAATTGTTGTAATTATATAAATATATCTACTATGTTGCAACAACAAATTTGTTCTCGTTAATTTGAATAAATTTTAGCTCTGTGAGATAAAATTTATTGCCTCGCAGAGCCCCCATGTTATGATAGCATGTCATAACATATAGGGGGTTAGGACTTGTGGCAAAGCCAAAGTCCTGTGCTACGAAGAAAGTTCAAAGGAGGTGCTTTTATGGAGCAAGAATTAGCATATTCTTTTCACTTAGGTAGTGATAAAAACAAAAGTAAATTAGCAAAAAAAGTTGCAAAAGAAAATGTATCTGGTACTACTTCTTTATCAAATAATGCAATTCAAAATGCAAAAGATTTATCAGATGTAAACAAGCATAACTTAAGAGATTATGATAATCAAAGAGAGTTGATTAGAACAATTTATGGATCAGATGATATTGTAAATGATGTTAAGCAAGTATATTTAGAAGAATTTGAACAAGCTAGAATTGAATATAACAGCAAACAGACTCGTGAAGATAGAAAAATTGAAGATTACTTCAAAAAAGTATGCGAATCCCAAAATGATATAGCTTGTGAAATTATCATAGAACTTGGAGATATGGACTTTTGGAATAATAAAGACGAAAGATATAGATTTAAAATGGTTGATGTATATAATGAACAAATAAAAGATTTAATAAAAATTGTACCAGATTTTAAGATAGCAAATGCAACAATACACTTTGATGAAGTTTCTCCCCATATGCACATTGTAGGTGTTCCAGTTTCTTATGATTGTAAAAGAGGAATGAAAAAACAAGTAGTAAAATCAAGGTTATTTACTAAAACCACATTAACACAAATACAAGATAAAATGAGAAATGCTTGTATAAAGTCTTTTAATAAGTTTTATGATATGGATTTTAAGTTAAAAGAAAAGCAAAAAGGCAGAAACCAAGACATCAATGTTAATGATATGGGCAATTATAGAGAAATCAAGAAACAACTAGCTAAAAAAGAACAGAAACTTGAAAAAGCAAATACACAAACTAAAGAACTTGATAATTCTAGTAATGGTATAAACGAAATATTGGACAATTTAAAACCTACCCTAATGAATAAAAATAATATGGTTATTTCAAGCGAGGATGTGCAAAAAATAAAAAACTACACTAAAGATGTAAAAGATATCACTCAAACAATTAGAAGTGTAAATGACTTAAATATGGCAATTAAAGATTTTGAACATTCTGCCTTTGAAATAGAAAAAGAAAATCGTTCCCTTAAATATGAAATAGAATTAAAAGATACTGAAATTGGCAGTTTGAAAAAGGAACTCTCTACTAAAGATAAGATTATAGGTGAATTACAAACTGAAAAAGAAAAGATAAAACAGAAATTGCAGAAGTTCAAAGGCTTTTGGCATAGTATTATGAGCCATTTTCATAAAAGGATTTGCTTTGATAAAGATGAAAACTATAAAATTGTAAGTGATGACCTATATAAAAATGGAATATTTACTGATGATGAAAATGAAATTGCAAATAATATTGTTAGAAAAGTAAAGCCAAAAGAAGATATTGAACAAACTAAAAATAAAAAGAAAGATAATTTTGAATTAAAGTAAGGAGTAAAAAGTTATGGAAGAAAATAAAGTTGAAAATGTAATAAATATAATTAAAGATATGAATATAAAAGATAAATTAAGATTAGGTATTTGCTTAACTACAAGCGATTGGGCTAATATTTTATATAATAAGGCTGAAATGTATGAAAAATTTGATACTATGCTAAAAGAAGTAGAAGAAGAATACAGAACCACTTTGATAAATTTTGCAAAATATAGACTTGTAATGTTCACAATGGCTAAAATTATGGAAATGGAACAAACAGAAAGAAATAAAATTGTTTTATATTTGTTTAATAATATAAAAAGTAAATAGCTTTTTCAAAGCATTATCAAATATATGTTGAAAAAATCGACATAATATGGTATACTATAATGCATATCAATATATTTAGCTAGCATTTGCAAAATTGTATTAGGAAAATTTCTTTTACAAACTAGCAATAAAACTAATGTACATATTTTAATAAGGAGGTTTTTATATGTCAACAAGTGAACCTATTCGGAATCATGAAGCAACATTTGTTCAAAATTTAAAGGCAAAAGGAGAAAGCATGGCTACTACTTTTTTTGGAACTACAAAGCACATGAATGTTATTTTAACTAATCAGTGTAACAGGAACTGTCTTTTTTGTATAGCCAAAAAAAACACGAACAAGACTAAAAACTCGTTTTTATCTTTATCAAATGTTGAGAAAGCAATAGAATTTTGTAAGCAGGAAGATATTAAAACAATTGCTCTTACAGGTGTCGAACCAACTTTACACCCTAATATTCTTGAAATTGCGAAAATGTTTCGTTCTAATGGTTTTGATGTAGCTATTTATACGAATTACGATTTTTCTGAAAAAGTTAAAAAACTAGATGGAATAGTAAATCGTATATTTGTTTCGTACTATGGTCAAGAAATGCCTAGGCAGGCAGATTTTGAGAACTCTCAAATTATTATTACAACATTGCTATTAAAGAATTATTTTAAGACGATTGCTGATTTGGATGATTTTATCTACAAGTATAGACAAATGGCTTGCCTTTTGTTTACTGTACCTGTGAACGTAAATGACTATTGCGAAGAACAGACATGTGAATTCTTGGAAGAAATATCTAAAGGAAGTTATCTTCCACTAACTCTTCCAGATGGTACAATTATCCAATTGTATAATGGGTGTCCTATTAAAAGAACAGATTTGCCAAAAGCTTTTGTTCAATTAGATACCTATTCATACAAAATGCGCTTAGATGGAGAAATTTCTCATTTCTATACTCAAGGAACAGAAAATATTTCTAAAATACAAGATGTTGATTTAAGAAACGCATTACTTTCTACGCATAACCCAAAAACAAGAAGAGCGATAATAGATGAATTTAATTCTTCTAGCTCTAAGTAAGAATTAGTGCAACTGTAACTTATTTAATGATTAGAAAGGAATGGTCGATTATGAGTGATTGGAGAAAAGAACGGAATTTAGCTAGAAAAACCAACGATCCTATAAGTTTTATGGATAATCCTAATTTTTTAGTTAGAGATGGTCTGTTATTAAATCCTAATGTTACTGAGGAAATTTTGGAAAAATTATCTCATGACACAAGTACAAGTATTAGAGAAAAATTGGCAAGTCGATTTATTGAAAATGCTATAAAAGACTCTAGCTGGCGTGTACGTTATGTAGCAATTAATGACAATCCAGAAGTTCCAACTGAAATATTGGAAGAGCTGATTCATGACAGAGATGCTCGAGTGAGAAGCAAAGCTCAAGAACTTTTACAGATTCAAAGCGATTATATTTACAGGAAAGATTTTGATAATGCTATAACAATCAAGTTGGTTATTCCAGGAGCTTGCAATGCTAATTGTAGTTTCTGCTATAATAAAAATAGTAATCAAATGGAAAAATCAACTACCGCTCTTAAGCAAAAGTGGCTTGATAACTTTTTAATAGCTCTTGAACAAATAGTTGCAAAAATAGGTAGAAGACAGCCAATTTCCATAGATATAACAGGTAATGAACCAACACTGGATGCTGACTTTTTTATCAAAGTCATGCATAAGTTAAGAGGATTTTCGTTAAGAAGTAATATTTCTAGGATAACATGTACAACAAATGGTGTGAATATAAAAAAAGTAGCACCGTTTATGAATGGTATTATTAACTATGTTAACATATCAGTACATGATTACAATCAGGAAAGAAGAAATGCTATTTTTGGTTCATACTATCCAACTGATGAAGACTATAGAGAAAATGTCCAAATTTTATTGGATAATAATATTCATTCTTCTGCAGTTGCTGTTATTGACAGAAAAATTGAAAACTTTTCTAATTTTAGAGATGAGTTCATAGAGTGGGCTGAAAGTATTGGATTTGTTAGTTTAAGGTTTAGACACAATGTATACAGTAATGGCGATGCTTTTTTAAGTTATATGAATGAAACTACTTCAAATAATCAGTTTTTTACTATACAAAAAGAAGATACTCCAGATTCTAATTGGTGTCAGTTAAGTACATCTAATGGATTTATGCTGTTCTTCCTTAAAGGAGTAGTTGATACTTATCAGGTTTCACCTGGAATTGAATTTATCGTTCATGACGACGGTAAGGCATATGCTGACTTTAACAAAACTATACCTTTTGAAAAGTATAAATTCCCCATTGGATATGTATTTGACAAAAGGTAAGATAAGTAAAATAAGTATAATTAGAGAAGAGAGGTACCTGTAGTAGGAACCTCTCTTTCGCATAGAATTTATTTTATATATTTAAACTTTTTTTGTTAATTTTATAATAAACTTATTGTAATTTATTAAAAATATGATATACTTTAATAAATTGATTGATATTTGTATCAATCGTTATGAGAGAAAAAAGTTGTAGATAACTACGACGTTCGCTCCAAAAAGAATCGATAAAATGTTGGTATATCAACATTTTATCGATTCTTTATATGTCTTTATGTACAGAACAAGAATGTAGTATTTTTGGTTCAATGTCAGGTTCAATGTCAATAGTTGGGGTGCAAACTTCTAAAATAGTTTGCATCTCAATATTTTTAGGTATTTTAATTATTTCACTCCAAAACCTTAAAATTTTTATCTATATTAGCCATGAAATATATTGCTAAGTAATTAAAAATAATATATAATAATAAAAAATCAAAAGAGAAGGAATGATAAAGATGAAACCTGTAACCCTTGGAACTGTAAGAGAGAGAAAGAGAGAGCTACACTCTAGTAAAATAAAAAAAGGTTCGCAAAAAGCAGTAACATTAATTGCACTGGTAGTTACAATAGTTACATTATTAATACTTGCAGGAGTAACAATAGCGACATTAACAGGAGAAAATGGAATAATAACAAAAGCGTATATTTCAAAAATGCAAACAGAACTTGCAGGGTATAAAGAAGAAGTAGATTTATATAAACTAAATAAAAAAACAGAAAATATGGAATTTAATGAAGAAAGTCTAACTGCAGGAAAAGAAACAATAAATTATAACACAAAAAAAGACGGAGAAACAGGAAATATAAAAACAATAATAACAAATATAGACGATAAATATTTAGATAGTATAAAAATAATAAAAGGTAAAATAACAATAAAAACATCAGACAATAATCAAATAAAAGCAGCTAAAGCAGTTGGAATAGATGCAAATCCATATGATATAACAGATGATGGAGAGTTTGAATCAACAAATAATAATTTGGTATTAGTAGATAATGAAGGAACATTAACATTGCCAGATTATGTTACAAAGATAGGAAATGGTGCATTTTCTGGAGTAAAGGGAATAAAGAAAATAATATTACCACCAAGTGTAGTAAAAATAGGGGCAAATGCGTTTTCGAATAACGAAGATTTAGAAGAAGTAGTAATACAAGGAGAACTTAAAACAATTGGTGGAAGTGCTTTTTCAGGTACTAAAAATTTAACAAAAATTAATTTACCAGACAGTATAAAAGATATAGGAGTGTGGGCTTTCAGGAATAGTGGTATTAAACAAATTACTATTCCAAAAAATGTAACAAATCTTGGGATAGGTGTATTTTTAAGTTGCCCATTAACAAATGTTACATTACAAGAAGGAATTCAATACTTAGGGCGAGGGTGTTTTGAATGGTGCGAATTTAAAAGCATATCATTCCCATCAACATTAATATCAGTAGATAGTACAGCATTTAATAATTGCAATAATTTAAATAATATTGATTTGGGGCAAAATAAAAATTTTGTATTAGAATCTGGAATGCTTTTAAATAAAGAGAGAAACAATGTAATATTTATTATGGACAATGTAATTAAAAATTTAAATACATTTGTAATTCCAGAAGGAATAGAAAAATTTAATGTAAATATATCAAAATATATAAATATTACAAAAATAACAATACCGAAATCCTTAAACAGTTTAGAACCATCTTCTTTTCCTACATCTATAGATGAGATAGAGGTTGTTACAGGAAAAGAAGCTCCTAAATTTATTGCAGAAAATGGAATACTTTATAATGACCAGAACCAATTAATAATGTGTTATTCGAAAAATACGGATATAACAATACAAGAGGGAATAACCAGTATAGGAGGTTATGCATTTAAGCAAGCAACAAAGGCTAAAAATTTAAATTTACCACATAGTTTGACCCAAATAGCAGGACGTTCATTGGATTATTTATATAGTATAGAAAATATAAATATAAAAGAAAATGTAAATTATATAGATCCATTATTTAGAACATACTTAAGTGGAACAATAAATGTAGATAATGAAAAATATGTTGTAAAAAATAATATATTATATGAAAAAAAAGAAGATGAAAAATATAAAATTGTAAAAGTATTATATAAAATAGATGGAACAATGCAAATTGAATCTGGAATTACAACATTAGGGTTGTATGCATTTTATGGACAAAAAGAAATCAAAAACATTATAATACCAAATGGTGTTACAACTATAGAAAATAATTCGTTTAGTAATTGTCCAAAACTAAACATGGTAGATATACCAAGTTCAGTTACATCAATTGGAAAAGGTTGCTTTTCAGATAGTACAAATAGTTTAGAACAAATAATTATACATAATAGCGAAAATGCTATTCCTGGCTCACCATGGGGAGCTGTAAAAGGAGCAAAAGCAGTAATATGGAAACCTGATAAATAGAACCAAGATAGGTTCTATTTTTTTCTAAAAATAAGTACAAAAAAGTGAAATAATCGACAAAATACTATTGACGATTTATATTTAAAATTATAAAATATAGACAATAAAAAATGAGAAGGAAAAAAGTTATGAATAAAGAAATAATGGAAATAGTAGAAATTAAAAATGAAATTGAAGACTTAAAAAAATTAAATGCAGAAGAAAATGAAAAGCTAAATAAAAAAATTAAAGAGGTTAAAGCTGCAAACAAAAAATTAATTGAAGGCAAGTTTGAAGAAATTTTTGAAACCTTTAATTTTAGCATGCAAAATAATCAAGGAAAATCAAATGCAAATTCTACTGAAAACATAAATAAAATAATTGAGGAAAAAATAAATTCATATGTAGAAAAGCAAGAAAATGATATGGGGGATTTAACATCACTTGTAGAAGAAATTGCAAATAGAATAATAGATGAAAACAAGAAAATAACCCAAAGATTAAATGAGCAAGAAGACAATTATACAGCAGAAGAATATGAGCAAACATTTGCAGATATAAAAAGAATTATAAAGGTTTTAGAAAAAGAAATACAAAGTGTTCAAGATGAAACAAAGGGAAAAATAAATGAAATAAAAGAAAAAGAAAATTATAACAATGAGCAAATTGAACAATTAGAAGAAAAGATAAATGAACTTTTAGAAAATAAAAATGATGTAGTGGAAGAAGAAATTAATAAAAAAATTAATGAAATTTCAAATAAATATGAAAATGAAAACAATAAAATAAAAAATGAAGTTACAAGTATAGACGAGAAAACAAATTCAACAATTTTAGATTTAAATAAACAAATACAAACCTTAAGAAATGAAATATTAGAAAAATTAGAAGAAAACGATGAAATATACCAAATACAAGATAAAATAGAAGAAGTAAATAAAAAAGTAGAAAAAAATTGCCAAGAATTACAAGAACAAAAAGAAATTGCAAAAAAAATAGAAGAAATAAGTGAAAAAGTACAAGAAAATAGCCAAGAATTGCAAGAGCAAAAAGAAGTTTCAAAGAAAATAGAAGAGATAAGTCAAAAAGTACAAGAAAATAATCAAGAATTGCAAGAACAAAAAGAAGTTTCAAAAGAAATAGAAAAAATAAATGAACAAATACAGGAAACTAATCAAAACTTACAAGAAGAAAAGCAAAAAATAGAAAAGTTAGAAAGTAAAGTTAATGAAAAATTGCAAGCAAAAGGCTTAGAAAAACAAGTAGAAAGCATGAAAGATAGATTTTCTGAATTAAGAGAAAATCAAAAAAAATCAGAAGAAAAATTAAGTCAAATAGAAGGAATGCAAATATGCCAAGCAGAAAAAATTGGTAAAGTAGATGAAAATACTAAAAAAATAAATGAGGTTTATACACAAGTAGAAAAGATAGAACAAATACAAAATGAAAATATAACTACAATAAACAATATGGACCAAGAACTTGAAAAACAAAAAGCAAAAACAAGTACAATGGTAGATTTGTTAAAAGAACAAGAAGTAGAACTAAATAATTATGGACAAAAAATAGAAGGATTAGAAAAAAACAATGAAGCCAAAAAGGAACTAATTAATCAATTTAATGAAAATTATCAAAAAGAAGTTAAAAATATAAAATCTGACTTTGGAAAACAATTAAATATTTTTGAAGATAGAATGAATGTAATAGAAAAATTACAAAATTCTCAAGAAGAAAAAATAAATGTTAGTAATCAAAAACAAGAAGCTTTAATAGTAAATTTAAAAGAAAACTGTGAAGGTCAATTAAATAATTTCGAAGAAAAGATAAATGTAATTGAAAAAATACAATATAATCAACAAGAACAATTAAATGGTATTGAAAATAATCAAAGAGGAATAGAAGATATTAAAGCTGAGTTCGAAACAATTGGCTCTAAACAAGAGGAACTTGTTACAAAAATTGGACAAATTGAGAATAATGACAAACAAAAACAAAATGAAATAGGCCAATTAAATAAAAAGTATAATAATCAAGATTTACAAATAAAAGGTATAAATAAGTTACAAGAGGAAACACAAAGTAAAATAGATAGTATAGAAACTGAACAAAAAAATACAACAAGTAAAATAGAAAAAGTACAAGATGAAGTTAAAAAAATTTCAAAAATGGTGCAAGACGAAACTGAAGATACTGTAAAAAAATTAAAAATTGAATTGGAAAATAAAATTCAAGAATCACAAAATGAACAAAAAAATAATATTGAAGCTGTTCAGGTAAAACTAGGAGGCATTTTAGAAAATTCTAAAAATGAAACTGAAGCAAAACTTCAAGAACTTCAAGAAAACCTAGAAAATAAAATTAATGGAATTCAAACTGAAAATAAAGAAACTATTGCTAATAAGGCAAATAAGCTACAAGAAGATGTTAAAAACAAAATAGAAAATATACAAAATAAAATAGATAACAATGAGAAGATCATTACAGAATTTGAAGGAAAACAAGCGATACTAGAACAAAAAATAGAGGGCTTTAATGAGGAAAATGAAAAAAATAAAGAAAGCATACAAGAATATAATGAAAAAATAGAAAAACTAGAAAAAGCTCAAGAAGATAATTCTAGAAAGTATAAAAATTTGGCAATTGCAGTAGAAGAAAGATTAGAGGTATCTGAAGAAAGATATGGACTTGCTATAGCAGAAGAAATGAAAAAATTAAATTATCAAGGAACCATAGAAGAAATAAATGGTAAAATTGATGAAAATGCATTAAAATTACAAGAAAAATTGGAACTTATAGATGCGAAAAGTAAAGAATATGCGCAAAATACAGAAGCAGGTTTTAATGAAAAATTTTTGGCTTTAAAAGATGAAGTAAATTGCTTAAATGATAATATTGCAAATAATATTTCTAAAGAGGCACAAAATACATTAAAAATTGTTCAAGAAAAAAATGATAGTTTACTTGAAGCTAAAGTTAAAAACATGCAAGAAAAAAGCAATAAGGTATTTACAAAACAATTAAATAATATAAAATTACAAAATCAAGAAATAATTAATGAACAATTAGAAGGAGTAAACGGTCAGGTAGTTTCTGTATTAAATAAAGAAGTGGAAAAACTAAAAAAAGATACAAGAAATGTATTAAATGAAAGATTAGCTAGACTTCAAATACAAAATGAAGAAGAAATAAATAATCAGTTAAAAAAGATGCAAGAAGGAAATGGTGCGTTAATTTCTAGTATTGTTAGCAAAATGCAAAATGAATATGATAAAAAACTTCAAAAGAAATTAAAACAAATGCAAGATGAATATGACGAAAAATTAAAAAATGCTATTTTAAATATGCAAAATCAAACACAAAAACAAATCAAAACAGAATATGAAAAGCCAAAGGCAGCTACAGTGTATACATATGAACCTGTTTTGGAAAAATATGATAATAATATTTATAAATCTGTTGGTTCTACAAAAGTTAAAAGAGCTGCAAAAGGAATTGATACAGAAAAATATTTAAATAATGATATAATTAATTTTTTTGAAGATTAAAAAACAGGGTGCGAGCCCTGTTTTTAGTTTTCTTTAATAAAATAATATGGGTTTTTAGAATTATATTTATAACTTAATATATAACCATCATAAATACTGCTATTTTTGTCTTTAAGTGGCATATTAAGGTCAACATTATACACAAATGATTGTTCTAAACTATTTTTTAAATGGATTTTAAAATTTAAATTATATGAGATATCAGAAATAGGAATATTAGCCAATTTTAAAAGTTTTCCATTAAAATCTACTGTTTCATTATTTTTTGTTATTTCACAATTCTTTTTTACATTTTTGTTAAGATAGCTAAGAGTTATAGGGTTTGAACAATCTGTAAAAAAGGTTGGATTTGAGAAATCATTTTGCTCATTGTCTTGATTTGTGTGTAATATATTAAAGTCAATTCTTGATTTATTTTCATCATAATCACTATATTTTCCAAAATTGAAAGGATTTTTATAGTTTAATGATTGTGTACCTTTGTTTGAATTTAGATTTATTTTTATGCTGTCAATATAAAGCTCACTTACTGTATTTTTATTGCTTAAATCTTGTATATATGATTTATTATCAATATATATTGCAATATCTGTATATTGGCTTATATCTAAGTCTCTAAGAATTTCACCTTCACTGCTATCAACAGCATCTGCACTACTATATAAAACAACTTTTCCTATTTTAAATATGGGTTCACTATTATTTTTTGCAAAGTTTTCTATTTGATTTGTATAAGAAACATATTGTAAAATTGGAGAAAAAACATAATTGCAATAAAGAAAAATTATTGCAATTATAAATATAAATGAAATTATTAAAGCTTTTTTTTCGTTTTTTACTCTTATTTTTAATCTCATGTTAACTCCTTTTTGGTACTAAAGTCTTTCATATAAATAGTTCATATATTTATATACTTTAGTTGGCCAATCTTTATCTGAACAGTATCTTGTGCTTATTCCAACAAGTGTTGGACCATTATAGTATGTTCCTGTTGCAGTTTCATTATTATATATTTTAGCATTCTTTTCGTTTATATAATTTTTAACTAGGTATTTTGCAACTGTTTCAATTCCTTCTTCATATGTTGCAAATGTTACAGCAGAATCATAAGGACTTCTATCATATGCGCCAAATCCAAATAAATTTTTCTTGTCTTTGGCAATTTTAGATGATCCCCATCCACTTTCATGTATTGCCATAGATGCTAAAAATATTCCATTTATATTGTATTTTTGTTCTACATTGTAAAATACTTCGGCGTTTTGCTCAAATATTTTGTTCGTGTCACTTGCATTATTGCTAAGAATTTTTTTGAAATCTTCTAATGTAAGTCCACTTGGCTTATTTAATGACATGTTTGCATCTAATGTGCTACGTATTTTTTGGACTCTATTTTTTTCTCCTATACCAGGTGTTACAGCTTCTGATGTTAATAATGAAGATTTAACATAACCTGTATAACTTTCATATGTAACTTTACACCATTCATCATTTAATTCTTGTAATGTAACGTCTAGTGTTGCTAAAATAATACATAAATTGTTTGATGTGTCTTCTGGCTTTTCTTTTAAGCTTAAATTTTCAGTAACATACATTTTGTCACCAATGTGAACTTGGTATTTTGCTAAAAATTCTGATGTTCCTACATCTATAATTTGCGTTATTGGTTCTTCAACTATTTTCTCTTCTAATATATTTTCATCTACAAATTCATCATCTTGATATGTTTTTATACAGTTAACAAGTTTTTTTCCAATTTTACCATCTTGTGATACTTTTTCTTCTCCTTTTGGCAAATTAGGGTTATCTTGTTTTTTTGTTTCAAATGCAACTTCACGTTCTTCATCATTTACAATTGCTTTTGATTTTTTAATACCAACATTATCTATTATTATTTTATCAAGGTTTAGAGACTCACTATTTGTTTCAAATACATTTGTAGCAATTTTTTGTTTAATTTCTTCTTCTTTATTGTATTGAGCAAATATGTAGTTTGTAGATGCCAATGTTATACATACAGCAAATATTCCAGAGGTAATAAAGCATAGTTTTTTAATTTCATCTTTATCATACCTAAGTTTATTTATTCTGTAATCTAACCATTGCCTAAATGATAGCTTGTCCTGGTTTATTGATTTATTTTTCTTTGATGATTTAGAAGAACCAGAGTAATATACATTGTAAGATTTGTGTTTATTTTTTTTATGCTTTTTTGGATGTGTTAACAATTCTTCAGTATAATGCATGCGGGCAGCTTCTAACTGTTTAAATGCATCAGGAAGTGAATTTGCTTTTTCATTTTTAAATGTTTCTTTTTCAGTTACCACTACTAATTCTCCTTTCAATAAAACTTTCCAACAATATTATATAATATAATACAAAATATGTCTATAGAAAAAAATGTTAAAACATATTAATTTGGCAGTTTTTAAATAAACTGCTTGCAAATTTATAAAAATGGTATATAATATTACCTGTAGAAGGGAGGGGAAAATGTATGAAAAAACAAGAATTACAAAAAAATATAGGTTATCAATTTGAAGATGAGAGTTTATTAAATAAAGCAATGACCCACACATCATATGCATATGAAAACAATGTGGAAAGTAATGAAAAGTTGGAATTTTTAGGAGATAGCATTTTAGAATTTATATCTAGTAAGTATATATTTAAAAATTATCCAAATTTAAAAGAAGGAGAAATGACTAAAGTTAGAGCACAGGTTGTATGTGAACAAAGTTTATATAAAATTGCAAAAATGCATAATTTTAGTGATTTCTTAAATCTTGGTAAGTCTGAAAAATTATCTGGTGGAAAAGAAAGACCAGCTATACTTGCAGATAGTGTAGAAGCTGTAATTGCTGCAATGTATATAGACGGAGGACTTAAAGTTGCAGAAAAATTTATTATAGAAAATTTAAAAAATGAAATAGAACTTGCGACAAAACATGTTGGGCAAAAGGATTATAAAACAGTTTTACAAGAAAAGCTACAAATACATGGAGATGTAAAAATAGAATACATATTATTAAACGAATCAGGACCAGACCATGATAAAAGATTTGAAATGGAAGTAAGATGTAATGGTAAAAAACTTGCAGTAGGAACTGGAAAAAGCAAAAAGTTGGCACAAATGGATGCTGCACATAATGCTATAGAAAGTTTATAATTCTTAGGAGGTGTATTAATGAAAAAACAGTATGTTATACCAATTTTTGTGCCACATTTAGGGTGCCCAAATGATTGTATATTTTGTAATCAAAAGTCAATAAGTGGCCAAAAGAAAAATATGACAAGGCAAGAGGCTAAAAATATAATAGAAACACACCTAAAAAGTATAAATAAAGAAAATAGCTTAGTAGAAATTGCTTTTTTTGGAGGAAGTTTTACAGCAATTGAAGAAAAACAACAAGAAGAGTTATTAAGTCTTGCATATGAATATATAAAAAATAAAAAAGTAGATAGTATTAGAGTATCAACAAGACCAGACTATATTAATAAAACTATATTAAAAAGACTAAAAAAATATAAAGTAAAAACAATAGAACTTGGAGTTCAATCTGCTAATGATTATGTACTAAAAAGAGCAAATAGAGGACATAATTTTGAAGATGTAAAAAAAGCTTCTAAGTTAATTAGATGGAATGGCTTTACATTAGGACATCAAATGATGGTTGGACTTCCAGAAAGTAGCCGTGCTGATGAAATAAATACAGCAAAAGCTTTAGTAAAACTAAAACCAAAAATGGTAAGAATATACCCTGTTTTAGTTGTAAAAAACACAAAGTTAGAACAAGAATATGAAAATGGAACATATGAACCATTATCTGTGGTACAGGCTGTTGAAATTTGTAAAGAACTTGTTAGAATATTTGACGAAAAAAATATTAATGTTATAAGAGTTGGATTGCAAAATACAGAAGAAATATCAGACCCCAAAAATAGTAAAAGTGAGGTTGTAGCAGGACCTTACCACCCAGCTTTTAGACAGCTTGTTGAATCAGGTATGTGGTATGATGCAATTGTTTCAAAAATAAAAAAATTAAATGTAAAAGCTAAAAAGGTTGAAGTAACCGTAAATCCAATTGATATAAACAATGTAATTGGACATAAAAAAGAAAATGTAATTAAATTAAATGAATTATATAATGTTAATTTGATTGTAAAACAAGACAAAAATATAAAGCAAGGAAAATCTAAAATTGAAGTAATTCAAACATATGAAAACTAAGAAAGTATAAAATCACCAATATTTACAAATATTAATATTGGTGATTTTTATGCATTTAGAAGAAAAATTTAATTTTAGAAAAATAGTAATTGAATTATCAGGAACAATTGTTGGTGCTTTTTTTATGGCTGTTGGAACTGCATTATTTTTATTGCCAAATCAATTATCATCTGGAGGATTTGCAGGTGTTGCAACAATATTTTATTATTTGTTAAAAGTTCCAATGGGAACAACAATAATGATTTTAAATATTCCATTATTTATTTTGGCAATATACAAATTGCGGAAAAAGCTTTTTCATTAAGTCTTTATTAGGAACTTCAAGTTTGTCTATTTTTATTGATATTTTGGACAAATTTAAACCATTAACAGAAGACAGAATTTTGGCATGTGTTTATGGTGGAATAATTACAGGACTTGGAACAGCTATTATTTTAAAAGCAGGTTCCTCTACAGGAGGTTCAGATTTATTAAGTAATATAATAAAGGGGTTTAACCCAAGTATAAGAGTTGGAAATATGATTGTAATTATTGATATAATAATAGTTACATTAAATGTATTATTTTTTAAAGAAGTAGAAGTAGGTCTATATTCTGCAATTGCAATATATATTATGGGGAAAATTATAGATATTATATTTGAAGGGGTGTATTTTACTAAATTATTAATTATAATTTCAGATAAAAATGAAGAAATTGCAAAAGAAATTGGAAAAAATATAAAACGTGGTACTACTGGTTTATATGGAAAAGGCATGTACACCAATGAGGAAAAGTTAGTTCTTATGTGTGCTGCTGCAAGAGGAGATGTTTCTAAGGTAAAAGATACAGCAAGAAAAATAGACCCTAAAAGTTTTATAATAATTACAAATTCAAGGGAAGTGGTAGGACTTGGTTTTAAAATTGATTAGAAAAATATTTTAATATGTTTAAATTTATGCTATACTAGATTTAGAATGTAAATTGATAAAAATAAAACTAATATAAACAAAAAGAGTGTGAGGTAAAACTATGAAAGAACAGCAATATATTTTAAAAAATGCAAAATCATTTGAACTAAAAGACATATTTGATTGCGGTCAATGCTTTAGATGGAACAAAGAAAGTGATGAGAGCTATACAGGTGTTTTTAAACAAAATGTAATAAATGTAAAAAAACAAGGACAAGATGTTTACTTTAAGGGAATATGTAGTGGAGATATAAAAAATGTAGTTACCTATTATTTTGATTTGGAAAGAGATTATGAGAACATAAAAAAAACTCTATCAAAAGTAGATATAAACATGAAAACAAGCATAGAATATGGAAAAGGAATTAGAATATTAAATCAGGACTTATGGGAAACAATAATATCATTCATAATATCAGCAAATAATAATATACCAAGAATTAAGGGCATAATAGAAAAACTATCAAAAACATATGGAAATGAAATAATATGGAACAACAATAAATATTATACATTTCCAAGTGTAAATCAATTAAAAGATGTAACAACAGAACAATACAGAAAATTGGGCCTAGGATTTAGAGATATAAGACTATATGAAACAACACAGATGATTTTAAATAAAGAAATAGACCTTGAATATTTAAAAGAAGAAAAAGATACATTAAAAGTAAGGGAAGAATTATTAAAACTTTCTGGTGTTGGTCCTAAAGTTGCAGATTGTATATTATTATTTTCTGAACTAAAAAGATTTGACGTATTTCCAATAGATGTTTGGGTTAGAAGAGTAATGAATGACTTATATATAAAAGAGGAAAATGAAGAAAAAGTAAGCAAAAAGAAAATAGAAAACTTGGCAAAAGAAAAATTTGGAAACTTATCAGGCATAGCACAACAATACCTATTTTATTGGAGAAGAGAAGCTTAGACATTGGGACGGAGTTTTTGTCTTAACCTTTTTGGGACTTTTTAATATTTCACAATTAGTAAATAAAAAAGCAAATGTTATTAAAAATCAAATTTTATCGTTCAAATAATTATCGAAGAAATTTTAAATTAATTTTATGGCACC
>ERZ773224.864-NODE-864-length-40995-cov-10.437201_pt1 | contig 40995 bp, 32 predicted proteins | sample MGYA00580526_ERZ773224 | MGnify/ENA primary metagenome ERZ773224 (study PRJEB29015, sample SAMEA2737743) | human gut metagenome | biome: human gut; feature: human-associated habitat; material: faeces | place: China | collected 2012 ... | reverse complement strand
TGTGATCGGATACTATATGCTGCCGTATCAGGGATTTTGAGCGAATATTACCGTATATTTTTGAAAAAATAAAAGCAAGCCGCAAAAACACCCTCCTCGCGCTTGCCATAAGTCTCTGTGCCTTTGTAATCGCCTGCATAGGCTGTATAGAGGTCGGTGAGACGGAATATAAGAGCGGTGACGCAGGCTTCAGCCAGCTTCCTCTGTCCGCCGCCGCAACGCTCTCACTCATAAACGGCGACGCCAAAACCTATGACTGCGAACTGACTGCCCGCGATGAATACCTAAGAAGCACAGGCGATGACGAACAGTTCGTGACTGTTCCCGCCCTGTCGAAGCGCCCGGCACCGATATACCACTCCGACATAACCGATGACCCCGGCGACTGGCACAATGCACATGTCGCCATGTATTACCGGAAGGAATGTATATGGACGGAGTGATAAATTGTTAATAACTCTTAAACCTTGGCTTAACAGTGATAAGGAAGTAATTCTTATTTTTACTGTTGGCTGACAGATTCGGGTGTGCAGGGCAACCGTAAGGCTGCAAAAGCTGTCTGTTTCCAACAGAAACAGACAGCTTTTAATTTGCGTTGAAAGCATCTCGCTGTTTTCTCTCGAGCGGGGCGGTCTTCCCACGGACCGCCCCGCGAAGCCGTTACGGCTCGATGATGTTGAAGGGGTTGGCTCCGGTGATCGGGAACTGGTTCATATTCTCCATCATCAGCGTCAGCAGCTCTGCGCTGCCCTCGACCTTGACGGCCTTTGCAACCGTTTCCTGATTGTTGGTCAGGATCGCAAAGAGCGCGTTTTTCGGGCAGGTGATGGACACGTCCGCATCATCAGACAGGGTATCTGCATAGACCAGCAACACACCGTTCTTCACGCGGAGCATGTGCTGTTCGCCCACGTCAGGCAGGATCACGTTCATGGTGAAGTCGCGGTCAGCCAGCGCCTGCTTGTCCATGACAATGGCCATGTAGTCAAACAGCATGGGGGCGGAGAGAGCTTTGACCATGTCGCCGGTAGACTTGGTGGAGGCGGTAAAATTGGCGTTTCCATGGCGCAGCTCCTGTGCGGCGGTCAGATATTCGTTGCGCCACGGGCCGGACTCCGCCTGATACCCCAACTGCTCCAGTGCATCGGCGCACAGAAGCCGCGCATCGGTGTTCGTCGGATCGGCAAAGACGATGGTGTTTGTGACCTCGGCGACCCACTGATATTCACCCTTGTCAAAATCCGCCTTTGCCATTTGCAGGACCTTGTCAACATCCCCCAGGTACTCCACCCATTTTTTTGCGCTGTCGCTGGGCATGAGGGGGTTCAGGTTGACAGGGTTGCTGTCATACCAGCCCATGAACTTCTGGTAGACCGCCTTGGCGTTGTGGGCGACGGTCCCGTAGTACTGGCGGGTGTACCAGATTTTATTGAGCGCCTCCGGCAGCTCGATCATGTTGGAGATCTCGTCGCTGGTGTAGCCCTGATTGATATAGGTCAGGGTCTGGTCGTTGATGTACTTATACACGGCAGCTGTGTTGACCATGTAGTCGTTCACCACGTCATTGCCCCAGTGCGGCCAGTTGTGGGACTGGAAGGTGACCTCCGCGTCCTTGCCGTAAAGGGAGATGGCCTCGGTGATATAGCTTGCCCATGCCGCGCCGTCGCGCACCTCCGCGCCGCGCAGCGTGTAGAGATTGTGGAGCGTGCCGGTGCAGTTTTCCGCCATCCACAGCGCCTTGTACTGGGGCAGCCACGTGTTCATTTCGGCGGGCGCTTCCGTACCCGGCGTGAGCTGGAACTCCAGCTCCACACCGTCGATCGTCAGCTTTTCGCCAGACTGCGTGATTTCATAGCTGGGCGTCATGAACGAGACCGTTCCGGTGGACTGTCCCATGCCGATGCCCTGCGCCAGCTTGCCGGTCACGCCGGGGGTCAGAAGGATGCCATACTGATAATTGCTGCGGCGGCCCATACCCTTACCGGCGTAGACATTTTCCTTCACGGAATGCTCCGTGAAGCCCACAGGTGTGATCACGGGGATCTTGCCGCTGGCGAGCTGATCTTCAATAGAAAGTGTCTCGTCTGCCTTATCCTCTTTCGCCATCACGCCGGCGATGCCGCCAAAATGGTCGGCGTGGGAATGAGAGATGATGACGGCCTTGACCGGGAATTTACCAAGATTCTTTTCGATCAGCTGCATGGCAGCCTGGCTGCACTCCACGCTCATCAGCGTGTCAAAGACGATCCAGCCGGTATCGCCCTTGACAACGGTGAGGTTTGCCATGTCATAGCCGCGGACCTGATAGATGCCATCCGTCACTTCAAAAAGGCCATAGGCGTGGTTGTTCTTCGTGTTCTCCCAGAGGCTGGGATTTACGCTGTCAGGCGCTTTTTCATAATCGTCCAGGAACGCATAGGCTTCCTGACTCCAGAGGATCGTCCCATCCTCGTCCTTCAGTTCCAGTGTTTCCGGCGCGTCGATCAGTCCGCGGGTGGCGAATTCATATTCCCGCTTATCATCGAAGTCAAGTTCATCGTAGACGGCGGCATTTGCCTTTGCCGTAAAGTCTGTGGCGGGCTTGACCTCGGCGGTCAGACCCAGGTCTGTCTTTTCCGCGCCCGGCTCTTTGCGCCCATCCTGCGCACAGCCGACGCAGGACAGCAACAGTACCGATGTAAGAAGCATTGCTGCAATACGTTTCATAGCCGTTCTTTTTCCATCTCCTTATTGTTCGCGGATAACAGGTGGCTGCCAGCTATCCAGTGCTGTCATATCCGGTACATAGATCCGCATGAACAGATGAAATTCCCCGTCGGAAACAGGCAGCCAGTTAGAGGTGTCTTCCGGTGCATCCTTGGACAGGATAATATCCAATGTGCCGTCCGCATTCAGCTTGAAGTCGGAGCGGTCGTTGATGCAGTAGCGGTCGATGGAATTGTCAATGAGGAAATCATCCTCTCCGTAGGCGGTCACGGACCAGAAGCCGCCCTCCAGCGTGGGAGGAAGGGTTTCAAAGTGGAGCGTATACTTCTTTTCTCCGGTCAGCGCTGCGCCGGTCTCATCCACCGCTGTCTTGGGATAGATCGCCACGTCCACGGTGTTGGCGCCAAGCCCCACCAGCGCTACCATCGCGCGGTAGGTATACTCCGTGCCGAAGTTGCCGATGGGCTTGCCGTAATAGATCCACTGACCGAGTTTTTGCGCATACTTCGCGCCGTCGGCGGCAAGCGTGGCGCGAAGCCCCTGAAGCATCTGCGTCCAGCGCTCGGCAGCTCCTTCGCCCAGGAGGGCGGCGTCGAAGGTCTTACCCGCGCCCACGTTGATGGCGGAGAGTTTCTTCAGCAGTTCCTCATCCGCATCGGCGGGCGGGTTGACCTGCATCAGAGCGTTCGCCGTATTGAAAAACTCTGCTGGCGTCATGGAAAGCACCTTGTTCACGGGAACAAAGTCATTTTCCTCTTTATAAGCTCCCTGCGGTGCGGTATACTCGCCTCCCTGTACATAAGCCGAAAGAGGCAGGAGCTGCATCTGCTCCTGAATGGCATAGACATTGGGCAGATCCTCGTTCCCGGACAGCACCGTGCGGGTGATCGACCACACCGTTGCGGTGGGCACGTCCACGCGCGTCACACCGTCGGGCAGCTCGCCCTCCCAGCCGGGAAGCGCGATGGCATAAGCACCCGCCTTGTCCAGCACGGCGGCGGTGTTCGTCCACGCATCCAGAAGCTGCACATTGCAGAAGCGATCCGTTTCCGGCAGGACGTAGACCATAGGCTCTGTGCTGATGTCAAGCCATGCCTGCGAATAGACGGTATCGACGTTCGGCGTCACGACGGTGCGGAAAGAGGCGTCCGCCAGCTTTTTTGCATGGTTGAACTGATTGATGGGCGCACGGCCAGTCATGGTCCCGTCCGTATTGGTCGATAATGTTTTGGTTGCGTCGGTCAGCACCAGCGGGAACGCATAGATGTATGCCTCGCTGACCGTTTCCCACACGGTTTCAGTATCCGGTGTATCCGGCTGCGTTTTTTCGGCAGAACAGGCGGAAAGAAGCCCGCAGGAAAGCAGCGTAAGCAGCGATAGTAGAATTGCAAGTATCTTTTTCATGTTGTCCTCCTATGATTCTTTTCTGCTTTGGTTATCTCCACGGAACGGTTTGTGCGTATGGATTTACTATGAAGTCGTTTGTGATTTTCTCTTTATGGTAAACTATCGATTATTCCGCCCCTTTCTTTCCGCAAGCCTTGAAAGCTCTTTTTTGACCGCTTCGATTTGTGGGTCAAACAGCGCTCGCTCGGCAAAGATCATATAATTGTTGATGGCGAGGATCGACAGATGAACGAACGGCGCAACCTCTTCGTCGGTGCAGCCGAGGATCTCCGCAATCCTGCCCGTGTAATAAGGGTATCTTGCCGCAAGCCGCACAAGGGAAGGCTTTACCTTTTCTCCGTATTCGCGCGACACACATACGCTGACCAGAAAGCGCATGGTAGGCGACATTTTATCCGCCAGCTCACCGAGATGATCCATCATGCTTTTGATGTCACTAATATCTTCAAACACGATGGCAAACGCAGCTTTTTCAATTCGACTGATCGCTTCCTCGGCGCAGGCAAGAACGATTTCCTCTTTGGTGGAGAAGTAATAGTAGATGCCGCCGTTTTGCAGTTTTGCCGCCTTACAGAGGTCCTTTGTCGTGGCAACGGTCAGTCCCTTTTCGACAAAGCAGTCAAGGCAGACGCCTACAAGCTCCTGTCTCTTTTCAGCTTTCTTTTCTTCCCTCAAAACACAATCCCCCATTTCTGTGCATTATCCAATGCTTCTTATAATAGCATATCAGACCCCACAAAATAAATCAAGTGCTTGCTTGAATAAGAATTATAAATTTTTAGGATCACAATGCTTGATCAAACATCACAACAGGCTCACTTGGCAGCTTTGGCTCCGGTATGGTTTCTACGTTGGCACCGTTCATGGCGCTGCCGTCCTGCAGGCTGGCGGTGGTGATGCGCAGGGTGGCGTTGTACTGCCCGGCCTCCAAGGGGCGGGTCAGGGTGATCTCCTCGATCATCTGTCCCGGCGGTACCTGCTTGCTGGTGTACAGCACCTCGTCCGTGTCGGACAGGACCAGCTCAAACGTGAAGTAGCAGGGGTTGCCCTCCGGGTTCAGCAGCGCCACCTGTACGGTTTGCTGGTTGGCCGGCAGGCTGATAGACGGATAGCCGGGAATCTTGATGCCGACTGCCTCGCCGCTGTCGGCGTATTTGTCCGGCAGCTGGTCGCCCGACCATGCGCTGGTGCCCTGCTCCAGATCCGGGGTGAAGGTGTCCTGCTGTTGGCTGCGGGAAAGCTTCATGCCCGCCAGTACCGCTGTCACAATGATCACCACCGCCGCGATAATGCCGATTACAATGTGTTTTTTCTGCAGCACGATGCCGCCCTGTTCCTTTTTGCTCATGGAGTGTCCCTTTCTTTGCTGTATCGGAAGTTGTTATGGTATTGCCCTATTTTTGTCATTCTGGCACTTTTTGCGGAAACGCGCAATACATCTGGGACGAATAGGCATTGCATAATCATACTGACCGGTTCTAAAGCAAAAAAATGCCCGCACATCGCATTTTTGCGTTGTGCGGGTTGTGCAATATTTTTGTTGTTTCGTCCCAAAGTTGCGTCAAGGTGCGTAAAGCGGCCTTCCGGGGGTTCACTTTTTATTACACGGGGAAAGACGGTTCGGCTTCACCCTCCACCGGCAGCACCAGGCGGGAGCAATACCGTTTGGTTTCGATTTCGCGCCCGGTGTAGGGCGCAACAATGCCCAGCACACGCGGGTCCCCGGCGGGTGTCAGACCGCTCTCCTTCACCTCGCGGCCCAGACGCAAAAATGCCTCGTCCGCGCCCGCGTAGCTGCCGTAATACAGCACCGACAGGGCGCGGCAGGCAGGCAGAGTCACCGCCTCCTTGGGGGCTTTTTCGGGGTGCACGGGCACGCACACCCAAAACGGATACGGCTCGTCCGTGATATAGCCGTCCAAAAAATCCCGCCGCTGCAAGACGGTAAAGAGCGGCTCGTCAGACAGGCGATACCCCCGCCGTACGCACTCGCCGTAAAAATCATACATGGCGTTGTACTTTTCGGCAATGGTGTGTCCCTCGCACAGACGGCGGCAGCAGGTCACGGCGGGCAGCGTGAACACCTGCACCGACATGCCCGTGTCCGTGCCCACGCGCAGACGCAGCTCCTCGACCCCGCGCGCAACCTCGTGCAGGTGTTCCTCCAGTGCGGCCAGCAAAACAGCCGTCTCGCCGCCGCTGGCAAAGTAGGCAGCTATATCCTCGGTGCCAAGGCCCATGGCTTTCAGCTTTTCGATCTGCAAAATGCGGGCCACATTGTGGTTGTCGTAATAGCGGCGTCCGCTGTCCGGCGCGGTGTAGGCGGGCGTCAGCAGACCCTTTTCCTCTAAGCGCAGCAGCGTGCTGCGGGACAGGCTGCAGGCGCGGGCGGCCTCGGTAATTTGAAACAGCTTTTTCGCATCTTCCGGCATGGCGCAAATCTCCTCAAAAAAAGTGCTTGCTTCGTTCAGGGGTGGACGGGTTATACTGCCATTATACGAGATACAGCGCCGTTGTCAAGACCCTGCGCGGCGCAAGGAAGTGGGGGTACAATACCTTGACGCGGTGGAAACGGATTTTGTGTGCTGCGCTGTGCCTGTGCGTACTGTGCGGCATTGCGGTAGCGGGCGCTTCGGCGGCCGCCGCCCTGCCCATAAAATTTTCCACAGAGGGCAAGGTCTACCAATACGCTGTAAGCAAGAAGGACCCCGACACCGTGACCTATGGTGCAAGCTCCCCCGCTGACGCCGCGGGTTCCGGCAGTGCCTCTCTGTCCGGCGGCGGTATAAGCGTCAGCCTCGACACCGGATATACCAAAAAATTCAAGCTGTGCTATAAGGAAATCCCCGTCACGGTTACAGTCCCCGCCAACACGACCTACACCGTAACGTTTGATTTTGCGCTGAACGGGACGTACACCCGTGAAAGCAAAAATGCGACCGCGAAGGCTTCTTTTCAGGTAGTGTATCTGGGGGATGTTTCCGCCGCCAACAAGACGACGGTATTTTATCCGTGTACACCAGACAGAAATACGATAAAAACGACGATTGGCGGCAGTGATGCAAATACCAATATCGTTCAGAAAATGATGGGGAAAGACGGCAATAAAACCACGACCGTAAGCCTTTCTGCAACCAAAAGCCTTGACTTTGTCAACACCACAGGCAGAGCAAAGAATATTACCAAATATTTCGGCGTCTGGATTGCGGGCACCTACGGCAGCAACTACAGCAATCAGGCAGCGGCTACATGCACGGTCACGCCCGCGTCGGTCACTTACCCCGTAACTTTTGATCCCAACGGCGGCAGGGTCAGCCCGACAAGCACAGCGGTGACCATCGGCAAAAAATACGGCCCACTGCCTACACCCAACCGCTATGGCTACGACTTTGACGGCTGGTATACCGAAAAAATCGGCGGCGAAGACAAAAAAGTAACCGAAACCACCACCGTCGGCACAAATCCGCCCACCACACTGTATGCCCACTGGACAGCCAAGAAATGTCTGGTAGCCCTTGATGCCAACGGCGGCAAGATCGACACAACAAGCGGACAAGTCAGCACAAAAAATTACACAGCAACCTACGGCAGCAAATACAATTTCCTGCCCACGCCCACCCGCACAGGGGGCTACAAATTTGTCGGCTGGTATACCGAAGAAACCGGCGGCACCAAGGTAACCAGTGACACCACCGTTACCACCACCCAAACCCATATCCTGTACGCCCATTGGTCTTTGATCCCGGCCACGGCCCCTTACGATGTCAAATTGGAGATGGACGAGACCAGCGTCTATGGCAAGAGCAGTTTTTACCGTTTGAGTTACGGTTCCACCGAACAACACACCACGGAAATAACCTGGTATACCTGTGATGATGAAGAAGGCAAAAACGGAAAGCCTCTCACCGATGAAAACGGAGACCCCACCGACCCCAAAACCCCCACCGCAGGGGTGCATTACTATTACGCGGTGGTCACGGCCACACGCATAGACAACGGCCGGAAAGCCAGCACAAAAAGCAATGTGGCCCATGTAACGGTGACAAAAGCCACCCCGACAATCAGAACAAAGCCAACGGCTGCCAAGCTGGACCTGGCTGTGGGCAACACCCTGGCTTACAGCGCCCTGAGCGGCGGCATTGCCCAAAACAACAACATCCGCTCCGGACCCAACGACGTGGCGGGCCGCTTTGTGTGGAAGGACGATACGGTCAAGCCGCCCCGCAACGGTGGACGATATGCTGTTGTTTTTCAGCCATACGACACCAACAACTACACAACCGCCGAAACCACGGCGTATGTCAGCGTGACCTGCAGCCACAAATTCGGCGCATGGAGCGCCGGAAGGCGCACCTGCACAGCCTGCGGCAAGGTGGAAACGCGCACCAACACCGTCACCGTCACATGGGGCGAGCTGGCCTACACCTACACCGACGGGGCGTGGAACCCTGCCACACACGCCTATGACATCGGCGGCGGCTGGACACCGAACCGCAAAAACGGCGATGTCATCACCGTGCAGAATGAGGGCGCAAACGCCGTCCGTGTGAGATTCCAATACACAAAAGCCGACACGGCAATCAACGGCAGCTTTGCCAACAGCGACGGAGACTACCTCTACAGTCCGATTGACCTGCCGGTAAACAGGACGCAAACCGTGCGGCTGTGCCTGACAGGCCGCCCCGGCAAGGCACTGAACAACGCAAAAATCGGGTCGGTAACGGTCCGACTGGAAGGGGGCTATTGATGGAAAATACAGACAAAAACCGCAAAAAGCGGTGGCTGCTGCTCGTGCTTCTTCTGCTGCTGTTGCTTCTGCTGCTTGGTGTGCTGTTCTGCCGCAAAAAGCCGCAAACGGCGGACACCGCCCCCGCGCCGGAGTCATCGGTATCGACGCCCGCCGGCGGCGGCACGGTGTCGCTGACCTATTCCGATGCGGCAGGCATCGACTTAACCGCCGGGCAGGTCACGCTGCTGTTTGCCAACCCCGAAAAGTCCGGCTGGGACGCCACGGTCTGCCTGGTCGTCGGGGAGCGTGAGGCGGCACGATCCGACCTGCTGGCCCCCGGCGAGCAGGTCACCCAGCTGCCGCTTTTGGACGGTGCCGAAAAAGACCTGACGGCAGGCAGCTGCAGCGGCACGCTGAAGGTATCGTTCTACCACCCGCAAACCGGCGCCAAGGCTATGCTGGACGCCGAAATTCCCGTAACCGTCACCGTAACGGGCTGACCCCCGCACGGACGACATAGGGCAATGCCCGTACAATTTTTCAGGAAGGATGAAAAACAATGATGAAGAAAAAAACAGCTCTGGTACTTACCCTTGCCATGGTGTTCTCTCTGGCACCCCTGTCTGCCTACGCGGACACAATCGGCACAGCAGGCGGCACAGCCAGCCACGATGTAACGGCAACCTATAGGGCAGATTCGTCCGGCGGCGCGGGCGGCACGGTGTACAGCGTGGACATCACCTGGGGCGATATGGCGTTTACCTATACGGCGGAAGCCGGTATTTGGGACCCCACCACCCACAAAACCACCGACGCCGAAGGCGGTGTCTGGACGGTCAACAATGACGGCGGCAACACGATCACCGTGACCAACCACTCCAACACGGGCGTTACGGCAGCGTTCAGCTATGCGGCAGACGCTGGCTTTGACGGCATCACCGGCACCTTCGACAACGCATCGCTCACTCTGGAAAGCGCCGTCGGCACGGCTGTGGAGGCAGCCCCCAAGGCCACGGCCTCACTGTCTCTGAACGGCGCATTGGGCAGCACCACCGCCGACAACACCAAAATCGGTACCATCACCGTGACGCTGAACTGAGCACCGCATTCCTGCGACGGATGTCCCGGACTGCCGCCCCTTGGCCCCCTACACCCTCTTGCCTGTTGCATGTGTAGGGGCGACCCTTGGTCGCCCGCCGACTTGGCGCAGCAACGCATTTCCCGGGACAGTTTTCTTGCAAAACAAACGGGCACGGGCGAGCAATGCTCGCCCCTACAATGCACTCTTTCAAAACGCAAAAAGGGATGCCGCATTCGCGGCATCCCTTTGCTTGTAGAAAAAGCCTGTTACCGGAAGATTTGTAGGGATGGGTCTATCTCCGCGCTAAGAGCCGCCGCTGTGCGGCGGTTGCGCTCCGAAACGCGCCTGCGGGCGCAGTGACCCATCCGCACATCTGGCCGCGCGCAGCGCATAAAATCGCGCCGAATGGCGCGCGGTTTTCTCGTCGCGTCGTGCTTTTGGCGAGGCAGCACGGAACGGTCAAGACCGTTCCCTACAAATCTACCGAAAGTTTGCAATATTCCCATTAAGTTTTTCGTCAGTCCAGGGGCGGCCAATGGCCGCCCCTACCTATTTAATATAGGCCGGACAGGCTCAGCGGGTACCCTGTGCGGATTTCTGCCGGGCACTTTTGCGGTACTCATTGGGTCTGGTGCCTTCGATCTTACGGAAGCATTTGGAAAAATAAGCCAAAGAGCCGAAGCCGATCTGCTCGGCGATCTGGGTCAGGCTGAAATCGGTGCTGGTAAGCAGCGCTTTGGCCTCGGTAATGCGGCGCTTCATCAGGTAGTCGATGGGGGAGACCTTATACTCGTTCTTGAACGAGTGGGACAGGTAATATTTGTTTACGTGGGCAATCTCCGCCAGCTTGTCCAGGGTAATGCTTTCACTGTAATTTTCATCGATATATCGTTTTGCAGTGGCACATTCCTTGCTCTCGGCGGGCGGCGCGGTGAGACGCAGCGAAACCGACGCCATACGCACGATCCTGACAAGCAGCACCTCGGTCAGGTCCTGGCAGACCATCTCGCAGCCGTCCTCCCGCGCGTCGATTTCCCGCAGCAGCAGCTGCATCAGGCTCAGCAGCTCCTCCCGCTGGGGACCGCATTTCAGCATCGTGTAGCCGTGGTCCTTCTGGTCAAACAAAATTTCAATGCCCTCGATGCCCAGCACAATATATTCCAGCGGGTTTGCCTGGTAGCTCAACTCGGTGTGCAGGGTGCGGGGGTTCACAATGACCATGTCGTCCGGGGCAACGTCCAGCATTTTGCCTTCGACGTTGAACTGACCGCGTCCATCCACGCAGTAGAACACTTCGGTGCAGGAGTGGGTATGCGGCACCGAGTTCCAGTCCCCGCCGAAGCGGCTCTTGCTCACGTACAGCAGGCGGATGGCCTCCCGCGGGGGAACGTCCATATTGAATTCATACCGTGTGTTCATAGGCGGTGCGCCTCCGAATGACAAAATATTTACAAAAAATCCAAAGTATACGGAGCAATATCGTTACATAATTAAGCAAGAACGGAAAAGTAAAAAGCCGTGGGCCGTTTCCGGTTCTGTCCTTATTATATACGCATTTGGGGCGCATGGCAAGAGCTTTCCATAAAAAATCACGATGCAAAACAGAATACCGGCACGTTTCGCTGCAAACAGGCCCAAAGCTAGCAAGCTGCACAAAGAATAGTCTTACTTTTTGTGCAGCTTTTTCTGTATTTTCTGATGTTGCCGCCGACATTCGGAAAGAAAGCAAGATAGTACAAATGCGCAACAATATACCTACTGTTCAAAGAGGGCAGAAACAAGTATGATGATGTCAATGAAACGATGCCTGCCGTGGCAGACAAAACGGACAGAGAAGGGATTATGAAGATGGAGCAGACCGGAAGATTGACACTTCCCACAGACGCAGATGTGGTTGCGGAGACCCTGCGGCTGAAGAATCTGTTGGGCGCGGATGCCCTGCGTGACTGCGACGGCACCGAAATGCCGAAGGAGCTGCTGACGGACCCCGCCAAAAAGTACGCTACCTATTATACGACCCGCAAGGACAACGCCTGGGCGGAGGCAAACCCCGACGAGGTCCAGCAGGAGTATCTTATCAGTGACCGACACACGGCGCGCGGCACGAAGCTGCGCATTCATCTGATGGACGGCTTCCACACCCAGCAGCTCAAGGTCAACACGCTGGATGACCCCAAGCGCTGGTGGGAGGTCATTGACCGCACGACGGGCGAGGTCGTCCCCACCGACAAATGGTTCTTCGACGAGCCGACGGGCGAGGTCGAGATCGAAACCGTCCCCTATCACGAGTACACCGTCAGCTTTCTGGCGTTCCTGATCTGGGACCCCGTACACATGTACAACTTCCTGACCAACGACTGGAAGGATACGCCGCACCAGCTGACCTACGATGTGCGCCAGCCCAAGACGCAGGCCTATGTAAAAGAAAAGCTGCGCCGCTGGTGCGAGGCCAACCCCCACATTGATGTGGTGCGGTTCACGACCTTCTTCCACCAGTTCACGCTGACCTTTGACGACCAGAAGCGCGAGAAATTCGTCGAATGGTTCGGCTACAGCGCCAGCGTCAGCCCCTACATTCTGGAAAAATTTGAAAAGTGGGCAGGGTACAAGTTCCGCCCCGAGTTCATTGTGGATCAGGGCTACCACAACACGATGTTCCGCGTGCCGAGCAAGGAGTTCCGCGACTTCATCGAGTTCCAGCAGCAGGAGGTCTGCGCTCTTGCCAAAGAGATGGTCGACATCGTCCACTCCTACGGCAAGGAAGCGATGATGTTCCTCGGCGACCACTGGATCGGCACCGAGCCCTACGGCAAGTATTTTGCCTCCATCGGGCTGGACGCCGTGGTCGGCTCGGTCGGCAGCGGCGTTACGCTGCGGATGATCTCCGACATCAAGGGCGTCAAGTACACCGAAGGCCGTCTGCTGCCCTACTTCTTCCCCGATGTGTTCACCGAGGGCGGCGACCCCATCGGCGAGGCCCGCACCAACTGGATGAAGGCCCGCCGCGCGATTTTGCGCAGCCCGCTGGACCGCATCGGCTACGGCGGTTACTTAAAGCTTGCCAGCAATTGGCCCGGCTTTATCGACGAAATTCAAAACGTGGTCGGCGAGTTCCGCCAGATCCACGAAAATATGCAGGGCACAAAGTCCTACGTGGCCCCGTTCAAGGTGGCCATCCTCAACTGCTGGGGCGGCCTGCGCAAGTGGATGAGCAATCAGGTGCATCACTCCATTTACCACCGTGAGACCTACTCCGCCGAGGGTGTTCTCGAATGCCTGAGCGGCATGCCGTTTGACGTGGAGTTCATCGACTTCGATGACATTCGCAGCGGCATCCCCAAGGACATCGGCGTCATCATCAACGTCGGCGATGCGTACACAGCCTTCAGCGGTGCCGAGAACTGGATCGACGAAAAGGTCGTGACCGCCATCCGCAAATTTGTGGACGAGGGCGGCGGCTTCATCGGCGTGGGCGAGCCCACCGCCTGCCAGCATCAGGGGCGGTACTTCCAGCTGTCCGACGTGATGGGCGTGGACCGCGAGATGGGCTTCTCGTTAAGCACCGACAAATACAACACCTGCGACCCGCACCACTTTATCCTGGAGGATATTGACACCGCCGTTGATTTCGGCGAGGGCACGAGCCGCATCTACGCGCAGGGCAAGCACTATCAGATCCTGGCGCAGGACGGCGAGTACAGCCAGTTGGTCGTCAACGAGTACGGCAAGGGCCACAGCGTCTACTTTGCCGGGCTGCCCTACTCCCCGCAGAACTGCCGCATTTTGCTGCGCGCCATCTACTACGCCGCCGGTATGCCGGAGGAGATGAAGCACTACTACGTGACCAACGTCGATACCGAGGTCACGGTATTCCCCGAAACGAAGCGCATCGCGGTCATCAACAACGCAGATGCCGAGGAAAAGACAGACCTGTACATCAAGGGGCATCTGATCGACAGCCTGACGCTGGCCCCGCGCGAGATGCGCTGGGTAGACGATGCCGAATAACACCCGATAATTTATGCCCCGCCGTGGGACATACGTTATACAGCCAAAGAATGGAGAAACATTTTTAAGGAGGAAACCCCCATGAAAAAGAAGAATGCAGCAGCCCTTATGGCGGCAGCTATGGCAGCATCCCTGCTGGTCGGCTGCGGCGGCGGTGCCGCTTCCAGCAGCGCAGCTGCCTCTACCGCCGAGAGCACCCCTGCCGAATCCACCGCAGAATCCACTGCCGCCGACACCACCGCTGACGGCGACGAGACCCTGACCGTATGGGCATGGGACCCCAACTTCAACATCTACGCCCTGAAGCAGGCGGAGGCCATCTACCAGAAGGACCACCCCAACTTCAAGCTGAACATTGAAGAAAACGTCTACAGCGACATCGAGACCAAGCTCATCACCGCTGCCACCAGCGAGGATTACAGCACCCTGCCTGATCTTTTCCTGATGCAGGACTATTCCTACCACAAGATGGTCGCCAACTTCCCCGGTATCTACACCGACCTGACCGACTCCGGCTTGGATTGGGACAAGTTCTCCGGCGGCAAGCTGGCTGATTCTACCGTCGATGGCCACCACTACGGTCTGCCCTTCGACAACGGCGCTTCCGTCATGGCGGTTCGTTCCGATATGATCGAGAATGCCGGTCTGACCGTCGACGATTTCAAGGATCTGACCTGGAGCGAGTTCGAGGAGAAGGCGCAGAAGGTCGTGGACGCCAACGGCGTGCCGATGCTGACCTCCTCCGGCGGTTCCGAGCTGATCATCGAGATGATGCAGTCTGCCGGTGCCTCCCCCGTGGTGGACGGCGAGGTCAAGATTGCCGACAATGCCGCGCTGAAAGAGTCCCTGACCGTCTACAAGGACATGGTCGACAAGGGCATTCTGGCCGAGTACACCGACTGGGACCAGTACATTGCTTCCATGAATGACGGCAAGGCTGCCGGCGTCATCAACGGCTGCTGGATTATGTCCAGCGTGCAGGCTGCCGCGGATCAGTCCGGCAAGTGGGCTATCGTGAATATGCCCAAGCTGGACGGTATCGACGGTGCCACCAACTACGCAAACTGCGGCGGCGCAAGCTGGGCCGTTTCCTCCAACTGCAAGAACACCGAGCTGGCCTTCGACTTCCTGAAGAGCACCTTCGGTTCCAGCGTCGAGCTGTATGACGATCTGCTGCCCAACGCCGGTGCGATCTCCAGCTACCTGCCCGCTGCCGAGAGCGACGTCTACAACCAGCCCTCCGAGTTCTACGGCGGCCAGACCGTTTACAAGGACATCGTTGAGTTTGCAGGCAAGGTCCCCGCATTCGACTGCGGCGCTTACTACTCTGACGTGCGCAGCGCCCTGACCGATGCCGTCACCAACATCGTCCAGAACAACGCCGACATTGACAGCGAGATGCAGAACGCCCAGGATACCGTGGAGTTCAACATCGCTGGCTAAGCAAAACATGACACACACTGTGTCCGGTTACAACTGAGAATTTGCCAAGGGCACGGTTTGCATCTGATACGTCCGCTGCAAGCCGCGCCCTTGCTTTTGTGGCAAAATAGGAGACACTACGATGAAGAAAAAAGGACTGAATATGGAGCAGAAGCGCAGCCTGACGGGTTGGGCCTTCCTGCTGCCGGCAGCACTCCTGATATTTGTATTCTGCTTTTACCCCATGGTGCAGGCGCTGATCCTTTCGTTCCAGAAAGGCACCGGCAGCGCTGTACAGCCTGCGGGCTTTGCCAACTACGTGCGCATTTTAAAGGATGCCACGTTCCAGCAGTGCCTGTTTAACACGATTTTCTATTTCGTGATCCAGGTGCCCATTATGCTGATCCTGGCATTGATCCTGGCGCAGCTGCTCAACAGCCCGGACATCAAGGGCAAGGGCATCTACCGCACGATGATTTTCCTGCCCTGCGCCACGTCGCTTGTCTCCTACTCGATGATTTTCAAATCCCTGTTTGCCAACGATGGTCTGGTCAACCGGGTGCTGTCCACCGTGGGCATCCCCACAGTGGATTGGTTCCAGAACGCATGGGCGGCACGCTGGGTCATCGTCATTGCGCTGGTCTGGCGCTGGACCGGCTACAACATGGTCTTTTATCTTGCCGGTTTGCAAAACATCGACTACTCGATCTACGAAGCGGCCCGCATCGACGGCGCTTCCCCGCTCCAGCAGTTTGTTCACCTGACGATCCCCCTGCTGAAGCCCACCATCCTGCTGACTGCCATCATGTCCACCTCCGGCACGCTGCAGCTGTTTGATGAGTCCGTCAACCTGACGGCGGGCGGTCCCGGCAAGGCGACCATGACACTGACCCACTATATTTATAACATCTCGTTTGTCGAGACGCCCAAGTTCAACTATGCGGCGGCGCTGTCGGTGTTTATCCTTGTTGTCGTGGCAGTGCTGTCTGCCATCCAGATGAAAGTAGGTGATAAGCGTGACTAAGGGTAAAAAGATTCTGGCGCACGCTGTGCTGATTTTGGCCAGCTTCCTGTCTGTGTTCCCGCTGTACTATATGCTGTGCGGCGCGACGAACACCAGCATTGATGTTGTGCGCGGCAAGCTGATCCCCGGCACCTATCTGGTAGAAAACTTTAAGTCGCTGGTTGCCAACCAGAATCTGGGGCTGGCAATGGCAAACTCCTTCCGCAACGCCATCCTGATGACACTCATCACGCTGCTGGTCTGCTCCATCGCGGGCTACGGCTTTGAAATTTACCACGATAAGGCGAAGGACGCGCTGATGAGCGTTCTGCTGCTGGCGATGATGCTGCCGTTCGTGGCCATTATGATCCCCCTGTTCAAGATGATGTCCCACTGGGGGCTTGTCAACAGCTGGGCGGCGTTCGTGCTGCCGTCCATCTCGACGCCGTTTATGATCATGCTGTTCCGGCAGGCATCGCGTTCCTTCCCCAATGACATTATTGAAGCGGCGCGTCTCGACGGTTTGAGCGAGATCGGCATCTTCTTTCGGATGTTTGTCCCCATCATGCGGTCTACCTACGGCGCTGCGATGACTGTCACGTTTATGAACGCATGGAACAGCTACCTCTGGCCGAAGATCGTATTCCAAAGCAACGCATCCATCACAATGCCGATGCTGGTCGCAAACCTCAAGAGCGGCTACAGTGTGGACTACGGTATGCTGATGCTGGGCGTTCTGATCTGCACACTGCCCACCGCGATCATCTTCCTCTGCCTGCAGAAGAGCTTTGCCAACGGCATCACGGGTGCAGTCAAGTGATGGACGAACGAACCTACTGCCTGACGCCGGAGCAGTGGCGTCACGCCAAAGCCTGCCTGACGCTGGCAAAGCGCTGGGGGCTGATCGGCGACGACAGCCCCGAGGCGCTGGAACACCGCCGGGCGGCCAAAAACGCGCAGGCGGAAAGAGCAGAACAGGACGGCAAGCCCGTGTACGGCACGCGGCGCTTCTCTGCCCCTGCCTACCTGCAATATGAGCTGACCCGCTTCAAGCTGGATTTCGCGGAGCCGTGCGAAAAAATTCGTGCGCTGGGTATCTGCCCGGATTTCACCGATGCACAGACCCGCGCCTGGTATGACGCGAATCCGGATCTGTTCACGCGGTACGCCGGCGACAGCTTCCCCTATGAGGAAGTAAAGCAAATCATCGAAAAGCGGATGCGGGAGGAGGTGTACGACAGCCTTGTGCAAGACCTATTACGTGGACCCGCAGACAGGCCGTGACACCAACGACGGCCTGACGCCGGAAAAACCGCTGGCCACACTGTTTGCCGTCAACCGGCTGGCCCTGGCCCCCGGTGACACGGTGCTGCTGAAATGCGGCAGCGTGTTTGAAAAGCAGTTCCTGCACCTGCGCTGCTGCGGCAAAAAAGACAGCCCCATCACAATTGCCGCCTATGGCGAGGGGCCCGCGCCGCGCATTGACGCCGACGGGCAGGGGCTTTGGTATCAGGACTATGGCTGCGCACTGGACGCCCCCACCCATGTGTACCGCGGGTATGTATCCTCCGCCGTGCTGCTGTATGATGCAGCCTATGTCACGGTGCGTGATCTGGAACTGACGAACCGCGCCGACGCTGTCATCGGCGAGCAATATTCCCAGCCGGATAAGCTGGAGCGCACCGGCGTGGCTGTGGTTGCGAAGGACAGGGGCACGCGCTGCGGCATCACACTGCAAAACCTGCTGATCCATGATGTACACGGCAACGTGTACGACAAGCACATGAACAACGGCGGCATTTACATGACCGCCTTGCAGCCCACAGATGAGACCGCTACCGGCGCGGCACGCTTTGCCGATGTGCTGGTCGAGGGCTGCTATGTGGCCCATGTCAGCCGCTGGGGAATTGCGGTGGGGTATACCTACGCCCACGCGCAGTTCCGGGGTGCCGAGCTGGCAGAAAAATCCTTTCTGCAGTACGGTCACGAGAATGTCGTTCTCCGTGATAACTACGTGAAAGCGGCGGGCGGCGACGGCCTGACGGTCATGTACGCCCTGCGCCCGCTGGTCGAGCACAACACGGCAGACTCCGTCGCCTGCGAGATGAACGACCGTGTTTATCGGGAGCCGGGCAATCGCATGGGCAAGGTGGCCGCCGCCATCTGGCCGTGGAAGTGCAAGGATGCGCTGCTGCGCTGCAACGAAGCCGTTGACACGCGGCTCAATCAGGACGGCATGGCCTACGATGCCGACTCCGGCGACGGCACGGTGTACGAGCACAACTACAGCCGCATGAACGAGGGCGGCTGCGTGATGTTCTGTTTGGAGGAGGCCATCCACAACACCTTCCGCGGCAACGTCAGCTACGACGACCTCGGCGGCACGATCAGCCCTTCCCAGAACCCGGACGCCCTGCTGGAGCACAACACGTTCTATCTGCGTGACGGCGTGCCCTTCGTGCGCGCCCGCATGGATGGAGGCAGCTACACCGAGAAGGAGGATACGATCCTCCCGCTGCCCTAAAAACCCCCCCCGCCCCGGATGTCGAATCCTTCAGCATCCGGGGCGGATTTTTGTACGCATTTTGCCCGTTCGGGCGGGGTTTGCGCAAATGTCGAATGTATGGTAAAATACAGGTAAAATCAGCTTTTTGGGGGGCATCTTATGGGCATTGTAGTCATCGGTGCGGTTTTTGTGGACATCAAGGGGTATCCGCTGTCCACCTATATCCCGGGCGGGCGCAACGCAGGCCGGGTCGAGCAGGTACACGGCGGCGTCTGCCGCAACGTGGCGGAGGACATTGCCAATGTCGAGCTGCGCCCCACCTTCGTCAGTCTGGTGGACGACACCGGCTCCGGCCAGGACGTCATTGACAAGCTGGCCCGGCACAAGGTCAACACCCGCTACATCCAGCGCATGCCGGACGGCATGGGCACCTGGCTGGCCGTGTTCAACAACGACGGCGATGTCTGCGCCGCCATCTCGAAGCGGCCCGACACGACGCCGCTGACCGCATTATTAAAGGAAAAGGGCGACGAGATCTTTTCCGACTGCGACGGCATCGCCATCGAGTTTGATCTGGAGAAGGAGACCGTCAAGCAGATTTTGCACTTCGCCAAAAAGTACCGCAAAAAGGTCTACGCCGCGGTCTCCAACATGAGCATTGCCATGGAGCGCCGCAGCCTCCTGCAGGAGATCGACTGCTTTGTCTGCAACCAGCAGGAGGCCGGGCTGATGTTCTCCGACGATTACGACCACCTGACGCCGGACGAGATGCGCGCCACGCTGGCCGCCAATGTGCGCAGCGCCAACATTCCCTGCATGGTCGTGACGATGGGCGAGCAGGGTGCCGTCTACGCCCGCGCCGACGGCGAGAGCGGCATGGTGCCCGCCAAGAAGGTCGATGTCATCGACACCACCGGCGCGGGGGATGCTTTCTTCGCCGGGACGGTCATCGGCCTGACCTACGGCAAGACGCTGGCCGAGGCCTGCGAGATCGGCAGCCGCCTGGCCGCGTCGGTCATCTGCATCTCGGAGAATGTCTGCCCGCGGTTCCGCCCGCAGGAGTTCGGGCTGGATGTGCCGGTCACAGACTGATTTTTTTCGGTTTTTTTGGCACGCATTTCCCTTATTTTGCCATTTTTCCGATTTCGCACATTTTGCCTTTTTAGCAGTTTTCTATCCGCACATTTTCGGCTTGCTTGGCCGTTTCAGTGCATTTCAGTATCGGAATTTTGCGCGCATTTTTTCGAAAATTCAAAATATTTAGTTACTGTATAACCAAACATGAAAACAGACAACCTCATCCCCGCAGCCCCGCTTGACCGGCGGGAGCTTGCACCCGGCGTGCAGCTCTGCTTCACCCGGCTGGACGCGCCGCTTTGCCCGCCCCCGCTGGACTGGCCGCGGCTGCTCGTCTTTGACTTCTGCCGCAGCGGACGGCGCGCCATCCCGGACGGCGCACAATATGCCATCGTGACGGAGGGTCATGCCGCCGTCAGCTTTGCTGTGCCCGGTGCGGACTTCTACCTGCCCGGCAGCCAGTACGAGGCGCTGCAGCTTTTCATTGACCCCGACGCCGTGCAGGCGGACAGCTTTTTGACGCTGATGGGGCTGGAAATAGGCGGCATCGCGGATTATTTCTGCCGCGGCGGCGTCCACTGCTGCCCGATGAGCGACGCCATCACGGCCATTGTGGACGAGGTCTGGGACGACGCCGCCTACGCCGCTCCCGGCGAGCTGCGCTATGCCGCCGTGCGGCTGCTGTATGAGCTGCTGCGCCTGCCCGACGAGGCCGACACGGCCCGCTGCCCCGCGCGGCAGGTCGAATGCGTGCGCGAGGCCGAGACGCTGGTCCTGCAGGACCTCTCGGTCCGCCGCCCGGCCCGGGAGCTGGCCGACCATTTTGGTTTGAGCGAGAGCGGCTTCAAGCTGTACTGCCAGAATGTGCTGGGCGAGGGGTATCTCGCCTACTTCCGCCGCCGCCGGCTCGAAAGAGCCGCCGAGCTGCTGCGCACGACCCCCCAGCGGGTGCAGGACATCGCCGCCCGGGTCGGCTATGAGAGCCAGGGCCGCTTTGCCCAGGCGTTCTACGACCAGTTCCGCCTGACCCCGCTGGAATACCGGCGCTTGTCGAAGTAAACACCTCCCTCGCAGAGGGAGGCAAGAAAGCCACGACCCGAAAGGAGCGGAAAATTGAACAACATCACGCGCTCGATTTTCCGTGCCATTCATGAGGGGCGGTGGTTGAGCATTGAATACAAAAACCAACAGACCCAGCAGACCAAATATTGGGTCGCTATCCGCGGACTGAACCCCAGGACCCGCACCCTGAACGTTGACGGGCTGCATCTGGGCAAATTAAGCGTGCAGGCGCTCGACCATATCAGCATTGACCGCATCCAGACCGCCGAGGTCGTGGACGGCTCGTGGTGCCCCGTCAACCAGACGCTCATCGACGACATCCGCGACAACCCCGGGCGGTACGCGGCGCTGTTTGACAACGCCGCCAACCTGCGGGTGCTGGACTATCTGGCCGCCTGCAACCGGCTGGACGCCACGCCCTACCAGTCCAACTACAGCCTGATCCATCAAATTGACGCCGACTGCTTTGCCGATTATAAGGAGGACACGCTGGAGCTGACCGACGACCAGTTCCGTGAGCTGGTGGGCCGGTTCCAGCGCCGGGTCGAGGACCGCCGCCAGAACGCCGCCCGCCCCAGCCTGCCCACGCTGGGGCTGAACCTTATCAGCATTGACACCCGGCAGGGGCTGTACGTGCTGGCCTACCGCCCGCTGCGGCTCGACGTGAAAAAGCGCGCCCTGCGGGCCGAGGCGGAGCCGGTCATCTGCCGGGAGTTCACCGTCAACGGCAGCAAGCTGAGCATCCATCAATTTCTGGATGCCGACGACTATACGCTGCTGGACGAGTTCACGAAGCACGCCGAGACCATCAAGGACCGCATCACCCGCAGCAACCCGCGGGTGCGGGTCGATGACCTGCCCTACCTCGTCGCCATCAGCCGCGACTGCCCCGTGGACTTGGAGCATGAGTACCGCGGCATCCTTACTATGTTCGAGGACCCCTCCGGCGAGACGGCCACCGCCCCGCTGCGGGCCTTCTTCGGCGAGATGACCGCCAAGCCGCGCCGCCGCAAGTCCTACCCGCTGGCGCTGCTGAACAACAAGGTCAATCTGGACCAGCTGCTGGCCATCAACAACGCCATGCGCTACCCGCTGGCCTACGTGCAGGGCCCGCCGGGCACCGGCAAGACCAACACCATCGTAAACACGCTGACGACGGCGTTTTTCAACGAGCGCACGGTGCTTTTTTCCAGCTACAACAACCATCCCATTGACGGCGTTGTGGAAAAGCTGCAGGCCGTCACCTACCACGGCCAGACCGTGCCGTTCCCGATCCTGCGCCTTGGCAACAACGAGAAAACCGCCGAGGCCCTGCGCACCATCGACCAACTGTTTGAGCAGTGCAAAAAAATCCCCGTACCGGAGCGGCTGCTGGACAAAAACCACGCGGACCGCACAGCCCGCGCCAAACAGCTGACCGCCCTGCTGGAACGGTATGAGCGCATCCTGGATTTGCGGGAGCGGCGGGAGACCATCCGGCGCCTGCTGGACGCCCGCGGCCAGATGAACTTCCAGTACGAGCTGCAGGCCGGGCAGCTGCCGCAGGTAGACCGTGAGCTGGCCGCCTACGGCAGCATCGACTCTGCCGACGCGCTGGCTCTGCTGGACCGCAACGAGGACGAGCTGCTGCGCTACCTCTACTACACCTCGGCCCGCTGCATCCGCCGGTTGGAGGAGCCGAAATATAACGATTTAATGAGCATCGTCCACAGCCCCGACACCGACAAGGAGCGGGTCACGCAGTTCAACAAGTACATCTCGGAGCCGGAGAACCTGAAAAAGCTGCTGCGCGTCTTTCCCATTGTGGCCACGACCTGCATCTCCGCCCACCGTCTGGGCGACCCGGAGCCGAGCTTTGACATGGTCATCATGGACGAGGCCAGCCAGTGCAGCACGGCCATGTCTCTTGTGCCCATCCTGCGCGGGGCGTCGCTGATGCTTGTGGGCGACCCGCAGCAGCTCTCGCCTGTCATTCTGCTGGACCCCGCCGACAACCGCACGCTGCGCCGCCGCTACGGTGTCACGCAGGAGTACGATTACATCGAAAACTCGATCTACAAATGCTTTCTGGCCTGCGACGCCGTCAGCGACGAGACGCTGTTGAGCTACCACTACCGGTGCAGCCCCAAGATCATCGAGTTCAACAATCGCAAATACTACAACCACAAGCTGCACATTGCCAGCCGCGAGACCGACCCCACGCCGCTCGTCTATGTGGACGTGCCCAACGACACCACCGACGAGAAAAACACCGCCCCGCAGGAGGTGCGCCGCATCGAGGCATACCTGACCGCGCACCCGGACAAGCAGGTGGGCATCATCACGCCGTTTGCGAAGCAGCGCGCCGCCATCGAGGCCATGCTGCGCGCGAAGCACTTTGAGAACGCCGCCTGCGGCACGGTGCACGCCTTTCAGGGCGACGAGAAAGACGTGGTCATCTTCTCCCTGGCGCTGACCGACCAGACCCGCCCGCGCACCTACGACTGGCTAAAAACGAACAAGGAGCTCATCAACGTGGCGACCTCCCGCGCGCGGGAGCAGCTGGTCATCCTCTCGAATCAGGCCGCGCTGGACCGTCTGCACGCCGACAGCACCGACGACGATATTTACGAGCTGGTGCAGTACGTGCGCAAAAACGGCCAGTCCGAGGTGACCGAGAAGCCCGCCGCCAGCCGTGCGCTGGGCATCAAGCCCTACAGCACCAAGACCGAGGATGCCTTTTTGGAAAATCTGAACCACGCGCTGGACAACGCCTTCCTCGACGGCAGCCGCTGCACGGTCCGCAAGGAGGTACCCATCGCCCAGGTGTTTGAGGATAACCCCGGCTGCGCCGACCTTTTCTACACCGGGCGGTTCGACTTCGTCGTCTACCAGCGGGAGGGCCGCCGCCTGATGCCGATTTTAGCCATCGAACTGGATGGCCGCGAGCACCGCGACGACCCCGCCGTCCAGCGCCGTGACCGCAAGAAGGACCAGATCTGCCGCGAGCACGGCTTTGAGCTGATCCGCGTCGAGAACAGCTACGCGCGGCGGTATAATTATATCAAGAGTATTTTGATAAATTACTTCCGCAAGGTGTCGTAGCGCCCGCAAACGGGCAGAGCCCCTCCGGGCATCGCTGCGCTTGCCCACCTCCCCTGTAAGGGGAGGCTCTTTGCGCGGGCAGAGCCCGCGAGAAAGCCTCCTCACGAAGTGGGGAGGTGGCCGAGTGGAACGAGGCCGGAGGGGCTTTGCCCGCGCATCCCAGTGTAAAACCGAAAAGGGGGTTATGCTTGTACCGGCAGCATTTACCTATTTATGTTGGGCTGTCGTTAGTACCGCTGCCGTTGGTTATGTGCCGGAGGCGCTGGAAATGCAGCATAATTTTGCTCGCATTGGATTTACGAACAGTGCGGGAGAAGCCCCTTACTTAGTGCAAAAAGAGCAGCGTGGAAATGCCGTTATATTGACATATCACTGCACGGGCTTCCCCGTGTCCGCTTGGGTTGATAAGCAACTTGAACTTGAAAGCGCCCTAAATAGGCTGATAGCCAGTGTTAAAGAGGGCAATGACCGCCGGACGGTGAGCCTGTGCTGCATTCCGCCCGAACACGTTTTTGATACCATCGAATGGCATGAACGCTATATTTTACGGAATGAGGATAACAAGCTGATTCTTGGCCGTGGCCTGATGGGTGATGTGATTATTGACATTGACAAGACCCCGCATATTCTGATTGGTGGCAACACGGGCAGCGGCAAGAGCGTCTTGGTGCAGTGCTTGCTCTGGCAAGCGATTCAACAGGCAGATGTTGTATATGTGGCTGTTTTCAAGGGCGGCGTTGACTTTTCTTATGTTTGGCAGGAGTTTGCCTACATCATTACAGAGGAAAAGAAACTCCTTGTGCTTTTGAACCATTTGGCGGATATATTAGAAGAACGTAAACGGCTTTTTAAGGAAGTCGATGCTGCCAATATCACCGAGTACCGCGAAAAGTCCGGAGATTATATGCAGCGTATTGTCTTTGCCTGTGACGAGGTGGCAGAACTGCTTGACAAGACGGGCGCGGATAAAAGCCGCAAGGAACTGCTGGCACAGATTGAAGCTTGTCTTGCATTGATTGCCCGTCAGGGCCGTACCTTTGGCATTCATCTGATTCTTGCGACCCAGCGCCCGGACGCTAATATTCTGCCGGGGCAAATTAAGAACAATATGAACATTCGCATTTGTGGCCGCGCAGACACTACACTGCCTACCATCATCATCGGGGACGGACGCGCAGCCGAGCAGATTCCGCACGATGCACAGGGGCGCTTCATTATGGAAGACGGCACGGTGTTTCAGGCGTATTATTTTAGCGACGATACAATTTCAAAGTGGTAATATAAAAGGCAGACGTTTTTAGCGCCTGCCTTTTGTTTTTTATCGGGTATTAGAGAAAACCTACCCATATACCAACGGCAATAAGTAGTATGCCTAATAATCTGCCCACAAGTTTTGCTTTTTTGTATCCTAAAAGTTCTGCTGTTTCAGGAGTAGTAAATGGAAGTAAGACAACATCAATACCCATTACTATAATTCCGATTCCGATTGCGGAAGCGCGATTACTTAGGGCGATGCCATAAAGTAGAATGAGAAAACCTAAAGCAATGCCCAAAATAAAATACTTGGTTTTACGGCTATCCTTTTCCAGCGCTTCTTTATAGTTGCTTTCGCATTCATTGCAGCAAAATTCGGAAGTGCTATTTAGTTCATTCCCGCAGTATTTACATTTCTTCATACGAATACCTATAATGGTTAAATAAACTGGAAATTACCATTTCCCTTTAGCAATCCGCCCGCCGACCAAGATAGCGGAAAAAATAGCGGCGAAAAATAAGAATGTAAGCCAGATTGGACTTAATACCCACAACCAAGACCACGAAATGAATCCCGCTGCCTTTAGTACGACAAAAATCAGAGTTAAAACAACAACGGGGTCGCGTCCATGCCGTCCATACCATTTGGATTCCTTCTTCATACGCATAATCACCTCGCGGTTTCTGTTTAGTTAATTGTATCATATACCGTATTGCTTTACAAGCAGCTTGGAATTCAAATCTATATCGAGCAGTCAGACCGCTGCACGGTCCGCAAGGAGGTACCCATCGCCCAGGTGTTTGAGGATAACCCCGGCTGCGCCGACCTTTTCTACACCGGGCGGTTCGACTTCGTCGTCTACCAGCGGGAGGGCCGCCGCCTGATGCCGATTTTAGCCATCGAACTGGATGGCCGCGAGCACCGCGACGACCCCGCCGTCCAGCGCCGTGACCGCAAGAAGGACCAGATCTGCCGCGAGCACGGCTTTGAGCTGATCCGCGTCGAGAACAGCTACGCGCGGCGGTATAATTATATCAAGAGTATTTTGATAAATTACTTCCGCAAGGTGTCGTAGCACCCGCAAGCGGGCTCTGCCCTCTCATCCCAGCGTAAAACCGAAAAGTCCTGCCTCCCTTTCCCGGAGACAGGACTTTTTCCTTTTTACCGCCAGTGAAACGTAACCATGCCGTAAATATAAATAAACAAAATCGCACCCGGCACAAAATACCTAAAAATCGGCTTCATCCAGGGGCGGATCTTCAGGCCCCTGCCGGTGTTGGCTTCGGCCGCAAAATTGTCCCAGCCCCAGCCAAAGCGGTTGCAGCAGAACAGCGCCAGCACCAGCGACCCCAGCGGCAGCACATTGTTGCTGACGATGAAGTCCCAGAAGTCCAGCCACGCGCTGCCCGGCGCAAACGGCTGGAAGTGCAGCACGCTGTAGCCCAGCGCCGTCGTCAGCGCCAGCAGAAAGATGCCGACGCCGCAGACCACGCAGCCCTTCGGGCGGCTCCACCCGGTCAGCTCACGCACCATGGCAAGGATATTCTCGCAGACGCCCAGCACGGTGGACAGCGCCGCAAACACCATGAACAGGAAGAACAGCGCGCCCCACCAGCGGCCCCCGGCCATATTGCCGAACACCCCCGCCATCGTGTCAAACAGCAGACTGGGGCCTGCCGTGACCTCCAGCCCGTAGGTGAAGCACGCCGGGAAGATGATGATGCCCGCCAGCACGGCCACGAACGTGTCGAGAAAAATGACCCGCAGCGACTCGCCCATGAGCGCGTGATCCTTGCCGATGTAGCTGCCGAAGATCGCCATGCCGCCCATGCCGACGGACAGCGAGAAAAACGCCTGGTTCATGGCCGCCACGATGACCCCGCCGTCAATGGCCGAGAAATCCGGCACAAGGTAGAACCGCAGCCCCTCCGCCGCACCGGCAAACGTCAGGCTGTGCACGGCCAACACCAGCATCAGCACCAGCAGCGCGCTCATCATGTACTTGGTCACGCGCTCCAGCCCGCCCTGCAAATTAAAACTCAGCAGCACAAACGCCGCTATAAGGACTACAAGCAGGTAGGTCACGTTCAGCCCGGGGTCGGCGATCATCTGCGCAAAGCCGAAATCCGCATTCTGCCCGGTCAGGAACTTGACAAAATAGTACAAGATCCAACCCGTGACCACCGTGTAGAACGCCATGATGGCAATGTTGCCGATGAGGCTGACGACGCCGAATACGCCCCACTTGTGGCCGGGCTTTTCCAGGCGTTGGTACATGGTAACGGGGCTGGCCTGGGCGGCGCGGCCCACGGCAAACTCCATGACCATGACGGGCAGGCCCAGCACCAGCAGGCAGAGGATGTAGAGCAGCATAAAGCTGCCGCCGCCATTCTGGCCGCACATCCAGGGGAATTTCCAGACGTTGCCGCAGCCGATGGCGCACCCCGCCGACAGCATGATAAAGCCCAGGCGGCTGCTCAGGCGTTCGCGTTCGTTCATAAATCAGTTTTCCCTTTCGGTAGTGATTTCCGCGCAGACAATTTCCGTGCGGCCCTGGGTGCGGAACTTGTAGCCCCAGGTGCCCGTGCCACCGCTGACGATGGCATCGCAATGGTCTGCAATGTTCTTTCTGCCGTAGTTGCGCTCATTTTTGGCAACCATGCCCACCGCACCCGCAGGCCAGACCTGCCCGCCGTGGGTGTGGCCGCTCAAAATCAGGTCCGCCCCCGCCGCGGCGGCGTTCTTAAAGTCCCGCGGCTCATGGTCGAGCCAGACCGTGTAGTGGTCGTCGGGGCCGCCGGGCATAAGCTGCGCCGCCGTGAAGCGGCTGCCGTTCGTGTACAGATAATCCTTGCGGCCCACGACGCGCACACCGCAGGGCAGCAGGACGGACGTGTCCTCCAGGATGCGCACGCCCGCGGCGGCGAACCCGCGCTCCAGATCCGCGCGGCCAAAGCTCGGCTCCCGCCAGTGGTGGAACAGGTCGTGGTTGCCGAGGACGTAATACTTGCCCAGCGGCGCGTCCAGCTCGCCAAACAGCTTGCAGAAGGCGTCCAGCTCCTCCGGCTCGGTGAACTCGTCGAAAATATCGCCGGTCAGCACAAGCAGGTCGGGACGGCACGCCTCGATTTTTGCTTTCAGCTCCGGGATGCGGGTGTGATCCATCGCCGCACAGGCGCGCGGGTGGACATCACTGACCTGCACGATGGTCAGCCTGCCGTTCGGCAGATTTTTCCGCGTTGTCAGGCTGTATTTTGTCGTACAGAGCCGCAGCGCACGCCGCCGCCCCCACCACATGATAAGGCCCGTCAACAGCCACGGCGTTATGCCGTCCAGCCAGATAATATGCCAAACAGTCAGCGGTGTGCCGCCGATGCGCCGCAGCGCCAGCCCGATGGCGGTACCGATGCAGTAGAATGTCACAAGATGTCCGGCAAACACGATGCCCAGCCCGAGCGGGTCGCGGCTGATATACGCCAGCACGCCCATCAGCACAAGCGGCAGTCCGTAATACAGCACCGGCCACCGGGCCACCAGCTGTAAGGGCGGCAGCTGCAAAAAGTTCAGGTACAGCAAAGCATCCAGCGCCACCTGCCCGAGGCGCGGAAGAACGAATTGGAAGAAAGGATGATACATGGTTGACGCCTTTGTTCGGTAAGAGTGCCCTCCCCCCTTGGGGGAAGGTGTCTGCGGCCCTGCCCGCAGACGGATGAGGGGAAGGCTTTTTAACAAAAACACCCCCGCACCTCGCGGCACGGGGGCTGAAATTTAATTTTTACTGTTCCTTCGCCTTGATGGCCGCGTCAATCGCGCGGGCAGCCTCTTTACCGGCACCCATGGCCAGAATGACCGTGGCAGCGCCCGTAACAGCGTCGCCGCCGGCGTAGACCATCGGGCGGGTGGTCAGGCCGTCAGGACCGTTGGTGATCAGGCAGCCGTGCTTGTCGGCGTCCAGACCCGGCGTGGTGGAGCGGATCAGCGGGTTGGGGCTGGTGCCCAATGCCATGATCATCGTATCAACGTTCAGAACGAACTCGCTGCCCTCCTTGACGATGGGGCGGCGGCGTCCGGACGCATCCGGCTCACCCAGTTCCATCTCAACGCAGGTCATACCCTTGACCCAGCCGTTCTCGTCGCCCAGCACTTCCGTCGGGTTCGTCAGCGTCTTAAAGACGATGCCCTCCTCCTCGGCGTGCTCGACCTCCTCCTTACGGGCAGGCAGCTCGGCCATGCCGCGGCGGTAGACGATGTAGACATTCTCGGCACCCAGACGTTTGGCGCAGCGGGCAGCGTCCATGGCGACATTGCCGCCGCCGACAACGGCGACAGACTTGCTCTTCATGATGGGCGTGCGGGAATCCTCCTTGTACGCCTTCATCAAATTGACGCGGGTCAGGTACTCGTTGGCGGAGTAGACGCCGTTCAGGCTCTCGCCGGGGATGCCCATAAAGCGGGGCAGACCGGCACCGGACGCGACATAGACGGCCTCAAAGCCGTAGTCGTTCATCAGCTCGTCGATGGTCAGGACTTTACCGATGACCATGTTCGTCTCGATGTCAACACCCAGCTCCTTCAGGCCCTCGACCTCGTGCTGGACGATGTCCTTGGGCAGACGGAACTCGGGGATGCCGTACATCAACACGCCGCCCGCAACGTGCAGGGCTTCGTAGACGGTGACCTTGTAGCCGAGCTTGGCCAGATCGCCCGCGACGGTCAGGCCGGACGGGCCTGCGCCGATAACAGCGACCTTGTGGCCATTGGGCGCGGGGGCGGTGGGCTTGGTATGTACGTTGTTGCGGTACCAATCGGCAACAAAGCGCTCCAAGCGGCCAATGCCGACGGCCTCGCCCTTGATGCCGCGGACGCACTTGCCTTCGCACTGGTGCTCCTGCGGGCAGACGCGGCCGCAGACGGCGGGCAGCGCGCTGGACTGGGCAATCACGTTGTAGGCGGCCTCAAAGTCGCCCTCGGCCACATGCTTGATGAAGCCGGGAATATCAATTTCAACGGGGCAGCCGCTGCGGCAGGGGTGGTTCTTGCACTGCAGGCAGCGCTTGGCCTCGTTCACGGCCATCTCCTCGGTGTAGCCAAGGGCGACTTCCTTGAAGTTTTTGTTGCGGACGTTCGGCTCCTGGCTGGGCATGGGGCACTTTTTCGGGTCCATGTTCGGCATAATTACTGCACCTCCTGCTTCAGCAAATTGCACTCGGCCTCGCGGGCGTGGGCCTCAAAGGGCTTGTACATCGTGCCGCGGTGCATAGCCTCGTCAAAATCGACCTCAAAGCCGTCAAAGTCGGGACCGTCCACGCAGGCGAACTTGGTCTGCCCGCCCACGGTCAGGCGGCAGCCGCCGCACATACCGGTGCCGTCCACCATAATGGGGTTCATCGACACAACGGTCTTGACGTTGTGTGGCTTCGTCGTCTTGACGACGAATTTCATCATAATGAGCGGTCCAATCGTGATGACCTCATCAAAGTTCGCACCGTCCACAATGCGCTGCTCCAGCGGCGCGGTGACAACGCCCTTCTCGCCGTAGGAGCCGTCGTCGGTCATAATAATAAACTCATCGCAGCAGGCGCGGAACTCGTCCTCCAGAATGACCAGATCCTTGTTGCGGAAACCGACGATGCCGGTGACCTTGGTGCCCTGCTCGTGCAGTGCCTGGGCAATGGGCAGCGCAATGGCGCAGCCCACGCCGCCGCCGACGACGCAGACGTTTTTCAGACCCTCGATCTCGGTGGCCTTGCCCAAGGGTCCCACAAAGTCATGCACGGCCTCGCCCTCTTTGAGGGAGTTGAGCTGCATAGTACCTGCGCCGACGACCTGGAAAATGATAGAAACGGTGCCGGCTTCGCGGTCAAATCCGGCGATAGTCAGGGGGATGCGCTCGGAGTCCTCCTTTGCGCGAACAATGATAAACTGGCCGGCCTTTGCCTTCTTGGCAATGAGCGGCGCATGGATGCAAAGTTCGGTTACGGTGGGGTTTAATTCTCTCCGTTTTACGATGGTAAACATAGTGCTCCTCACTTTCGCTCAAAACGCGGTCTTTTTGAAGAAACGGATACAGACCGGCGATCCGAACGCATAGCTCTCTTGTTTTGTCAGGCGGCCATCCTCGCCGATGGCAAACACCGTGATATTGTCGCTGTCCTGGTTTTCGGCCAGCAGGTAGCGGCCCGTGCGGTCCAGCGCAAAGTTGCGGGGCGTTTTGCCGCCGCTGGGCTGGCACTCGATCCAGGCAAGGCTGCCGTCCTCCAGAATGTGGTAGGCCGTGATGCTGTCATGGCCGCGATTGGAGGCATACAGGAATTTACCATCCGCCGTGATGTGCAAATCGGAGCAGATGTTCTCCTCCGTAAAGCCGTAGGGCAACGTGGAGGTCTCCTCACACAGGGTCATTTTGCCTGCGCTGTAGCGGTAGTGCATGACGCGGGAGCCGATTTCGTTGATGAGGTAGAAATCCTTGCCGTTCGGGGCGAACTCGCCGTAGCGCGGACCGCAGCCGCGTTCTACCGTGATGGTTGCATCCTCGTCCACGCAGACCGATGCGCCGTCATACCGATAGGCCACGACCTTGTCCATGCCCAGATCGGGCACGAACATCAGCGGGCAGTCGGGCGCAAAAAGGCTGCTGTGGGCATGGGGGCCTTTCTGGCGAATGGGATGTACGCTGCTGCCCTCATGCTGAAAAATCGTCTTATCCGCCTGCAAATCACCCTGCGCATCGCGGGGGAAGATCGTGACCGCGCCGCTGGCGAAGTTTGCCACCGACACAAATGCGCCGTTGGGGGCAATCTCCACATGGCAGGGATCTGTACCGGCGGTGTTGAAGTCTGCCTCGATCTGCATCGTGCCGTCAGGCTCGTAGCCAATCTGAGTCAGACCGCCGCCGAACGCACCGCCGTACTCCTTCATTTCGTTGACTGCGTAAATTTTGCGCTGTTCCTCGTCGATTGCCACAAACGACGGGTTGCGCACGGGCAGCGTCGTCAGCGTCTCGATCTTGCCGTCTTCAAAGCTGCAAATCGAAACACCCTTGCCCTTTCCCTGGAAAACCTCACCCGTGCCGAACAGAATCGGCTCGGTGTAGGTGCCAAGGCAGAAAAACTGTTTCATAGCTGCCACCCTTTTACTTCTTTTCCACACGCTCAACGGCCTTGACAGCCTCGATGATGAAGGCGTCGCGCTTCTTCATGTCGTCCTCGATGCTGCGGGTCGACCAGTCGTAGAAGCCCTTGCCGGTCTTGGCACCCAGGTCGCCCTTCTCCACCAATTCCTTGATATAGGGGTTGGCGGTCTTGTCGGCGCAGATGCTGGGCAGCACGGTCTCCTGCACGGAGAGTCCCAGGTTCAGGCCAATGGCGTCCAGATGCTTCAGCGGGCCCCAGACCGGGAAACGCATTGCCATGCCGCAGCTGATGGCGGTGTCCACATCCTCGGCGCTGGCAAGGCCGGAGGCAACGATATCGATAGACTCACGGATGATGGCCTGGAATACACGGTTTGCCAGCTGGCCGGGCAGGTCGCGCTTGACAAGCACCGGGGCTTTCTTCCACTTGCGCAGTTCGTCGCGGACTGCCACGGCGACGGCCTCGTCTGTCTTGTCGCCCATGACGACTTCCACCAGCGGAACCAGGTGGGCGGGCAGCCAGAAGTGGGTGGTGACGGTGCGCTCCGGGTGGACGCACTTGGCGCTGATATCGGTGATGCGCAGACCGCTCGTGTTGGAGCAGATGGGCACTTCCACGGGCAGCACGGCATCCAGCTGGGCAAACAGGTTCTGCTTGGCCTCGACATTCTCAATGATGGCCTCAATGACCAGGCGGGCGTTCTCCGCCGTCTTGATACTATCGTCGCTGGTGGAGAGCAGCTCAATAGCCTTCTCGGCCTCCTCGTGGGTATTCAACTCGTTCTCCTCGCGCAGGCGGATGCACTCAATGGCCTTCTTGCGGCCATTCTCGGCGCGTTCGGCGCTGGTATCCACCAGCACAGTCTTGTTGCCGGCCAGGGCGCTCATAGCACCGATGCCGCTGCCCATCATGCCGCTGCCAACGACCATTACGATATCTCTCATTTTAACTTTTTCCTCTCGTTGTGTTCAATCTTCGGGGAACAGCAGCACGACGCGGCCTTTTGTTTTGCCGTCGCGCAGCAGTCCCAATGCTTCATTGATCTGTTCAAATGGGACTGTCTTGTAGACGTAGGGAACAATTTTGCGCTGGTTCACCAGTTCCACGACCTCGGCCATATCCTGCCGGGTCATGCCGCGCATCCCCAGAATCTCCTTTTCAAATTTCATAACTTCCTGATAGTTGACCTTGAAATCCTCGCTGATATAGCCACAGACCAGCACTTTGCCGCCGGGCCGCACCATGTAGACGCCCTCATTGATGGACCATTCCAAGCCGATGTTGTCCAGTACCACATCCACACCGCGCCCGTTCGTCAGTTCAGCCACGCGGGTGCGCAGATCCTCGCAGGAAGTATCTATGACTGCGTCCGCGCCCATCTGTTTTGCCACTTCCAGCTTGTCTGCCTTGCGGCTGGTGGCGTAAACCGTTGCGCCCATCAGCTTGGCGATCTGGATAGCGTTCATGCCCAAACCGCCGACGCCCAGAATCAGCAGCGTCTGGCCGATGCCCAGTTTTGCCTGGTTTTTCAGACCGTTGTACATACAGCCCACTGCATCCGGGATGCCGGTAATCTCCTCAAACGGGATTGTGGGGTCCACTGTAAAGGCGTTTTTTGCCGGGATGACGCAGTATTCCTCGTGGGAGCCGTCCCGCTCAAAGCCGATACGGACCAGGCTGCGGCACAGGTTTGTGCGCCCGATGCGGCAGAACTCGCACTCGCCGCAGACGATATCAATGGCAGCGGAGATATGCTCGCCGATGCGGGCGGGGTCTACCCCCTTCCCCACGGCCACAATGACGCCTGCCATTTCATGGCCGGGGGTGTAGGGCAGGTGTACCGTGCCGATCTTACCGTCCTGAATGTGGATATCCGACACGCACAGACCGCTGGCACGCACTTTGACAAGCACCTCGCCGGGGCCGGGCACAGGGATAGGCTTTTCCTCAATTTGCAGGGGTTCGTGATAACCGCGCAGCACCGCCGCGCGCATGGTTTCTTTCATTGCGGAACCTCCTTCACGCATTCTAAAGAAACAGCCCCGGCACCGGAATGGTTTCCTGGCCGGGGCCGTTCTTGTCAACAGCTGTTACGGATTGATAACGACCTTGATGGAGCCGTCCTTCTTGTGCTCAAAAATGTCAACTGCCTTCTCGTAGTCTTCCAGCGGGAAGGTGTGGGTGACGAGCTTGTCGCCCTGGATCGCGCCGGTGGAGAAGAAGTGCAGCACCTGCTCAGAGACGTTGGGGTTTGCCTTGGAGCCGACAATCGTCAGCTCGTTGAAGTTGACGGTGTTGGCGGGAATCATAACGTCACCTGCATGGTAGGTGGCAATCAGTGCGACCTTGCCGGTCTTGCGGGCCATCTTGCAGGCCTTCATCGGGGAGTCGGCAGCGCCGGAGCACTCCATGACTTCATCCGCACCGATGCCGTTGGTCAGCTCCAGAACACGCTGGACGGGATCCTCTTTCTCGAAGTCGATGCAGACATCCGCGCCCAGTTCACGGGCCTTTTCCAGCTTGGCGCCGCGGCCAACGACGATAACGCGGGCAGCGCCCAGTGCCTTGCACTCCTGCATGGCGCACAGACCGATGGGGCCGGGGCCGATGACAACGCAGGTGCCGCCGGGGGTGACGCCTGCCATCTCAACGCCGTGGAACGCAACACCGGCGCAGTCGGTCATAGCGGCAACATCGTAGCTGACGTTATCGGGGATGATGTGCAGTGCGCTGGTCTTGTAGACGTTGTACTCTGCGTTGGCGCCCTGCCAGTAGAAGCCGTAGTGGCGGTGGCCCATATCCAGCCCGCCGTCGTGGCCGTCCTTGCCGTAGTTCAGGCAGACAGTGTAGTGACCCTTCTTGCAGTTGTCGCACTTGCCGCAGCCAACGTGGGCTTCACCAGCAACGTGGTCGCCGACCTTGAAGTCGTTGACGCCCTCGCCCAGGGCAACGATCTGACCGGCCCACTCGTGGCCCATGATGAAGGGGTAGTACGGCGGCCAGTTTGTCCAGGCGTAGTCGCCGTGGATCATCTTGGGGTCAGAGCCGCAGATGGCAACGCTCTTGATGCGGCACAGCACCTCGCCGGGGCCGGGCTTCGGCACGGGGACGGTGGCAAGCTGCAGCTTGTCATAGGCGACCAGAGTCATAGCTTTCATAGTCTCAGGGATGCTGAAGTTTTCCATTGTTTAACACTCCTTTATATAATAGGCAGAGAAATGATTGGTTTACGCTGCTTTGCGCAGGGATTTCTGGTTATCCAGCACGACAGCCACAATGATGATGAGACCCTTGACAACGTACTGCAGGTCAGGGCTGACGCCAATGTAGATCAGGCCGTAGCTGATGATCTGGAAGATGATAACACCGATGACAACGCCGGGCAGGGTACCGGTGCCGCCCTTCATGGAGACACCACCCACAACGCAGGCCGCGATGGCGTCCATGGCGTAGTCAGCACCCATGGTGGAGTTGGCAGAACCGGTACGGCCTGCTTCCAACACGCCGCCGAAAGCGTAGAGCAGACCGGCGATGATGTAGACAATGATGATGGTGCGCTTGACGTTGACACCGCAGACCTTGGCAGCCTCGCGATTGCCGCCGATGGCGAACATATTCTTACCCAACGTAGTGCGGTTCCAGATGACCCACATAACCGCCACAGCGGCGATAGCGTAGAACATCAGGTAGCTCAGGCTGATATTGCCAATGCGGATGGTGCCCTGGCAGAACTTGGAGTAGGTCTTGGTAAAGCCGGACAGAGGGTTGGAGTTGCAGACCGTGTTGAAGTACTGCAGACACAGGCCGTAGCTGATGAGCTGCACGCCCAGGGATGCAACGAAGGGTGCAACGCCCCAGTGGGCAACGATGAAGCCATGGGCCGCGCAGATGATGCCCAGTAGCACCATGACCAGCAGCAGAGGCACGATCAGCGGCAGTGCGGGAACCTGGTCAGCGCTGAAAACGCGCTGGGAGTAATCGACTGCCTGTAAAAGCGAAGCAGCCACAACGGCGGCCAGGCCGACTTCACGGCCGAGGGCCAGGTCCGTGCCGCCCAGCACAATGATACCGGCAATGCCGCAGGCGTAGATGATCTTGGTTGCGGACTGGGTCAGGATGGTGGTAAAGTTAGAAACGCGGACAAAGGAAGGCTCGATTGCAATAATGACCAGCAGCAGTGCGCCAATGATAAAATACAGCGAATAGTCGTAGAGCCAATCCACAATTTTTTTGGATTTCAGCATTGAAGTTTCCCCCTAAAATCAGACGAACTTGGTGGCATCCACCATGATATTTTCCTGGGTAGCGTGTTCACGGTCATGGACCAGATCATACTCTCCGGTCAGATGGCCGCTGCTCAATACCAGTACGCGGTCACAGATGCCCAGCAGCTCCGGCATTTCGGAGGAGCAGATGATAACGCCCTTGTTCTGCTTGGCAAGGTTAAAGATGAGCTGATAAATTTCGTACTTGGCACCGACGTCGATACCACGGGTCGGGTCATCCAGCAGGAAGATATCCGGGTTCAGCAGCAGCCAGCGGCCCAGAATGACCTTCTGCTGGTTGCCGCCGGACAAGTGGCGGATCTTTGTCTTGGTGCTCGGCGTCTTGGTGTGCATGGCGTCGATCATCTTCTGGGTGTCCTCGGTCATTTTCTTGGTGGACAGCCAGCCGACCTTGTTCGTGTAGTTGCCGATGCCTGCGATCGCCGTGTTGAAGTCCAGACCCAAATCAGGGAAAATACCGTTGAAGCGGCGTTCCTCGGTACACAGGGCAAAGCCGTTCTTGATGGCTTCCGCCGTGCTTTTGTTGCGGATTTCCTTGCCTTTCAGCGTCACGGTGCCGCTTTCGCGGGTGCGTGCGCCGAACAGCGTTTCTAGCAGCTCGGTACGGCCCGCGCCCAGCAGGCCCGCAATGCCCAGGACCTCGCCTTCATGTAGGTCGAAGGAAATATCATGGATGTGGTGGCCCAGGTCATTCAAGTCCTTCACGACCAGAATTTCTTTGCCGATGGTTCCCTGCTTCGGCGGGAAACGGTCGGTCAGTTCACGGCCGACCATCAGGCGGATGACTTCATCCACATTCGTTTCTGCGGCGCGCATCGTCTTGATGAGCGCACCGTCGCGCATGACAGTGATATCATCCGCAATGCGGAAGATTTCCTCCATCTTATGGGAAATGTAGATGATGCCTTTCCCCTGCCTGCGCAGCCCGTCAATGATCTCCATCAGGATATCGACTTCTTTCTCATTCAAAGAGGAAGTCGGCTCGTCCAGCGCGATGATATCGCAGTTGTAGGAGACTGCCTTCGCGATGTCCACCATCTGGCGCTTGGAGACCGTCAGGCTGGAAAGCCGGGCACGGGGGTCGATCTTGACCTCGCCGCCCAGGGTTGCCAGCACAGCCTCGGTGTCTTTTACCATCTTAGCGGTGTCGATCAGGCCAAACTTTTTGGGAAAGCGCCCCAGCCAGACGTTTTCCATCACGCTGCGCTCAGGAACCTGTTCCAGTTCCTGATGAACCATCGAGATACCGTTGAGTAATGCCTCATGCGGGGACTGAAAGTTGACTTCCTGCCCACGCAGCTTGATGGTACCCTCATCCTTGTGGTAAATGCCGAACAAGCATTTCATCAGAGTAGACTTGCCGGCACCGTTCTCGCCCATCAGTGCATGGACTGTGCCGGGGCGCACATAGAAATCTACCCCTTTGAGCGCCTGCACACCGGCAAATGCTTTGGTAATGCCGCGCATTTCCAACAGGTATTCCTGCGGAGCCGCTGCTCTGGTCTGTTCCTGTTGTGTCGTACTCATTTTTCTGCTCCCTTTTGGGTCTTTTTCATTCCGAATTTTGGGGGGTGCCCCGTTTTTTGGGTACAAAAAGAGCGCAAAGCAGCCCAGCACTGGTGCCGCTCCACTTTGCGCTTTATCATTCTTTACCTGTTACCAGGTCTTGTAATGTCGTTTCCAGGCATTACATACAGGCTGCGTAGTCGTCCTGAGCAGTCTTGAGGGTATCCTTGGTGATAGCAACGTCATCAACGCGGACGTCCTTGCCGAACTCGCCGTAGTGATACTCGGTGCCGTCCAGGGCTTCCTTGCCGTCGGTAATGTTCTTCGCCATGTCAATGATGATCTTAGCCTCGCGATAGGGAGAGGTCAAAACGGTGCCAGCCATGTAGTCATCCTCGATCATTTCCCAAACATCGGGGATACCGTTGATGCCGTACACAATAGGACCGTTGCCGTCGTCAAACGCACCGGCGGTCTTCAGGGACTCAATAGCGCCCATAGCCATGGTGTCGTTGTTGCACAGGACGGCTTCGATCTCATCACCGAACTTAACGTTCCAGGCGTCCATGACGTCCTTGCCCTTGTCAGAGCTCCAGTTGCCGTCCTGGATGTCCAGTTGCTCGGTCTTCATGGTGCCGTCAGCAGCCCAGCCCTCAAACAACTCGTTGATGGCAGCGGTACGGTAGATAGCGTTCTGCTGTGCAACGTTGCCCTGCAGCAGCACGTACTGCAGCACGCCGTCGCCGTTCTTATCCAGCTTGGAGGAATCAGCGGTCCAAGCGTCGTAGACCATCTTGGCCTGCACAGCACCGGGGTCAGACCAGTCCAGGCCAACGTAGTAAGCCTGCTCGTAGTCGTCCAGGATGCCGCCGACCAGGTCGGGTGCGCGGTCCGCGTAGATGACGGGGATATCATACTGGCGACAGAGATTGTTGATCGTCTCGCCTGCACCGGAGTCAACGGGGTTGACGACGATCAGATCATAGCCGCCCTTGGCCAGCGTGGTGGTGATGGCGTCGGTCTGGGTGGACTGGTCGCTCTTGCCGTCGAAGGAATCAACAACGACGTTGTTCTCTGCGCCATAGTTCTCAAGACCTTTACGGATGTAGGTGGTAAAGGTGTTGGAGTTCTCATACATAAAGAAAGCGATCTTCAGCTGCTTGCCCTCGGAGGCAGTGCTCTCTGCGGTGCTCTCCGCAGTGGAGGTGCTCTCGGTTGCCGTAGAGGCAGCAGTGGAAGCAGAGGAACCGCAGGCGGCCAGGCTCAGGACCATACCGCCGGCCAGTGCAAGGCTAATCAATTTTTTCATGATGTTTTTTCCTTTCTTTTAGTCAATTTTCTCCGTTTTTCTCCAGCTTTTTCTTCTGTACGTACTTTTCTACACGTTCGATGATCAGGGTCATGTGGCGGTTCATGAAGAAAGCGGCCTCTTCGGGTTTGTGGTTGATCACACACTGTAATACCATGCCATGATAGAAGGTGCTGTCAATGTCAGCCCCCTGTGCGTCCAGGAAGTCCTGCATGACCGGCAGGATCATCCTGGAGACAATCTCCATCATCTTGATGTACAGTACATTGTGGGATGTTTTGGCGATCTCGAAGTGGAAGTCTGTGTTGCGGCTGGCAAAGGTGCGCATATTCTTTCTGCCCTCTGTGCACTGTTCAAACAGTTCCCGCAGCAGGACAATATCTTCCTCCGTTGCATTCTCTGCTGCCAGACGTGCGGCCTCGACCTCGATGCCTTTGCGGAACTGCATGATCTCCAGCAAGTCCATACTGGAGGTAAGCGTTGCCGGGACAAAGAAATTCAGATAGACTGAACTGTCCACCGCCCGCATATAGGTACCGCCGCCCTGCCGGGTCTCGGTAAATCCCAATACGTTCAGCTTGTTCAGCGCCGCACGCAGTGTATTGCGGCTGACCTGCAAGTCGTTGCAAAGAACCATCTCTGACGGGAGCCGGTCACCCGGCTTGTAGTTACCGTCCATGATCATTTGCATAAGCGCATCGTAAGTTTGTTCTACAAGTGCTGCCGCCATATTTTAGACCTCCAAGGGTTTTCTTCTTATTGTAGTGCAGCCTCCCTTCTACGTCAAACGGTATATTTGTAGTACAGCTTTTTGTCTGCCGGAGTTGTTCTACAAGTTTACTATACCAATCTGCTTTATTTTTGTCAACGGGTTTTTGTGCACTTTCCTTGCATTCTGCGTTTTGCAGCAAAATATTTCAGTGTAATTGTACATTTTGCCGAATCTCCGCCAGGGCGGTTGACTTTGCACCCTAATATAGCTATACTCTTTTCAGAAATAGATTTGTTCTACAAATCAAAGTGCATCAAGTAATTATTACACGGATGTACTACAAATCGCGTCAAAAAAGAAAAGGAGTTTTTTCTTATGATCAAGCACATTGTATTCTGGAAAATCAATAAAGATGGTACAGATTCTGACCGTCGCGCCACGGTGGAGGCGTTCCGCAAAAAGACCGAGTACCTGCAGACCATCATCCCGCAAATCAAATCCGCCACGGTTGGCTTCAATGTCAACGAGGGCGATGTCTTTCACGTCTGCATCGACTCTGTTTTCGATTCCCTGGAGGATCTGAACACCTACATCGATCACCCTGAGCACCAGAAGGTCCGCGCCTTCATGAACGAAGTCTCCTACGACAAGACCGTCTTTGACTACGAGTTCTGATTTCCGCCATTCCCGACTTGCTCCAAGTCTCATC
>ERZ773224.861-NODE-861-length-41019-cov-7.403647_pt1 | contig 41019 bp, 46 predicted proteins | sample MGYA00580526_ERZ773224 | MGnify/ENA primary metagenome ERZ773224 (study PRJEB29015, sample SAMEA2737743) | human gut metagenome | biome: human gut; feature: human-associated habitat; material: faeces | place: China | collected 2012 ... | reverse complement strand
TTTTGGTAAATTTAGAATTTCTAAATGGGGAAAGGTTTTGATAACATTACTATTAAATTTCTTTATCTTAACTATTCTTGAATTAATTGGTGGTCACTTAGTAGAATTTTTTCTTCATAAATCTTATTGGGATTATAGTAGCTTTAGATTCAATTATGGTAAATATATAGCAGTTGAAGTATCACTTGGTTGGGTTATTGCTAGTTATATATTTTTATTTATAGCAAGAAAATATTTAGATAAGATAGTACCTAAAGTACCTAGAATTTTAACTAATATATTTATTATAATTTTCTTAATAGATTTTATTTATTCTTTCTTTATAAAATAATTAGTACGAGATATCTCAAAAGAATAATTATTTAACTAAAAACTATTTTCAAAACTTATTAAATATGTTACAAGTTAGGTGTTAGTATAGATATAATGAGCTTATGGTTAAGAAAAAGTTGGAATTATAGTATAATGTCTAGCAATAAAAGGTCTTTTGATTTTTATTCACTTTGGGAAGAACTGTTTAATGAAAATTTTAAACTAGCGGAATCTCGCGAGTTTAAAAATGACTCTGCAAATAATTCTTTTACAATGAGTCCCTCTAGATGGATAAGTACTACAAATGCTAAGGGTTTTGTAAGTAAAAGAGGAAAATATGATGGTGGCACATTTGCACATCCAGATATTGCCTTAGAATTTGCGTCTTGGATAGATCCCGCATTTAAATTATATTTGATTCAAGAATTTGAAAGATTAAAATATAATGAAACATATCAAGAAAAAATAGAATGGTCTGTTAGAAGAAGCTTATCAAAAATAAATTATAGAATACATACTGATAGTATTAAAGAAAATTTAGTTCCTACTTTAACAGATAAACAAAAAGTTTTTGTTTATGCTAACGAAGCAGATGTAATAAATGTAGCATTGTTTGGAATGACTGCAAAAGAGTGGAGAGAAAATAATCCAAAATTGGAGGGTAATATAAGAGATTATACAGATATTTTACATTTAGTTGTCTTATCTAATTTAGAGGTATTAAATGCCAGTATGATAGAAAACAATATTGGTCAAAAAGATAGATTAGAAAAATTAAATGAAACTGCTAAAAGACAAATAACTATTTTAGCAAGCGATAATAATATAATAGGTATAACGAAATTAGATAATCAAAAATTAATTGAAGGGGCGAATGAGTAAGTATTGCATGATTGAAATTGCTTTTAATAATAAAGAAGAGATTAATGAAGCAAGAATGATAGAGAATGGAAGTGATAAATAATGGATATGTACCAAAAAAGAGAAATGAGAAAAAATAAAAAAATGAACGAAGATACAAAAAGTTTACAATCAACGAGTATCAACTGGTTTCCAGGCCATATGGCTAAGACTATGAAACAAATAGAACAAGATTTAAAATTAGTAGATATTGTAATAGAACTAATTGATGCTAGGATTCCACTATCAAGCCAGAATCCAAATGTTCAAAAATTAATTGCAAATAAAAAGAAAATTATAGTATTGAATAAAAGTGATTTAGCAAACGAAAAGGAAAATTCAAGATGGATAAGTTATTTTGCAAATAAAAATATTCCTGCTATATTGTTTAACTCAACAAGCCAAGATGATATTTCAAAGGTTATAAACAAAATAAATGAGGTTATGGAAGAAGAAAGAAAAAGGCAAGAACAGAAGGGCAGAAATTACAAAATTGCAAGAGTAATGGTGCTTGGAATACCTAATGTAGGTAAATCTTCTTTTATAAATAAAATTTCAAATAAAACAGCTATGCAGGTTGGAAATAAACCAGGAGTTACAAAACAAAAGCAGTGGATTAGACTTGCTAACAATATTGAACTACTAGATACACCTGGTGTGCTATGGCCAAAGCTTGGCAGTGACGAAGTTTCGTTAAACTTAGCATATACAGGAACAATAAAGAGTGAAGTTATAGATGAAACTGAAGTTGCATACAATCTGACTAAGTTTTTATTAGAAAATTACAGAGAAAATGTAACTGAACGCTACAAATTAAATCAAGAAGATGTTGAAGAAATGCTTGCAAATGATGAACTTGAAGAAAATGAAAAAGTAGTTGAGGTAATGAACTACATTGGAAGAGTTCGTGGAGCAGTTCAAAGAGGCAATACAATAGATTTAGATAAAACAGCAAGAATAATATTAACTGATTTTAGAAGCGGAAATTTGGGCAGAATAACATTAGAAATTGCAAAATAAATTAGAAAGAATGGAAAATTAAATGGAGAATAATCTTATAGAAAGAAAAAAAGATGCAGATGAAGTAAATACAATGTCGCCTCTAACATGGGCTTATATTGGAGATTGCGTTTTTGAAATGTATGTAAGAATGCATTTTATAAACACCACTAGGCTAAAGCCACATGCAATGCATATTGAGACAATAAAGCATGTAAAGGCTGAAGCTCAAGCAAATCTTTTAAAACAAATTGATGAAAAACTTTCTGAGGAAGAAAAGGAAATTGTTAGAAGAGGCAGAAATGCACAAAACCATCATATTCCGAAAAATGCAACATTAGATGATTATAGCCATGCAACAGCTTATGAGGCTTTAATTGGATATTTATATTTAACTAAACAAGATGAAAGATTGAAAGAAATACTAGAAATGTGCAAATTTTAACATTTCTAGTGACTAATTCAAAAAATTGTGATATAATAGATGAAAATTGAGAAAGAAGGTAATTTTATTATGATGACGAAACCAAGCGTAGCTGAATTACTAGAGAAGGTTGATAACAGATATTTATTAGTAATTGCAACTGCAAAAAGAGCAAGACAAATTGCAGCAGGTTCAGAAGTATTAGTAAAAACTGACGATGTTGCACCAGATTCTATTGCAGCAGATGAAATTGAAGCTGGAAAGGTTACAATATGCTAGTATTATTATCAGGAGTATCAGGAGCAGGAAAAGATACTGTAAAAAAAGAATTAATAAAAAGAAATGAGAGAATAACATCTCTTCCATCATATACAGATAGAGCACCAAGAACTGGTGAAGTGAATGGAGAAATTTATAATTTTATTTCTACAGAGGAGTTTGAAGAACTAATAAAAAATGGTGATTTATATGAATTTGATGCTCACCATGACCATTATTACGGAACTTCAAGAAAATTATTAAATGAAAGACTTCAAAGTGGAAAAATTATTGTAAAAGATATGGATGTTAATGGAACTGAAAATTTAGTTAAGCTATTAGGTCAAGATACCAAAATAATAACTATATTTTTACGCGTGCCAAAAAATGAATTACATAGAAGATTATTGGAAAGAAATCCTGAAATTACAGAGGATGAGATAAAGAAACGTTTAAGCAGATTCGAATATGAAGAATCAAAAATAGACTTTTATGATTATGTATTGAAGAATAATGATTTGGAAAAAACAATACAAATTATAACTACTATAATCGAGGCTGAAGAAAAAGTAGCGAAGCCAGAATTCTAATAACACTTAAAAATTTAAGAGAAGATGGTAAAAAATCTCTTAGAAAATAAAAAATAAATTCAGTTTTTAATAAGAATCAAAGTGAAGGAAGTTGTAAACCTTTACTTTGATTTTTTTCTATGATAAAATACGGATAGACGAGAAATGAAGAGCTTTAGAAAAATGAGCAGTAAAAAAGTGAAATTAGATAAAATATGAGAATACAAAATAGTATTACAATAATATAAGACATAAAAATAAGATGTGCAAATAATCGAGAGGACATGTAAAAAGATAGAAAAGGAACAAAGATGATAGCAGAGGTTATAATAAACAGCAATGTAAAGAATTTAAACAAAACATTTGACTATAAAATTCCAGTAGAAATTGAAAATGAGATTTCAATTGGAAGTAGAATTTTGTTGCCTTTTGGAGGAAAAAAACAACTAGAAGAAGGTTATGTTGTTGGAATAAAGGAAAGTTCAGAATATATTGAAAAGCTAAAGGAAATATCAAAGGTGGAAGAAAAAAATGCTATCAGTCCAGAAAACATACAACTTGCAAAATACATGGCAAATAGGTATTTTTGCAATATTTCTGATTGCATAAATTTGATGCTTCCACCAGGAACAACTACTAAAAAATTTGAAAATAGAATTAACGATAAATTACAAAACTTTGTATATCTTGCGAAAGACAGAGATGAAATTCAAAAAGAAATAGAAGAAAAGAAGATTAAGTCTGAAAAGCAAATTAGAGCTTTAAATTTTCTACTTAATATGGAAGAAGATTCAGAGATTCTTAACACAGAACTTCAAATGCTTGCAGATGTATCGGCTAGCATCATAAAAACTCTAGAGAAAAATGGTTATATTAAACTAGAAGAGAAAAAGGTTGATAGAAATCCTTTCATACATAAGGTTGTAGAAAAAAGTAGAAATTTAATTTTAAATGATGAACAACAAGAAGCATTTGAAAAAATAAATGCATCACTTCAAGTTGAAGAATATGACGAATTTTTATTGTTTGGAGTAACTGGTTCTGGAAAAACAGAAATTTACATTCAACTTATAGAAGAGGCTCTAAAACTTGAAAAATCTAGCATAATGTTAGTACCAGAAATTTCTCTTACACCACAGACTGTAGACCGTTTTTTGAGTAGATTCGGAGAAGACAAAATTGCCGTACTGCATAGTAAATTATCAGCAGGAGAAAGATTCGATCAATGGAAAAAAATCGAAAGAGGACAGGCTAAAATTGTTATTGGAGCAAGGTCTGCAATCTTTGCACCTGTAAAAGACCTAGGACTTATAATAATAGATGAGGAGCATGACGAATCATATAAATCCGAAAACGCACCTAGATATAATGCAAAAGAAATTGCAAAATATTTGGCAGAAGAAAAACAGATTCCGTTAGTTCTTGGAAGTGCAACTCCAGACATGAATACATATCATAAGGCTGTAAATGGTGAAATAGAACTGTTAGAACTTACAAAAAGAGCAAATCAAATGGAACTTCCTGAAGTAAAAATTGTGGATTTAAGGCAGGAACTAGCACATGGAAATAAATCTATGATAAGCACTGAGTTAAAGGCGGAAATAGAAGAAAATATCAAAAATAAGAAGCAAACAATACTGTTTCTTAATAGGAGAGGTTTTTCTACATTCATAATGTGTAGAGATTGCGGATATACTGCAAAATGCAAGAATTGCAACATAACTCTTACATATCATCTAAAAGAAAATAAGTTAAAATGTCATTACTGCGGATATGAAATAAGAGCAATAACAGTCTGTCCTGAATGTGGAAGCAAAAACATTAGATATTTTGGAACTGGAACGCAAAAACTCGAAGAGCAGATAAAGACTCTATTTCCACAGGCATCAACAATCAGAATGGATATGGATACAGTAACAAAGAAAAATTCTCATGAAGAAATATTAAATAAATTCAAAAAAGAAGGAATAGACATACTAATTGGAACTCAGATGGTTGTGAAAGGACACGACTTTCCAAATGTAACATTAGTTGGAGTAATTGCCGCAGACAGTAGCCTAAACATAGATGACTATCGTGCACATGAAAGAACATTTCAAACGCTAACTCAAGTAGCGGGGCGCGCTGGAAGAGGAAAAGACAAGGGAAAAGTAATAATACAAACCTATAATCCAGATGCTTTTTGCATACAATATGCAAAAAAACAAGATTATAAAGTATTCTACAACACAGAAATAATGCTGAGAAAACAGTTGAGGTATCCGCCTTTTTGTGATATAATACTAATTGGCATTTCGAGTGAAAACAAGAATGAAATAGTAAATGTCTCAAAAAAAATATATGACAACATGAAAGAAAAAATAAAACGAGAAGACTTAAAAATACTATTATACAAGCCAGTTCCAGCACCGATTGATAGAATAAAAAACAAATTCAGGTGGAGAATAATAGTAAAATGTAAGTTGGACGAAAAAATAACTAAATCACTAAAGAACACAATAGAAAAAGTCGAAAAAGAAATAAAAAATACGAAATACGAAACGAGAATAATAGTAGACGTAAATCCAAGCAATATGTTGTAGAAAGGAAAATAAAAATGGCAATAAGACAAATTAGATTATCAAATGATGAAATACTTAGAAAAACTTCAAGAGAAGTTGAAGAAGTTAATGATAAAATAAGAGAATTATTACAGGACATGCTTGAAACTATGCATAAATACAATGGCGTAGGACTTGCAGCGCCACAAGTTGGAGTGCTAAAAAGAGTTATTGTAATAGATTTATATGATGGAAGCGAACCATTACAATTAGTAAATCCTAAAATAGTTAAAGCAAAAGGAAAACAAGAAGTTGAAGAAGGTTGTCTAAGCTTTCCTAACGAATATGCAAAACTAATAAGACCAAGGGAAGTTGTAGTAGAAGCATTAAATGAAAAAGGCGAAAAAGTAAAAATTGTAGGAAAAGATTTATTAGCACAAGCTTTGGCACATGAAATAGATCATCTAAACGGAATACTTTTTGTAGATAACATGCTTCCAGGAACATTAGAATACATTGACCCAGAAGACAACAAAGACTAAAAAGGAGGATTTGCGATGAAAATTCTGTTTATGGGAACTCCAGACTTTGCAGAAGAATCTTTAAAAGCCTTATATGAGGCAAAATACGATATAATCGGAGTTGTTACAAATGTAGATAAACCAAAGGGAAGAGGAATGAAACTTACAGCCTCACCAGTAAAAGAGTATGCTCTAGAAAAAAATTTAAAAGTATATCAACCTGAAAAAGTAAGAAACAATCCAGAATTCTTGGAAGAAGTAAAACAATTAAATCCAGACATTATTTGTGTAGTGGCTTATGGAAAAATTCTTCCACAAGAGTTATTAAGCATTCCTAAATATGGTTGCATAAATGTACATGGTTCATTACTACCACAATATAGAGGAGCAGCACCAATCCAATGGGCAGTGCTAAATGGAGATAGCAAAACTGGAGTAACAACAATGTTTATGGACGTTGGAATGGACACAGGAGATATGATTCTAAAAAAAGAAACAGAGATTGGAAAAGATGAAACAACAGGAGAACTATGGGACAGACTAAAAGTAATTGGAGCAGATTTGCTAGTAGGAACTGTTAAAAAAATAGACGAAGTCAAGGGAAAAGAAAACATTTCATTTGAAGAATTAAAACAAAAAGTTGGAGCAGAAAAACAGGGAGAAAACTTTACAATGGCTCCAATGCTATCAAAAGAAATGGCAAAAATAGATTGGGAAAACAAAAATGCAGACGAAATAAAAAACTTAGTAAGAGGATTAAATCCAATAATGGGAGCTTATACCTACCTAAATGGGAAAAAAATAAAATTCTGGAAAGTTCAAGCATTAAGTGAAAAAGAATTATTCGAAAAATTTGAAGAACTAAAAGAATATAAAGACCATTTTAAAGGTGTAACTGCAGGAGCAGTATTATTCTCTGATGAAAAAACAGGATTATTTATAAAAGCGAATAAAGGAATATTACAAGTGTTAGAAATACAAGGAGAAAATTCAAAGAGAATGTCAATAGGAGACTTCCTAAGAGGAAACAAAATAGAAGCGGGAAGTTTATTTGAATAATATACTAAAAATTTAAAAGATAGGTGGATAACAGTAAAATACACAAAAAAACAGGAGAAAATCATAGAATTTTCTTCTGTTTTTATAAAAAATATGTTGTAATATATTTATTTCAAACAGTAAAAATATTACTTTTTTGTTACAAATAATTACAAATGAAATAAAATATTGACTTATGAAGTGAATTAAAATAAAATTAATTACAATAGGTAAAGATTAACATTAAGAGGAGTTTTTTGTATGAAAAAGAACAAAAATTTTATAAAAAAATTCAAAGAGGAAGAAAATGGTATAACTTTAGTTGTACTTGCAATTACAATATGTGTAATAGCCATATTAATTGGAATTACAGTTGATTATACGATTGGAAAAAATGGAATATTAAGTCAATCTGAACAGGTTAAAGCCAATATTGAAGCTGCAAAAGATGAAGGTCAACAAATAATAGACAAAATAAAATCAAATGATGATGGTTCCATCATAGATGGTGCTGTTAGTAAATAAGACACAGGAAGCGTATGGTGCAGTTGCTAGAAGTGGAATATGATAAAATTTAAAAAATTAGATAGAATAAAACAACCCTCAAATTACAGATTAGTCTGTAGTTTGAGGGTTTCTCTAATTAAAAAATATTAAGAATATTACTAGTTGTTTTCGCTATTGTGATATACATTCATTACATCATCAAGCTCATCAAGATTTTCTAGCATTTTATCCATTCTTTCAGTAGCCTTTTCATCAAGTGCAACATAAGTTGTTGGTACCATTTGAATTTCAGCTTCAACAAATTCAAGACCATCAGATTCTAAAGCTTCTCTAACATTAGAAAAATCTTCAGGGGTTGTTGTTATGTTATAGCATTCTTCATCTGCTTCAAAATCTTCAGCACCTGCATCTAATGCAAGCATCATTAAATCATCTTCAGATTTATCTGTAGTAGTTTTATCTATAACAATAACACCTTTTTTATTAAACATGTAAGATACGCAACCTGTAGTTCCTAAATTTCCACCAGCTCTATCAAATACGTGTCTAACATCTGCTGCAGTTCTGTTTCTGTTATCTGTACTAGCTTCAACAATTACAGCAACACCATTTGGACCATATCCTTCATAAACAACTTCTTCGTAGTTCTCTGAGTTACCAGCACCAGAAGCTTTCTTTATAGCATTGTTTATTGTATCATTTGGCATGTTTGCTGCTTTACATTTTGCAATTACATCTTTTAGTTTAGAGTTTCCTGCCGGGTCAGGACCACCTTGTTTAACTGCGATTAATAATTCTCTTCCTAATTTTGTAAATACTTTTCCTCTAGCTGCATCAGCCTTACCCTTTTTGGCTTGAATGTTATGCCATTTGCTATGACCTGACATTTTAACTCCTCCTTTAACTTTTTATTTAGGGACATACCCTATGTATTATATAAATTACATACTATATTTTACCACAATTTTTAAGATTTGGGTAGGGGTTTTTACAAAAGTTAATTAAATTCTTTTTTTCGTACAAGTTGAATTTATTTTACAGAATTGAATTTAACTTTACACTTGACGTTAATCTCTTCTGCATTCACTTTTTAATATCAAAAAGTAATAAATATTATATTTTTGAATATAAATATAATGGGTGAATGGTGATGAATTTAGAAAATATTTATAGATGTTTTCCGAAGCATCTTAAAATCTTATTAGAAGAAAATATTTTGCAAAATCAGATGGAAATGTTAGAAGAAATACGAATTAGAAATGGCTTACCAATAATCTTGAAACTTGGACAAGCCGAGAAGATAATTTATTATAAGACTTCGACAGAGGATATAAACTTTATATTTCAAAAAATATGTGATAATTCAATATATACATATCAAAATCAAATTGCAAATGGATTTATTACAATTCAAGGAGGCAATAGAGTTGGAATCGTTGGAACTGCTGTTGTACAGGATGGAAAGGTAACGAATTTTAATTACATATCAAGTCTGAATTTTAGAATTGGAAGACAAATAATTGGCTGTAGCAATCAAGTTGTAGATAAAATAGTAGATTTTACGAATAATAGAGTTTTTAATACATTGATAATTTCAATGCCTGGATTTGGAAAAACAACTATTTTGCGTGATATTATAAGAAACATAAGCAATGGTTTTGAAATTGAAACAGAAAGAAAATTTAATGGTGTGAATGTGGCCGTGATTGATGAAAGAGGAGAAATTTCTGCAACTTATAGAGGAGTTACTCAAAATGATTTAGGAATTCGAACAGATGTTATAAATGATATACCCAAGGCAATAGGAATGAGAATGGCAATCAGATCGATGGCTCCACAGGTAATTGTAGCAGATGAAATTGGAAGTAATGAAGACTGTGATTGCATAGAATATGCTCTGCATTGTGGAGTAAATGGAATATTTACAGCTCATGGAAAAGATTTGGAAGATATAAAAAACAATGCTGAACTGAGAAATCTATTGGACAAGAAAGTTTTTGAAAAAGCAATCATAATACATCAAAACAGAAAATATGAAGTTATAAATGTGGGAAGGTTATAGTTTGTTTAATTATAAAAACTTGAAATAAACAACAAGGAAAAGATGAAGAAAAACTAATAGCTTAACACTTGTCATCAAGTATTAAGCTATTTAACTTTTCATCTAAACCATGAGGTTTAGGCATTGGCATACCGCCTCAAATATCTGTATTTAGTATAGCATTTTTGATACGATAAGTCAATCAAAAATATAAAAAATTAATTTTATATTTTATATAAGGATTATATGCAAAATTAAGATTATTATTCCTTGTTTTCTAATTTTTGCATTTTGTAATGTATTGGTTCAAATATTTGTTCAAACAACTTATTGTATATTTTGTCAAAAAATTGATTAGAAGTTTTACCAAGTCTTGAAATGACTCTATTTTTATCAATATATTTGAACATTACAATAGTATTTCTTTGAAAGCCATCATTAGGTGTTCCAACTTCAAATTCTGGATAGATGTCACCTTTTTTATCTTTTCTAGGGGTACCACTTGAACATGGAACTACAAATATTTTTGTAGCAGTTTCTTTTATAACTATAGCTGGGTGAATATATGCAAATTCTCTATCATAATTATTCCAACCCAAATCAACTAAAAGAATTTCACCTAAATTATATTTAGTAAAATTATTTTGGTGTAATGCAGATAAATGTTTTTCATTTGATTCTATCCATAAGGCTATTTCGTAAGCAGATTGTTCTGTTAGTTTAAACTCATAATTTTTAAAAGATGTAAAAAATTCTTTTTTTAGCTTTTCATCCTGCATAAATTTTATATTTTTAAATTTTATATCATTTCTTTTAATTAAATTTATGGTGTTTCTATTTATAACCATTGATTTTATCACTTCCTAATTCTAAAATTATATAATAAAAGTTAATTGTATATAAAATGCAATAAATGACATACCAAAGGTACTAGAAAAAAGAAATACAATAAGTTAAATGGCTGAACAAGTAATTCCTATTAGATTTTTGTATACAAATTTCAATGGAACCTATCAATATAAAAATATTCATGACTATAATATAAGTATTATATGCTGAAAGTACTGTAAATGCAAGGAAAATCGTATGTCAAAAAACGACAAGTGTATGTTGAAAAATAACGTAGGGAGGGAAAAATAATTCGTGAGTGAATTGTTACGATTGCCATTGAAAAATTTATGCATGAAAAGGAAGATAATTACATTATTTCGTTGACAACAAAAATACTTTTGATATAGAATAAACACGAAAATATAAATAACCACTTATAAATATGGAGTATATATGAAAAGAAAGCTAAAGAAATTATTAAAAACTAAAGAGAGAGTAAATGAAGTTTTAAAACTTAGAAAGAATGGAGAATTTGATAAGATTTTTGAACTATATGGTTATCAGGTATTTAATGTTGCTGTAACTACAAAGTTTAAAAATAAAGACATTGAAACACTATTTGATCAAGGCAGATTCGAAGATATTTACAGAAGATATGGTGCTAAAGAGTATGAAAAATTTATTAGTGAAATGCAACCGCTAGATGTATATAATGAAACTGGAAGTAAGTTTCAAATGCAACTAAGTAAAATAAAGAATACCATAAAATATAAAATTTTACCGGGATTATTTACTGCGTCATTGGCACTGGGAATTACTGCTGGTGAAAGTGCGGTTGAAGTTAAAAAATTAAAGGATGAAGAAGCTATTAAATATGAACAAGAGCTGAATGAATACAATAATAATGTTGAAAAATATGCTGATGAAGTAAAGTCCATGAATTTAACGGATTTGCAAACAGTTATGAAAGTCATGGATGATATGTGGGAGAACATAGATGGTTATGGAGAGCCTAAAATTGATTCTGTATTTTTTCCAAGGCTTGATATGACTGAAGGTGGAGTTGGAGTTTGCAGAAATATGGCTGATGATGTAACTGCAAAACTTAATGCAATTAATCCAGAATATAATGCTAGAAATTTAACTGTTTATCTTGATTCTGAAGAATTAACAAGTGAAGGATTTTCAATGGCGGATATCAAAAGAAATATTTTGGAAGATAATGAGACTGTCGTTGAGGAAAATACTGAAAATCAAGATGGAGCAGATAATTCTGAAGGTGAGAAAGAAGATAAAAATGAACTTACAGAAGCACAAAAAGAGAAACTTAGCAAATATGTTGGAAATCACTTGGTTACAGCACTAGATTTGAAAGAAGAAGATGTAACTTTAATAATAGATTCAACAAATTGCAATCTTGGGGTATTTGAAGATGGAAAAATCTATATGTTTTTCAATGATACTGGAAACGGAATGAGAGCAACAACACTTGGAAATCTTTTAGGATTCACTGGTGGAGAAAATTTTGGAGGCATTATACAGCTTACAGAGGATCAAATTAAGAGTATGCTTTCATCAAAGATTAGTGTTGCTGAATTAGCAGAAAAGTACGGAGTTGAGGCACAAAATAGAGCTCTTAAAGAAGTACAGAGAATGGAAGGTAAAGAAAAAATAGATTTTGTAAGAATGCTAAGCCCAGAAGTATTTAAACAAGCTCAACAAAGTGTACGAGAAAATGAAACTTCAAGAGAAAGCTATAACATAATTCAAGAGACGAGTGAGGTTTCAGGTATACAGAAAAATCAAAAAAGTGCAGAACAAAAAGTAAATGGGGCACAAGAAATAAATGAAACACCAAGTGCAGGAAATACAAGAGAAGAAAATGAAGGCCAAGACATGGAAAGATAAATTTTGCAACTTTGAAAATTTATGTAATTTATTTTTGAGTGCCGTTAGTAATGTAAAAATAAGAACTTGAAATCCGAAAATAAAAAAAATAGTTCTAAAATTTAAAAATTAGAATATACATATATAAAGATAGTTTAGAAAGGAACAAACTATGAATTATATAAAGTATATTCTAATTTTTTTTGTTTTTTCAATCTTTGCTTCTATTGGAAATATGTACTCAAAAAAATATTATAACAGATTAAAGGAGCTGGAAGAACTATTAAATATGCTTAATGTTTTTAAAGCAAAGATAAAGTTTACAGCACAAAGCATTCAAGAGATATTCGAACAAATATACCAAGACAATCAAGACTGTATCGGAAAAATATTTAAAGATGCAATTGCTTTTATGCAAGAAGAGACTGGCGGAAAGTCTTGGGAGCTAGCTGTTGAAAATTCTATAAATAATACGTCCTTACAAAAGGAAGATATAGATGTATTGAAAAGTCTTGGAAAGATGCTTGGAAATACAGACTTAGAGGGACAAGTTAGCCAAATAGATTTGACAATAAATCTTTTAAAAGAACAGATAAAACAGGCAACAGAGGAAAAGAATAAAAATTCGAAATTATATAAAACGCTTGGAATTGCAACTGGATTAACAATGGCGATTATACTGATATAGTAAAAAATTCGACAGGGGGAAAATGTAATGGATATTAATCTTTTATTTAAAATTGCGGCAATTGGAATACTTGTGGCTGTGCTTTATCAGGTGTTGGTTAGGGCTGGTAGAGAAGATCAAGCAATGATGACGACTCTTGCCCGGACTTATAATTGTACTTACCATGGTAATAAAAGAGATTAGTACATTATTCGACACGGTAAGGACAATATTTAATTTATAGTTCTTTATCTGAATTAGGACAATTGTTATGAAATATCCCAACGTATATGGACAATATTAATTTGTCGTTTTTTACCTGAATTAGAGCAATTGTAATGATATATAAAATGGTAAGAACGAGATTCAATTTTTAGCGGAGGCAAATATGGAGATTGTAAAAATTATTGGAGTTGGGCTGGTTGCTCTTATAATAATTGTAATATTAAAACAGTATAGACCTGAATTTGCTATGTATGTTTCGCTTTCTGCGGGAGTAATTATATTTGCACTCATATTTACAAAATTATCAGGGATAATCGAAATTCTAAAAAATTTGTCATCAAAAGCTTCTATAAACAATCAGTTTATTGCACTATTGATAAAGATTACAGGTATTGCAATACTTACTGAGTTTGCTGTTAGTATTTGCAAAGATACAGGGGAAACGGCGATTGCAAATAAAGTGGATTTAGGTGGAAAAGTTATAATAATGTCCATGTCGATTCCAATAATGTGTAGCTTGTTAGAAACAATAGTGCAAATTTTACCATAAAATGATGTTAGTAGTGAATATGAAAATGTTTTATGAGTAATTTTTTATAGACAAAATTCTGGAGGGAGTGTTGCAAAATGAGAAAAAGATTAATTCACAAATTAATAATTAGTACTGTAATTGTTGCAATAGCTTGCTTCGTATATAGCAGTTTCTTCTATAGAATAAGTGCTCAAGGACAGAAAAATTCTACTCAGAATCCACAGAATATTCAAGAAAACCAAGAGATTCAGACATCAGCAATACTAGAGAGTCAATCCAAATCGATGCGGAATATCAGATTTCATAGAAGAAGCAAATAAATATAAGGACGAAAATTTTGACGTAGACGTAAAAGATTTAATAAATTCAGCAATAAAAGGAAATATAGATAATTCAACAATTGGAAAGAAAATCATGTCCGTATTTTTTAAGGAGATTGGATCTGCCATAAAGTCTATTGGAGTAATAATTGCAATAGTAATAATCTCTAGCGTGCTTAAAAGTATAAGTGATGGACTCGAAAATAAAGGAGTGTCTCAAATTACATATTATGTTACATACATATTAATTGTAACTGTGATAATGAAAAACTTTTCAGACATTATATCGATGGTAAAAGATTCGATTGAAAGTCTAGTAGCATTTTCAAATTCACTGATTCCTTTACTCATTACACTAATGGTGTCGACAGGAAATATTGCATCTGCAGGGATGTTGCAACCGATTATATTATTCATAATAACATTTATAGGAAACTTCATAAACATGGTTTTAATACCAATAGCACTAATATCGGTAGCGTTAAACATAATATCAAATGTATCGTCAAAAATTCAGATAGACAAGCTTTCAAAATTCTTAAGCAATTCTGTGGTGTGGGCACTTGGAATAGCATTAACATTATTCGTGGGAGTATCGTCATTAGAAGGTAGCATAACAAATGGTGTAGATGCTTTAACTGTAAAAACCACGAAAGCAGCAGTATCAAATTTCATACCAATAGTTGGAAAAATATTGCGGAGATGCTGTTGATACAGTAATGAGCTGTGGAAACATTTTGAAAAATGCAGTTGGAATCGTTGGAGTAATAGTAATAATCAGCATATGTGTTGTGCCAATCTTAAAGCTTGCATCACTGATGGGAGTATATTATCTGGGGTCTGCATTGTGTCAACCTATTGCGGACGAAAAAATAGTAAAGCTATTGCGGTCAAATGGGAAACACATTTAAGCTATTACTCGCAATTTTGTGTAGCATATCAACAATGCTAATTATAGGAGTAACTCTTGTAATAAAAATTTCAAATACAGGAGTAATGATGAGTTGAAGAAGGAGATGGCAAATGCCATGAAAAAAGATGATTGATTTTTTTAGTAGTTGGGGGCAAGGAATTATTGTTGCTGTGATAATCGGAACGATAATTGAAATGATACTGCCAGAGGGCAGTTTAAAAAAGTACATAAAAGTAGTAATTGGAATATACATACTGTTTACAATAATTTCGCCATTCATGCAAAAATTTTCTGGAAGCAAGCTAAGTGCAGAGAACATATTAAATACAGAAAAGTATGAAAAAATGATGGCAAAAGGTAGCAACACTATTTCTCAAAAACTAGAAGACAACAATTCGAGAACAATAAAAGACATTTATACTGAAAATTTAAAAACAGATATAAAAGCAAAGTTAAAAGAAAAAGGCTACGAAGCGGAGAGTATTTATCTAAGAGTTTCTGATGATGGAAACTACACAACAGAAAAATTACAGATAAAATTACTTGCTAAGGAAAACAAAAATAATGGTAATACAGAAACTAAAAAAGTAGAAATAAACAGCGTAAATGTAGAAAAAATAGAGATTGCTGGAGATGGAAAAACAAATAGTGTTAAGGAAAAAAATCAAAACACTGGAGTAGAAAAAACAAATAGCGTTGAGGAAAACGAAAGTAGAGAAAATGAAATAATTGATAGTAAGGAAGAAAAAAATGAAAGCTTAGAAAATGGAAAAGGATATACTTCTTCAAAAAAAGAAGAATTACAAGAATATCTAAGCAACACTTATAGCATTCAAAAAGAAAAGATTGAAATTTATTAAAATCTTAGGAGGCTGGAAATGTTTAAGAAAAAAATAGCTTTAATTAAAGAAAAAATTCAAGGAAATGTTAATGGAGAGGCTAAAGGAAAATTTAAAGAAACAGTACCTGAGGTGGGAAGCAAAAATGAAAAAAAGAAAATGGAGAATTTAATTGTATTTGCAATAATTTTGATTGTAACAATTGTAGCAATAAACTATATATGGTTACGGAGATAAAAAGAAAAATAAGGGACAATCTGGGGACGGAGGAAAATCTGTACTCGTACAAGGTGGCTCTGGCGAAAGCTCAGTATTATCTTCAACAGGGCAAAATGGTTCCGGGGGAGAAATTGTATTAAACGGAGACGTACAAAATGGTTTTGGGGGAAGTTTTGAATCTTCTGCTAATGAAAACATAGAAGAAAAGTTAGAAAATATTTTAGCTAATGTTAAAGGGATTGGAAAAGTTAAGGTTATGATTACATATTCTCAAACAAACGAAGTAATACCGATGTATGATGAAGATTCAAGTTCAAGTACAACAGAAGAAAAAGACTCGGGAGGCGGAACAAGAACTGTGAATGAAAACAGTAGTAAGAAAGACATAATTTACAAGGAAGAAGATGGAGTAAAAACACCGATTACTCAGAGTGTGGTAAAACCTAAAATTGAAGGTGCAATAGTTGTGGCAGAGGGAGCAAGCGATGCAACTGTAAAAACTAATATTGTTCAGGCTGTAGAAGCGGTCACTGGAGTTGCTACATACAAAATACAAGTATTAGAGATGAAGTGAAAGATGTGCAAATGATATATCAAGGCACTATATGAAAAACTATTGAAAAACAAGTGAGAATATTCAATAAAAAATTAGCTGGAGGTATAGGAAAATGAAAAAAGTTCTTAAGAAGAATCAAGTTATAATTTCTGTAATTGCAATAATGCTAATTGCGGCAGGTTACATGAATTATACAACAAATGTGAAGACTACGCTCGATACTGCGGCTTTTGCAGATTCAGAGAAGTATGGCGACTTGGGAGATGCAACTTTGGTAAGTAGCTCAAATGTGAATGAAACAATAGCAGACGAAACAAATGGAAACCAAGGAAAAGATGAAACTAAAGAAACCACTCAACAGAATGAAAATGGAGAGAATGCAAGTAAACGAAAACAAGATGAACAGAAGGATGAAGTAAATTCTTCAAATTATTCTAAAGAAAATTTACCTCAAAATTTGGAAAAGAATACTAACGAGCAGAAAGAAAATAACGCTGAAAGTGGAGAAAATACTTCTGAGAATACTGTACAAACTTCAGGAAAAACATCAAATAACAATGCAGGAAATCAATACTTTACGGAATCTAAGCTGGAAAGAGATAAGATGTATTCACAGATGCTAGAAAGCTACCAGACAATACTACAAAATACAACTATACCGGACTCACAAAAAGAAATCTCTCAAAATGAAATAAAGAAAATAAATGAAACGAAAAATGCAATAATGATTACAGAAAATCTAATAAAAAACAAGGGTTTTGAAGACGTGATAATATTTGTAAATGGAGAAAGTATAAATGTTATAATAAAAGCTCTAGACTTAAATCAAGAGCAGGTTGCTCAAATACAGAACATAGTAGCAAGAGAGATGAAAACAGAAATAGAAAACATACATATAAGTAAGAAATAGATACTAGTTAATGAATTGAAGCTATTTAGATTTTTAATAGAAAAGTTATCAAAAAATTACTTGTAAATAAAAATGTGAAACAAAATGTTTAAAAAACCACAAAAAAGTTTCACATTTTTTAGAATTTGTGATATAATATAAATGTGAAACAAAATTAAACAATTAAACTAAAAAAGTTTCACATTTGTAAGGAGGAGCATCATGGAAGATAAAATTGAAATTATGAATCTTTTGCAAGATAAGCAAGTTCTGGAACATGAATTGCAAACATTAGCATATGGCTCAGTGGAGATTAGAGAAAATAATTCAAAAAAGTATATATATGTGCACTTTAGAGAAGATGGAGTTGCTTTGACAAAATATGTTGGAGAATACTCTGATGAATTATATAATTTGGTGTTAAACAATAGTATTAAAGCAAAAGAGTTAAAAAGAAAGATAAGAGAAATAAAGAAAAAATTAAAACAATTTAATTATATAGAAGAAGAACTTTCAGAAAAAGTAGAAAAAAGTATAGATTTTGCTAAAAGACATTTGGTAAGTACAATCTATGATCAAGCTATATTAGAAGGTGTTGCAACAACTTTTGCAGATACAGAGAGTATTATTGCAGGAGGAAAAGTAAATAATATGACATCTGAAGATATATTAAAAATAGTAAATTTAAAACATGCTTGGGAATTTATATTAAATAAAAATGTCATTTTGAGTAATACAAACTTTGCGTTGTTGTGTGAAATAAATAAAATGATAGAAGATGGGTTTTATTATACAGCAGGAAAGGTAAGAAGTACACCAGTATCAATAGGAGGAACAACATGGAAACCGGACTTACCTATTGAAAATGTAATTAAAGAAGAGTTAGAAGAAATATTTAGTAAAGACATGAATGATATTGAAAGAGCTATTGAGCTTTTGCTATACATAATGAAAAAACAAATATTTATTGATGGCAATAAAAGAACAGCTGTAATATATAGTAATCATTATTTGATTTCAAGAGGAAAAGGGATTATAGCAATTCCTGCAGAATTAACAGATGAATTCAAAGATTTACTTATTCCATACTATGAAGGAAAAGATGAAAAAAAGATAAAAGAATTTATAAAAGAAAAATGTTATATAAGTATATAAGAATTTGAAATGAAAGTATTACAATCAATCGAAAAAGACCAAATACAAGTGAATTAAAAGACTGAACCTCTTGCAAATTCTAGTAAAATATGGTAAAATACTTATGTAAAGCTTTTAAAAATACTTTTAAAAGGAGGCTTTTTATATGGAACAGTATCTGTTGGAAATTTGCTTAGATGCAGATTGCCAGGCAAAGTTCAAGTTTGAGACACTCGACCAGCTGGAAAAGGCACAAAGGACCGCTCGGGCTTTAGCCAAGAGGGTTGTGGGCAACCGGTATTTTTATCGGGGACTTCACGATTACGCAACAGTCTTGTACGACTGTGCCAGGATTATGGCGAGAATGTAAAATTAGAATGTTCCATACACAGGCGGGGGCAGAATGCACCCGCCTTCATTTTAAAATTAGTGAAAAATAACAAGCAAGAACATAAAAATTAGCAAGAAAATATTGAAATATTCAAATATTTTGGTATAATGTGTAAAGAATGAAATTTATGGGAAAAATAATAATAACTCAAGAGAAGTTTAGGAGGTAACAAAAATGATAAAAAAGGTTGCAATATTAGCAAATGGTGGAGACGTTTCAGGATTTAATGCGGTAATTCGTGCAATCGTAAAAACGGCTGAGCAAAATGGAATAGAATGTTATGGATTCATAGAGGGATACAGAGGACTTTTAAATAACGATTTCATAAAGTTAAGCACAAGCGAAAATAAAATAGCATCAGGAATATTGCCAAGAGGAGGTTCTATAATAGGTTCTTCAACAAATGCAAATGTTTTCAATTATAAAGTTGAACTTCCAAACGGTGAGGTTGAATACCAAGATTTATCAGATAAATGTGTTCAAAATGTAAAAGAAGACGGATTTGATTGCGTATTCACTCTTGGTGGAGACGGAACACAGAAATCCGCAAGGGATTTCTTCGTAAAGGGAATGAACGTAATTGGTGTTCCAAAAACAATAGATAACGATGTTGCTTGTACAGAAATTACATTTGGATATAACACAGCAGTATCGGTTGCATCTGATGCATTAGATAGACTTCACACAACAGGCGAAACACATCACAGAATAATGGTCCTAGAAGTAATGGGAAGATATGCCGGCTGGATAGCCTTAGAGTCTGCAATAGCAGGTGGAGCTGACATTGCATTAATTCCAGAAATTCCTTACGATATTAATTCAGCAGTAAGAAAAATACAAGAAAGAAGCAATAAAGGAAAGCATTTCAGCATTGTAGTTGTTGCAGAAGGTGCAATTCCAAAGGGAGGAACACTTACAGTTGAAAATGTTAGAAATAATGGAAAAGGAGTAGACAACAACAAATTAGGTGGAGCCGGACAAAAAGTTGCAAAGCAATTAGAAGAAATTACAGGCTTCGAATCTAGATGTACAGTTTTAGGATACATGCAAAGAGGAGGAACTCCAACAGCTTTTGATAGAGTATTATCAACAAAATATGGGGCAAAAGCAATGGAACTTGCTATGGAAGGAAAATTCGGAACAATAGCAGTAATAAAAAATGGAAAACTAGACTATGCAACTCTGGAAGAGGTAGTAGGAAATAACAAAGAAATGGGTGCCGTATCTGGCAACACTCCTGAGAGCAACTTAAGAAAAGTAACAATGAATGATGATTTAGTAAAAACAGCAAGAGACATCGGAATATGTTTAGGAGACTAAGAATTTCGCTCAACGGTCGCCCAATAGGGACGCCCCTTTCTGGGCGAAGACGTAATAGAAAATAATAAATTAATATTCCGCCCAAAAAGGGGCGTCCCTATTGGGCGGAAGAGGGAGCAATATAAGTGAAAGATTTTAAAGAAATTATAGCGGGAAAAATAGCAGAAGCTACAAATCTTCCAAAAGAAAAAATAATAGCAAATGTAGAGGTGCCAAAAGACACCTCTAATGGTGATTATGCATTTCCTTGTTTCATATTGGCAAAGGAATTAAAGAAGTCACCTGTAATAATTGCAACGGAATTACAAGAAAAAATTCAGAATAATGAAAATACAGAAAACTCAATTATTGCTGAGGTTAATGCAATAAATGGATTTCTTAACTTCAAATTAAATAAAAAGGCTATAGCACATGAAGTAATAAACGAATTTGACAATGAAAAAGAGAACTTTGGGGCAAAAAAACAAGAAAACCCAAAGAACATTGTAATCGATTATTCTTCTCCAAACATTGCAAAGCCATTCCACATTGGTCATTTGCGTTCAACTGTAATAGGAGGAGCCTTATATAACATCTACAAGTATCTTGGATACAACGTTACAGGAATAAACCATTTGGGAGACTATGGAACGCAGTTTGGAAAATTAATTGAAGGTTATAAAAGATGGAGTGACGAGTACAACATCGAGGAAAATCCAATAGATGAACTTACAAAAATCTACATAAGAATAAATAATCTTTGTAAGGAAGATGAAAGTGTTCTAGAAGATTGCAGAAATAACTTTAAAAAACTAGAAGATGGAGATCCGTATTGTGTGGAATTATGGCAGAAATTTAGAAATTTAAGCTTGAAAGAATTCCAAAAAATATATGATATACTTGGAACAAAATTCGATTCTTTGAATGGAGAGGCTTTCTATTCTGACAAAATGCCAGAGGTAATAGATATACTAGAAAAAACAGGAAAACTAGTAGAATCTGAAGGCGCAAAGGTAATCAACCTAGATGACAAAGGAATGCCACCTTGTCTTATAATAAAATCTAATGGTTCTACTACTTATGCTACAAGAGATTTAGCTGCTATATTATACAGAGCAAGAACTTACAATTTCGACAAGGCACTTTACTTAACATCTTACGAGCAAGTATTACACTTTAAACAAGTATTTGAAGTTGCAAAATTACTTGGAATAGATGAAAAATATACGAATGGACTAATTCATGTTCCATTTGGAATGATTTTATTAAAAACAGGTAAAATGTCTACAAGAGAGGGAAAGGTAATAAAACTTGAAGACTTGCTAAAAGAAGCAATCGAAAAAAGCAAGGAAATAATTGAAGAGAAAAATCCTAACTTAGAAAACAAAGAAGAAGTAGCAAAAAGAGTTGGTGTTGGAGCAGTTATTTTCAATGACTTATCAAACAGCAGAATTAAAGACGAAATATTTGATTGGGACACAATGCTAAACTTCAATGGAGAAACAGGTCCTTATGTTCAATACACAACAGTACGTGCAAAGAGTGTACTTGAAAAAGTTGGCTACGTACCAGAAGCAAAAGACGTAGACGTTTCAAAACTTGATGATGAAGATTCTAAAAATATAATAAATACATTATATAACTTTGAAGAAACACTAGAAAACGTAACAAAGAAAGAAGAGCCATCAATACTAGCAAGATACTTGATAACACTTGCAAAACAATTCAGTAGCTTCTACAACAACAATCATATAATATGCGAAGAAAAAGAATTGCAAGATGCAAGATTATACACAACATACATGGTAAAAACAGTATTAGAGAGAGGCTTAAATTTACTTGGAATACAAGTACCAGAAAAAATGTAACTAGAAAAGTAAAAAAATAAAACAAAAATTTTAGACAAAGCATTCTAGAACAATAAGCAAAATTTAAAAATAAATTAGGTTGTAATTATATATATACAAAAAATTAACAACCAGATAAGGATTCTAATGAACAAAAATATTCTAAAACACATAATTAGATATTTATTAATAATCGCAATAATAATTCTGTGCCATCAAATATTTGAATTTTCGTCAGAGACAGGTAATAAATCATCAAAAACAAGTGGAAAAGTTGCAGAAATATTCATAAACACTTTCAAAGATGGAAAAAATATGACTGAACAGGAAAAGCAAGAACAAATTGAAGCTATACAGCACTATGTAAGAAAAGGAGCACACTTTTCAGTATATATGCTACTTGGAATACTAACAATGAGTTGTACAATCACATTCAAATGGTGCACAGAATATAAATTTGATTCAAGCATAATGTTCTGCCTTTTATATGCAATTTCAGACGAATTGCACCAGCGATTTGTGCCAGGAAGAAGTGGTCAATTTACAGATGTATGCTTAGACACTATTGGCTCGCTTATAGGAGTATTAATTGTACTATCGATTTATGTTATAAGCAAAAAAATAAAAAACAGAAATTCAAATAAACCCAAAGCATTAGCCGAAAGAAATGTTCAAACCGGAATAAAGAGAAATGTTTTATTCATTGCAAGCACTGGAGGACATTTAAACGAACTAATGCAAATAAAACCATTGTTCAAAAAATTCGATTACCATATAGTAACCGAAAAAACAAAGGTAGATGACAGCTTCAAAGAAGAATATGGCGACAAAATAAGCTTCCTGATATATGGAACAAAAAAGTATCCAGTAAGCTATATATTCAAATTCCTAGCAAACTGTTTTATAAGCTTGTACTACTTCTTCAAATATCAACCTGAAGTAGTAGTAACAACAGGAACACATACAGCAGTGCCAATGTGCTATATTGCCAAAATATTCGGAAGCAAAGTAATATTCATAGAAACATTTGCAAACAGAACAACAGGAACAGTCGCAGGAAAACTTGTATATCCAATAGCAGACACATTTGTAGTACAGTGGGAAGAAATGCACAAGGTATATCCGAAATCTGTATGTTGGGGGTGGATTTATTAATGATATTCGTAATACTAGGAACCCAGGACAAAAAATTTCCAAGACTATTAGAGGCAATACAGAAAAAAATAGATGAAGGAAAAATAAGCAAAAAAGAAGAAATAATAGTACAAGCAGGTAGCACAAAATTCCAATCAAAGGACATGAAAATAGTAGACTACATGCCAGTAAAAACATTCGAAGAATGTATAGATAAGGCAGATATAGTAATATGTCATGCTGGAGTTGGAACAATACTAACAGCGCTAAAAAAAGAAAAGAAAATAATTGCGGCTGCAAGACTAAAAGAGTATGGAGAACACGTAAATGATCACCAGCTACAAATACTTGATAACTTTACAAAAAAAGGATATATACTCGCGTTAGAAGATTTCGACAAGCTAGATATAATACTAAAACAAGCGAAGAATTTCCAACCAGCAAAATTCAAATCAAACAAAAAATATTTTCTAACACAACTAGAAAGAGAGATAAACATACTAGGAGACTAAAAGTTATTGCAGAAAATAAAGGTTGAAAATAAAAAGAAAATTTATTACTTAAATAAGACTACTAAGAGTAAAAAGAAAAAGCTAATAAAAAGATAAAAAACGATAAGTTTAAAAATAAATTTGAATAAAATTAAATACTGAATAAAAGGGGGACTTCATATGAGGTCTTCTTTTTTGAGTGATAAATTATCGAAGAGTAAAGGATACAAAAAGGAAGAGTTATGAAACGCTTTTTTTTAGTGCCAGTTTTGCAACTTTCTACATGTATTTATAAAGAATAAGCTATTTTAGAAATGTTAAAAATTTCAACAAAAAGAACAAAAATCCAACAAAAAATTCAGTAAAAGGGTTGTATGTTTATAATAAAAATGATATTATAAGAGAAAAAAACAATATAGGGAGAAAAATAAATGGCAGCAAAAGGAAAAAGAATGGCCGAAGAACCAAAAAAACATAGAAAACAAGAACAGGTTGATTACAATAAATACCAGGAAAATGGAGAAATTCCAATGTCTGAAAATGACTACAAATATGGTGCTTATGAAAGAAATATGGAAAGAGCAGAAGAATACCAAATAAAGAAAAAAAAGAAAATGAATAAAGGACTAAAAATATTTTTAATAATATTACTTGTATTAGTAATATTAATTGCAGCAGCTGGAACAGCAGGGTACACATTTGTAAATGGAAAACTAAACAAAATGCAACAGGAAAACATAGATACAACAGCAGTTGGAATAAATGAAGATACAAAAAAAGAATTGAAAGGCTATAGAAACATAGCTTTGCTTGGAATAGATAGTAGAGCTGATGATTATGGACTTGGAAACAGAAGTGACTGCATAATAATTGCAAGTATAAACCAAGAAACAAATGCAGTAAAACTAATATCTGTATATAGAGACACTTATGTATATGTAACAGAAAAAGGAACAAAAAGATTAGACAAAATAACACATGCATACTCTTATGGAGGAGCACAAAATACATTGAAATCTCTAAACGAAGCACTAGATTTAAATATAACAGAATTTGTAACAGTAAACTTTGATGCCGTAATAGCAGCAGTTGATAGCTTAGGCGGAGTTTATATAGACCTAGACAGCTCTGAAATAAAATACATAAACGACTATATAGACGCAACATCACAAAGCTCTGGAATAAAATCAAGCCACATAACATCAACAGGAAGACAAAAATTAGACGGAGTACAGGCAGTAGCATATTCTAGAATTAGATATACTGCAGGTGGAGACTACAAGAGAACAGAAAGAATGAGAACTGTAGTGGAGGCCATGTTAAGCAAAGCAAAAACATTAGGTGTAGGACAACTAAACAGCTTTGCAGACACAATCCTACCTAGAATAAGAACAAATATCTCGTCATCAGAAATATGGGGACTAGTTCCAAAACTAGCATCATTCAAAGTAACAGAAAGCTTAGGTTGGCCATATGAAACAAAAGGAATAACACTAGACAGATGGTATGGAGTACCAGTTACACTACAAAGCAATGTAGAAAGACTACACAAAGAAGCATTCGGACAAGACGACTACGAAGCATCAGATGCTGTAAAAGAAATGAATGCAGCAATAATAAAGAAAACAGGATATTCAAACTAAGTAGGAAGCACTTGATATAGATATTTTGAATGTTATCACTCTAAAAATATTGTGTTGAATTGAAACTGATTCTAATAAGTAGAATAAGAAAAATTCAACAAATAAAATAAGAAAAATGAAGGCTAAAATTTATAAATGAACAATAATAGAGAAGGGAATGTTTTGCCATGAGTAAGAACAACTTAGCGGTAAAAGAAGAAATGGAAGAAGTTGTTGTAGAAGAAGCAATTCTTCCAAACGCTACAGCAAAAAACAATGTTAGAGTTATGTATAACGAAGAAATGAAAACTAAGAAAAAAATAATATATAAAATAATAAAAAGAATGATAGATATAATCGGAGCACTAATTGGAACAGTATTGTTAATACCTGCAACGATAATTATATACTTTGCAAGAAAATTTTCAAAAGAAGAGCAAGGGCCATTATTTTACGAACAATTAAGATATGGTAAGAATGGAAAAATATTCAGATTATATAAATACAGATCTATGTGTATTGGAGCAGACGAAAAATTAAAAGAGTACTTAGCAAACAATGAAGAAGCAAGAAAAGAATTCAAAAAAACACACAAACTACAAAATGACCCAAGAATAACTAAAATAGGAAATTTTTTAAGAAAAACAAGCTTGGATGAACTTCCACAAATGATAAACATTTTAAAGGGAGACATGAGTTTTGTTGGTCCAAGACCAGTTGTGGAAAAAGAAGTTGAAGAATATGGAGAAAAAAAGGAGAAGTTTCTAAGTGTAAAACCAGGGCTTACAGGTTATTGGCAAGTAAACGGAAGAAGCAACACAACTTATGAGGAAAGAATGGAAATGGAACTTTACTATGTAGATAACTGTTCATTGTGGTTAGATATAAAAATATTCTTTAAAACTTTCATAACAGTATTCAAAAAAGAGGGAGCAGTTTAAAAAAATATAATTGATAAAACCGAAAATGACAATATGAAATAAAGGGAGAAACAAGTGGAAAAGAATATAAAAGTTATTGTTGCTGCACATAAAAAATATCAGATGCCAAATGAAAAAATGTATATTCCAGTGCAAGTAGGAGCAGAAGGAAAAGAAAAAATAGAAGGATACATACAGGATAATACAGGAGATAACATATCTTCTAAAAATCCGTATTTTTGTGAACTAACAGGATTATATTGGGCTTGGAAAAACTTAGATGCAGACTTTATAGGTCTAGTTCATTACAGAAGATATTTTACAAATACAAATAAAATACCAAAAGAAGAAAATGAAAAATTTAAAATAGTATTAACACAAAATGATGCAGAGAGTATATTAGAAAATGCTGATGTAATACTACCAAAAAAAAGAAACTACTATATAGAAAATTTGTATTCTCATTATGAGCATACTATGTATGTAGAGCCATTAGATGAAACAAGAAAAATAATAGAAGAAAAATATCCAGAATACTTAGAAGAGTTTGATAAGTTACATAAAAGAACATCAGCACACATGTTCAATATGTTTATAATGAAAAAAGAAATATTAAATGAATATTGTACATGGCTTTTTGATATATTATTTGAACTAGAAAAAAGAACTGATGCAAGTAAATATGACAGTTTCCATGCGAGATTTTATGGTAGAATATCTGAACTTTTATTAGATGTTTGGATAAATAAAAACCAAATAAAATATGAAGAAGTAAAAGTAATGGATATGCAGAAAATAAATTGGTGGAAAAAAGGAACGAGTTTCCTAAGAGCCAAGATTACAGGAAAAAAATACGAAAAGAGTTTTTAAAAGGAAAGTAATTATGGAAGTACCTATTAGAATATTAATAATTGGAATGCATGATAAAATAGGCGGAGTTGAAACATTTTTAATGAATTATTATAGGAACATAGATAGAAATAAAGTTCAATTTGACTTTATTTCTATTTATGATAAGTTGTGCTTTGAAGATGAAATATTACAATTAGGAGGAAAAGTTTATAAGATTCCATCGGAAAAGAAGCATCCAGTGAAGTACTACAAAATGTTAAAAAATATAATAAAAGATGGTAGATATAGAATCGTTCACATAAACATGCTGTCAGCTGCAAATTCTATTCCAATAATAGTTGCAAAAAAATGTAATGTGAAAAATATTATAATTCATTCTCATAATACGAATACACCTAAAGGTTGTATGAGAAAAATATTAGATTTTGTTTCAAGACCTATTTTAAAAAAAGGAACTGAATTCTGGGCTTGCTCCGAAAAAGCTGGAAAATGGTTATTTGGTCCAAAATCAAATTTTCAGATTATAAATAATGCAATAGACTATGAAGTGTTTAAAAAAGATGAAATTAAAAGAGAAAAAATTAGAAAAGAACTGAATATAGAAAATAAGATTGTATTGGGAAATATTGGAAGATTTAGCTACCAAAAGAATCAAGAATTCTTATTAGAGGTATTTGAAAAAGTTCATAATATAAATAAAAATACAAAACTAATTTTGGTAGGAGAAGGGGAACTTGAAAAAAAATTAAGGGAAAAAGCTAAACTCCTAAATATAGACAAAGAAGTTATTTTTTATGGAACAACTAATCATGTTGAAGAGATATTAAATTGTTTTGATATTTTTTTATTACCATCTAGATTTGAAGGATTACCTGTAACCGGAATTGAGGCACAAGCTGTAGGAAATATATGTCTATTTTCTTCTAATATAAGTCAAGAAGTAAAAATCTCTGAAAATTGTTATTTCATTGAATTAAATGAGGAACATTGGACTAATTTAATTATTAAAATTGTACAAAAAAATAAAGTAAAAGAAAACAATAACATTAATCAAGCCTATAATATAAAAAGTGCAAGTAAATTGTTGGAAAAAAAATATTTTGACTTAAACAAAATAAAAGTCGCTGAAGTGCTTTATGGACTTGGAAATGGCGGAGTAGAGACTGTATTAAAGAATTATCTTAATACAAAGAAAATAGATGTTTCGATAATAACTCAGACTATTGATTCTGTTGATACTAAGGAATTCTTTGAAAAAAAATTAAAAATGAAAATCTATGAAGTCGGGAAAAAGAAAAATCTTATTAAGTATACTAAAAGGCTAAGAAAGATATATAAAAATAACAGGTTTGATATTGTACACTGTCATATGACATTAGGAAATTGGTATCCTAATTTTATTGCATCTATTAGTGGAATTGAATTTAGAATTAGTCATTCGCATTTTGCCTTTGAAAGAGAAACATTCAAGAGTGTAATCTATAAAAAACTTGGAATGATTTTCTCAAATAAATATATGGCTTGTTCTAAGGATGCAGCAATATATTTGTTTGGAAAAGATTATAAAAAAGCATTTATTTTAAAAAACAAAATCAATATAAACAAGTTTATTTTTTCAGAGGATACCAGAAACAAGAAAAGAGAAGAACTAAATATTAAAATAGATGATATTATAATTGGAAACATAGGAAGAATGATTCAACAAAAAAATCAGGAATTTATTGTAGATATATTTAAAAAATTACATACAGATAATCGAAATTTCAAATTATTACTAATAGGAAGTGGAGAGTTAAAAGAAAAATTAATAAAAAAGATAGAAGATTATAATTTAAAGGCAGATGTAATTATTCTGGAGAACAGAAATGATATAAACGAATTGTTGATGGCAATGGATATCTTTGTATTTCCTTCAATATTTGAAGGTCTTGGAATAGCAGTTGTAGAGGCACAATTATCAGGATTACAATGTTTTATTTCTGAGTATGTTCCAAGAGAAGCTATTATTTATGATGATAGATGCAATATAGTAAGTATAGAAAATCAAGAAAAATGGATAAGTAAAATCTATAGTTACGCAGCCTGTAGAAGAAGCAGAAGTGTCGATATGGAAAAAGCAAGAAAAGCAGGATATTCATTAGAAGATGGGAGGGATGATTTAATAAATTACTATGGAAATTTACAAAATTATAAAGAAAATAATAATGAAATTAAGTGATTATGCATTTAATAATATATTTGTATGTACATTGATTTTTTTAACTTTTTTCAAACCATTAAGTTGTTACTACTTTCCTGTAATTAATAAGATTTATAATCTTATGATGTTTACATCTATTATATTAATAAGTGTATGCTACATATTCTTTCTAGTAGACAAACACAAAATTTCGAAAATACAAATATCAATTATATGTTTTAGCTTAGTTTTATTGTTAAGTACTGCAATCAACAGTAAGGATTTCGGCGCATGGGCAAAAACATACACAAAATGGATGGCAATAAGTTTTTATACTGAAATGTTAATTTTTTATAATAAAGAAATATTACTGAAATCTATATCTTATATTATGTATTCATATATCATAATAAATTTTATAATATCAATTATTATTCCAAATGGCATTGCAAATCCAGATGGACTTACGCCAGTATACTTTTTAGGAAATGACAATACTACTACTCTAATGATGACACTTGGAGTAATGTTTATATGGTTTAAAGACATATATTTTCATGATAAAATTGATAAGATGTCAATTATTCCTATAGTTCTTTTATTAATGCAATATATAAAAGACTGGTCTGTTACATCTATAATGGGAACTTTTATGGTTGTTATATATTTGGTAGCCATTTATAAAAGAAATAAAAAGCAAAAAGTGTTAAACTACAACTTTTATATGCTTGCTGGGATAATAATATTTATAATGGTGGTTGTTTTTAGAGTGCAAAATAATTTTCAAGAGATATTTGAAAATATTTTACATAAGTCAATTACTTTTACCGGTAGGACACAGATTTGGGACAGGTGTTTTAATCAATTAAATAATAATTGGTTACTTGGATTAGGAGTTGAGGAATTTGAAAAGAGGTTAATTAAAATTGAAATATTCCATGCACATTGTACATATCTGAACGTAATGTTGGAAGGCGGAATAATAGGATTCATTACATATTGTATGATTTTCGGAATAATTGGATATAAGTTAAAAAATGTAAAAAACTGTGAACTAAAGAATCTAGTGTCTTATGTATTTTTTATCTTTTCAATAGTTGGACTAGTTGAAGTTTACCAAGATAGTCAGATGTTATATATTTTCATTGTTATTAGTTACTATCTGGACAAAATAATAGAAAGTAAAAAAATAAAGGAGTAGTGTATGAAAAAAGTATTAGTAATAATAAGTGGGGGCCTGCCAATTCCTGCAATAAAGGGAGGAGCAGTTGAAACGTTAATTGACATGTATATTAATGCTAATGAGAAACTAAAGAAGTATAAATTTGAAGTTTATAGTACTTATTGTGATGGAATAGAAGAATACAGTAAAAAATATAAGTATACAAAATTTAATTATATAAAAACGAATAAATTTTTTTATCAGATATCCAGACTAATTAGAGCTTTTATGCACAAAGTATTGAAGTTACCGGTTGAGTTTAAATTTATTCACGAGGTTATAAAAGACATATGCTATAATAACAAACAGTATGATTTAATTATAGTGGAAAATAATGCTAGTTTAGTAATTCCGTTATATAAAAAATTTGGAAACAAGATAATTTTACACTTACATAATGATAATGTAAATGACAAAATTCAAGATGGGATTGAGACCTATAACGACTGTAAACGTATTTATGCTGTAAGTGATTACATAAAAGAAAGATGTGAAACTTGTGGAGAAAACATAGGAAAGGTAATTACATTATTTAATGGAATTAATCAAGATGAATTAACAATGTATAGCAATTCTGAGACAAGAAAAGAAATACGTGCTAAATATAATATTAAGAATGAGGACGTAGTATTCATTTTTTCTGGAAGAATCTGTGATGATAAAGGTGTAAAGGAACTGTTAATAGCCTTTAACAATTTTAAAATGCATAATAATGCAATCAGTGCAAAGTTAATGATAGTTGGGGCTTCATTTTTTAGCGCTAAAAAACCTACAAAATATGTTAAGAAGTTAATTGATATTGCAAAAAGTAATAAGGATGATATTATATTTACTGGATATATTAAACATTGTGAAATGGGAAAAGTTTATTCTGCAAGTGATGTACAAGTTATTCCATCAAAATTTGATGATCCATGTCCACTCACGGTACTTGAAGGAATGATTATGGGATTACCTCAGATTGCTTGCAAGTGTGGAGGAATTCCAGAAGAGGTTTCTGAAGATAATGCAATATTAGTGGAAAGAAAAAATATTATAGAAGAATTAGAACTTGCAATGAAAAAAATGTATAATGACAAAAACTTAAGAGAACATATGGGAATTTTTTCGAAAAAAAGAGCTAGCATGTTTAAAGAAGAACAATATATAGAGAATTTCTATAAATTATTAGATAAAGAATTTTAAGAAAGGTAAAAAATATTATGAATGATGAAGTTACAATTGTTACTGCTTTTTTCCCTATTCAGAGAGAAAAGTGGAGAGGATTTGAAAGAGGAGACCTAAAATATCTTGAATACTTTAAATTTTGGGCATGTATAAAAAATGATTTAATTATATATACAACACCTGAATATGAAAAAGCTGTTCTAGATATACGTAAATCGTATGGCAGAGACAATACTAAAGTCATTGTAATAAAAAAGATCGAAGATATAGATAAAGAAATTTTTGAATGTATAAAAAAGGTAAGTGAAAATGAATTAAGTACACAATTTCACATAAACAGTACTTTCCCAGAGTCTTGGAATCCATATTACAATTATGTTGTTATTCTTAAGGAATGGTGTGTTCAAGATGCTGTAAAAAATAATCCTAAGTTAAATTACATAGTGTGGATTGATTTTGGATTTAATCATGGTGGAGAATATTATACAAATTCAGGGGATTTTGATTTTGAACTAAAAATAGATAATCTAAAACATGGAAAAATCCATTTATTTACCATTAATGATATTGATTATTTACCAGTTTTTGAAACAGTTAGAAGGATGGATTCTTTTATTCAAGGAAACTTTATTTGTGGTGAGGCTAGTTTATGGAATCAATTATGGAACATAATGAGAGAAAACATTATTGCACTTGGAAAAGTTGGCCTAATGGATGATGATCAAACTATTTTACTAATGGCTTATTATCAAGAACCTGAATTGTTTGAATTACACAAAACGAATAGATGGTTTGATGAATTTTCATTCTGCTGTCCGTATAAAAATTTTGAAGTAAAGAAAGAAAAAGAAAAAAGCTTTTTATTTTTTAGAAAATTAAAAAGAAGAGCATTAAATAGGATAAAAATGAAAAAATACACAAACAAATGGTATAAAATATTAAGGGATAATGAAATGAAAGGATAATGATGAGAGCAGAAAAATCAATAAAGAATTTTAAATATAATGTATTAGCACAAATATTAAATTTACTTGTACAATTTGGTAGCAGAACTGTATTTATACATGTTTTAGGAAAGAGCTATCTTGGCGTTAGCGGTTTGTTTTCAAATATACTAACAATACTATCGTTAGCTGACTTAGGAATAGGGACAGTTCTTGTATATAGTATGTATGATCCTTTAGCAAAAAATGATAAAAATAAGATTTGTGCACTTATAAATTTATACAAGAAGGTATATAACATTATAGCTTTAGTTGTTTTTATTGCCGGACTTTTGATTACACCTTTTCTTAGTGACATTGTAAAAACAGACAATCAAATTGATAATATACATTTAATATTCATCTTGTATTTATTGAACACTGTTGTTTCATATTTATGTATATATAAAATATCAATTATAAATGCGGATCAAAAAAATTATATTGTAACGATATATCAGCAAGCTTTTAGCTTTATTGCTAATGTGGTTATGATAATAGCTTTAATATGTACAAAGAACTTTTTGGTGTATTTGTCATTCCAAATATTATTTTCTATAATTAGCAATATTGTAATATCCAAAAAGGCAGAAAAGTTATATCCATATATAAAGGAAAACAAAAATGAGAAACTTAATAAAGAAGAAATAAAAAAGATAAAAACTAATACTATCGCAATGTTCTTTCATAAAATCGGAGGTGTAGTTGTTAGTGGAACGGATAATTTATTGATGTCAACTATGATAGACACTGATACAGTTGGTGTATATTCAAATTATATTATGATAATAAATGCAATAAAAAAATTTACAACTCAATATTTTAATTCAATAATTGCATCTATCCGGAAATCTAAATACAGAAAACAATAAGAAACATGTAATGGATATTTTTTATGATGTGTTATATGGAAATTTCATTTTATTTGCATTTTGTGCTATATGCTTAGCTAACTTATTTAACCCTTTTATTGATATTTGGCTTGGAAGTGAGTATTTATTTCCAAGTGAAATTGTTATTTGTATTGTAATAGAGTTCTTTATTGAAGGAATGAGACAAACAGTATTGACATTTAAGGATGCAATGGGAATTTTCAAGCAAGACCAATTTAAACCAATTTGCGAAGCGATTATTAATTTAGTTATGTCAATATTATTAACTTATAAATTTGGAACAATAGGTATTGTATTGGGAACGATAATTTCTATGCTTTTTTCTTTTTTTGTTGAAGCAATCATTTTATTTAAATATGGATTTAAACAAAATATAAAAGAATATTTGCTAAAAACAATGAAATACTGTTTGATATTTGTATTTAGTTTCTTGGTAACAATATTTATAACTAGATTTCTAAATATAAATAATAATATTTTGAATTTTTCATTGAAATGCATATGCACTGTATTGATAGCCATTATAACACTGCTGTTAACAACATTTAAAAATAATGAATTTAAATATTTTAAAAGCAAAATAATAAAAAATAGGATGTAAGATATGAGAAAAATAAATAAAATTATAGGATTAATGAAAATATATTACTTGAAATTCTTTAAGGGATATGATATTACTTTTGATACAAGCATATATATACATCCTTCCGTTGAAATAAAGTTGGAGAAGAATGCTAGGCTATATTTAGGAAAAAGATGTAATATATTAAATCATACAAAAATTATATTAAAAGAAAGTTCTAATATAAAAATTGAAGAAGATTGTTCAATATTAGAAAGAAGTCATATTGAAACCGACAAAAATGGTAAGATAGTTATAAATGAAAAGAATTTTTTTAATACTGAAACTAAAATTTATGCTTCGAAAAGTATAAGTTTTGGATATAATAATGCATTTGGACCCGCTTGCTTAATTATTGATAATGACCATGTTTTAGATAGAAAAAAGGATGAAAAATATAATGATTGGTCTAAACACAGTGACAAAGAGATAAAGATTGGTAATAATAATTGGATAGGAGCGAATGCAATTATATTAAAAGGAACTACAATAGGCAATGATTCTATAATTGGAGCCTCAACATTAATAAAAAGTAATATTGATTCAGAATGTATTGCCTATAATAAACGTGAACTTATAATTAGAAAAAGAGAGTGAAAGTTATGAAATATGATTATTTAATTGTAGGCTCTGGCCTATTTGGTTCAATATTTGCTTATGAGGCAAATAAAAGAGGAAAGAAAGTTTTAGTAATAGACAAACGTCAACATATAGCTGGAAACATCTATACAGAAAATAAAGACGGAATCAATGTACATAAATATGGTGCACATATTTTTCATACGAGTAACAAAGAAGTATGGGATTATATAAATCAATTTGCGGAGTTTAATAGATATACAAATTCTCCTGTTGCACGCTATAAAAATGAACTTTACAATATGCCATTTAACATGAATACCTTTAATAAGTTATGGGACGTAGTAACGCCAGAAGAGGCAAAAGCAAAAATTGAGCAAGAAAAGAAAGAAGCTGGAATTACTGAACCTAAAAACTTAGAAGAGCAAGCAATTTCTCTAGTTGGAAAAACAATTTATGAAAAGCTTGTAAAAGGTTATACAGAAAAACAATGGGGAAGAAAATGTACAGAGCTTCCTAGCTTTATAATAAAACGTTTACCAGTAAGATTCATATATGATAATAATTATTTCAACGATAAATATCAAGGAATCCCAATTGGAGGATATACTCAGATTATAGCAAAAATGCTTGATGGAATAGATGTAAAACTTAATTATGACTATTTTGAGCATAAGCAAGAACTTAATAATATTGCAGAGAAAATAGTATTTACAGGACCAATAGATAAGTACTATGATTATAAATTTGGAGAGCTTGAATATAGAAGCTTGAAATTTGAAGAAGAAGAATTGAATATTCCAAACTATCAAGGAAACGCAGTTGTAAATTATACTGAATACGAAGTTCCATATACGAGAATAATAGAGCATAAACATTTTGAATATGCAAAGAGTCTAGGACAAGAAGATACAATTTCAAAAACAATAATAACAAGAGAATATCCTGATACATGGAATAAAGAGAAAGAAGCATATTATCCAATAAACAATGATAAAAACAATGCTTTATATCAAAAATATGTGGATTTAGCAAGCCAAGACAAGAATGTTATATTTGGTGGAAGGCTTGGAATGTATAAATATTATGATATGGATAAAGTAATTGCAGAAGCGTTGAAATGCGTTGAAAAAGAGCTCTAGAATACATGATATGTCAAACTTTGTCGAACGATTTTTGTTGCCAGAAAGTTACATAAGTGCTATACTTTTAATAGTATTTATTACGAACATAATGAAAGGATGTGTTGAATATGAATAAAGTCCAGCCTATAGAAATCGCAGAATGGTTTATGAAACAAAATATTAGTGGATTAGATAATACCCAAGATGGAAATACGAAAATGCAAAAGTTATTGTTTTTTTCACAATTAATATATATGTGCAAAAATAATGAAAACACTATGTTTGATGACGAATTTTCGGCTTTTAAAAATGGAATGGTTCTAAATGATATTAGAATGCAATATAGAAATGGATACAACACATTAAAAGAAAAGAGCAAAGAAGAGATTAAATTACCCAAAGAGATAGAAGAGTCGTTAGAGCTGACAAAAGAAATTTTTGGACATTACAGTGCAGCAGAATTATCAGATTTATGTCACGAATTTAATGCTTGGAGTAAACACTTTGACGAATCAAAAATGCTATTTGGATATAATAAGAAAAAAGCACAAGTTCCATATAATGAACTTAAAGAAGAGTTATACAGAATGAAAAAAGTGCTTCAAGCTTATGACAGTACTGCTGATTTGCCCTATAATGAAGAGGAAGATTATTGATCATAGAAGAAAGGCAGATATTAAAGTTTTTTCCTCCCATATTAGATGGAGGAGAAAAGTCAGAAAAATTAAGATATATGTTGGTAATAAATAATAATGAAACAACAAATGAAATAAGCATGCTAAATGTTTCAAGTATAAAAAGAAATTCAGCAGACTTATTAAGAGATTCTAATATTCAAATAAAGGAATATAGACCATTGCCAGTACCATCATACGTAAAGTTGGGTACAACATATAAAATACCGTATTTTAGGGAACTTGAAAATTTTGTTATATCATTTGGTGGAAAAATTCGAGATACTCAGTTTGATAAAATAATGGAAGAATATAAGAAATATAATAATAAAAAACGAACAAATAATGAAATTATATTTTCAGAAGAGGAATTTAAAATATATAATAAAATACCAATACAAAGGGGATTTAAAGTATAATTTGATATAGTAATTTAAATATTGACATGTAAATTACAAGGGGTTACAGCTAGTTATTAATTAGGTGGTAACTCCTTTTTCATTGTCAATTAAATGCCCACGTGGGTTATTCATGATTATAACTTTATATATAAAGTTATATAGTGTCCGCAAAAAGATTATAAAAACATTAAAATTATGACAATTTTTTTATTGTAAATATAATATTTCTTTGGTATAATCAAACTGAAATTTGAAATTTTAGGAGGAAGCTATGCAAGAAAATATAAAAAATATTTTAAATACAAATTTAGCAAAATCAATAATAATAATTATAATATCTATGATATTGTATCATATCATAAAAAATATAGCAGATAAAACAGTAACTGCAACTATGAAAATTGGAAAGAAGGATAGGAAAAAGCAAAATATTGTAATCGTGTTCAATAGTATTCTGAAATATACTTTTGGAATTGTCGTGCTAATACTGCTTCTTGAAATTAATGGTGTAAATGTTTCATCGTTAATAGCAAGCCTTGGTATTGTTGGTATCGTTGTTGGTCTTGCTGTTCAAGATGCTCTTAAAGATTTGATTGCTGGAAAGAACATTATATCTGACCACTTTTTTGAGACAGGAGATGTAATAAAATACAACGGAATAACTGGAAAGGTTATTTCTCTTGGATTGAAAACCACAAAGATACAAGATTTAGACACGAATGATATTATTTCTATTACAAATAGACACATTGAGCAAGCCGAAAGAGTTGGGGACTGGCTTGGAATTTCTATTCCTGCTCCTTATGAAAAAAGTGTAGAAGAAGTGGAGAGCATAATTCCACCAATAGTAGAGGAGATTAAGTCTTTTGAAAATGTGAAAGATTGTGTGTATATTGGAATAGGTGAATTTGCTGATTCAAGTGTTATATATAAGCTTTTAATAACTTGTGCTCCAGAATATAAATTGGGAGTAAAAAGAAAGGCTTTAAGAACGATAAAGATAGCAATGGATAAGGCTAAAATATCGATTCCATATACTCAAATCGATATACACCAATGTTAAACAATATTTTCCAAAAACTATTGCATTTTTTATTTATTAAAAATATAATATACCATGAATATAAATATTATAATTTTTTACAAAGGAGATTTTACGGATATGAGAAAATATTTTGGAACAGATGGTATTAGAAGAATTGCAAATAGTGAGCTTACACCAGAATTAGTGTACAGAGTTGCAAAGGCTGGAGCTTATGTGCTTTCAAAACACACAGACCATACTCCAACAATTTTTATAGGAAGGGATACTAGAATATCTGGTACTCTAATAGAAGCGGCAATGACAGCAGGTTTTTTAAGTTATGGTGCAAATGTTAAATTGTTAGGTGTTTTACCAACACCAGGTGTTGCGTATTTAACAAGAAGATATAAAGCAGATGCAAGTGTTGTTATTTCTGCATCACACAATACTTTTGAATTTAATGGAATTAAATATTTTAGTAATAAAGGAATGAAAATTCCAGATACATTAGAAGAAGAAATTGAAGAAGTAATGGATTCTGGTAAATTAGATGCATTAACAGCAGTTAGTGATAAGATTGGTGTGTCTGAAAATAGAGAAGATTTATTAGAGGAATATGTGTATTTCTTTAGAAAGAATTTTGAAGAAGAATTAGAAAACTTAGATAAAGCAAATTTTACAGTAGCAATAGATACAGCAAATGGAGCTACATCAGTTGTTGCAGATAAAGTATTCACAAAGTTAGGAATAAATCATTACATAATAAACAATCATCCAAATGGCATAAACATAAATGATAATTGTGGTTCAACACATATTGAAGGATTACAAAAATTTGTTGTTGAGCATAAATGCAATTTAGGAATTGCTTATGATGGAGATGGAGATAGATGCTTAGCCGTTGATGAAAAAGGTGAACTTATAGATGGTGACCGTATTATGGCAGTGATTTCTAATTATTTGAAAGAAAAGGGCAAGCTTAACAAAAATACTCTTGTGGCAACAGTAATGAGTAATTTAGGATTAAGAAAATATGCAGAAAGCAATGATATTCATTTTGAAGCTACAAAAGTTGGAGATAGATATGTTCTTGAAAACATGCTTGCAAATGGCTACAATTTAGGTGGAGAACAATCTGGACACATCATATTATTAGATTATAACCCAACAGGAGATGGAATTTTAACATCTTTAATGCTAATAAAAATAATGTTAGAAAAAGGGTTGGCTATTTCAAAACTATGTGATATAATTCGAATATATCCACAAGTGCTAATAAATGCAAAAGTAAACTCAGAAAAAAAATACGACTTTGATAAAGATCCAGAAATAAAATCTGAGATAGAAAAACTAGAAAAAGAATTTTCTGGAAATGGTAGAGTGCTTATTAGACCTTCTGGTACTGAACCACTTGTTAGAGTTATGATAGAAGGCGAGGATCAAGGTTATATTAAAACTAAAGCAGAGGCTTTGGCTAAATTAATAGAACAAAAGTTAAAATAAAAGGAGGAAAACATATGCCATTTATTAATTTTACTAATGTAGCAACAATGTTATTAACATTAGTTGTGTTTCTACTAGCATTAGTACTAAGTAAAGAAACAAAGAAAAGCGGAATTATAGCAACAATGTTATCTGTATTTTTAATAATTCTTGTTTGTCATGCTGTTGAATTGGGAACAATATCAAATATTACAGAAGAAATGCATTATGCAATAACAAGAAGCATACTAGTAGATTTTATATTTATATTTTTATCTTTTATTTCATACCTATGGATGGATGAAATTCAAGCAAAAGTTGAAAATAGAAAAAGCATAGATAACAGTTTAGACTGGTTCTGGAAAAGAGTTTAATAACAAAGGAAGCACAAAGGTAAATTATTTTTGTGTTTCTTTATTGTTTATAAAACTCTATAACTAAAAATAATTATAAATTAAAATGTAGCAAAATAAGTACTCTTTTCATATTATACAACAGTATGAAAGGAGCTTTTTCTATGGACTATGAATTAATGATGAATGGAAATGTAAAAATAGGTCAAATAGCACCAGAATTTTGTGCTACGACAACAATGGGCAATATATCTTTAAATGATTATAAAGGTAAATGGATAGTATTGTTTTCGCATCCAGGGGATTTTACACCCGTATGAGCATACAATTTGGGGAAAATTGCATATACGCTAAAAACCTCGTTTTTAGGCTATTAAGTGGGATTAGTATAACTCCCTGTTCCTGCAAAATTATTCAATGGATAATTTTGACAGGATAAATGAGTTTGTGGTATTATATGAATTAGAAAAATAGAAATTTGTTGAAATGGAGGATTGATTATGAAAAAATAAAAACAGGAATATTATTAATTATATTAGGAAATATATTATATTTAGCTTATATATTTTTTGTAAAGAGGTGTAAATATGAGTGATTCAAAAGAAAATGTTGATGTATTAAAAATGTATGGAGAAGACA
>ERZ773224.859-NODE-859-length-41082-cov-28.947011_pt1 | contig 41082 bp, 35 predicted proteins | sample MGYA00580526_ERZ773224 | MGnify/ENA primary metagenome ERZ773224 (study PRJEB29015, sample SAMEA2737743) | human gut metagenome | biome: human gut; feature: human-associated habitat; material: faeces | place: China | collected 2012 ... | reverse complement strand
TTGATTTTTTTACATAAGTTTTTTATTTGATGTCTACTAAACGGGGTTCACATCATTATTAATCTTGGTTTTTCTTTGGTTTAAATACATTAACAGAAATATTAGAAAAATCAAATAATTCTAATACTCTATTTGCATCATCTATAGATAATTTTTCAATTATCTCTTTTTCATTAGTAATAAGCTTATTAAAATTAATTATATTATCTTGAATCTTTAATGAAATATTATCAATATCCTCATATTCAAGTATATAAGTTGCTAAATTAGCATTTTTCTTTCTTAAAAAATCTATTTCATCAACATATAAATTATTTAACTTATCATTTATTCTTTTAATAAATTCATTTTTGAAGTTAGTATTTGCACTTATAATGACGGAAAATACATCACCATAATAATTTACATCAAACCCAAGTGTTGTAACAACACCATCATTAATTAATTTTTCTCTAAATTCTGAAGTCTTACCAATGTTTATAGCAAATATAATATCAGTAATATACGAAAGTTCTAACAAATTATAATCTTTAAAACGTTTTAAATCCATCTTTATAAACATTTTTACACAAGTACTACCTATATTTATAGCATCTTCACTATATTTTTTTGCAACTTTTTTAGGTTCTTGATTCATAATAACCAAAGGATTCTTATATTCCAAAAATTCTTTTTCATTTAAATTTTCTTCAACAACATTAGCAATTTCATATGGATTAAAAGAACCAGTTACTACCATAAACATATTTTCTGGATGATAAAATGTATCATAAACAAGACATACATCATCTAAACTAATTTTTAAAACATCATCTGGTGTACCAGTTATGGTATTTCTATATTTTGATTTAACTAAAGCACTTTTTAATGAATTAAAATACATTAATGTATTTGAGTTATCAATACCCATTTTTGCTTCTTCCACAATAATACCTTTTTCTTTTTCAATTAATTTCTTTGTAAAAAAAGGATTATATACAAAATTAAGCAATTCACAAACTACCTTATCTTTATTTTCAGTAGTAAAACAATAATAATTTGTATATTCAAAAGTAGTAAAAGCATTTGAATCAGCTCCGAGCTTATAAAAAATATCATGAGCAGTAACACCATCACTTACATTAAACTTAACATGTTCTAAAAAGTGAGCAATTCCATTTGGCACTTCATAAGTTTTCTTACCCACTTTAAACTTCGTATGTATTGAGCCATATTTAACACATAAACAAGATTCCATACTTTTAACATTTTTATTAACCCACATATAAATTCTTAAACCACTACTAGTTTTATAATAATATATTTTTTCATCTATACCAATTAATTCGATTTCTTCCATACTACTCCTCTTTTCCTTTTAAAACAAATATTGTATTTAATTTTATTTTCTTTGCAACATTTATTACATCACTTTTAGTTACTTCCTTAAAGAGTTTCTTTCTTTCATCTAAATCAGGAAGATTATCATAAACTTTAAAAACATAATTATTTATTATTGATATATTATTATCACTAGACATATCTATTGATACAAGCATATTACTTATTGCATCATTTAATTCTTCTGTTGTAAATTCCCCATGTTGCATACTTTTAAAATCCTTCTTTGCTAAATTAATTGCTTTTAAAACATTTTCATTTTCTAGCGAAGTATGTACTAATAATAACTTATCATATTTTAAATATAAACTATTTATATTGTAACATAAACTATATTTTTCTCTGATACTTCGATATAACTTTGATGTTAAACCACCACTACCAAATAAATAATTAAATACATGCATAGTAATATCTCTTTCACGTTTTTCTAAATTAGCTAAATTAAATAACATTACTAAATTAGCTTGAACACTACTTCCTACTTCTTCACCTTTTTTAACAGAATTACGTACCTTATTATCTACATAATAATTATAAGTAAATTCATTAATATATCTATTTTTATAATACTTCTTAATTAATTTAACTAAACTATCCATATCCATATCACCGATAGCAAATATATCAGATGAAAAATTTTTAAGTAAATTCTTATAAGTTTTATATAAACTAGCTGGTGTAATTTCATCAAGTGCTTCTTTAGTACCAAGTAAATCATAACTTGTAATAGAATCACTATCCATTAACTTAAAAGCTTTCTTTATACTTTGTTTCATATCATTTTCTTCCAAAGACTTTATTTCTCTATATAGCCTTGTTTTTACATTATTAAAAATAACGGTATCAAATTCTTCATTTTCTACATTTGGATTAAGAACTATTTCAAACAAAGTCTTAATGGCATTTTCTAAATAATCTGCATCATTTATATATTTTGGATTAATTAAATCTAAAGAAACATGAAAATCCATTGTACTTCCTATTCTTAAAGATGTAGCATAACAAGATATTTTATAAAGTTCTTCGAATCTAATCATCAAGCTTCTTTTACTGGGATAATTCTTACTTGACTCACTTAATACATCTGCTAAAAATACTAACTCAGGTAATAAATCTTTTTTTACTTCGCCCCTAAATATTAATTCAATATGACTAGTTTTAAACCTGTTTGTTTTAACAGTATAAACATTATATGAATTACATTTATATTCTTTATATTTCATTTTCCACCTCTATATTAGTATGTTTACTTTTAATTATTTTATTATATTCTTTTAATGTATAATCATCAGTCATACCTGCTATATAATCAATTACTATTCTCTCATTACTATTTTTCTTATATTCTATACTCATATTATTTAAATAAGATTTAATTATATTACTATCTTGATTATTATTTTCTAAGTCACCCATATATGTTTCATATAATGTATTTAACATAGTCTTTAACATACACTTTTCTTCCACAGTATAAGCTTTTGCATATATATTCTTATAATTAAAATCTTTTAAATCACTTATTGCTTTATAAACATCATCACTTAGCTTAATATATTTTTTACCTTTACTATTATTTATTACATCATTAATTATAGTATTAACTATTTCTCTATTGCAAAACCCAAGTACACTAGTTATAGACTTAGGTACATCACTCCATTTAAGTAGATTCATTCTAATAGCATCATCTATATCTCTACCTAAGTAAGCTATTAAATCACTAATTCTAACAACACAACCTTCTAAAGTCATTGGAATTAATTCTAAAGATACTCTTCTATCTTTATATGTTTTTTCATAATCACTTAAAAATTCTTCCTTAGTTTTATTCCATCTTGGTTCATACTTACCCATTACAAGTTCACCATTATGACAAAGAATAGCATCTAATGTCTGTAAAGTAATATTTTTACCCCTACCATGATTTTCAATATTCATTAAAAGTCTAACACTATGAACATTATGATTAAAGTATCCACATCCAGCCCTAACACTTATCTCATTTAATATTGCCTCACCAACATGCCCAAACGGAGTATGACCTAAATCATGACCTAAAGCTCCTGCTTCAATTAAATCTTCATTTAAACCCAGTTCTCTTCCAATTGTTCTAGCAATCTTACTTACATACAAAACATGAATCATTCTCTTTGTTAAATGATCATTATCTTTAAAAGAAAAAACCTGTGTCTTATCCATATACCTTTGAAAAGATAAACTATATAGTATTCTATCTATATCCCTAAAAAAAGGTGTTCTAAAATCTCTTTCTTCTTCTACACTCAAATAAATTGCATCACTATCTTTACACGCTAAATTCATTGTTACCTCCTTTTATTAAAACCACAATGTTTACATAATTCTTCTATTCTTTTATTATTTTTAAAACCATTCTCTATACTCTGATACTTAAAAGAATTCATTATATCACTCAAATTAGATGAAAATATATTACCTAAATTTATATCACCTTTACTATCTAAGCAACATGGAACTACTGTGCCATCAACAAGTATTCCTAAATGAGTCTTAAGTCCATAACACACACCATACGAATTATTTATATTATTATTTAAATCAGGCCATATAAATTCTTCCTTCATACTAACATAAACATTATCACATAACTTAACACCATCACGAATATCTGTATTATATTTACTTTTAAGTTTATCTATTAATCCATCATTTTTAACCCAAATTCTATAGTTAATTATTGTATTTTTTCTTAAAATATCTACACACTCAAATACTTTATCTATATTAACTCCACTATGTAAAGATATATTAATTTGCCTAATATTTTTATTATTTATTACTTTTTCTAACATATATCCATTCGTTGTAATATTAACAAAAAAATCTTTACTAGCATAATCAATAAATTCATTTATAAACGGATGCATCAAAGGTTCACCCATTACATGTAAATAAATATATTTAGTATATCCTTTTATCTTATCTAAAACAATCTTAAATTCATCCATACTCATATACTTAACTTCTCTTTTATTATGAATACAAAAATAACAATTTAAATTACAATCATTAGTTATCTCAATATAAATCTTCTTAAATTTCATATAAAAAACAATATATCTAACCTTTCCATAACTTCATCACTAAAAAAACCAGATAATTTAACTAACCTAATAATTGAACCAACAATAAAATAAACAGATAAAATACAAATTATTAAACCTATTACTCCAGATATTTTTAAAATAAATACTTCAAGTAACAAAAGTAATATACTAATAGCTAATATAACTAAATAAATTTTAAAATCATTTTTCATAATCCACCCTCAAATAAATTATACAACAATATTTACATTTTTAAAAGAAAAAATAGAGTTTTACCTCTATTTTAATTCATATGTTTCACCTAAATTATCAGATAATATTGGTTTATCATCACTCTTTAATGTAGGAAGTTCAATATCATCATCATCTTCAATTGTAAATAATTTATTACTTACTTCTTCTTCATTAACCTCAGGAATACTCATTTTTACTTCATCATTATTCTTTGGTTTCACAACTTCATCATTTACTTTAGTAACACTTTCTTCATTTTTATTTACATAAACCGAACTAAATATTTGTGGACTAGGTTTAAATACTTTCTCACTTGCCTCTTCCTTAATTAATGGTTCATCTTTAACTTCAGGTATTTCAATTTTATCAAATTCATTTTTAATACTTTCAAGTGTATTAAGACCAGATTCCATTTTTTTATCTTCTTCATTTAACACTGGTAAATCATTAATACTTATTGGGCTTTCTTCCTCTTCATTATCAGAAAATAAAGGTTTTGGCATAACTGGAATTTTATTTTCAACTTCATCTTCCAAAGGAATAATACTTGGTTTTTCTTCTGGTTCAAATACAACCATATTAGCATCTTCATTACTAATTGGTTTTTCTTCTTCTATTGGTGTTGGTTCTGTTCTCACTTCAACCGGTGCAACTGGTACAACACTTTCACTTACTGGAACTTCTAATTTTACATCATCATTTTTCTTTTCTTGCTTAAAAGTATCCATTTCTAACTTTTGTAACCTTTTAGTTTCTTCTAACTTTTGATCCTTTTTACCAAAAATAAAAACAAGAACAAATAAAAGAACTAATACAACTAACACTATACTTAGTATCATTACAAAATTATCACTTTTATACAATTCATATATAAAATCCATCATAAAATATACACTCCTCTTTACTCTATATTTAAATCTTACCAAATTATGCAACAAAAGTAAATATTTTTTTAAAATTTATTTTATTTTCTACATTATTTGTCAAAAAAATAGATTATTTAAATCTATTCATTTGTGCCATTACTTGTTTAACTTGTTTTTGACTAGGTTTTCTTCCCATTGATGACATCATTGCTTCAATCATCTTTTCATTAATCGGCGGATTCTTTTCTAAAGTTTTTTTCATAAAGAATCTTGCTAAGAAAAAACCTATAATTAAACCAATAATAATACCTATAACTAAATATAATATTAATTTACCCATAATTTTATCTCCTTCATACTTATATTTTATTATAAATGTATCAATTGTTCAAGCCAAAAGTAATCTTTATTGTAAAAATCACATGCAAACATTGCCTCAATTGGTAAATATTTCTTAATATCTCTACTTATTATGTTTGTTTTAAGCAAGATATGACTATTCTTAACTATAATCGCAGTTTCTTCCTTACGATATTTATTAACAATTTTATGCATGTCACCACTTTTCATATAAAAATCATTATCTTTATTCATATCATAAATAATTTTATTATACTTTAACTTATCAATTGGTACAATTAATTGATCTAACAAATCCTTTCCTAAAGAAATATTACTTTTATCAAGTAAATAAATATCTTCTAAAGATTTAAATAAATTATACGGACTATCTTTAAGAAGTATTCCCATTTCCCTATTAATTTTAAAAATATAAAAAGTCCTCATCTTTCATCACCCACAATAATGATACCACAAGGACTTTAAATAATTTGTCAGATTATGTCGATAACATCATCTTTTTTTAAAATGTTTTGAATATGTTCCAAAATTGTATTTTTATCCATCTTTAAATATTTAACAACATCGCTAGTTTTTCCACTCATTCCAAACTTATTTACTCCGAAAATATAATCAGGTCTAGTGGCAAATCTATTCCATATTAAACTTGAACCTGCCTCAATTACAAATGTTGGAACATCTTTTGGAAGTAATTGTTCTTCATACTTAGGATTTTGTTTCAAAAATAACTCCATACTTGGCATAGATACCACTCTCGTATCAATACCTAATGTAAATAATTCACGAGATATATCCATTGCCATTTCTAATTCTTGACCAGTTGCAATAATTATTCCATCTAAATGATACTTTTCTTTTCTAACCATATAAGCACCATATTTAACAAACTTAGCGTTTGTATTTTTTTGTTTACTTCGCTCTTCTTTACTAATAACTAATGCTGTTGGGCAATTATTTTTAAGAATATATTCCCAAGAACCCATTATTTCATTTATATCCGCAGGTCTAAATGTAGTAAAATTAGGTATTGTTCTTAGCATAGTTAGTTGTTCAACTGGTTCATGTGTTGGTCCATCTTCACCGACATATATTGAATCATGTGTAAAAATGTATGTAACAGGTAAATTCATTAAAGCAGACATTCTAATCGCCGGTTTTAAATAATCTGAAAATGCCAAGAATGTTGAGCCAAAAACTTTTAAATTTGATAAAGCCATACCATTAAGGATTGCCCCCATTGCATGTTCTCTAACTCCAAAATAAATATTTTTACCAACCGGATTATCTTCACTTTGAATAGTTGATTTATCTAAATTAGTTTTACATGACGATGAAAGATCTGCAGAACCACCCAAGAAAAACGGACTCTTCGGTGATATAAAATTCATAATCTTATGATTAGAATCTCTTAAAGCTTCCCTATATTCATCACTTATTTTAAATTTTGTATCATCAAAATCAATTACAAAAGCATTTCTTTCAAGCAAATTAATTAAAGCATGTAAATTTTCATTTTCACTCTTTATATTTGCATATTCTTCTTGCCATTCTAAATACTTCTTTGATACTCTCTTATTAATATCATTCCTCAAATAATTAAGTATATCTTTATCAACCACAAAAGGATCGCTTGTAATCTTATATTCCTTTTTAATATTTGCTAAATCATCACTATCTAAAGGTTTTCCATGTACTTTATTAGTGCCTTCTAGCTTAGAATCTTCTCCAATAATTGTGTGACAAATAATAATTGATGGTCGATCACTTTTCTTAGCATTCTTAATAGCTTTAGATATTTCTTTATAATCATCACCATATTTAACATTAATTATATTAAAATTTAATGCTTCAAAACGTATTTCAATATCTTCATCAAAAGCAACATTAGTTTTACTATCTAGTGATACATCATTTTTATCATATAACAATATTAACTTATTTAAATTTTGACGACTTGCAAAACTCAAAGCTTCATAACTTATTCCTTCCATCAAGTCACCATCACCACATAAACAATATGTATAGTAATCAATTAATGATGATTTTTTATCCTCGATATTTACAATTGAACGAAGATATCTTTCCGCTAAAGCCATACCTACAGCCATACCAATTCCTTGACCAAGTGGACCAGTAGAAACATCAACACCAGGTGTAACCCTATACTCTGGATGCCCAGGTGTCAAAGAATTTAAATCTCTAAAATGTTTTAACTCTTCAACATCAATATCATATCCAAAATGATATAATGTTGAATAAAGTAAAGCAGATCCATGTCCACTAGACATAACAAATCTATCTCTATTTATCCAATTCGGATTACTTGGAATAACATCCAAATGATCTTTATATAAAGCATACATAATTGCAGCAGCACCCAAAACTATACCCGGATGTCCACTCTTTGCTTTATCAATCATATCAAGTCCTAAAACTTTAATACTATTCAAGGCAGCTTCATCTAACTTACCCATAACTTACCACTCCTTATACGATAATAAGATTATAGCATAAACTTTCAAAACGTACAATAAAGATAATTACATTTTAAGAAAATCATATTAAAATACCTCATAAACCATATTCTTATAATGTAAACTTTTAAGAAAAATATTGATTTTTAGTAAAAAATGTGCTAATATTAATACAGAAAAGGAAGCACGTAGTGTTGATGCTACTTTTTATGAGATATAATGTTTATCTGTATGTATACAGATAAACATTTTTTTATCACCACTTTTACCAGCGGTAATTTTTTTTGAATTTTTTTTAAAAAATTCATACAACCCCACCTCCTTTTTTATCCTGTCAAGGAGGACAAAAAATAGAAGATAAAGCACCACCAACAAGCAAACATGTTTCCTAACTAAATTATATCAAAATAGCCTGTAAAAGTAAAGTGTGATTTCTACTTTTTGAAAATAAACTAATAAAATTGCAAAGTAACAAAGGCATTATAAATACCTAAATCAACAAAATTTATCATTAACTAATTGAAAACACTTGAAATTAATAAAATAATATGTTATTATTAAATCAGAAAAGTAAGTATTTTGTGTTTTATACTAACTTTTTAGAGGTTGTTATACATTTTTTTATTATTATTTTAACGAGTGGCAATTTTTAATGAATCTTATTTACAACCTCACCTCTTTCTTTATCCTGTAAAGAAGGAAAATAACAAAAAGAAGCACGTTGTGTTGATGCTACTTTTTAGAATTGGTGATGTTTATCTGTATGTATACAGATAAACTTTTTTTAATTATCACTTATATAAAAAAATCCTTCTGCATTAAACAGAAAGATAATTTATAATACAAATACGTAATCTATTAACATATTAAATTTATCTAAGTGAAAAAAAACTATAAATAAAGCTCCAGCTATAAATGGTCCATATGCAAATTCATGATTATCTTTTAAATAAAGAGTTGCAACAGCATATGGCAAAGCTAAAAATGATGATAAAACTAAAGCAACAATGCCAGCTTTAATACCTAATATAAAACCAAGAACAAAAGTAAGCTTAATATCTCCGCCTCCCAAAGAATCTTTTTTTAAAGTAAATGTACCAACTCTTTCAACAAGAAACATTACTAAAAATAATATTAAACCAGAAAGTATCTGAACACATATTGCTTTAAAACTAAACTTATATATAATCATCAAAATAAGCACCAAAATACATGAAGTAACTAAACTTGAATCAAGTATAACCATATATTTAAAATCACTTATAAATATGACAATCATGAGAGATACTACCACTAAAGCAACATAAAAATTAAATCCGCTTTTAAAATAAATGTAACTAAGTAAAAATAATAAACCCGTAAATAACTCAACAAAGAAGTGTTCACTACTTATTTTTTTACCACACTTACAACATTTTCCTCTTTGAATAATAAAAGAAAAAAGAGGTATTAAATTATACCACTTAAGAATATAACCACAATGATCACACTTACTTCTAGAATTTATAAAATTTTTCCCCTTAGGTACTCTAGTTGCATAAACTAAATAAAACGAACCCAAAACAGTACCTAAGATAAACCAAAACAACGCCATAACATCACCTACTCTAAGAATTTTGTATTTGAGAATACATATCAAACATTGGCACAATTACTGCAATAATTATACCCCCAACTACTACCGCCAAGAAAGCAATCATAATTGGTTCAATAAAAGCTTTTAAATTATTAATCAAATTCTTATGTAAAAGTTGATAATAATCACTTACCTTTTGCATCATTTCAGCAAGGTCTCCAGTTGATTCCCCAGTAACAATCATATAATATGCTACATCTGGAACAGCCCAATGATCTTTAAAAGCCTCACTAATTTTTTCACCCTTAACTATATTATTAATTGTCTTATATAATATTGCTTTATAAATTTCATTATTAGTTATCTTACTTAAAATATCCATACTATCAGTAATAAATACGTTATTTCTTAAAAGCGAAGCAAAAGTTTTACTAAATATTGTAAGTTCATTATAAATAATAATATCTTTAATCAAAGGAACGTGCATTAAAAATATTTGCATTGATGCCCTAAAAGCCTTAATCTTTTTATAACAAATAACAATCACTGCAATAACTAAAGCAATACTACCAAATAAAATATACCAATCTTTTTTAATAAAACTACTTAAATTAATAACTAATAAGGTTATTCCTTTAATTTGTGTACCTTGTTGTTCATAAATATCAATAAACTGAGGCACAACATAAATCATTATAAATATTATAACTGCAAATGAAAAGAAAGCTACAATTGTTGGATAAGTCATCGCACTAACCATTTGTTTATGTGTTTCATTTATTTCAGTATAATATGCAGACATATCATCTAAAGTTTCAACTAAAGTACCACTTGCCTCAGCTGCCTTAATCATATTAATTAATAATGCAGGAAACATATCTCCTTGTTTTTCCAAAGCACTTGAGAAAGATTCCCCTAAAGTAAGTTCATAAGAAATAGCTTTAAATGCTGTAGTTCTTGCTTTATTACCTTTCATCTGAGTTGTTAAAATTTTTATAGCTTCATTCAAAGTTAAACCAGCTTTAACATATGTAGATAACTGAGTAAGCCAAAATATTAAATCTTTCGTAGACATCTTCTTACCCATAAAACTAGATTCTCTATAAACAAAATCTATCCATGCACTAGTTTCAATTTTATAAACATCATAACCCTCATTAAGTAAATAAGCATTAATATCAAGCTTACTTAATCCATTCATCGTACCAGTTATAATTCTACCAGTTGCATCTCTAACTTTATATTTATATACATGAGGTTCTTTACTTCTTGTTGCACCTGCTGTTTGCAAATCAACTAACAACGCTTTTTTTTCTTCTTCTAATTTAGCTAATGTTCTTTCACTATATTTATAAACTTTTTCTTTCTTAGGTTTTTTCTTAGTTCTTTCATACAACTTATCTTCTTCAGATAAAAAAGCTTGCTTCGTAGTTCGATATGTTTTATCTACAGAATAACTCGCTCCAGCATATAAATCAGCCCATAAATCATAAAGCATATATTTTATTCCCATAAATGCATATTTAAAAATATTACCTAACACCACAAAAGGACTTTTTAATATATCCATAGTAACCAATTCCTTTACTCTATATTAAGTATACCAAAAATCACACAAATTTACAATCAATAATTATTATTTTTCATATAATTATATAGGTGATTTAATTATGTTCGGACCAAATACTATAAGGACAACTCTTACACTACCTAAAGTTTTATCAGGTATTTCCAAAGGATTAGGCATTGCTAATCAAGCTATCCCTATTTATAAAGAAGTAAAACCGATAATTAATAATATGAAAAACTTCTTTACTTTAGCAAAAGAATTTAAAAATATTGGAAGTGCTAAAACAATTGATATAACCCCCAAAAAAGAAGTAACAAATCATGTTACTTCCACTAATAACCCTATCTTTTTTCAATAATGTCTAGATACTTTTTAAACTTTTCATCTTTACTTAAACTATACAACCTATCATATTTATTTTTTATATAATTTATATAATCACTATCATTGCTTTTTCCAACTAATAAATCATATTCACATAAATTTTCTTTACCTAACACATACTTAATTATATCATAATATATTTTATTTTCACACACTACAATCTCTTTATCTATTTTATAACCTAAGTTATTCATAAAAACTCTTAAATCATATACATTTTTATGACTAGATAAAATTAAAGTTTTAGGTAACTTTTCATACTTTAAAATATGTTTAATAGTTTCTGTACCCATTCCACTAATAACTGCTATATCATAATTCTTTTTTAAATTTTTAAAACCATCACTAACTATTAGATTAATTTTATCATCTAAATTATTTTTAATTAAATTTTTTCTACCAAATTTTAATATTTCTTCAGATACATCAGATCCATCAACACTTTTAGTAATACCACTCTTATAAAGATAAATAGGTAAATACGCATGATCTGTACCTATATCTATCAAAGAAGCATCCTTATCAACTAAAGATGCTATTTTTTCTATTCTCATTATTCTTCTAGAAAATCCTTTAACTTTTTAGCACGTGATGGATGTCTTAATTTTCTTAAAGCTTTAGCTTCAATTTGTCTAATACGTTCTCTTGTCACATTAAACTTTTTACCAACTTCTTCTAAAGTATGACAAGTTCCATCAATAAGACCAAATCTAAGTTCTAGAACTTCTTGTTCTCTTGCTTGAAGAGACATTAAAACTTCTTTTATTTCTTCTTTTAATATTTCGTTTTCTGTATATTCTTCTGGACTCAAACTAGATTCATCTTTCAAAAAATCACCTAAGTGTGAGTCATCTTCTTCTCCAATCGGAGTTTCCAAAGACACTGGCTCTTGACTAATCTTTAATACTTCTCTTACCTTATCTACTCCTACACCCATTTTCTTTGCAATTTCTTCTTCACTAGGTTCACGGTTTAACTCTAATGTTAATTGTCTTTGAACTCTACTCATCTTATTAATAGTTTCAACCATATGAACAGGAACTCTAATTGTTCTAGCTTGATCTGCAAGTGCTCTAGTAATAGCTTGTCTTATCCACCAAGTTGCATATGTCGAAAATTTATAACCTTTATCATAATCAAACTTTTCTACTGCTTTCATTAATCCAATATTACCTTCTTGAATTAAATCTAAGAATAAAAGTCCACGGCCTACATATCTTTTTGCAATAGATACAACTAAACGTAAGTTAGATTCTGCAAGTATTCTTTTAGCTTCTTTATCATCCAAAGCAACTCTTTTAGAAATCTCCATTTCTTCTTCACTAGATAACAAAGATATTCTCCCAATTTCTTTTAAATACATTCTAACTGGATCATTAATATTAATATCTTTAGTAATATCTTCATCACTTAACAATACTGGTTCTTCTAATTCTTTCTCAGGAATCTTTGCTTCCCCAGAATCTGCATCAACATCAGCTTCAGCTACAACTGAAATATTATTTTCAACTAATTTATTATATAAATTATCTAATGCATCATTATCAATATCAAGCCCTTTTAATTCAAAAGCTAATTCCTCATAAGTAATAAAACCTTTAACTTTACCTTTTTCTATTAAACTATTTTCTCTTTCTTCTAATGTTTTAATTTGTTCCATTATTCACACTTCCTTTTAACTTCGATTAACTTCTCAATTAATCTTTCTTTTTTTTCTTGATCAAGCTCAATTGCTATTTTTTCCTTCAATTCATTTATTTTATCTTTCTTATATATTTTTAATATGGCTTTAATTAATGAATCAAATTCATTATCATCAACTTCCACTAAACTATTTTCACTAAGTATTAACTCTAAATATTCATATAAATCAGGTTTATCCATTAAGTATGTAGTAAATAAAGAAACATTAATACCACCATTTATTTCACTAAAATATATAATTTCACTAGCTAAAACTCGTTCCATCCTTTCCTTCAAATAACCTAAATTATTTTTATACATATTAATATATTTATCATCCATCAACATATAATATAATAATTTACTACTTGCTTTATGATATTTCGAAGTTTTAACAGGTTCATTCTTAACATCATTTTTTACAACCCTTTCCTTAGGTTGTTCTTTTATACCATTTTTTAAAACTTCAGCATCAATTTTATAATCATTACTTATTTTAGATATGATTACCTCTTTTGTCAAGTCATCTTGATTATTTAAACTAGATATTGCTTCTTTTACATAAGCAATTAAATCTTCTATATTATCTAAATTCTTATCTTTCTTTAAATATTCCAATTTAAAATCAATATATTTAATGGCATGATCAACATTATTTTGCATGGCATCAACACCAAATTTTTCAATGTATTCATCCGGATCTTTTGCTCCGCTTAAACGAATTACTTTAGTATCAATCCCAGCACCCTCTAATATTTCTCCATTTTTAACAGTTGCTTCTAATCCAGCATTATCATTATCAAGCATAAGCACAACGGGTACCCTAAGTCTTTTTAAAACATCAACTTGATAACTAGATAATGCAACCCCCATCAAGGCAATAACATTTTTAAATCCTTTTGCACTCATCTTAATGGCATCCATATTACCTTCAACTACAATAACACAACCTTTATCTCTAATATAATTTTTGGCATTATGATAGTTAAACAACATATTACTTTTTTTAAATATTTCGGTTTCCTTCGTATTTAAATATTTTGCAGTATTATCTTCACCATTAAATATTCTTCCTGTAAAACCAACAACATCACCTTGCAAATTTTTAATAGGTATAACTATTCTATTTATAAATGTATCATATATACTTTCATTTATTTTATTTATTAACCCAAGTTTATCAAGTATATCAACACTCATATTATTATGACTTGCAATTTTGTAAAATGTATCTTTCCCACTACCTGCAAGACCTAAATTAAATTCTTTAATAATATCTGTTGTTATACCTCTATCCATTAAATACTTTCTAGCTTTTGTTCCATCTTCAGTAAAAATATTATTATGATAATACTTCATCGCATAATCATATACTTTATAATCTTCTTTATTTTTACTAACAACTTCACTATTATCAAAATTACCACTTAAAGTATAACCAATTTTTTTAGCAACTATACTAACAGCCTCATAAAATGAAACATTTTCATATTTCATTACAAAGCTAAATACATTTCCACCGGTTCTACAAGTAAAACAATTAAATATCTGCTTTTCCCTTGAAATAATTAAACTCGGAGAATGATCATTATGAAAAGGACAAAGGCTCACATAATTTTTACCCTTCGGAGTAACTTTTAAATAACTTGAGATAATATCAACAATATCAGCTCGGCTAAGTATTTCATTTAATTCATCATTTTTTATATACGCCATAACATTCCCCTTTATCCCCTTGTTAAAAATCGTTGTTATTATAACACTTTTTTCGCCATTTTGCAAACTATTTTAACATATTTTTATCAAAAGTCTTACTCTTTTCTAGTTTTACAAGAAAAAAGTCCCTTGCGTATGTTGCAAGAAGTCTATTTAACCTATATAATTTTCTTACTAAATTTATCCACCAAACTAAGTATACCACTAACAATACCTATTGCTAAAACCATTCCATAATACATATTAATATATTTCATAAATATAAAACCTATTACACCAATAAGTATTCCATACACTATCTGTCCATTTTTTAAAATCGGACTAATCAAACTCCATGATGCTATAATAATACAACTAAAATAAGCATTACCAACAAGTAACATACTTCTATCAAAGATGCTTGCAAGTAGCAAGAAGACTCCTAAAGCACTAATACTTACATCTTTTTTATATATATTAAAAAAACAAAATACAATCATTAAAACAAGTCCTAAAATAATATTAGATGTTCCCATTCCACTTACATTTCTACCAAATAACATATCTAATACACTATAATCAAATATATTTAATGTTTCCATTTTATTTGCAAAACTTCCAAACAAAGATAACACAAGTATCACAATACTTACATTTTCATAATACTTACTAAGCAAAATATATAAAAGAATTCCACCAGCATACACAAAAAAATTCACATTAACACTCATAAACAAAGGTATAACAAATATACTTGCAAATAATAAATCAAAAGTAACCTTCTTTTTTATACCAAAATAAATAAGTAATCCAATACCAAGCAAGATAACAAGCTTAAACATACCTAAGAATCCAATTAAATTTCTTTGATATAACAAATAACCATTCTTATAAATTCCATACAAATAAAGTGGTATCAAAGAATATAAAAAATAAATAACATTTTTCTTTAAATCATTTTTACTATGAACATATACTTCCATTATTTTCTCCTTAAATTAATGTGACTCGGACACACATATGAACAAAGACCACAATTAATGCAATTTTTCAAATTTTTCCCACTTAATATATTAACACCAAAAGGACAAACTCTAATACATTTACCACATTTAATACATTTACTCGTAGAATATTCTACATGTTTCATGATATTAATACTTTCAACATTATCATCAATAATAACATTATCTATATTACTTACCTTATATCCAGTCATTAAACCATTAATAATTATATCTGTATTTTTATCTAGAACAAAATACTTAAGAAGTATCTCTTTTAACAAGGAATACTTTTTAACTCTCATTACTAAGCTCTTGTCAATACCATCCCCTGATATTGTTATAACCTTTGTGCTTCTAACATTACCTGTAAGTAAGTCATTTAACTCTAACAATTCTTCAACATCCAAATACAATGTATCTCCATCTATTTTTAATTTTTTTAAAAGTATATCTTTATTTTCTAATAAATATTCATCATTAACTAAGCACACATTAGTCTCTGGGAAACTTCCCAGTTGATTAAAACAACTATCTAACGTATTACATTCATTATTCTTTATTACTAAAACACTATTATCAATTTTATAAAGAAGTCTCAACTGATTCATAAGTCTTAAAACATCACTCATATTTTCTTTTAACAAATATACTTTATTATATACATATAATGAATCATTCAAAGAATTAACAACTAAATTTTTAAACTTACTCTTACTTTTAAACTTATCAAATAAACCTCTTTTATTAACACAAGACTTAAGTATACTTTCTATACTTATATTATCTTTATGTATTTTACTACCTTTACTGTACTCTCTATAATCATTTTTAATTATTACAACTCCACCAACTATATCCATAACATAACCAGATACACTAGATACTAAATTATCCCCAATTACTTGATTTTTATATACATATTCATCTTTACTAACATATACTTTATTACATCTAATATTTATATAATCAGGATTTAAAAAGTACTCCATATCTTTATTAACCACTATATTTTTATTCTTTTCCATCCATATCCCTCATTGTTAAATATTTTTTTAATTCAATTGCAACAGTCTCTGGAATTATTCCAGATAACTCTTCTATGGAAGCTTCCTTCATTTTCTTTATACTTCCAAATCTTTTAATAAGTTCTTTTTTTCTAACACTTCCAATACCATCAATATTATCTAAAATACTTCCAATACTACCTTTATCTCTTAATGTTTTATGATAAGTTATAGTAAATCTATGTACTTCATCTTGTATTCTTGTTAAATAATGAAATATATCACTACCCTTTGGTATATCATATACTTTTAATGTATCACCATCAACTAATTCATTAGTTCTATGATGATCATCTTTTCTTAAACCACATACTTTAATATTTAAATGAAGTTCATCTAGTACACTTTTACAAGCTCCAATCTGAGTAATACCTCCATCAACAAGAATTAAATCAGGCATCTGTGTTTTTTCAACTAAACCACGATAAAACCTTCTATAAATAATTTCTTTCATCGTATTATAATCATCATTCATATCTACACTTACTTTATATTTACGATAATCCTTCTTTGATGGTTTACCATTTTTAAATACTACCATGCCTGATACAGCATATGTCCCAAATAAATTACTATTATCATATGATTCAATTCTATCTAAGACTTCTAACCCAACTAATTTTCTTAACTCATCATTAGCAATAATACTTCTTTTTTCATCATTTCTAATAATTTCAAGCTCTTGCTCTAAAGCAATCTTAGCATTATTATAAGCCATATCAGCAAGTTTTTTCTTAATACCTTTAACAGGCATAACTACCTTTAGAGCAAGTAGTTCACTAACTATATTCATTTTATCACTATCTAAATTTAACACAAGTAACTCTTTTGGTATTTCATGTCTTTCATAAAACTTAAGAATATATGAAGTTACTTCATCTGATAAATCACTCATCAAATAAAACTTATCATTATTACCTCCAACAATCTTTCCATTTCTAACAAATAATACCTCAACACTAACAATGCCTTCATCAAAATAATACCCAATTACATCTCTATTAACATAATCATGTAATTCAACTTTTTGCTTATCTAACACTATCTTTATATAATCTAATTCTTTTTTTAACTCTAAAGCATTTTCAAAATTTAAACTATTACTATACATATTAATCTTTCCTACTAACTTATCAATTAATATCTTATCATTACCCCTTAGAAATTCTAAGATGTCAGCTTCCATTTTATTTAACTTATCTTTATCTACATGTTTTTCACAAAACCCTAAACATTCCCCTATATGATAATATAAACACACATTTTTTGGCATACCTTCGCACTTTTTCAAAGGATACAACCTATTTATTAAATTAACGATCTTTCTAGCAGCATATGCATTCGGATATGGACCAAATAACAACTTCTTATCTTTTTTCTTAACACTTAAATACCTAGATACTTTAACTCTAGGATATGGTTTACTAATATATTCAATATAAGGATAACTCTTATCATCTTTAAGTAATATATTATACTTAGGATCATATTGTTTAATTAAATTAATTTCAAGTATAAAAGCCTCTTGCTCTGTGGAAGTAGTTATATAAGTAAAATCAACAACTTCACTAACCATTTTAGCAGTTTTCCCAGTAACATTACCTTTAAAATAACTATTAACTCTTTTATATAAGTCCTTGGCTTTGCCAACATATATAACTGTATTATTAATATTTCTCATTTGATAAGAACCAGGTAAATGAGGTATAGTTTTTAATTTTTCTCTAAGCATAATTATTTCTCCTTTATAAACTATATTATACTATGTTATAATAAATAAGAAAAGAGGAATATACCATGAATTTAATTAAAACAAACACAATAGAAATTAAAAAATCAAAGTTTATCGCCTACAACTACACTATTACAAACCAAAATGAAGTAAAAGAAATTTTACAAAATTTAAAAGATGAACATAAAAAAGCAAGACACATAGTTTATGCATATAAATTACCAAACACCGCAGGAAAAAGTGATGACAAAGAACCAAGAGGAACAGCAGGATTACCACTTTATAACATACTGGAACTAAACAACAAAGAAAACACACTTCTAGTTGTAGTAAGATATTTTGGAGGAACAAAACTAGGAGCAGGACCACTCACAAGAGCATATAAAAATGCTGGTATTAGTGTATTAAACTAATATCAGCATTGTTTTTTTATTTTTGTACCCCGCATGCCCAGCCCTTACGTCCTAGACATGCATAGTCACCTCACCTCATCACAATTTTATTCGGATCGGGTTTACGGCTGTGCCTTCACCTGATGTAAATTTTATCGAAGATGAAAGACTGAAAGACGGGCGCACGACGTAGATGTAGTAGCCAACATTAACAATGTCAACGCGGCCATCAACATACACAGCAAACGCAAGGGCAGAATCATCGGAATGACGTGAAATTGTCCATTCGTATAAACCAGTGTATAGCCAATTATCATTGGTGGATTTTCTATAATCATTTCCACTTGAATCATTTCCTGGTAACGTCCAATAATCTTTACTTGCTGCATAATAATAATCACTTACATACATCAATCCGATTTTTGCTGTTAATGTTGTTGTAGCATCTTTATTTGCTCCAACTTCGTGGTTATATGCTCTTTTTGCATTTGATAGTGTTCCATTAGCTCCAGGAATTCCACCTACATACCATGTTGTGTCTGCTATCATAGTTTTCCATTTTGCATTTTTGCTATCTAAATATGTTAAGTAATTTGTATTTAAATTTGTTGTATTGGTTGTATTTGTACTCCATGTATTATCTCCTGTTTTATTCCATTTATATGAACTTATTTTTGCTAAGTCTCCGTTTCCTTTGTAATATGAAGAAACACTTCCCCATGCTGCTTGATATGTTTTTGCATATCCTTCATCTGTTCCAAGCATATCTGTTGTTGCTCCATATGCATGAATTAATTTTACTTTACCATCTATTACTCCTATTATTCGATATAGATTTTCAGTTAGGCATGTAGCTTCATCTGAACCGAAACATACATAGTTATTTGGATTTGCCCCGGCATATCTATATGAATTATCTCCTGCTGCATTTTCTAAATTTGAATCATGATAATAAATATTATTATGACCATTTAACATAGTATATTGAGCAATAACACAATCACTTAATGTTTTACCTGCACAAACATCTGCAACTGTTGGTACATATTCTTCTTTTTGTATCATCATATTAGCATTAAAATTCTTATCACTATTATTTGATTGATCTGTATCTAAATTAATAAATGTTACTTTTATTTTCCAATCTTCTTGTTTTTTACCATTATCACTTGATGCAACTTCAATTTCTTTATTATCTGCTAAAGTAATAACACCACTAAATTCTGTTATATCAAAACCTTTAAAAGTATTACCCTCATTATCTGTTACATCAATTGCATTTCCTAAATCAGGAAGTGTAGTTACAACCCCATTAGGTCCTTCTACAGATAAAACTAATTCTGCTTTTTTATCACTAGTTGTATATTTAAATTCATTTTTAGTTACTACTACATATGCATAATAATTCATTTTAGCTAAGTTAGTCTTGTTATTTGCTTTTAGAATTGCTGCTGCATTTGTAGCCCCTTCTAAATTACCTTTACCTTGAGCAAAATTAAATTGATTGGGATTAAGAGTTATATCTTCTCCTATATTAAAAGATAACTCATCAACAGAATAAGTCTTAGCTTTTAAATCAACTTTTCCACCATTACCATATTGAGTTTGAAAATACGCAAAACTTATTCCCACAACAAAAAGAAAAAGAAGACCCACTATTATAATAATATATAACTTATTTTTATTATTATTTCCATCTAGTTTCATTAGTCTACTCCATTTTATTTTATCATATCAAGTATTTCTTCTTTTGTTTTAAATCCAATAGATTTCTTTATTTCTTTTTTATTATCAAATAAAATTAATGTTGGTATACTCATAATACCAAAGTTTCTTGATAAATCTCCAAAAGAATCAACATTAACCTTTAATATATCAATATCTTTGATATCTTCTAAAATTGGCATAAGTCTTTTACAAGGACCACACCAATCAGCATAAAAATCAACTAACACTCTTCCCTTTATTAATTCATCAAATTCACTTTCATTTTCTAAATATTTAACCATACTAACCTCCTACTTCAACATTATTTTTAAATACAATCTTTTTATCATCTATAAGTTTTTGAGCATCTTCTTGATCAATTAACTTATAATATATTAATGTATGTAAAACTTTTAAATTTGCTTTTTCTATATCATCTTCAGTCTTAACTTCTTTTAAATCACTATTTATCTCTTCTAAAGCAAGTGTAGTTTTTAAAGCCATTTCTCCAATAAACGGAGTTCTTTCTAAAAGCACTATAGATGTTTTACTATTCATAACATATTCTTCTGTAGCAGGTATATGAATAAATATAAAAGAAACTAAATAAGCAACAATTATACCTTCAATTAAACCAAGTATAGCACCTAATATCTTTGATGGTATAGCTAAAATAATAGTCATCTTTAATATTTTTTCAATTAAACCTGATAAAGAAAGCAATATATTTAATATACAATATAAAATTATAAATATAAATATAAATGATATCATTTCATACATTAATATATTAATTGATGATATACCATTGAATATTCCTCCAAAATTAAAGAATGGTAAATGTTCCATTAAAATACTAGCCAAATAATCTTTAAAAACATACGAAATAACTAAAACAGCTATTGTACCAACCAAAGATACTCCGGTTTTAATAACTCCTCTTTTAAAACCATAAACCCCATAAAATAATACTATTAATATTAATATCGCACTAAACATACTCATTTTTATCTACTCCTTATATTAATTATATTATAAATATTCCCAAAAATAAAGTTAAAATTACTAATTTATAGACAATTTACTAAAACTTGTGTTAAAATAAATTAGAAAGGAAAAAAATTATGACAATAGTATTCAAAGTAAGTGACAATATAAAACCTAAAATAATTAAGTATTATGAAAATTTAAAAAGGGATAAAACACCTCCCTATGCTATATTTCAAGCTGAAGAAGCTGGAACTATTATAACTATGTATGAATCTGGCAAAATCATGTTCCAAGGAATATCTGCGGATATTGATGCAAGAATATGGATTGAAATGGAAAAAAAATATAATGATAGAGACATAGACATAAATACTGGTAAAGAAAAAAGTAAAACAAAGAGTGATACCCCAAAGAAAAATTATAACAAATATAATACCATTGGTTCTGATGAAGTTGGTACTGGTGACTACTTTGGACCAATCGTAGTTTGTGCAACATACGTATCAACTGATAAACAAGCCCTACTTCAAGATTTAAAAGTAATGGACTCTAAAAAAATAACTGATGATAAAATAAAGAAAATTGCACCTATTATAATGAAAGAAATTCCCTACCAAGCATTTATATTAACAAATAAAGAATATAATACATTAAATCATGATGAAGTAAATATGAACAAAATAAAAGCAATACTACATAACAAAGTATTAACTAGTCTAAAGAATAAAAATTATCCATATGACTTAATCGTAGTTGATCAATTTACTACACCAAAAAGTTATTATAATTATTTAATAAATGTTCCAAATAAAGTAACAGATATAACATTTACACCAAAAGCTGAAGATCAATGTCTAAGTGTTGCATGTGCATCAATCATAAGTAGATATATTTTCTTACAAGAAATGTATAAAATGAGTAAAGAACTAAATCAAGAAGTACCAAAAGGTGCAGGTACAAGTGTAATAGAATTTACTCAAAAATTAGTAAAAGAACAAGGTATAGATATTTTAAATAATTATGTAAAATTAAACTTTCAAACAACAAACAAAATAAAAGAATAACTATGGTTATATCTTTTTTTATAATATAAAACTTATATATAAATATAACAAAAATACAAAAAACTGATAGAAAATTATCAACTTTGACATCTCTATCAGTTTCTATAATAACATTTATAAATTAAATATTTGCTCACGCCATGCCTGCATTACTAATCACAATTTTATTCGGATCGGATTTACGGCTGTGCCTTCACCCGATGTAAATTTTATTGAAGATGAAAGACTGAAAGACGGGCGCACGACGTAGTGGTTGCCGACATTGTACCAGTCAACGCCGCCATCAACATTCACAATGAACGCACGGCTCGAAGCATCAGAAACACGCGAAATTGTCCATTCGAATAAACCTGTGTGTAGCCAATTATCGTTTATAGCTTTTCTATAATCATTTCCACTTGAATTATATCCTGGTAATGTCCAATAGTCTTTACTTGCTGCATAATAATATTCACTTAAATACATCATTCCTATTTTTGCATTTACTGTTGTTGTTGCATCTTTATTTGCTCCAACTTCATAGTTATATGCTGTTTTTGCATTTGAATATTCTGCATTAGTACTAGTCATTCCACCTACATACCATGTTGTATCATCTATCATTGTTTTCCATTTTGCATTTTTGTCATCTAAATATGTTAAGAAATTATTATTTAAATTTGTTGTATTAGTTGTACTTGTACTCCATGTATTATCTCTTGTTTTATTCCATTTATATCTACCTATCTTTGTTAAGTCTCCATTTCCTTTATAACTTGATGAACTTCCATATGTACTTACATATCCTTCATCTGTTCCTAGCATAGTAGTTGTAGCCCCATCTGCTGATATTAATTTTACTTTTCCATCTATTACTCCTATTATTCGATATAGGTTTTCAGTTTGACATGTAGCTTCATCTGAACCAAAACATACATAGTTATTTGGATCAGCGCCAGCAAATCTATATGAATTATCTCCTGCTCCATTGGTTAGGTTTGCATCATGATGATAAAGTCCTGTATATGATGGTTTACTTTTTGTACTTAAATTTTGAATGGCAGTTACCAAATTATCTCCGCTTTTAGCAACATCTGATACACTTGTAATTAATCTTTCTTTTTGAATTATTACTTTACTATTAAAACTTTTACCAGTATTTATATTTTGATCAAAGTTATGATTTACTAATGTTATTGTAATTGTGTATTCTTCTACTGTTTTTGGTGATGCACTTATTTCTTTGTTTGAAAATAATGCTATTAATCCCTTTTTGGTTGTTATATCAAATCCTGATATTGAAGTATTTTTGCCATCTGTTACTGTTACATAATTTAGTCCTGTAATACTAGTTACTGGGTTACCAGATGTCTTATCTACAACTTGCAATATTAACTCTGGTGTACCAGTATTAGTGTATGTAAATGTATTATTTTCTATATTTAAATACATGTAATAATTTGCAGTTGCAGTATTAGTTTTGTTATTTGCTTGAAGGGTTGCTCTTGCAAATGTTGAACCAGTTCTATTACCTTTGCCACTTGCAAAATCATCTTGTCCTGCAGTAACACTTATATTACTACCAGTTTCAAATGTTAACATATCTGTTGTATAGGTTGTTACTTTAACATTTGCATTTGATGCAGAGCCATATTGGTTTTGAAAATATGCATATGTTGCTCCGACTACTAGCATTGCTAGTGCCACAAGTGCTATCGCACTAAATAATTTTGCTTTCTTCTTTTCCATTTTATTCTCTCCACTTCTTTATTTTTAATACTAAATAAATAATATCACAAATAAAATCTAATTACAAGTATCCATCAAAAAAGAAATTAAAGATGTATCTTTATCTAATAAACCTTTCTTTATTCCAACATCTATATTACTTAAACTAACTAAATTATCTAACAATTCATTATTTGTATACTTTAAACCATTATTATATAATTTATTAATTTGCCACTCTTGCATATGCAAGTAGTCAATTAATCCATTAATACCCAACTTATTATATAGTGTTTTTACATAATACATTAATCTATATTCTCTAGCAAGTAATATAACTAAACTAGTTGCATCAACTTTATATATCTTTAAATTATTAAATATCTTTATTGCTTTACCTAAATCTTTATTTATAACGGCATCCACAAATAAAAAATTATTATTAGTTTTTTCTTCTCCCACTATTTTTACAACATCACTATATTTAATATCACAAGGAAACCCATAATAAAGCATAACTTTATCTAATTCATTAAACATAATATCTAAATTCTTAAATGAATTATCCATTATATAATTAACAGTTTTATAATCCATACTATAATTATAATTTCTTAAATATGCATTAAGTACTTCATTTAAAGCTCTTTTATCCATCTTACTAATATTAATTAAATGTCCTTTTTCTTTTATACATTTAACTATTTTTTTCTTAGAATCAATTCCATTTAATGTTGTAAATATAATGTGAGAACTAGGATTTGAATTATTTAAGTAATTAAGTAGTAAGTTATTATCTTCTTCACTTAGTTTTTCAGTTCCAAAAAATGTAGCATTACTTGCAACAATCCATTTTTCATCTATACCAAGTCCAAAATATGAAGCTTCTTCGATTACTTCTTTTATACTACACTTTGACATATTAAAAATAATATAATTATTATCTTTAACTATCTTTTTTATTTCTTTATCAATCAATCTATAACTTTCTGCACTAATTAAATAATTCATAACACCCTCCTAAGTAGATTATAACACACAAAAAAAGAAAAAGAAAGCTTCCTCATCTTTTTCTATCTAAACATTATATAATGTACTATATCTTATGATTATTAATAAAACATGTTAACTTACTAGTTGTTTTAATTTATTAATTCTATATTTTAAGCCTTGGTATAAAGCAGCAATTCGATTATCAGACATATCTGTTTTATTTTGATACTCTTTTAATAGTTTTTCATAAACATCCGCAAGTCCATCTAATAGTGAAACATCAATTTTTCCAACATCAGGTAACACTGTTTTTAATATATCATCATATTTTTTATTAGTATTACTAAAAAACTTTCCTGTTCCAGTAACAAAATTCATGTTTGCAACTATTCTATCACATTGCATACTTTGACCAGTATCAAATATCGGAGCAGTTCTCTCCCATTTCAATGTATTTACATTACGAATAACTCCAAAATTTTTCATATGTCTATCCGTATTCATCAAAATATAATCAACTAAGAACATACTTGCAACATTTTTTCTTGCATCAGGTACATTATGTTGTTCTAAAATATTAATATAATGTTCATAATCATTTATATTATTTGGTTTCTTTACAGATTTATAAATATCATAAGCAGATATTATTTCCTCATCACTACTTACAAAGTTTTCACACTTAGAAACTAACTTTTCATTATTTATAAAATCAATTGTATAATTACAATAAGGAAAGCCAAGTCTTTTACACACTTGTGAAGCAAGCCATTCATTAAAAGGTTCTTCACGATTAAATGTGTATGTACCTTTTACTAAAACTCTTTTACCATTTTCAATAATCCACCCTTTTTGAAGCATACCATCCGTTGTATTATTCGGAGACCTCAAGACGTTTTTATCCGTAGATATTTCATTACTTGATGAATCAAGTGATGCTTCTAGGTAAGCTTCATAAAGAAAATCATTGGTAAAGAAATTTATATCTTCCCATTTTATACTAATCTCACCATCTTTCAACCAATATTGATCTGATAATGATAAACTAAATGATTTATTAAGTAATTCTTCTGGTGAAGAAACATTTAATTTTTCAAGTAAGTTTGCAAGATTTTTTCTCCATGATGGAATACCACGACTTTTATACCATAAATTAACTTCACTAAGTAAACTTTTTGATTTATCATTGATTGCATTAATAACACTAAGTGGTGCACAATCCATATTATAAACTTCATATATTTTCTCAATTACAAAGTCTTTATCATTATAATCAATTAACATAACCATTTTATTTTTATTCATTAAAACATATTTCATGCCTTACCCCTTATATCTTTTATAAATACTTTCAAATACTTTAATACCATCCATTGCACTTGTTGTAATACCTCCAGCATAACCGGCACCTTCACCACATGGATAAATACCTTTTATATTTGATTCTAAAAATTCATCTCTTAAAATTCTAATCGGACTGCTAGTTCGAGATTCAACTCCAGCAAGTATTGCACTATCTCCATTAAATCCCTTTATCTTATTATCAAAATAATCTATTCCTTCTTTTAAGTTTTCATTTATAATATCTGGAAATATTTTATTTAAATCAGCACACTTAATATTACCTTTAAATGCATCACTTTCTATATTATCAGATATTTTATGTATTTTATAATCAACATACTTTTGAACTGGAATAAAACCATTAGCTAACATATATGCATTTTCTTCCAATTTTGATTGAAAATTCAAACCATCTAATGTATTATTTCCATAAATATCTGGACCTACAGTTACAATAATTGCACTATTTGCATATCCAGAATCCCTTTTATAATTACTCATTCCATTAATACATAATCTTTTTTTATTGGTACTTGTATTTACTACATAACCTCCGGGACACATACAAAAACTATATACCCCATGTTTTGATTTACTATTGTAAGTTAATTTATATGATGCACTTGGTAAAAACTTATAATTAATCGGATACTGGTTTTCATTAATCATTTCTTGAGGATGAATTATTCTAAGGCCTACAGCAAAAGGCTTAGATTCCATATTTAATTTCTTTTCATATAACATATTAAATGTATCTTTAGCAGAATGACCTATTGCTAAAATAAGTATATTACATGGAATAATTTCTTTATTAACTATAATTGATTCTAACTTGCCATCTTTAATTATAATATCTTCTAGTTTAGAATTGAATTTAAATTCTCCCCCTAAAGATATAATTTTTTCTCTTAAATTAATGATAACATTTCTTAATATATCAGTTCCAATATGAGGCATACTTTCATACATAATCTCTTCTGGTGCTCCACATTCTACAAAAGTCTTAAACACTTCCTTCATTCTAAAATATTTATCTTTTACTAAAGTATTTAACTTACCATCACTAAATGTACCAGCTCCACCTTCACCAAAACATACATTAGATTCTTCATTTAATTTATTATTTTCCCATAAGTCATTTATAGTTTTTATTCTTTCTAAAACAGTTTGTCCTCTATCAATGACTATTGGCTTATAGCCATATGTTGCTAACTTTAAAGCAGCAAATAATCCCGCAGGTCCAGCTCCAACAACATATACTCTATTATTTATTATTTCACTACCTTGACTAGGTAATACATATTCTTCCGTTTCAACTTTTAAAATATTATTATCTAAATACTTATCTTCATTATCTATCTCTACATCAAAATCAAATACATATGAAAACATCATCTTATTTCTTGCATCAATTGATTTTTTATGTATTTTATATGATTTTATATCTTCTTTATTTACTTTAAGCCTCTTAGCTATTACTTTTTTATAATCTATAACTTCTTCAATACTAACCCTAAGACCTTTAATTCTTATCATAAAAACCTCCAGCAATTAAGGCTGTAACAAAAGCAATAGTTAAGTTATAACCTCCACAATCTCCATCTATATCTAGTATTTCACCAGCAAAATATAAACCACTTACAAGTCTAGACTCTAAAGTATATGGATTAACATCCGATAAATCAACACCTCCACTAGTAACTTGTGCTTCATCAAATGAATTAGTATCAACAATTTTTACTCTTTTATTTGTAAGTACATTTAATAATCTATTTTTTTCTATCTTACTTAATTCATCATAACGCTTATCATGTTTAACTTTTGCTATATCAAGTAACACATTACTTAATTTATAATCTAAGAAACCATCTAAAACACTAGATAACTCATAATTTTTATAAAGTATTTTATCACTCTTAAACCATGGAACAAAATTAATACCTATTTCAACACACCTTTTTTCTTCTAAATACTTTTTTACATCTCTACTTAAATTAAATATACATATACCACTTAAACCATCCTTAGTAAACTGAAGTTCACCAGATTCTTTTTTTACTAAAGAACCATCTACATAAAGTGATAAATCTACAGTAGTTCTAACACCAAATAAATCTTTTTCATACCCAGTATTTGTTTTTAATCCAACCAGTGATGGATATGTTTTAATTATATTATGATTAAAACATTCCGCTAATTTATAACCATATCCACAACTTCCCGTCTTCTCATAAGATTTACCACCCGTAGTAATAATTACTTTATCATAAGTTTTTCCATTAATAATAAACTTTTCATTATTCTTAATTATACTCTCTATATTTTTATCATAATAAAAATTAACACCTCTAACTCTAGCATTTGCTAGAAGGCAAGATTTAACACTACTACTTTTTTCACTATATGGATATAGATAACCATTCTTATTTTTTAAAATGATACCAAAATCCTCAAGTATTTTTTTTACATCTTTAATTTTTTCTTCTAGTTTCATTTTTTTTAAAAGATCCATATTACTTGAGTGATAATGTTTAATATCATTATCTATATTACCTATATTACATTTACCAGAACCCGTAAGAAGTAACTTTTTACCTGCAGTATTATTTTTTTCATAAACATCAACTTCTCCCCAGTCACTTGCAATGATACTTGCAAGAAGTCCACTAGCACCTGCACCAATTATAGCAATTTTCACTATATCACTTCCTTTCTTATATTATATAATCTCTTTAATACTTTTTTCAAGTATAGAATACAAATATAATTTAACATCTTTTTTTGTTATATTTTTAACATAATCTGAATATACATGCAATTGCTTAACATAATCTTCTTCATTTATATTTTTAAGTTTATAATCAATTATAATAACTTTATCACTATATTCAAGCATTAAATCTATTATCCCATGATATGTTTTATCAGAATCATATAAAAACTCTAATTCTTGGTACACTTTGGCATTATCAAAATCAAAATATTTTCTTAAATCATTTACTAAAGTATTATTGGTATCACTAAATGTTGCATATTCTAAGGATTCATGCAAGCTTGTTCCATACATAAGTAACTTTGCATTATTTTTATCAAGTATTTTTTCAACTCTTTTAGATGCTTTAGCAACTTCTATTTCTTCACTATCTATTACGACATCCACAAAATTAATTTTATCACTTACTTCATCCTTCATATTCTTACTTATTGTTCTACTAAATTCATAATCTTTAGTTAACCCAAGACTATTTAAATCAATTCCATACATATATTTTTTCATAGCTCCTGCAATTGAAGATAAAAATGAATAAAACGAACGATACTTAGATTCTTCATAAAAATCTGGTTTATCATGAGGGTATTCTTTAACCTCAGGCATAACCATAATCATTTTTTCTTTTGCTCTAGTTAAAGCTACATAAAATAATCTAATTTTCTCAGCAATCTCTTCAAGTATTGTATCTCTTTTAATTAATTCTTTTACAAAAGTAACACCTAATCCATCACTATAAAACGGAGTAATTATCCCATAGGTCTTATCAAACATAAATCTATTTTGTAAATCTCTCAAATTAAAATCCTTTTTAAACCCAGTAAAATAACAAACTGGAAATTCTAACCCCTTTGATTTATGAATATTCATCATTTTAACAGAAACACTACCAGACTTAGCTTCTTTATATGTAATATCTTGTTTACTATCAACCAAAGTATTTAAATATGTATTAAAATCTTCTACTGTATAACCTAAAGATTCAATATTCTTTGCTAAATCAAGTAAATAATTTATTCTTTTAATACCTGCATCAACATTACCAACTAAAATAAGTTTATTATATATATCAAATCTATTTATTATTTTTTCAAGTATTGTTGATGGTGTTTCATTATCTAATGTTTTTGCTAAATCATTACATATATTATATACTTCACTTTTAAACATCTTATTTTCTTCCAAAGCTTCATATATTTCTTCATCACTCATATTTCCTAAGTAACTTCTGGCAACACTCGTAAAATAATACCTTGTTTCTTTATTAAATATCTTCTTTGATATATTAATAATTAAATTAATAATATTTTTGATAATATAAATTTCTGTTTCATTCATTAAATTATTATCTTGATAAATCTCCATAGGTATGTGAAAATACTCAAAAACTTTTTTAAAAAGTGGCATACTACTTCCACGATCTAAAATAATGCAATAATCACTATAATTTGACTTACGTAATCCCCCAATATCAAAATCAGCAACTAAATAACCATCACTTACTTTTTTCTTAATATCATTTGCAATAGCAAAAGCTTCTATTTCATCTTTAGAAAACTCTTTACCCTCATCATTATAAGTAAGTATCTCTAAATTATTGTTATATTCATTTTTACATAACTCTATATATGTCTCATTACCATAAATCATCTCATGATTATCAGTATAATCTATACCACCTAAATCTTTAATCATAAGTAAATTAAATATTTCATTTATATTATTTAAAACTTCACTTCTACTTCTAAAGTTCTTCATTAAATCAATTTTTCTTCCCCCAATATTTTTACTATAATTATCATACTTATTTTTAAATATCAAAGGATTAGCATTTCTAAATCTATAAATAGATTGTTTTATATCCCCTACCATATAAACATTATCATTTTCTATTTCCCTAATAAAGATTTCCTGTAAATCACTTGTATCTTGATACTCATCTATCATTATTTCATTAAAATAATACTTTATTTCATCTTTAATATCCTTATTTTCTTTAACTAACTTTATTGCCATCTTAGCTATATCACTAAACTCAAATACACCATTGCTTATTTTATAATTATTTAAATATTCATCTAATTTCTTTATTACTTTAATTATTACTTTAACATAATCTTTCGTACTTAAATAATACTTTATTATATCTTCCCTACTATATATTATTAATGATTTTATTTTTTCTAGACTATCTTTAACTCTTTCTTTTAAAAATACACCATCTTCATCTATATTTTTAAATCTTCCAATTTTAATATCCCTACAATTATATAAATCATCATAAGTCTTTGGTCTAAATATCTTAGATACACTATCATATATACTTACATATGCATCACTTTCCATATAGTTTTCTAAACTCATTACATCAGTCTCAAAATTATCAACAAGTTCACTCAAATATTTAAAGTATTCATTAAATATCTTATTAACATATTCTTTATTATAAAAATTTTCTATATAGTTATCTAAATACTCATTCTTATCATACTTTAAATCAATACCTTCATTTATATTTAATATGCCTTCTTTTAATACTTCATCATCTCTCACAGTAAAAGTCTTAACAAAACATAAAAAATCTTCATCCTTCGCTTGATAAAATTCATCAAATATTTTATCAAGTAAACGTTTTCTTTCTAAATTTACTATTGATGCATCAATTATCTTTATATCTTTATTTATATTAAGTACATAATGATATTTTTTAACTAAAGAAAGTGCATATGCATCAAATGTAGTAATATATGCTGAATCTAAATATTCAAGTTGTTCTTTTAAACCACTTTTTTTTATTTTCTTTCTAATTCTTGCAGACATTTCTCCTGCTGCTTCATTAGTAAATGTTAAAATAAGGATTTTTCTTATATCAACTCCATTTAATACTTTTTGTAATACTCTCTCAGATAATACTGCTGTTTTACCTGAACCCGCTCCAGCTGATACAATTATATTTGATCCATCCATATCAATTGCTAACTGTTGTTCCGTCGTCCACTTCATCTTTATCCTCCAACACTACTTCATCATCTTTTTGTACAAAACAAATATCTTTAAAATTACAATATTCACATGAAATATTTTTCTTTTTATAAACTTTCGGATTAATATTAAATTCTCCATTTTCTATACTTTTAATTGTATTATTTATTAATATATCTATTTTACTAACTAAATCATCCATTTCATCATTCGATAAAACATTACTTGATGCATAAAAACTTCCATCACTTTTAAATCTTAAATTCTTAATCATTTTACCATCTTTATAATTATGATCTAAAAACTCAATTATATCAACATCACTATTTGTAAAACCAGATAACCTAATATTTTCTTCTTTTTGCACTTCTATACTTTTCTTTAAATCTTTATTTAACACATTATTAAGTACCTTTTCTATATAAAAACCAGCTATATATGCATCTTTATACTTTTCATTACTTTTTAATAAATACAAATATATTGGTAATTGTAAATTAATACCATACTTAAGTAAATCTAATTTAACACTTTTTTCACCAGTTTTATAATCTACTACTGCTATAGTTAATTTATTATTTTTATATCCATACATTAACTTATCTATAAAACCTTTAAATGTTACATTTATTCCTTCAATTACTTTTTCTTTCGTCAGTGATACTTCAAACTCATAATTTTTTAACCCACTAGACTCTTGCATTCTTTTTAAATATGCAAGAACAAACTCTAACTCATTTTTTAACAATTCCAAATAAAACAACTCTTTATCTTTAAAAACAAAGTCAATTTCACTTACATACTTTTCTATATACTTACCAACATCTATATTACTTGTAAGTCCATGTTGTAAAACATAATGTGTTATATTACCAAGTATTGTTTTAAAACTTTCTTCATATATATTTAAATTTAATATATTACTTAGATAATATTTAAAACCACATAAAGAATAATTTTCAAGTGTTGTATATGATAAAGTTAGTCCATCTTCTAATCTTTCTTTTAGTTTAAAATTATCAATATAACTAAATTTATTATTATATTCTCTATATTTAATATTTAAATTATTTTGATATAGTTTTAAATACTTTCCTTCCATGTTAAACTTATATAAATTATCTAAATCTTTTGCATATAACAAATTAGTATAATTCCTGCTATATGAGATTTTCTCATCTATATTTATAGTCTCTGAAACTACCCCAACATCATCAATTAAATTAGATGGATACAATACTTTATCATTAAATAAGGAATATGTTATAATTAAATTCTTTATATTCTTAATACCATTAAGTATTACACTTCGCTCATATCTTTGTTTATCTAAACTTGTATCAATACCAAGTTCCTCTTTTAAAGCATCACTTAAATACTCATCATCTCTATAAACTTTCGGATAAACATTTTGATTAAACCCAAGTAAATATACATAATCTTCATCACTAAATGTATCACTAATACAAGCATTAGTTACTCCATGAGTATAAGTAACACTTTTAACATATGTATTTTTTAAATCCCTTATAATAAATTCTTTTCTAATAAATTTATCTTCCACTAAACTAGATTTATTTATTACATCAACTAAATCATTTACATTTTTATAATCCTTAGATAAATATTCTATAATACCCTCTATACTATAATCATCATACATATCTAAAAACTCTTTACTAATACTTAAACTATACATAGAACTACTACTACTTAAATTAACTGGTATATTAAACATATCAAAATAAAACTTAATTTTATTTTGATATTCACTATTAACAATTAATTTAATATTATCTATACTTACCCCACTATTAATAGTCTCTAGTATTTTTCTAGTAACAAATTCAATCTCTGTATCTACATCTTTAGCTTCATAAAGAACAGGTACATAATTATTATAATTATTAACTATTTCATAATCTAATCCATTTAATACTTTTTTATCTTCTTTAGTAAGTTCATAATTATATATAATTATTTTTTTACTAACTATATATTCTTTAAAAGCATCATTAATAATAAGTAACTTATTATTAATAAGCTCATTCTTCAAATTATTTAAAAACTTTATCTTTTCATTATCAACATCATCTAAAAAATACATATTATCCATATATATTTTAGCTATATTTAAATTAACATGATACTTACTAACTATGTATTCTAAAGCCTCATCGTTATAATCAAAACACATATTCTTTTTAAATTCATTCATAGTATAAAATTTATATTTATTAAATCTTTTTTCTTTTAAAAATTTCTTTAATAAATTCATTTTATTATTTTTACTTGTTATAACTATTTCCATCTTTATACCTCAACTAAAATAATTATAACACAAAAGAAAAAAACTACCAACTCATTTGTCAGTAGTTATATATTTCATAAAAGACATAGTTAATAAAATGGATTCATAATTGTATTCGGATTGGATTTACAGCTGTACCTTCACCCGATGTAAATTTTATCGAAGATGAAAGACTAAAAGACGGACGCAGCACATTCCCAAGCGAGTTGCCAACATCATCGTCACCCACACTGCCAGAGCCAAGCACAACAAACTCAGAGACGGAAGCATCAGAACGACGCGAAATTGTACATTCATATAAACCTGTGTATAGCCAATTATCATTAACAGCTTTGCTATAATCATTTCCACTTGAATTATATCCTGGTAATGTCCAATAATCTGGAGTTGCTCCATAGTAATATTCACTTACATACATTAATCCAATTTTTGATGTTACTGTTGTTGTAGCATCTTTATTTGAACCAACTTCATAATTGTATGCTTTTTTTGCATTTGAGTAAAATCCATTAGTATAAGTCATCCCACCTACATACCATGTTGTATCATCTATCATTGTTTTCCATTTTGTATTTTTGCTATCTAAATATGTTAAGTAATTTGTATTTAAATTTGTTGTGTTGGTTGTACTTGTACTCCATGTATTTGTTCCTGATTTATTCCATTTGTATGTTCCTATTTTTGTTAAGTCTCCGTTTCCTTTGTAATATGAAGAATCACTTCCAAATGCTGCTTGATATGTTTTTACATATCCTTCATCTGTTCCAAGCATGGTAGTTGTTGCTCCATCTGCTGATATTAATTTTATTTTACCATCTATTACACCTATTATTCTATATAGATCATCACTTGGACATGTAGCATCATCTGACCCAAAGCATACATAATTATTTGGATTAGCACCAGCATATCTATATGAATTATCTCCAGCTCCATTTGTTAGGTTTGCATCATGATAATATATTCCATTTACACCTTGGGTTCCAGTATATTGCGATACAACATATTCTGCTAAAGACATTGACGTATCTACATCAAAATAAACATAACACTTATCAATATTATTACCACTAAACTCTACCATTTTATTTGTTTTATTCCAACTTAATGTACCTCCATTTTCACACTTAGATAATTCACTATTAAACACATAACCATCAGTTGGCCAACTATTTTGTGTAGTCATCACATAGTTTCCACTTCCATCATTACTTTCTAGCATTATACTTAACATATTTTGTGGTTTTATATTATTAATTGATGTATCATCAATACTACTATCATTATAAAAATTATAAGTAAAAAAACATAAACTAAATAATAAAATTATTGTTAACATAAAAAACTTTTTCATAACATTAACCTCTATACTATTAATAGTTTAACATTTATTATATTTCTTTTCAATAGTTTTTTTAAAACATTTTCTAGGATGAAATATTATCAAAAAAAATATTAATATTATAACAATACATATTGTCCCTATTATATATGGTGTATTCTTATTTACTTGTTGTTCCACCTCTAATTTAGTTTCTAAATTCGAGGTAGATATTACATCCTTTGTTACTTCTTTATATACTTCTAAAGTATATGTATTTTGTTCATTTTTATTTGTTACAATAATGTATACATAATTTAATCCTTCATTTATATTTTCATTATTAATTACATCTACTTGAAACTCATCTTCTACCTTATAATTAAATTGTAATTTTTCTACACTATTATCTACCTCTACTGTATAGGTATTGACATACTTATCAAACTTCAAACTCATAACACCATTTAATATTTCTAAATCTAAAAGCACACTATAACCTCCAGCCATAGTGTACCCAATAATTATTAAATTATTTTTAAAAGTATTTCATTTGAAACATAAATATATACTGGATTAATAAATAAATAATCTTTTTTTAATATTAATTCTTTACTCTTTAAAAGAGGTTTAATATTATAAACATCCATTATATCTTTATTATATTTCTTTTTAAAATCTTTTATATTTATTCCCTCTAGTTTTCTTAAACCTAACATTATTTCATAATCCATATCATCTTTTTCACCGATAATTTCTTTTTCTTTAACATAATTACCAAGTAAATAATCTTTTAAATTCCGAGTATTGGTATATCTTATTTTATCAATATAACCTGAAGCCCCAATACCAAAACCATAATACTCTTCATTATTCCAATAAACTAAATTATGAATAGATTCATACCCAGGTATTGCATAATTACTTATCTCATAATGATTAGCACTATCTAAAGTATTACAAATATGTTTATACATTAAATAATCAGTTTCTTCTTCAATATATGATGCATTATTAACATAAGCTTTAGTATGTTCTTCTAAAATTAGGCTGTAACAACTTAAATGATTTGGTTTAAGCTTCATAAATAAAGATAAATCTTTTTTTAAAGTTTTAAGTGACTCTCCAGGTATTGCATACATTAAATCTAAATTAATATTATTAAAACCAAGGCTTCTACATAATTTTATTTTTTCTTCTGCATCCTTAAATTCTGCATTACGTTCCATAAACTTTAAATTATCTTTATCAAAAGACTCTATTCCTATACTTAATCTATTTACTCCATATTGTTTTAATAATAAAAGCAATTCTTCATTTATATCTTCTAAGTTACATTCAAAAGTAAACTCTAATAAATTATTAGTTTTAAGTAATTTAGTTATATCAAGTAATCTTTTTATTTCTTTTAAACTAAGTACAGATGGAGTACCTCCCCCAATATAAATAGTTTTAATATCATCACCCATATATCTATCTACTACTTCACTTTTTAAAGCTTTCAAATAAACATAAGTCCATTTTTCATTATATAAAAACTTACAAAAATCACAATAAGAACAAATACTTCTACAAAATGGAATATGAATATAAACAGAACTAGCCATTATCTCATACCATGGTTTTTAACACTATCATATTTTAAAGAATAATAATCTGTTAAATAATTAAAATATGATACAACTTCTGGATACATATCTTCTAGTTTTCTAACTCTTTTTAAATATGTATGATAATCTATATTATAAAGATTAGCTATTCTTTTTGCATCTAATCCATATTTAATTTGATAATTAACAATAGTTAATGTTTCTTCATCACTTAAATAATAACCAGGCTTTCTTTCTTTATTCTTTAAATCCATAGCTTTATCATCTCTAATAATTGATATTAAATTCTTCATTTCTTCTTTATCGTGTTTTCTTGCTGCATCAACTAAATTATTAAAATATTCAACATATCTACTTTTAGCTTTAGCTTGATTTACTGGACAGTGATAAAACAAATTGAGTAATGCACTATAAAATTGTCTATTTTCTTCTAACATTTCACTTGCAAATCTTTTCTTTGCTTCCTCATTCTTTTTACCTAACATCTCACATAATGAATCTAAATTAACTCCATAAGTTAATGCACTTTGTGCTAAAAAGCATAGTCTTTTTTCTTTAGTAGGATACATTAAATATAAATATTTTACTTCCATTATTAATCACCTAGAACCGCTAAAAATGCTTCTTGTGGGACTTCAACAGCTCCAACCATTTTCATACGTTTCTTTCCTTCCTTTTGTTTTTCTAACAATTTTCTTTTTCTTGAAACATCTCCGCCATAACATTTTGCCAAGACATTTTTTCTCATCGCCGATATATTTTCTCTAGCAATTACTTTTGAACCAATACTTGCTTGAATAGGTATTTGAAACATCTGTCTTGGAATAAGTTTTTGTAGTTTACTAACTATTGCTCTTCCTTTATTATAAGCAAAATCTTTATGAACTATAATACTTAAAGCATCAACAACTTCTCCATTTAATAAAATATCCATTTTTACTAAATTACTTTCTTTATAACCACATAATTCATAATCAAATGAAGCATAACCTTTTGTTGAACTTTTTAACCTATCATAAAAATCATATACTATTTCTGACAAAGGTATTTCATAATGAACATCAACTCTCGTTGTATCAATATAATCAACTCTTTTATAAATACCTCGCTTATCTTGACATAATTCCATTATAGCTCCGATATATTCACTTGGTGCTATAATATTTGTATATATATAAGGTTCTTTAATAGATACAATCTTTGTTTTATCAGGCATCTTTGATGGAGCATCAACAAGCACCATACTTCCATCAGATAAATAAACTTCATAAACAACACTCGGACTTGTTGCAATAATACCTATATTAAATTCTCTTTCAATTCTAGTTATTATTACATCCATATGAAGAAGTCCTAAAAAACCAATTCTAAATCCAAAACCTAAGGCAACACTAACTTCAGGTTCAAACTTTAATGCAGCATCATTAAGTTTTAATTTAATCAAAGCTTCTTTTAACTCATCATACTTACTAGATTCAGTTGGAAATATACCTGAAAATACCATTGGTTTCATTTCTTTATAACCTTTAATTGGTTCATTAACATAATTTTCTTTAGTGGTAATGGTATCTCCTACAGATACACTTGATATATCCTTAATAGATGCTGCAATAAATCCAACTTCACCACTTTTAAGTTCCATCAATTTTTCTTCCCTCGGAGTATGTCTTCCCAGTTCAACAACTAAAAATGATGAATTTGATGCAAGTAAATTAATTGTGTCCCCCACTTTTATTTTACCATCAACAACCTTAACAAGTAAAACAACACCTTTATATGAATCAAAATATGAATCAAATATTAAAGCTCTAGTTGGTTTATCTAAATTAATAACTGGTGCAGGAATTCTTTCAATTACTGCTTCGATAATATCTTTTACACCTTCTCCAGTTTTACCACTTGCCAAAATTATTTCATCTTCTCTAAAACCTAAAACATCCATAAGTTCTTTTTTAACCCTAGGTATATCAGCATTAGGTAAATCAATCTTATTAATAACAGGAATAATTTTCAAATCTTGTTCCATTGCCAAATACAAATTAGCAAGTGTTTGAGCTTCAATTCCTTGAGCTGCATCTACAACTAAAACAGCACCTTCACATGCAGCCAAACTTCTAGATACTTCATATGAAAAATCGACATGACCGGGTGTATCAATTAAATTAATAATATAGTCTTCACCTTTATAATGATAATTAAGTTTAACAGCATTAAGTTTAATAGTTATACCTCTTTCTCTTTCAAGATCCATATTATCAAGAATTTGATCTTTCATTTCTCTCTTGCTAAGAGCTCCAGTTAACTCCAAAATTCTATCTGCCAAAGTACTTTTACCATGATCAATGTGAGCTATAATTGAAAAATTTCTAATCTTCTCTTTTTGCATATTTCGCATCACCTCTATAATTGTACCAAAAAAATAATAAAAAGTCATTAAAAAAGTGGGCTTTACAAACTTATTCTCTATTAAAAACAAATATAGAAAGAATAACACATTCTAAAAACTTCACAGCAATAAAGGTAAGTCAAGTTAAAAAGAACAAAATTTTAAAAATATTCAAAAATTTCACTTTCCCAGAAATATGGGGATAAACAAGCAATTATCCCGATTTATGTCGAAATTTGACGTACGATTTTTCTTGATTTTTGTTGTTGTACACTTTAGAATAATTTCTCGTGAAAGGAGATGATCTATGTGTTAACTAATGAAACAAAAACATTTTATGCATTTAACATCGATAAGATGTTTAAAGCAATATTCGGTGCAGATGATG